>Ga0247840_10001698_pt1 | contig 42123 bp, 26 predicted proteins | sample LaCruzMarch2015__FD_192404 | JGI IMG/M metagenome (GOLD analysis project Ga0247840, IMG submission 192404) | Freshwater microbial communities from meromictic Lake La Cruz, Castile-La Mancha, Spain - LaCruzMarch2015_17m | ecosystem: Environmental > Aquatic > Freshwater > Lake | place: Spain... | reverse complement strand
TAAACATTTTCATTATGAGAAATGGAACACATTTTTTATATTATAATTTATAATATAAAAAGTAATTTTTTCAATTAATTATCTTTTTATGAATAAAATGTCTAAAATACAAGAAAAAATAATAGTTGGTGATTTATTAAAAGAAAAAATTTTAAAAGATTTAGTTGAACCATCTTATTTTATTGATGTTAATGAAACTATTAAAGGTAGAAAATGTTGGAGGATTTCTGGTCATGTTTTTGAAAGTTTATCTAAAATTTTATTAGCTGTATCTGGAGTTATAAGTTTTGCTGCTGGTGTTTATGATGATAAATTATTAAGTTTTATAGCAGGAACATTAAGCACCGTAAGTTTAGCAACATTTCAATTTTCATTATATTCATTAAGAATGCATAAAAAAAATAGTTTAGAATTAAATCAATTATTAGATAAATTAAATATTGATACATTACCTATATTTGAAGTTACAAAAACATCTAATGAAAATTTACAAAATCAAATAGATACATTTACTCAACAAGAATCATATACTATGTTTGCAAAAGAAGATAATCAATTACAAAAAATAGAAACACAAATACAAACAGAAAATGCTAACGATGTTTATATAATACAAGATTCATATAAAATTCAAGATGAATCTTCAACGGGTAGTGATCATATATCTTTAAATAAAAAAGAAGAAGATGAAAAAACCAATTTGATAGAAAATAATGATAAAATATAAAAAATATTTTTATAATTATAAATAATGGAAATTACTAATAAATCTCTTATAAATAAAACTGCTAAATTATCTTTAGGTGCTCAAATTATAACTGGTATAATTGATGCTTTCGCTCTAAAAATAGATATACCTAAAGAATTATCTATTTTAAAACAATTATTATTTTTAGAATTAGTTGTTCAAATTATTGAAGGTATATTTTATATCTGGTTAGTTAAATCATTTCATACTGTTGATAATATAACTAAATTTAGATATTATGATTGGTCATTAAGCACTCCTATAATGTTATTTACATTAATATGTTATATAGTTCATTTAAAAGAACCAACAAAAACATTAAAACAAATATATATAGAAAATAAATTTGTTATAAATAAAGTAATAGTATTAAATTATATGATGTTATATTTAGGATATTTAGGAGAGATAAATAAAATAGATACAAAAACATCAGTATATTTAGGTTTTATACCATTTATAACATATTATTTAATTATATATGATAAATATATAAAGAATATAGATAATGAATTAAAAGATGAAAGTAAAAAGAAAGAAATAAAATTATTATATTATTATTTTCTAATATTTTGGAGTATATATGGAGTAGCAGCGTTATTATCATATACAAATAAAAATATAATGTATAATATATTAGATTTATTTTCTAAAAACTTTTTTGGTATATTTTTATCTTATACTGTATATAAAAATAGAATTAAAAATACAAATTAACTATAAATTATATTTTTATAATAAAAATATAATTAAAAAATATAATTAGTTATAATTTAAAAAGACTAAGTTGTTTTAATCTCTTAAGAAACTATTAATTTTTTTAGATAAACCACCTTCAACTTTAGAAGTTGCAAAATAAATTAAGAAAATAATAAAAATAAACCAAGACATAAATAATATAATACTATTAGTAGTAAAAACATCATTTAAATTTTGTTGTTTCCATAAATCTTCATTATCATTTTTAATTTTATTAAGTTTGTTAAAAGAGATAGTAGAAGATATAGTAGTAGTTAAGATAAAAAGGTAAATAATGATATTGATAATATTCATAATTTTGTAATTTATATAATAAAAAGAATAAAAAATAAAATTTATATTTTTGTAAAAGTTAATTTAGCTGTTATTTGCATTAATGGACTTTCTACAAAATTATTAATAAATATATTATCTGATTGTTTATCTGAATTTGGAGTGCTATCAAATTGAACTACATTACCATAAATATCTTTTAATATAATTCTAATATTATAAAAACCAGGAAAGAAAGTTACAACAGGAATATCAATAGAATCTAAAATAATAAAATTACTAGTAGAAGATACATTGATACCAGATATAGGAATCACAAAAGTTCCTTTGCATCTATTAATATAATCAATATAATTAGGATTATTAAAGAAATCATTACTATTAATAATTTCAGGGAATTGTTCAGAATTGTTTTCATTATATACTTCTAATATTAAATATCTAAAATCATTAAGATCTCTAGTTCCAGGTAAATATGAATTTTTAATTCTTCTATTAGGAATAATTAAAGAATTTAATTTAGTTTTAAAATTAGTAATAGAACGTAAAGGAGTAGGACAGAATTGAATAGTATAATTAGCATTCAAATTTTCATTGCTTAAATAAATATAAGGACCGTAAAATCCACTAGGGAAATCAGAATTTATTAAAGGATTAGTAGAAGAAAGAGTTAAAGTATAAACTTTAGAAGTAGAATTATAATTAACAGATAAAACTTCAATGTAAGAAGTTTCTAAATTAGTAGTTACAAAACCAGGACCTAAAGTATAAACAGGAAACATTATATAATATTTTTTAGAAGTATCTAATAAGTTACCATAAATATTAGTTATAGTTAATTGATTTGAAGCATTTGGTATTAATGTTGTATCATATGCAATTATTGAATTTAAAATAGATTTAACAACAGACCCACACCAAAAAGTTTTACCTTGAATAGAAACAGGAATATTATTTCTAACTAAATTTTTTAATAAAATTTCTTGATTAATAACAATATTATAATTATTATTATCAGGATTAATAAAATTATAACGAATAGAGAAATTTTTATTAAGAGTATCTGTAGATGCAATTAATGTTTGATTAGTAAAAGTTAATGCTGTATTATCAAATAAATTTCCCATTATAAATAAATTATAATTTATTAATGAATTATTATTTGTAAATAAAGGGGTAAACTGACCATAAATTTGTAAATCTTGACTATCAGGATTAGGATAAGATTGAAAAGGTCTATTAAATTCAAAATAAGGAATAACAATTTTAGAATAAGAAATATTATTTTCATCAACATAAGTGCTATCATATAAATATTCAAAAATGAAACTTAAATTAACTTCTAAAGGGGTTGTTTGATTATTAAAAGATATTCTTTTACCATAAGAACCATCTTGATTATAAACATAAATATATTGATTTTTATATTCATATTTAAAAATATTAGTAAAGACAATCATTCTATTAAATAAAGAAAAAGTTCTTATATCAGATAAATTAACTAAATAATTAGAAGGAAATATTACATTTTGACTAGCTTCATATAAACCATCTAAATCATATTGATATATAATAATAGCTTTTTGAGTTAAAGGATCTATATCATTATATAATAACTGGGTTTGTAAACCAGAAGAATCAATAGAATTTATTTGAGTAGCATTAGAAATACCAGAAACATAAATTCTCTTTTTATTAGAATTTTCATCAATAGAAATATCATATAATTGTATATATTGTAAAGATAAATTAGAATATATTTTAGTATGAAATTGAACAGAACCATTAGTATTAAAAGCAATTAAACTAGAAGTTTGAGTAGAAATATTAGATAAATTTAAATTAACAACTTCAGGATTAGTAAAAGGACCAGAAGAACTAATTTGAGGCTCGTAAACCAATAAAATAGGAGATTCAAAATGATTAACTAAACATATTAAATTTTTAGAATCAATATAAGATAATCTTTCAAAATAATCATTATTAAAACCAATAGAAGGTAATAACCATTCAAAAGTTCCATCTTTTAAAATAATTTTAGCTAGATAACCGTTATAATTAGTATCATAACTAGTTATTTTATTTAATTTATTATTATCTTTATCAAAAGATTCAATTTTATATTTCCAACCTCCACATACATATAAATAAGATAAACTTGGATCTATATCCATATTACTTAAATTTACATTTACACTATTTAAAGTTTCAGTATCACCACCCAAATAATTTAACCATTCAGATTGACCAGAAATATTAATTTTATTAATAAAAGCTAAACCAATACCATTTAAGTTATCATAAGAAGTAATAGAAGGAGTAGAAAAAGAAGAAGTTTTATAATATTGAGTAGCATAAACTAAATTAGTAACATCATAACATTGAATATATTTTATATTTTCAGAAGTTGAATCTGTTATTAATAAACTTGCAAATACTTTTTGTCCTGATATACCATATTTAATCAAACCTATTCTATAACCTAAATTAGTTGAAGTAATAGGTATAATACCAGCACCTGGAATATTATTTAAATCAGTAATATTTTTATAAGTAAAATATTGTTGAATATTAATAGGAGAAGAAGGAGGAGTATTTAAAGAGTTTACATCAGTAGGATTATAATTAAATAAATTATAAATATTTTGATCTAAAGGATTATAAAAAATAGAAGAAGGAACTTCATTATCAATTGTATTCCAATTTGTTGAATTATATGAATTAGGATTATAAATTGGAGAATATTTCCAACCTGTAAATTCTTTATAAGAATAAGGACCATTAATATTAGTTAAATCAAAAACAAAAGTTTTATCACTTCCAGCTAAAGCTCTTACATATAGATATTTATTTTCATTTATATCAAAAGATTGAATACCATATTTATTAGATGAACATTTTATATTTTCATATATTGGAACTACAGATGGTACTCCAAAATTAACTGATGATTGTAATAAACTTCCATTATAACCGAATGTTCCATCCCAGCTTGAAGGTTGATTTAATATAGAATATAGATATGAAGATGATGAACCAGTAGAATCAGTATATTCAATAACAGAACCACCAGTTTGAATCCAAGTATTATTATTATAAGAAAGAGCATAGTTAGAGAAAAGAGAGAATCCATCATTATAATTATAAATTTTAACAGTATGAGGATAATCAATATATTGAACAGCACAGTAAACTTGAGTTTTAGATATTTTAGTATAAGCAATAATATTTGATATAGGGAGTATATTAGTAGGAGTTAATATACCAGTTTCTAATTGAATATAATTAGAATTTAATAAATTGAATTTATTATCAGTTTTTAAACAAGATAAATAAATACTATCTCCGCTTAAAAAACATAAGAAAAAATAAATATTATTATTATTATCAATAGCATGACTAAAATTAATTATATTAGAATGTATTAATGGAACATTATATATATTATATGGATCATTTAATGAATTTATTATATTTATTGGAGAACAGAATGGTTGGATATTTGTTATATCTGAATAATTTAAAAAATTATATTTTAAATTTAATCCATCTACTGCTACTATAGTTGATCCACTTGGTATTGGTTCGTATGGATTTTCTCCTATATAATTAACCCATAAATTATATTTTTGATTTAAATAAGCTTGAATTTGTTTTCTTTGAGAATCAGATGGAACATAATCTAAAACAATAATTTCATTAATACCAGCAGTTAAATAACTAATATTACTAATATTATTTTGAACAATAATTTGAGAACCAGAAACAGGTAATCCAGCTCCAAAAACTAATTCTCTAGATAAACCATTATTTAAAATATCAGTTAAACCTAATTTAAATTGAGCGGGAACAGAATTCCAACCAGAACTAGTTAAAGGATTATTAGTTCCATTTTCATTATTAATAGAATAAATACCGTCAAAAGAAACTTGATCTTGATAAAAATTTTCTAATATACCAGAAGTATATTGACTATATGTAATTGTTTGTGGATAACCAAACCCATAACAATTATTTTTAAATATATTATTTCCTAATCCTATTATATTTATACCATCATTACTATATGCTAAAGTATTTGTTGTATTTACTCCTCCAGCGCCAAATATCCAATATTGACCTGTATATTTTACACTATTACAACTTTCTTGAAATGGCGTATTATTACCTCCCCATGTTATACCATCATAACTACCATAAATACTAAAATTATAAATATCAGAATAAAATCCTGCAATAAAAAATCCAAATTGATCTACATCTATACTATTACATATAGGTTCAGTTAAAGGAAATATAATAGGGCCAATATAACCTAAACCAGTCCAATTTATACCATCTGATGAATATGCTAATGAATTAGTTCCTTGACCTCCAGCTAAAAATAAATTATGATAATCAGACCAAACAACAGTATTACCAGATGTTGAAAAAATAGAAGTTCCTATACCAGTCCAAGAAATACCATCTGATGAATAAGCAATAGTATTAGTTCCTTGACCTACAGCTACAAATAAAGATAAAGAATTAGACCAACTTATATATTTACAGATAGTTGTAAATATAGTTTTATTATTACCTGTCCAATTTATACCATCATTACTATAAGCTAATGTATGTGTAGCACCATTACCACCAGCTACCCATCTTATTGTATTATTTATAATAACATTACCACTAACACTAAAAATAGAAGTTCCAATACCAGTCCAATCTTTACCATTAGAAGAATAAGCAATAGTGTTAGTTCCTTGACCAACAGCTACACATAAATCACTACTCCAAAAAGAATTATTACCTTGAGTAGTAAAAATAGAAGAACCATTAGATATAAATTCAGTTCCATCTATACTATAAGATAATGTATTAGACCCAGAACCTAAACCAACTATATATTTTGTATTTGAAGTAGTATTATAATATTTAATTGAATTATTTTGATATAAGAATGGATGTTTACCTCCAGTATTTACTAAAGCATTATTAGTTGTAGAACTATAAGTATAAGATTCTGATGTTGCCGGAATAGAAGTTACATTAATTCTATTAACATTTAAATTATAACTTCTATATGAAGAATTAATAGGAAGATTACTTGTTTTATAAAATCCTAATGAATTATTTATATCTCCTATCTCTAATAATGGATTTAATGTATTTTGAGTAGCATTTAATTCTAATACATCATTCCAATTTCTACTTGCTATTATTACATATTTTGGTGATATTGTATCTCCATAGGATCCACTTAAATATCCTCCATCTCCTGTATCTATTGTAAAATTAACTTGTTGATTTGTTCTATCATATGTTGGTCTATTTATACCAGAAGAATCAAGATGATAATTATTACCACTTTTATCTTTCCATTGATTAATAATATCTCCTGATAAATTAAATGATGTTTGATCAGATCCATCATACCAAGCAATTAAACCATTATTAATTAAATTAGAAGGAGAAAAGAAATTTTGAGTCGTAGTAGAAGATGAATTAGAATTTATAATATCAAAAGTAATATAATTTTCATTAATAATTTGATTTTCTAAATTTTGATTATAATGAATACTATTAATAATTACATCTTTATATATAAATGGATAATTAGTTAAAAATTCTTTATTTGTTAATAAATCATTTTTAGTTAAAATACCAAATTCTTGTTCAAAATCTGTAGATATATTCCAAATTTTAATACTTTCTGTTTCTTCTATTTTTGGATATTTAGTAGTTAATAATAATGGTTGAGTAGGATCATTAATATTATAAATATCACCTAAATTATCAACTAAGAAATAATTAGAATCTTTTAAATATAAAGAAATTCTTGAACATGTTAAATCATTTACTGTTGATAATTTACTTATATTAGTTAAATCTGTTATATCAAATATACTTGTTGTTGATTTTATTGTTGTTCCTAATACTAAATAATATTTTGATGATTTATAAAACATAAAAGATCCTATATTTAATAATCCATTTGTTATTAATGTATTAGAATATGTTTGTGATAAAAATGTAAATGTTGTTGCTGTTACTTGTCCTTTTAATATATTTATTTCTCCTAATGAATTTGATACTGTTATATATACTATATCATTTTGTATAAATGTTGTTAAACTCATATTATTATCAAAATTTGTTATTGTTATATTTGAACTTGTTGCAACTACTGTAAATCCAGCTGCTAAATTTGTTAAATCTAATTTAACAATTCTAACTCTATTAGGTCCAGCATTATTATTGGTAAATATAAAAGCAGTATAAATAGTAGTTCCATATTTAACACTAGAAATAACATAAGAAGCATTATTAGTTAATTGTTGATAAGGAGTAACAACGCCAGTTAAAGTTAAAACTCCAGTCGATAGATTAATAGAAGAAACATTAATATAAATTTGAGAAGTAGAATAATAATTAGCGATAATATAACAAGTAGTTGAATTTTGAAAAAAATATGTTCCATCTGAATGAAAATTATAATAGTCTGAATTTAACACTCCTCCAAAATTTTTTTGATTACTTGTTAATTGTGTTGTTCCATTTGTTTGTATAGAATAAGTTTTAGCTATAGCGTATGATTGTGCTGTAGGTTTTTGTATAAAACATAATATATTATCAATATTATTAGTATCTTTAAACATAAACATATAATTATTAAATTCTGTAACTCCATTTGCATTTAATGTTTCAAAATAAGTTGGTTCATATGGATTTGTATTACTTCCTAAATATACATTATTTGCTGTATCTATATTTATACCTATTCTACCATTTATTTCTGTTGATAATATATCATTAGAACTTTCAATTATATGATATCCCCAATCATGACCATCTACATAAAAATTTGAACCATTAATATCAAAAGCGAATAAAGCTAAACATGTATTATTTACAGAAGAAGGATTTTGAATATTATAAATTATAGGATTAATTGATGTGGTTGATATTCTTTTTAAAGAAAAATAAGGAGCTGAAAAATCAAAAGTAAAATAAATATTATTATTTACATCTATTGTAAAATTACAATAATTTACATCATTTGTTGTAAATGGTATGGTATCATATTTATCTAAATAGATAAACCAATTAGATACATATGTATTATTTGTATAAGTTAATTTACATAAATATACACTTGTAAAATAGGGTGCTTCAAATTCTTTTGATAATATTGTAAATGAAGGTGTTCCTGCTAAATCTCCTCCTGCTTCTGCTGGAATAGGATATGTTTCAATAGCAAATACATTATCAATATCATTAGGAGTCATTAAACCACATAAAATAAATGATATTTCAGTAATTTTTTGAATATTTAAAATTGTTCCACCTTTAACTCTAAAATAATTATCTACAACATTAGGATCTATTTGTAATGGTATAAAAAAATCATTACTTACAGGGACACCTTTAACAAAAGGATTATCACTAGTTCCAGTTTGAAATTTAACAGCAAAATCAGTTTCTATAGGATATTTTTCATTATCTCTAAATTCACTATCAATAGTAACGAAATATTCATTAGTATTTGTAATTAATGACATTATATAATTATATAAATTATATAATATAATAAAACTAAATTATATTTTTATTTAACTAAATAGTTTGTTTTTATACTTTTGTAAAAGTATAATTAGCTGATATTTGTAATAATGGCGAATCTACTGATGTATTTAAAAATATACTATCACTTGTTTTATTTATATCTGGTGTACTATCAAATTGTACTACATTTCCATATAAATCTTTTAATTTCATATGTATATTATAAAATCCAGGTTTAAATAAAACGACAGGTATATCATTTGATGTTAATAATATAAAATTACTTGTCGATGATACATTAATTCCTGTTATAGGTATAGTAAATGATCCTATTGATCTATTATTAACACCTATATAGTTAGGATTATTATAAAAATTATTGTTATTAATTGTATCTGGATATATTTCATTTGCATTTTCATTATATATTTCTAATACTAAATATCTAAAATCATTTAAATCTCTTGAACCTCCTAAATATGAATTTTTAATTCTTCTATTAGGTATGATTAATGAATTTAATTTAACTCTAAATTTAGTTTCACTATTTAATGGGGTTGGGCAAAATTGTATAATATAATTTGCATTTAGATTAGTTATACTTAAATATACATATGGACCATAATATTGACCGTTGACTAATAAATCATTTATATCATCTATATTAATAGTGTATGTATTACTACTTGAATTATAAACGATAGAGTTAACTGTTATATAATTAAAATTATCATTATTTGGTATTATTAAATAATATTGTTTTGTTAAATCTAAAGGTTCTCCGTATATATTAGTTATTGTTAATTGATTTGATACATTTGGTAATAATGTTATATCATATGCTATTATATTTGTTAAAGTAGATTTAACGACAGAACCACTCCAATAATCTTCATTAGGTAAATTTTTTCTTTCTAATAAAGATAATGGTATTTTTTCATTTAATATAATATTATATTGTGAACCCGTTGGATTAACAAAATTAGATCTAATTGAAAAATTTTTATTTAATGGATATGTTGTTGATTGTAATGTTTCTGTTGTTTCATTATATAATGTTGAATCAAATAAATCTCCTAATATAAATAAATTATAATTTACTAAACTATTTTCTGTTGTTGGTAGATTTGGATTTAATACTACTATTCTTGAATATGTATTTCCATTTATATCTACATATGTATTATCATAATAATATTGTACTACTAAACTTTGATTTAAATTATCTATAAAATCAACAGATGATGTTAATTTTACACCTATAGTTCCATCAGGATTATAAATATTAATAGTATCAGTAGTAGTACCATTTTGTGAATATAAATTAATAAATGTAATTATTCTATTTAATAATGAAAAACTTTTAATATCTGATACACTTATTACTACATCTGGAGGAAATGTTATTCTTTGACTTGATTCATATACACCATTTAAATCATATTGATAAATAATAATTGAATTTTCATTATTTTGATCAATATCATTATATAATTTTTGCGTTTCTGTATTTGTTGAATCTTTAGAATTTATTACTGTTGCATTTGATGTTCCTATTACATATATTCTTTTTTTAGTACTATCTTGATCATATATTAAATCATATAATTTAATTGATTGAGCTTCTAATAAACTATATATAGATGTATGATAATTTATACTTCCTGTAGCATTAAAAGATATTAAACTAGAACTTTCACTACTACTATTTGATAAAGTTAAATTTACAACTGATGGATTAATAAATGGTCCTGTTGAACTAAATTGTGGTTCATATACTAATAATGTAGTTGATTCATAATGTGTTATTACAGATATATCATTTTTTGATGGTATATAACTTATTTTTTCATAAAAATCATCATTATCACCTATTGATGGCACTATCCATTCATAATCTCCTTTATCTAATGTTATTTTTCCTATAAATCCATTATAACCTGAACCAATATTATAAATTTGATTTACTTTAATTGAATCTTTATTAAATGCTTCTATTTTATTATTCCAGCCTCCTGTTAAATATAATTTTGATGAATCTGAATTTAAATCAAAACTTGATATATTGACATTTGTTGATGGATATATATTTGAATCTCCTCCTACATAATTTAACCATTGAGGTTCTCCTCTATATGATAATTTATGAATAAAACCTAATCCTAAACCATTTAATCCAGCATAAGGATAAGTAATAGATTCAGGGAAAGGATTATTATTTTGATAATAAGTAGTAGCATATTCAACATTTGATACATCATACAATTTTATATATTGACTATTTATTGTTGAATTATCTGTTATTAATGCTGCAGCATATACTTTTTGTCCTGAATATGAATGTTTAATTAAACCTATTCTATATCCTAAATTTGTAGGTGTTATAGGAATAGGAGAACTATTTTGAATATCATTAAGATCAGTTATATTTCTATATGAAAAGAAATTATATAAATTAGTTGTAGTTGGTAAATTAGATCCTGTTCCTGTTATATAATTAGATAACATATATATATGTTTAGTTACTGGATTTTGATATATTGTATTAGGCACTTCAAAATCTGAATTAGGAAATGCCGATATATAAGTTGTATTTGTATAATCAAATTCAGGAACATGTCTCCATCCTATTATATTTTTATAACTTAAATTATTATAATCTGTTATATTAATAACTGTAGTTTGATCTTGACCTGATGTTTGTCTTATAAATAAATATTTTAATCCATCAGAATATTTAAAATATTTTAATCCATTTCTATTTGTTCCTATAGTTAAAGTTAAGACAGGTAAAGAATTTTCAATTTCTATAGGAGATGTCTCGTTTGTTATATTATAAGTTATTAAATTACCTATTAATCCAGGTGTATTCAAACTATAAGGATAATTAGAAACTGTAGCAATTCCATAAAATATATAAGTTCCTGAATAATTTATAATTTCGCCAGAAGATAAAAATCCATTATAAGGTGATATATTTAAATTCATAGAAATACTACCTAATGATATAGCTGAACTATAACTATTAGGTATATATCTATAAATTTGAACAGTAGATGCTGCAGTAGTAACAAGAATTTGTATATTATTATTTTTAATATATGGTATAAAAAATTTAGAAACTACATTTACATTATTTACAGGAAAAGGAGATAAACTTGAAGCACCTGATGTACTACTTGAAAATATAGTAGTTGAATATTTTAATGAATAATATAAATCAAATTCATATAATACTAAATATCTAATAAAAGATGTTGAAGATGTTGCTCTTGTAAATAATATAAATAGATATATATTATTATTATGTATAATATGTTTAAAATCAACTATATCTCCATGTATCATTATATTAGAATATAATGAAGATGATCTATCAAATAAAGAAATAGGTAATGTATAATTATTTATATTTGATATATCATTTATATTTAAAAAATGAAATGTGTTATTTAAACCATCTACTGTTATCATATTCGTTGTATAATTTATATCAGGTTTATATGGATTATTACCTCCATAGACATTCCATAAATTATATTTTTTAGCTAAATAAGCTTGAATTTGTTTTTTAGTTGTATCATCTGGAACAGTTTCATATACTATTATTTCACTTATTGTTCCTGAAAAATTACTAATAGTTCCTGTTCCTCCATTTACATATATAATTTGATTTGTATAATCTTCAAAATTTACAGTTTCTTTACTTATATTATTTGTTAAACTTGTTTTTCCTACTCTTATATGACTTAATACATTATTCCATCCTGTGCTATTTACAGGATCATTTTTAGAATTAACATTATTAATATTAAATTTACCATCAAAAGTAGAATAATCTGATTGAGTTTCATATACTAATTCAAACAATCCTTTATTATAAGATGTTGGATAATTTTGTGATGGTATTGCAAATCCATTACTTGATGTATATATTTTTGTATTATTTGAACTATAATTCCAATTAAAACCATCATTTGAATATGCTAATGTACTTATTGTAGAATTTGTATTAGTTCCTGATAAATACCATACGTCATATATATTATTATATTTTATAGAATTACATGAGATATTAAATAAATTAAATGTTATAGGAGTCCAGTCTATTCCATTATAAGAATATGCTAATTTATAATTATTACCTATTCCGCATGCTATTATTAAATTTAAAAATGGATTATAATCTATTGAATAACATCCTGTTTCAAAATATACTTTTCCTAAAGGTGTCCAATTTATACCTTCATCATCAGAATAAGCTAATGAAGAATTTCCAGAGCCAACTATAATCCATCTTGAATATAAAGGAATATATATTAAATCATATATTGAATTCATAAAAGTTAAATTATTAAATGAAAAATCAAGTTTAAAACTAACTGCAATATCACTAGTGCTACCATCTCCAATAACAATCCATTTATTTTGTTCAGTACTGTAAGCTACTCCATATCCAGAAATAGAAAAAATAGAATTTCCTAATCCAAACCAAGTAATACCATTAGTTGAATATGCTATAGAATTAGTACCTTGACCAACAGCTACAAAAGCATTTTGAACAGAACTATAAGATACTCCTCTTCCATTACTAGTAAAAATAGAAGTTCCAATACCAGTCCAAGAAATACCATCAGTAGAATAAGCAATAGTATTAGTACCAGTTCCAACAGCAACCCATCTATTTAAAGTAGAACTATAAGTTACTGCTCTTCCAGTACTAAAAATAGAGAATCCAATACCAGTCCAATTTATTCCATCAGTTGAATAAGCTATAGTATTAGTACCTTGACCCACCGCGACCCATCTATTTAAAGTAGAACTATAAGTTATTCCAAAACCAGCTGTAGTAAAAATAGAAGTTCCAATACCAGTCCAAGTTATACCATCAGTAGAATAAGCAATAGTATTAGTACCTTGACCAACAGCAACCCATCTATTTAAAGTAGAACTATAAGCTACACCATTACTAGTTGAAGTAAAAATAGAAGTTCCAATACCAGTCCAAGTTATACCATCAGTTGAATAACCAATAGTATTTAATGAATTTATATTACCTCCAACTGAAATCCATTTATTTTGTTCATTACTATAAGCGACTCCATTACCATTTGAAGTAGTTGATAGAAATGCTGTAGATTTAATACCAGTCCAATTGATGCCGTCAGTGGAATAGGCAATATTATTTGTTCCTTGACCAACACTAATCCATTGATTTTGTGTAGAACTATAAGCTACTCCATATCCACCTGTAGAAAAAATAGAAGTTCCTATACCAGTCCAAGAAATACCATCAGTAGAATAAGCAATAGTGTTAGTTCCAGAACCAACAGCAACCCATCTATTTAAAGTAGAACTATAAGCTACTCCATAACCAAAAGAAGAGAAAATAGAAGTTCCAATACCAGTCCAAGTTATTCCATCAGTTGAATAAGCAATAGTATTAGTACCAAAACCAACAGCAACCCATCTATTTAAAGTAGAACTATAAGCTACATTATTACCAGAATTAGTAAAAATAGAAGTTCCAATACCAGTCCAAGTTATACCATCAGTTGAATATGCAATAGTGTTAGTTCCAGAACCAACAGCAACCCATCTATTTAAAGTAGAACTATAAGCTACTCCATAACCAAAAGAAGATAAAATAGAAGTTCCAATACCAGTCCAATTTATACCATCAGTTGAATATGCAATAGTGTTAGTACCTTGACCAACAGCAACCCATCTATTTAAACTAGAACTATAAGCTACACCATATCCAGAACTAGAGAAAATAGAAGTTCCAATACCAGTCCAATTTATACCATCAGTTGAATATGCAATAGTGTTAGTACCTTGACCAACAGCAACCCATCTATTTAAACTAGAACTATAAGCTACTCCTACCCCAGTTGTAGTAAAAATAGAAGTTCCAATACCAGTCCAATTTATACCATCAGTTGAATATGCAATAGTGTTAGTTCCAGAACCAACAGCAACCCATCTATTTAAAGTAGAACTATAAGCTACATTATATACTATGGATATTTCAGAGAAAATAGAAGTTCCTAAACCAGTCCAAGTAATACCATTGGTTGAATAAGTAATTGAATTAGTTCCAGAACCAACAGCAACCCATCTATTTAAAGTAGAACTATAAGATATACCTCTTCCAGAACCAGATAAACCAAATAATGAAGTATTACCTAAAGATATAAAATTATTATAACTACTATTATTTTGAGATAATAATGCTAAATTATTTGAACCTTCTCCTACGGCTATAGTTTTTATATAATTAGATTTAATTTTTCTACATGTTGATAAAGATAAAACTCCAGATTGATACCAAAAAGATGTTGAATTATTTGTAGGATTATATGTAGCTACAATAGTATTATTAGTTCCATTTCCACCACATAAAAATAAATCATTAAAAGTATCATAATATACAGAAAAACATATATTATTTAACACGGAACCATTTACTCTAGACCAAGTTATACCATCTGTAGAATATGCAATAGTATTAGTACCTTGACCAACAGATACCCATCTATTTAAAGTAGAACTATAAGATACACCATATCCAGAACTAGAGAAAATAGAAGTTCCAATACCAGTCCAATTTATACCATCAGTAGAATAAGCAATAGTATTAGTACCTAAACCAACAGCAACCCATCTATTCTGAGTAGAACTATAATGTATTCCTCTTCCACTACTAGTAAAAATAGAAGTACCTACACCAGACCAAATTATACCATCAGTAGAATAAGCAATAGTATTAGTACCAGCTCCTACAGCTATCCATCTATTTTGTATAGAACTATAAGATACTCCAACACCGCGTGTAGAGAAAATAGAATTTCCAATACCAGTCCAAGAAATACCATCAGTTGAATATGCAATAGTATTGGTTCCCTCGCCAACAGCAACCCATCTATTTAAAATAGAACTATAAGCTACTCCATAGCCACGTGTAGAGAAGATAGTTACACTATTCCAAGTTATACCATCAGTTGAATATGCAATAGTATTAGTTCCAACTCCGACAGATACCCATCTATTTTGCGTAGAACTATAAGATACTCCAACACCACGTGTAGTAAAAATAGAAGTTCCGCTTCCAGTCCAAGTTATACCATCAGTTGAATATGCAATAGTATTAGTACCTCCTCCAACAGCTACCCATCTATTTAAAGTAGAACTATAATCTATTCCAAGTCCAAAAGAAGAGAAAATAGAAGAACCTATACCAGTCCAAGAAATACCATCAGTAGAATAAGCAATAGTATTAGTACCAGTTCCAACAGCTACCCATCTATTTAAACTAGAACTATAAGCTACTCCTACCCCAGTTGAAGTAAAAATAGAATTTCCAATACCAGTCCAAGTTATACCATCTGTAGAATATGCAATAGTATTAGTAGCTTCTCCAAGAGCTACCCATATATTTAAAGTAGAACTATAAGCTACACCTCTTCCACGTATAGAAAAAATAGAGGTTCCTAAACCAGTCCAAGAAATACCATCAGTTGAATAAGCAATAGTATTAGTACCTTCGCCAACAGCAACCCATCTATTTAAAGTAGAACTATAAGCTACACCATAACCTCTTGTAGAAAAAATAGAATTTCCAATACCAGTCCAAGTTATACCATCAGTTGAATAAGCAATAGAATTAGTGCCTTCTCCTACAGCGACCCATCTATTTAAAGTAGAACTATAAGCTACTCCATTGCCATTAGTAAAAATAGAAAAACCAATACCAGTCCAAGTTATACCATCAGTTGAATACATAATAGTATGATTTGATGAACCTACAGAAATCCATCTATTCTGTGTAGAACTATAAGCTACTCCATTACCATTACTATTAAAAATAGAAGCAGTGTTAGTCCAAGTTATACCATTTGTTGAATATGCAATAGTATTAGTTCCTTCTCCAACAGAAACCCATCTATTTAAAGTAGAACTATAAGCTACGCCATATCCAGAACTAGTAAAAATAGAAGAACCAATACCAGTCCAAGAAATACCATCAGTTGAATAAGCAATACTATTAATACCTTGTCCTAAAGCGACCCATCTATTTAAACTAGAACTATAAGCTATACCATAGCCAGAACTAGAAAAAGTAGAAGTACCAATGCCAGTCCAAGTTATACCATCAGTAGAATAAGCAATAGAATTATTACCTTGACCAACAGCGACCCATCTATTTAAAGTAGAACTATAATCTATACCATAGCCAAAACTAGAGAAAATAGTTGTAGGTCCTGCTTCTATAAATGTAATACCGTTTGTTGAATAGGTTAAACTTGTAGAACCAGCACCTCCTACAAGACAAGTATTATTACTCCATGCTGAATCAGTTGTAAATGAAAATGAAGTAACTTGATTTTCAATCCAGTAAATACCATCAACACTATATTTTAAACCATTTGTTCCAGTACCACAACTTACTAAATATTTAGTTGATGAATTTGTATTATAATTAACATTATAATTTTCATAGTATAAATAAGGATGTATACCAGTATCAGTAAGAATAGGATTACTAGAACCAGTAAAATTATAAGACTGAGTAGTAGGAGGAATTGAAGCGATCAAAGATTTTGCATTTTTATTATAATTTCTATATTTATAAAATCCTAATTTATCAGAAGTATTTCCTATTTCAACTAGACAATTTAAATTATCATTAGATGATAAATCATCCCATTTATTAGAAACGACTATCATATATTTTGGCTGGATTTCATCAGAAGAACCAAATATTCCTTCCATATAAGTATTATTTAATATAACTTGACTATTTTTATAATCATAAACAGCTCCAGTAGGTCCAGAAGAACATAAATGAAAATTATAAGAATTATTAATAGAATTATTCCATTTTATAATATAATCATTACTTCCTGTTCCTGATAATTCAAAACTTCCAGTATTACTAGCATCAAACCATATTATTGGTAAAACATTAGAATCAGTAATAGAAATAGACGGTTCATATGTATTAGTAGGTATATTAGTGGTAACAGAAGATTGTTGATTAATAATATCAAAAGTAATAAAATTAGAATTATTAATTTGATTTTCAACGTTTTGATTATAGTGTATACTATTTAAATCATTAGAATCTTGAAGAAAAGGAAAATTCATTAAATAACTATTATCATAAGTTTTAGATGTATCTATAAAATTACCAAATTCTTTATCATATTGAGAAGATATAGTATATATATTTTTAGATAAAGTTATTTCATTTAAAACAGGATAATTATTATAAATTAAAATTGGGTTATTTATATCATTAATATTATAAATATCACCTAATTGATCTAATAAATAATAATTAGATGCTTTATTATAATAAATAACTTGAGATGGAATATTAGATTTTAAAGAATCTAAAATAGATTGTAAAGTTAAATTATTTAATATTAAATCACCATAAATATAATATTTTATACTAGGAATTCCTACAATTAAATAAAGATTAGTATTTCTATAAATAAATTTACAATTTATATTTAATAAATATAATGATGCATTTTCTATTAAACTATTTGAATATATAGGATATGGAGATGACATTATAAATGTCATTGTCAAAGGACTTGTTGATAAATTAGCTTTATATATTAATATATCACCTGTTTTTTGAGTTATACAAACATATACTATATTTGATATTTCTATCATATCAATTATTGCATCATTATAAGGAAATATTTGAGAAAAATTACTACTTGTAGTTAAAGATATAAAACCAGCTGCGATATTAGTAAGATCAATATAAACAATTTCTAAATATTGAGTAGTATAAGAACCATCATGTCTTACAAAAGCAATAATTAAAAAGTTATTATATAAAATAGATGAATAATTATTATAACTATTATTATATTCAGATGAAACTTTAGTATCAGGAGTAAATACTCCTGATGATATATTAATAGAAGATAAACAAAAATACATTTTATTTGAATAACTACCAGCTATATTATTTAATTTACTTAACATATAAACAGTTGATCCGTATTTATATATATTATTATTATCTAAATAAGTAGACGTAGTTCCTCCTAATGCATTTATATCTCCTAAATAATTTTTAGAATTATAAGAAAAATAAGTTAATTCATTATTTTGTAAATTATTGTATAAAATAATAGAACCAAATATAGGACCATTTATTAAATCATTATTTTGATGAAACACTAATAATTTATCAATAGAAGAATCTTCATAAATATTAATAGTTTGTACATTTGTATCAGTACCCGTAAAAGTTACGCCATAACCTATACTTGAAAATATAGTATTTCCTAAACCATACCATGTAATTCCATCAAAAGAATAAGCAAGAGTATTAGGACCTGAGCCTAGAGCTACCCATATATTATTATTATTAGATACAGAATATCCTATTGTAAATATAGATAATGAATTATTTACTCTTGAGAATGATGGTGTTCCTGATGTTGTCCCACTATAAGCTATAGATCCTCCACCTTCTCCTACAACAACCCATCTATTATTAGTAGAATCATAACCTACACCTCTTCCAGCAGTTGTAAATATAGTTTTACCTGAACCACTCCAAGATATACCATTAGAGGAAGTAGCTATAGTATTAGTAGATCCTTGTCCAACAGCTACATAAACTTCTGAACCAGAACTTCTATTTGTTCCTAACACATCATAGCCAGCAACTGAAAATATAGAAGAACCAATACCTGTAAAATTAATTCCATATATAGAATATGCAAAATTATTAATACCATCTCCTACAACTATCCATTTATCTTGTTCAGAACTATAAGCTACACCATATCCTACTGAAAAAATTGAATTTCCCATTCCAAACCAAGTTATACCATCAATTGAATATGCAATAGTATTAGTATTTTGCCCAACAGCTATCCATTGATTCTGTTTAGAACTATAAGCTATGCCTCTTCCTGTGCTTAAAATAGAAGTTCCTAATCCAATCCAACTTATACCATCAGTTGAATATGCAATACCATTAGTTCCAGAACCAACAGCTACCCATATATTTTGTATAGAACTATAAGCTACTCCTTGACCAGAACTAGAAAAAATAGAAGTTCCTATACCAGTCCAAGAAATACCATCATTAGAATAAGCAAGAGTATTAGTACCAGAACCAACAGCTACCCATCTATTTAAAGTAGAACTATAAGCTACTCCATAACCAGATGTAGTAAAAATAGAAGTTCCAATACCAGTCCAAGTTATACCATCAGTAGAATATGCAATAGTATTAGTACCTTCTCCTACAGCAACCCATCTATTTAAAGTAGAACTATAAGCTACTCCTCTTCCACTATTAGAAAAAATAGTTTTTCCAATACCAGTCCAAGTTATTCCATCTGTAGAATATGCAATAGTATTAGTAGATCCAGATCCAACACCAACCCATCTACTTAATACAGAACTATATGTAAAAGCATTTCCGTCAGAAAGAATAGAAGTTCCTAAACCAGTCCAAGATATTCCGTCGGTAGAATACATAATACCATTTGTTCCTGCGCCACCAGCTACCCATCTATTTACAGTAGAACTATAACCTATACTTAGACTACGTGTAGAGAAATAACCTACTCTAGACCAACTAATACCATCTGTAGAATATGCAATAGTAATACCGCCTTGACCAACAGCTACCCATCTATTTAAAGTAGAACTATAAGCTACACCAAATCCCCGTGTAGTAAAAATAGAAGAACCTATACCAGTCCAAGTTATTCCATCTGTAGAATAAGCAATACTATTAGTACCTTGGCCAACAGCTACCCATCTATTTAAAGTAGAACTATAAGCTACACCATAACCTTGAGTAGAAAAAATAGAAGTTCCAATACCAGTCCAAGTTATACCATCTGTAGAATAAGCAATAGTATTAGTACCAAAACCAACAGCAACCCATCTATTTAAAGTAGAACTATAAGCTACATTATTACCAGAATTAGTAAAAATAGAAGTTCCAATACCAGTCCAAGTTATTCCATCTGTAGAATAAGCAATACTATTTGTTCCTATACCAACAGCTACCCATCTATTTAAAGTAGAACTATAACTAATACCATAGCCAGAAGTAGAGAAAATAGAAGTTCCTATACCAGTCCAAGTTATACCATCAGTAGAATATGCAATAGTATTAGTACCAGAACCAACAGCTACCCATCTATTTAAAGTAGAACTATAAGCTACGCCTCTACCACCTGTAGAAAAAATAGAAGTACCAATACCAGTCCAAGATATTCCGTCAGTAGAATAAGCAATAGAATTAGTACCAGAACCAACAGCAACCCATCTATTTAAAGTAGAACTATAATCAGCAGCAAAACCAGAATTAGTAAAAATAGAAGTTCCAATGCCAGTCCAAGATATTCCGTCAGTAGAATACATAATAGAGTTAGTACCATTACCAATAGCAACCCATCTATTTAAAGTAGAACTATAACTAATACCATAACCTATACTGTTAAAAAATCCTCCCGTACTAGTCCAAAAACTATTATTTGAATAATTATTATAAGCAATTGTATTAGTTCCTTCTCCAACAGCTACAAATATGTCTTGAATTTTACTATAATATATACCATAACCTGCAGTAGTAAAAACAGAAGAGCCTAAACCAGTCCAAGATAAGCCATTATCACTATAAGCAATAGTATTAGTACCAGAACCAACAGCTACACATCTATATGGAGTAGGAGAAGATATCCCTGAATTTTTCCATGTTGCATCATAACCTACAGATGAAAATGTAGAAGTTCCTAATCCAGTCCAATTTATACCATCATATGAATAAGCAAGAGTATTAGTTCCTTCTCCTAAAGCTATAAAAATAAATGAACTATTATTAGAAATAGATCTACCAGATGTAGTAAAAATACTTTTTCCGATACCAGACCAATTAATACCATCAGTAGAATAAGCAATAGTATTATCAGTTCCATCTCCAAAACTAAAAAATAATCTTCTATTAGAAATAACATAATTCATATTAGTAGTTCCATCTATATTAAAAGGATAACTATATGTAGGTTCGAATGGATTCATATTAGCGCCTACATAAATATCCAAAGCGTCACTTACTTTAATAGTATTTTTACCATTTGATTTTGTAGGTAATAAGTCAGTATTACCTTGTAAAATATGATAACCCCAAGGATGACCATCAACATAATAAATATTAGAATTAATATCAAAAGCAAAAATAGCTAAACAAGAATTACTAGTAGAAGAAGGATTTTGAATATTATAAATTAAAGAAGTAGATAAATTTTGACTTACTTTATTTAAAACAATTTGATAAAGAGAAAAATCAAACATAAAACGAATATTATTATTTGAATCAAATGAAAAACTTACATTTTCAGAATAATTACTATTAATATTATTTATATCATATTTATCAATAAAAATAATCCAGTCGAAAACATATGAATTATCTATTAAACTTATTTTACATAAATAAGGACTTTCAAAATAATATGACCAATTTTGTGTATAAAGATTTATATATACATCATTTATTTTTTGTTGAATATTAAATGTATATGTTGTTTCATTTTTTAAAAATGGTTTCATTATTCCACAAAAAACAAATTGATTATTTATTTGTTTTAAATTTAAAATAGATCCATTTAATACTCTAAAATCGCTATTTAAATAGTTCGGATCTATTTGTATATCTGTAAAAAAAGAATTTGATACTGCGCCAGTATAACCAGTAGGTATATAAGGAACACCTTTAACAAATGGAATATCACTAGAAGTAGTTTGAAATTTGACAGCAAAATCAGTTTCTAATGGATATTTTTCATTATCTCTAAATTCACTGTCTATAGTAACAAAATATTCATTATTAGTAGTTGTCATAATTAATTTTTATAATATAAAAAGATATTATATAAAAAGATTTTATATAATATATAAAATTATGATATATTAATTATTTTTATTTAAAAAATAATTATCAATATATAATATTATTTTTCATCAAAAAAATTAATACAAAATGATTACTACATTTAAAACTTTAAATCTTCTTATTAATAATCATGATAAAAGATTACAAACTGAAATGAATAAAGATATTATTACTAAATTAAAATTTATTTCAACTTTTGAAATTGGTCAAAAAATGGATTCTAATAATTTAAGAATAGAATCAAATAGTATAATGACTCCAATAAAAAGATTTATATATGGAGATTCTAGAGAAAATACAATTAAATTTTTAAATAATACTATTGATAGAAGTTTTGAAATTATTCAATGTTATTCAAATAGTGAAAAAAAAAGTGAAAAAATTATTTGTTCTAATATTATTAATGATCTTAATAAATGTATTCAAGGTCTTAATAATATTAAAGAAACTTATAAAGATGATAAATTATTTACTTGTTCTATTGACATATTAATTGAATTGATTGATGCTCGTTTAACTGAAATAAAAGAAAAATGTCCTGATTTATTTTTATCTATTATTGAAATTCCTCGTATTCAAATTGATACAAAACAAACAGAAGTTGATAATAAAGTAAAAAACTCTTTTATAGAAAATAATAAAATATTATCAGATAATTTATCAGATGACATAAAATCAGAAAATATTGATAAATCAAAAATAAGAGAGTCCTCGATAAAAAATTCTGGTAATAAGAAATAAAAATTACCTTTATAAACTTAAATAACTTTCTACTATATATCTTACATTACAATATCCTAATTTAAATATTTTTTCAGCTGCTCTTTTAGCTCGTTGACCTGTATTACAATATACTAAAATATTTATATTTTTATTTAAATTTAATTTTGAAAAATCCGTATCAATATCAGCAGCAGGTATATGAATAGAATTTTTATAATAACCAACATTTCTTTCTAATGAAGTTCTAACATCAATAATAACAGTTTTAGGATCTAATAATAATTTTTTAGCATCTTCAATAGATATCTTAAAAACAGAATATCTAGCATAATTTCTTAATTTAATAATAAAATAAATAAGAAGTAATAATAAAATCCAAAAATATAAATTATTCATTTTTAATTATATAAAAATATAATAATATAATTATTTTTACTTTGAAAAAATTAATATTTAAATTTATAATATATCTTTTATAGATATATTATATTTTAATTTTCCCAACAGGAAAATCGATTTTTACTTCGGAAAAATTAGTATTTAAAATGGAAGATTATTATAAAATATTAGAAATTGATAAAAATGCTTCTGACGATGATATTAATAAGTCTTATAAAAGATTATCTAAAATACATCATCCTGATAAAAATTTAGATAATAAAGATAAAGCTGAAGAAATGTTTAAAAAAATTAATGAAGCTAAAAATATATTATTAGATAAAGATAAAAGAAGAATTTATGATCAATTTGGTCATGAAGGTTTAAAAAATGGAGGTAATAATCCCTCAAATCCAAATTTTAATCCTTTTGATTTATTCTCTAATTTATTTAATCCATTTTCTAATATGAATATAAATAAAAATAAAACAAATGTTCAAACACAACATTTTCAAGAAAATATATCACTTGAACAAGTGAATAAAGGTTATAATCATAAAAAGAAAATTAAAATTAGTTCTGAATGTAATATTTGTAATGGTTTAGGTAAAAAAGATTTTACTTCTTGTTCTATTTGTCATGGTCGTGGTTCTATTATTACTGAAAATAGATTAGGACCTATTTTAACTAGAAATATGTCTGAATGTCATAAATGTTTAGGAAAAGGAAAAATAGGAATAAATGATAATTGTAATAAATGTAATGGAGATAAAAGAATTGATCAAATTATTGAAATTAATATTTTATTTAAAAAAGGTGTTACTGATTCTGATTTTTATACTTATAAATTTGATAATTTTGAATTTATTTTTCATCCTATAATTAAAGAACATTCTATTTTTAAAAGAGATAATAATAATTTATTATTATTTAAAGATATAACATTAGAAGAATCAATATCTGGAATAGAATTATCTATTAAATTATTAGATGATACAAATATTATTATTAAAAATAAACCTAATTCTATTATTAATAATTATACAAAATATATTTTAAAAAATTTAGGTATTGAAAATGAATATGGTGTTAAAGGTGATTTAATTATTCAATTTAATATAAAATATCCATTAAACTTAGATGATTCTCAAATAAATAATATTAAATCATTTTTAAATGAATTACCAAATAAAATAGAAGAACAAATAAATGATAGTAATCTTTATTATATATAAAAATATATTTATATTATATTTAATTTAAATTAAATATAATATCTGTTGTAAAAATTATTTAATATTTTACAGAAACTTGTTTTCACCTAAATAACTAACTATCAACATATTCAGTTTCTTCCATATAATAACAATATTCTAAATCGGTTAAAAAATAATGAATTAAATAATTATATTTTGAAGATACACATATTATTATTTTATCTCTGGATTCTTCTTCTTTATTAACTGACCTCGGATTATATATACCTTTAATATATAGAAATAAATTATTTTTTAGTTCTAATATAATTCTATAATTATAATCATCTATAGATTCTTTATAATTTGTTTCTATTAATGTATTTACATAAGTAGATTTATTTTTTTCATTTTCTATAAAACTTAATTTAATATTATTATATTTATTATCATCTATATGAACCCAATATATTCTTTTTATTTGTAAAGAAGATTTTTTTAAACTAAATATATTTTTTAAATTTAATTCTATTGATTCTTTTACATCTGAGGTTTTTTTTATTAAAATATTATCTATATTTAAAGTTGATAAATATTCTATAAATTTATTTATCATTTTATATTCTTCTTTTGATATACTTTTATTTTTTCTTTTTCTTAATATTAATTTAATAGGATCTAAATCAGGTTCATTATCAATATCAACATTAATAGAAATAGAATTATTTAAAAAAGAAATATTTTTGATAAGAGGAATATTAATTTTTTTATGATAAAAATTAGACATTTATAATATGTATCAATTTTATAATATAAAGTTATTTTTAATTTATAATATTATAAAACTGAAAAATCATTTTTTTATAAACAAAATATTACTTATCATATTTATTAAGATAAATTTTATATACAAAAATATTTAAAACTAAATTTTTTCTTTTAGATATATAAAATGAATAAAAAAGAACTTACTAATATTTTAATTCCTACTCTCCTTTTTATATTACTTTCACCTGGTTTATTTTTAACTCTTCCTCCTACTAGTAAAGGTGTTTGGATGAGTAGAGAAACTTCTATTCGTTCAATCTTTTTACATTCTTTAGTATTTGCTTTTATATATTTTCTTTTGAGAAAATTTTTTGCAGAATATTATTAATTTAAATTTAAAAAATAATCATTTATTAATTTAGTTGATAAACTTAATTTATTTGATATGCTTTCATTATAATTTAATGAATCTATATTACTTGTATCTAAAAATACTATATTAATTTTATTATAAATACTATAACTTTCTAAATTTCCTGGATAATTTGTTCTTATTATATACATATCTATATTTTTTTTATTAAAATAATTAGATATAAAATAATCATCGTCTAATATTGGTATATTATGTTCTTTATGTATTTCTGTTAATTCTTCATAATATTTATAAAAATTATTATCTATTAATTTTCTTGGATATAATATACTTCTATAACCTCCTAACTGTATTACTTTTTTAACTTCATCATTTATTAATTCAGAATGATAAAAATGTGTATTATCTCCATCTCTTAATACTCCCATAAATCCTAATAATGAATTATTATATTTATTATGATAATTTATCATTTCTTCTATTGAATGACTTTCTAATAATATATCATCATCTATTGTTATTATTATACAATCTTCATTTTCATGTTCTATTAAAGAAGGTAAAATTTTCATTATAGGACCATAATCTTTATTACAAAATTTAATATTAAAATTTTCATATTTTCTTTCTAATTCATTTAATTCTTCTGGTATAATATATTCTTCTCCTGTTCTTAATGATTTATAAGGTATATATAAACTTAAATTATTAACTTTATATGTTTGTTTTTCTATAATATTTGTAATAATAGGAGTTATTTTCTGAAGACGAGAAGGAAGTGAAGTCATAGACACATAAACTTTTTTTGACATATCTATTTTTTAGTATTTATAAAATAATATAACTAAATCTATAAATGATTTAGTTATAAGTGATTTAATTTTTTAATTAAAAAAAATAATTTTTTCTTAGGCGAAAATTATATAATATAAAGTATATAAATTTATTCTACATAAATCATATTCTTATAGTTGCACATATTTGTTAGTAAAACTGTAATCTCGTTTAATACAACATTTTTTTCTTGTTCAATTGTTTGTTCTTTAACTCTTTCTTGTTCAAGTTGTTGTCTAACTCTTTCTTCTTCTATATGTTGAAGATATTGTTGTCTAGCTATTTCGTACTCAAGTTGTTGTCTAACTCTTTCTTGTTCAAGTTGTTGTCTAACTCTTTTTTCTTCAAGTTGTTGTTGTATAGCTAGTTCTTGTTGAAATCGCAATTGTCTAACTCTCTCGTACTCAAGTTGTTTTTGTCTAGCTCTCTCGTACTCGAGTTGTTGTTGTCTAACTCTTTCTTGTTCAAGTTTAATTTTTTCATTTCTATATTGCTCTAAATTATGTTTTTTTAATTTTTCTTCCATTTCTGTTGTTAAACGTTTTTGAAGAACAGATTTCATTTTTTGTTCTATTTCTAAAACAAAAAGTTGATTTCTTTGTCTATTATTCAATATAAGATATTTCTTTTGTTCACGTAGAATATAATAATCAATATATTCAGGACAAGTTCTAGAAATATAATTTTTAATCAATTCTATAACTTCCTTCATAGTTTTGTTATTACAGTCTATATTATATCTTTTACATATAACAACTAGTTCTGAAAAACTAAGTTTATTCATATTGTTCATAAAAAAATCAAATTCTTCAAATAAAGACATCTTTAATGTTTTTATAATTTTTATAAACTTATATCTATATAATTTGTTTTAATAATTAATTAATTATTAAAAATCAATTAATTTTATATCATAAAATTAAAAGGGCTAAACCCTTTTAATTATAAATAGTTTTTTAAAAATTTATAAATGCTGGATTTATATATAATTTTCCTCCTTTTTGTTGTAGACTTTTATTTAATCCTACATGTTCACATTGTTCAATATAATCATCTTCTCTAAATACTTTATATTTTAATCCTTTTAATTTTTCTGTATGATATATACCTATACCTCCAAACGCAGAATCAACTTCTATTAAAGGATTATTTTTAGGTATATGAATATGATGTTTATTAACATAATCCATATTACCTGTTTTTCTTACCATTTCCCAACAATCATATGGACATTCTTTACTTCTTAATGTCCATATATCATAATATTTATCTGATTGATTTCCTCCCATAAAATCCCAATTATTATAATTAAAACAAGATAAAAACCCAGACATATCTACAATAGGTTTAGAATTAACATCATCCGCATCTAAAATTAAAAGAAAAACATCTTTATTAAAATATTTTTCAAAATATTCAATATACATATTTCTAGCTTGTTCTAATGATAATGGTCTTGGTAAATAACAATTTAATTGTTTCATTACTTTTCTATTATTTAAATCTTTATTACAAAAATCTAAACATTTTTCATATGTTCCATCGTCACTATTTCCATCTACAAATAATACTTTATAATTTTTAAATAATAAAGATGGTTTGTCATCTAAAGAACCATCTTTTTTTTCACAATAAATATATTTTTCAATATTATTAAATAAACCATCTAAATATTGAATAACATTTTTAGTAATAATACCAATTAATAAAGTATCTGTATGAATCATTTTTATTAAAAAATAAAATTGATATAATTTATATTATATATGAATTTAAATATATTTAAAAAAAAGTTTTTTTAAATATAAGTTACAAATTATTTTAAAAATGGATAATCATTTTCAATATATATATAATATTACCACTTCTATTCGTAATTTAATTTTTCCTTCAGGAAAATTAAATCAAAAAGATAAAAATTTATTATTCCCTCTATCTGAACCTAATTTTCACTCTATTATAAAAAAAAGATTAGATTTAGTTAATAATGATTTTAATCGTCTTTTCTCTTTATCTAATTTAAATGAAAAAGATTTTTATTCTTTATTAAATATTAGATCTGCAATCGAAGATGTAAAATCTATTTATTCTTTATTGAATAATAATACTTATAATAAAGATAATATAAATAAAATAAAAGAAAGTATAGAAAATAAAAAGATGAACGAAAATTCAGTTTTAATTACTATGACTACTTGTAAAAGATTAGATTTATTTACTAGAACTATTAATTCTTTTATTAATAATTGTTTAGATTTATGTGATTATATTTATGATTGGTATATTATAGATGATAATTCTAGCAATGAAGATATTGAATTTATAAAAAATAATTATCCATTTATTAAAATAATTAGAAAAACAGAAAATCAAAGAGGACATGCTAGATCTATGAATATTATTAGAAATTTAATAATAAATAATATTAAAACACCTTATTATTTGCATTTAGAAGATGATTTTGATTTTGTTATATCAGATAATTATATTAAAAAATCTATTAATATTATGAAACAAGATAATTCTATTAAACAAGTTATGTTTAATTTAAATTATATTGAAGATTTTAGTGTAACTAATAATACTAGAGGTTCTACTTTAAAATATACAAATGATTCTCAACGTTATTTTATACATAATTATATTCCTAAAAGTGAAACAGATAGATTAAAAATTAATTATGCTAATTGTCATTATTGGCCTCATTATAGTTTTAGAGCTGGATTAAATAAATCTGAACTTTTAGATTTAGGAGAATTTGTAGAAACTCCATGTCATTTTGAAATGGAATATGCTTTTAGATATATGAATAAAGGTTATAAAACTGCATTTTTAGATGGAATAAATTATTATCATATAGGAAGAAGAACATATGAAAGAAATGATAATAATAAAACAAATGCTTATGAATTAAATAATCAAAGTCAATTTGGTCAAAAATTAAAATCTAAAGAAGATTCTGACCCTCTTCTAGAAGAAATTAAAAAAGAAGAAGAAATTAAAAAAGAAGAAGAAAGTAAAAAAGAAGAAGAAAGTAAAAAAGAAGAAGAAATTAAAAAAGAAGAAGAAAGTGAAAAAGAAGAAGAAAGTGAAAAAGAAGAAGAAAGTGATATAAATTTAACAAAAAGTGGTAAAATAGATATAAAGAAAACATTTAATATAAAATCTTATGTTATAAATTTAGAGAAAAGACCAATTCGATTATATAATTTTATGACTAATTTAAAAGATATTAATTATGTAAATGTATTTGACGGTATAGACGGGAAAAAATTACAGCCATGTCATAAAATAGCTAAACTATTTGAAAAAAGTGATTATAATTATAGAAGAGGTATTGTTGGATGTGCATTATCTCATATGTTAATATGGAAAGAATTTTTAAATGATGTTAATGTTCAATATTTATTAGTTTTTGAAGATGATTCTAGATTAGTTGATAATTTTAATCAAAAATTATTACATCTTTTAAATACATATGAAAATAAATTTGATGTTTTATATTTAGGTATGTTCCCCTATAAACATAAAGATAAAATGGAATGGCACTATAATAATATTGAAAATAAAAATTTATTACCTAATGCTAAAAGACTTTTTAAAATTGAATCTTTTGAAACTTCTATGGGAGGAAATCATGGTTATGTTTTAACTAAAAAAGGTGCTTATAATTGTTTAGAATATATAAGAAAAAATGGAATGCCCAATGCAATAGATTGGATGGTAATGCATACAGCAGGAATGTCAGAGAAAGATACAAGTGAAAATATAAATAGAATATATTATAGTTATCCATTTTTAGTGGAAGCAAATTGTTATCAGACAAAAGAATGTGAAACAGATATACAATTAGAATATGATATAGTAAAATATAAAGATAATGAATGGTTAGAATCAGAAATTAAATATTGGAATGAATTATCAACTAATGATAATAAATATAAATTAATAGAAACAAATATAAATAATATTATAGAAAATAATTTAATTGATAAACAAGTATCATTAGTTAATTATAATGATTTTATTAATAATAAAGACAAAATAAAAAATAAATCAGTTCAATATTATACAGTTGAAAATAAAAAAGTTTTTATTGTTCCAGATTATTTTATTAATAAAAAAATATTACAAGATATTACATTTAATGGTTATTTAAATACTTTAAAAATATTTTAAAATATTTTTATATTATATAAAATGTATTTTATATATAATTTAATTAAAGGTAGTCTTAAACTTAATAATTTAATTTATAATAACAAATATTTTCTTTTTACATTATTTTATTTCAGTCCTAATTTATATACGTTTAATTTATTATTTAAATTTTTCTTTTATAATTATCTCTTTAGAAAATTGAACTATATTAATTAATTGATTTTTATGATATATTTTAATTATTATTTAAAATATATCATTTTATTTTACACTGCGTTTTTATAAAGAGGAAGATAAATATATAATGGGTTCTTCAAATAGTAAAAATAAATCTATCAATAATAATGAAGAAAATTTATGCATGGAAGGATATCCTGAATCTAAAGAGAATGAATCTAAAGAGAATGAATCTAAAGAGAATAAATCTAAAGAGAATGAATCTAAAGAGAATGAATCTAAAGAGAATAAATCTAAAGAGAATGAATCTCCTTTAAATAGAAAAAAAAGAAAATATAAAGATATAGAAGAAGATGATAATTCATGTAATGTAGTAATATGGACAAGAGTGTCATCAGATGATCAAAAAAATAATGATTCATTAAATCAACAAAGAGATATATGTATTGAATATTTAAAAGAAAATGAAAAAAAATATCCATATGTAAAAGATATAACGTTAAACAAAATAATTACATCAGCATATAATATTAATAATAATATAAGAAAGTATTATTCTAAAATATTAGAAAAGAAAAATACATATATTATATGTTATTCAGTTGATAGATTTTCACGTAACTATGAATATGGTAAAAAAATATACAATGAATTAAAAGAAAAAGGAAGTAAACTATTTTTTGTAAATGAAAAAATAGATACTTCTACTCAAGAAGGTGAAAATAAATTTTTTGATTATTTAAAATCATCTGAACAAGAAAGTAAAATAAAAGGTAGTAAAATAAAAGATATTAAATATAATCATGTTAAAAATTTATTTATTAGTTCTTTAAATAATAATGATATTATCTCTCAAAATATTAAAAATATAACTAATTTTATTGTTTCTATGATCGATGGCGATTTTACTAAAAATATTAATAATAATTTAAAAAAAATAGTTGATTGGGAAAAGCATTCTTATTGGAAAGAAGATTATTACGAGAAGCCTATTGATTTTTATAATTCTATTATTACAAAGATAGATGAAGAAACAAATGAAGAAATGGATTATTATAATATTGAATATTCATCAGAAGAAGAAAGATATAAATCTATTCAAAAATTATTAAATGATTATGATGTTGATATACCTATTCAAATAAGAAATAAGAAATGGAGTATATATTTAATTAAAATTATTTATAAAGAATTAAAAAATAAGAAAACTTTAGATGAATTAATTGATTTAGTTAGAATTTAAGATAACTTAGTCCTCTTAAAGTATTATTATAAAAAAAGAATTATATTTCTAATATATATATATTATATATATATTAAATAAATACATATTTTTAAAAATATGTATTTTTAAAGACTAGAATAAGTTTAAATAAAAAATTAAATAGTTTTCTAAGGAATAAAATTAAAACATTCATCTTTTAAAACTTCAATATTAGGAAGTTTATAATCATATTTACTATGAATTTTTTCGATGTTAACTTTAAAATAGATTTGAACATTTCTTATTTCTTGTTTTAATTTACTAGAATCATAATATTTAAATCTATTCCAAAGTCTATTATTAAAATGATTGTTAAAAGTTTCAAATAATTTATTTTTATCATTAATAGGTAAATTTCTAATGAAAGAAGTAAATGAATCTTTTATTACATTTACAAACATTTCAAACATTTGAATCATTTCATAGTCAAATTGAGTTTTTTTATATCTTTTTTGTAATTGCATTTTAAATTTACCTTCGTCGATTAAATTTTCTAGATATAATATTCTAAGATCCATATTTCTATTTTGAATATTTTGTGTTCTTGAATAATTTGGTATTTCTACTTGTTCTATATGATTAATAATTCTAAATATATCATTATATTTAGTATATCTTAATGTTCTAGTTAATTCATTATATGTTATACATTCATCATTTATATTTACTGGTTGAATATCACCTCCTCCGAATCTTCTTCTTATTTCATCATCTTCTCTTCCATTTTGTCTTAAATATTCAAAATAATGAGGATTATGAATATTTCTAGTTTCAATTTCTCCAGTTTTCCAATCAAAAGCGGTATGACAAGAAGTACAAAACATCATATTACAACCAGAAATTTTATAAATAAAAGTTCCACATTTAGGACAATTTTTACATTCTTTTTGTAAAGATTTAATAGTTTGAACTGTTTCTGGATTGCATTTATGTTCTTCTTTTTGTTTTGATTCATTAGAAGATTTTTTTTCTTGATTTTCATTTTTTGGTAATATTTCATGACAATCTGGACATACTTTACATTCACATAAACCGCATTTATATTGAGAAGATAGAAATCCTCTACAATTATGTGAAGGACAAGGCTTAATAAAATTTTTTCTTTCTTTTTTTTCTTCATATTCATCTTTTTTCATTTCACCATTTTGATCATTTAAAAATCTACTCATGCCGTTAAAATCATCATGTTTAACATAATGTTGAAGTGTAGTTTTTATTCTATTTAAATTAGTTAAAACTAATTCTAATTCATCTATTTGAACTAAAACATCATCTAATTTTTTATAAATAGATTTTCTATTTTGAATAGCAATCTGAGTATCAGGTAATAAAGATTTTTCTATATCAAATAATATATTTTCTTTATATTTTTTATATTTGTTATTCATAAATGATTTTGTAAAATTATTTCTAAGAAATTCATAATTCCATTCTTTATTACAAGACATACATTTTGGATTTGGTGTAGTTAATATATATTTTTCATTACAATCATTACATGAATATCCATTGCAAAATGGACATGTAATATGATTTAATTTTTTACTACAACATACAAAACATTCTTTTCTATCTTTTTGTTTATCAAAGACTCCATTTTTTGTATTTTTTTCATCGAGGATTCTTTTCTCGTCTATATCTTCATCATTTTTAAATATACTTTTTATTCTTTCTGATAAAATAGACGAATCATCTATAGTGCTAAGATTACTTTTTTTTTCTTCATCTTTATTAAATAATAAATTTTTTGAGATAAAAGAACTCATCTATAAAGTTTAACAATATATTTAAAATTGAATCAAATTATTTTTAAATTTTAATTAAATTGATAATAAAAATCAATTAATTAATTTCATCTAAATTTGAAGAAAAATTAATTTATTATTTATATAAATTAGAAATGTCTTATAAAAAAAATATAAAAAGTAAAAAAATTAATTTTTCTCTTTTCTCTTCTGGTAAAAATAAACCTAAAACTAAAACTGGTTATGGTAATAAATCACGAGCTATTATGACACTTAAAAATATTAAAAAATATAATAAAATATATCAAAAACAAGTGGTAAATACATTATATAATAGAGCTAAATATCATAAATATCAAAATAAAGATATGAGAGAAGCTATGAAAATATTCAAATTATGGTTAAAAAATAATAAGTAAACTAATTTAAATAAATGAATTTTAATTTTAAATAAAATAATTAAATTAAGATTTTAAATTTAATTATCAAAGATAAAATTAAAATGAGTTTGTATATTGTTGATTATAGTGAAAAAGCTATTGCTATTTTTGGTGATACTAAATATTATAAAAATAAATTAAGTGAAATTCAAGGTAAATTTAATGCTTCTTTAAATTTTAAAAATGAAAATGGAGAAACAGAGAAAAAAGCTGGTTGGATATTTCCAAAAGTTAGAAAAGATATGGTTCAACAAGTTGTTAATGATATTAATTGTGGTAAAATTGAAAGAGAACCTTCTTTAAGCAATAAACCTAAAATGATTAAACAAGATGTAAGTGAAAATAAATCATATAATAAATCATATAATAAATCAGATGATTCAGAAGAAAAATCATCTAATAGAGATTATGTTAATATATCTTCTTTAAAAGAAGAATTATTTAAAGATTTTGTTCCTAAAAGAGATTTTATGAATTTAGTTTCTAAAATAGAAAGATTAGAACAAGAAATTTATTCTTTAAGAAATAATAATAAAGAAGACAAGTCATCTAATATTTCTATAAAAAAAAATAATAAAGATATAAGAACATTTGAAATTGAAAAAAAAGTAGATGATTATATAGATGAAGATTATATAGATGAAGAAGAAGAAAAACCTAAAAGAAGTTTATTAAGAGGAAAAAAATAATTTAAATATCTTACCTAAAATATATTAACAAGTAATATATTAATTTTAACTTAATAAAACATATTTAATAAAAATATGTTTTATATTTATATAAAAATATATGAGATTATTTATTTAAATGTTTCATTAAAACTATTTGTTAATGATGATGTTAAATTCGTTCCTAAATTTGTTGCTCCTAAATCTGTTGTTCCTAATGATGTAGATCCTGAACTAGATTTAAATGCTCCTGCTATTGACGATGCAGCATCAACTCCTCCAGTTATAGTTCCATAAGCCTTACTATAAAAAACAAGTGCAAAATGAACAATAGCTCCAATTATAATAAAACCTCCTAAACCATATAATATATATTGAATATTTTTAGAAGTTGATAATGATGAATCATTTGGATCTTTTTCATTATAATAAACAGTTATCGAAGAACCTTCATTTAATGTAGATGAAGAATTATAATCAGAATGTTTAGAATTATATATTTTTTCATTAACAGTAAATTCATATTCAATTTCACATGTAAATGTATTATTTTTATTTTTATTACATGTTGATTTTTTAATTTTACCTTGAGTATTTGATGTTTTATTATTATTTGTAGATATATAATATCCTCCATATATTAATAAAGAACCTATTATAATACCTATAGCTAGACCAATAGATGCTTTTATTTTAGCATAACCATATAAAGCATCACCCATACCCATACCTTGTCCTTGACCTCCTAAAACATTACCCATTTTATTATATTTAATTATAAATAAATAAAATATAAAATAAAAATATTAATTAATAATATATGTTTTATTTTAATATTATTTATGTTATTTTAATTATCATTTTTGGATTTATATTAGGTTATAAAACAACTAAAGGAGTAAAATCACAAAATATAAGATTATTAGATATATATGTAATAGGTCCTTTAATGATATATATAGGTATAAAATATTATATATTGTCAACTTCAAATAAATCAATATTTGATAAATTATTTAGTTTAATATTAATATTTTTTGGATCAACTACAATTACATATAATTATAAAAATTATATTTATGAAAAAGATAGTATAAAAAATAAATGATTTTTATTAATTAAATATATATTTATTTACAATTAAAAATGTTAGGTGTTTTTTCAAGAGAAGAATTTATAAACGATAATTTTGGTTTATTTTTTACTGTTCCTACAACTAATGAAGAGTGGTTAAAACCTCTTATTAGTATTAAGAATGATGAAGATATTATTATTGAAAATTGGTTTATAAATGGATATGAGTCTATTGATTTTAAAAAACGTGTATTAAATAGATCAGATGCTCCTTCTCTTATAAAAAAAAATCTTAAAGGAGAAATTTTAGGAGAAGCTTGGTGTGTTAATGGATCAATTATTAGATTAGATGGTCCTGCTATTATTGAAAGAAACAACGAAGGAAAAATTATAAATGAAATGTGGTATATTGAAAATATATTATATGCATCTAAATATTTAGATAATGGAGTTTATCGTTATCAGTTTGATGATTTTAATAATGATGTATATTCATATATTTCTACATCTCTTTTTAATTCTATTTAACTATGAATGAATATAATATTTATAAAATTCATATTTGAATATAATAAACACATTTTTCATTTTATTCCAAAATATATATCTTTTTAAAAAGATATATATATATATATATTATTAAGAACTCTTTTTCTTGTATAATAATTTTATTCTATTTTTTTATAATTGTTTATAATTCCAATTTAATAGATCACAACATTTTTCATAAATTTCATCATGTTCTCTTATTCTAGCAGGTGTTTTTAACATTGATAAATCTTCATCTTTAACATGATAATTATATCTTCTTAAAAGTTGTTTTAAAACATATTGAGAATTTAAAAAATTTTTTCTATTAGTATTATTTGATATTTTTAAAAATGCATCAACTAAATTCTCAAAATCTTCATATAATTTTTTCTCTAAATGAGATATATCTGGTGGTGTTTTACCTGTTATTTTACAATAAAATAATTGTAAATCTTCATAATATTTATTATTATTTGTTTCAGATAAAAAATCTCTAATATGTTTTTTAGAAACTTTAGAATACACTTCTTTTCTATTAAAGGACTTGTCATTTTTATTTTGTTCTACGTCTTTATTTTTAAGACCATGTTTTTCAATCATATCTTCAAGATCGTCAAATATTTTAGAAGGTATAAATTTATTTTGTTTAGTTTGAAATTGATTTACTGTATCTCTAAAATGACATATTTTTTCATATTTATATTTTTGATTTAAATTTATATGTTGTAATTGATTAAATCCTATATTATCTACTGTATACATATATATATTTATTTCTAAACCACAATCTACACATATTTTTGAATGATCATTAAAATTAGTAAAATTAGTCCCTTTACATATATCACATTTATAATAATTATCATCTATATTATTATTTTTATATTTTTGATTAATTAATTTATTTATATATGTAAATAATGTTTGATGTTCTTTATTATTATATTCTTCATTTAATTTTCTTATAAATTCATTCTCTATATCATCTAATAATTCTAATTTATTTTTATTAGATATTTTCTCGAGTGATCGTGTATGTTCTTCTAAATTATCTTTTAAATCATTTATATCTTTAGATTTATTTTTAATAAAATCAATTTTAATAGGTTTATCTAATATAATTTTATATTTTTCTATTATTGGTTTGAATATTCTTACATATTTATTATATTCTTTACTTTTATTTATATCTACTATTTCTTCATTAGTCCCCTTTTTCTTTTCATAACAGTTTGACGAATTATTTAAAGATGATTTTATGTCTTTTTCAATTTTTTTTAAAATTAAATTATATATATCATATATATTTAAATTATCATCTTTATTCATTATATTATAATTTATAATATAATATTAACTCTTTTTAAATCTTTTTTCATTATACTAAAAATTCTATTTACTTTACTTATTTATATATTATTTTTTCTAGATAAAATTAGTCTTATGTTTTTAATTAAATTAAAATAAGATGTTGTTTAGGTTGAGTAGTTGTATTTTTTTTAAATATTAATAATATTAAAACTATTAATATTAATATTCCTAATATCATACATTCTTTATTTGATAATGCACTTTTTATTTTATCTAATAAAGTTTCACCTGATTTTTTTATACTTTGACTTGTTTCATTTAATGAAAACTGAGTTGGTAAAGTTAAAGTAGGAACTGTTTCTATATTTAATTTTCTATTAAAAATTTCATTAGTTATTTTATGTAATTGTAATTGTCTTTCCATTTTATATATATTTATATAATATATATAAAAAATTTAAATTTTTATTAATTTATTATATTTTTATTTAATAATTTTATAAATTAATTTTTGCTAAGAAAATATTATATATTAATAATCTTTTATTTATTTATAGTTATACTAAATCTCTAAGATAATTTTCACGTTTTAATATTTCCTTTATAAAAGAAACTTTATTATAAGTCGATAACACTTCTTTTTCTACATCTTCTGTTGTTTTACTATTATACGTAGATATATTATCTAATTTATGAAGTTCTTCTTCAAGATTATATAGTTGACATACAAATCCATAATTAGGATTTATAATTGGTCTTTTTTGTCTTACAAAAAAGAGTGCATCTTGTAGATTCATTTTATTTTTATACATTAAATATGCTATAACTATAGTAGCACTTCTTGAAACACCAGCATAACAATTTACTAAAACTTGTTTACCTTCACTTATATAAGAATCCATCAATCTTATAATATGGAATAAAATACCATTTTCATTTATATTTTGAGTAGGTTTATCATTCCAATTAAGATTAATTTGTATTTCTATATTATTAAATTCTGGATAAATTTTATTTTCTTGAGCATTTATATGTAGTTTTGTATTTTTTATTTCCACTTTGTTATACATTTCGCTTATTGAAGATAACAACAAATTATCTACTATTACTGACATTTTTATTTATTTATTTATTCACTTTTTAGATTTATTTTTAGAAGATTTTATTAAATATATTATCAAGAGTTTATTTCTTCCTTTTTATTTTCTTTTATTTCTTCCTTTTTATTTTCTTTTATTTCTTCCTTTTTATTTTCTTTTATTTCTTCCTTTTTATCTATATTTTGAATTGAACTTGTTGTTTGAAATATATCTATTATTTCTTTTGGCATATACATATAATTTCTATTTATCCAGTCTCTTAAATTTAATATTATTAAATTTGTATTTTTTGCTTCTTTCCCTCCAAGATTATAATCTATTATATTTTGTATTTCTATTTGATGAATACTTAATAAATTATTCCAATTATATTTAAAAAAATGAATAATATTATAACTATTTGTAGGTATGATTCCACCATATTTTTTATATATATTTATTAAATTAAAAAACCAATCCGAATGAATATTATTAATTATTTCACAACCAGGAAAATCAATATAATTTTCAGATATAGAATTTATATTGTTAACATTAATAATTAAATTAATTTGATTAATTAAATTTTGAATGATAATATCAATTGAAGTATAATTATATTTTAATTTATCATAAATTAAACTACAATGATAATTTTTTTGTTCAATTGTTAAATAATAATTATTTATTATATTATTATATTCATCTTCAATATTATATATTTCATTTTCATATCTCATTATCTCTTTAGATATATTTTTAATATTTTTATATTCTTCTAATTTTATTCTTTTTGTTATTCCTATTAAATACCATATCTGTTTTATATCTCCTAAGCGAACATAATTATTATAAATTATTGGATAGTTAATTATTAAATCATTTTTTATAGGAAAATAAAATAAATCTCTAATTTCTTTAAATATATTATTAATTAATTTAATTTTATTATTTAATATAAAAGAAAATAATTCATTAGAAATAGTTGTTGTCATAATACTATATTTAAATATTTTCTTTTTTTATTATATAAATATTTATATGTATAATTATTATTCAAATAGATCTTCTATTCTTAATCTTAAAAAATCAATTAAAAAAAATAGAATTAAAAATAATTTAAATAAAAAAATTTCATTTTTTATTTTTATTATCTTATTTTTTAGATATATTTATCTATTAAAATTAAACTATATTCAATTATATAATTTAAATAGTGTAGATTAAAATAAGTTTAAATGATTACTAAAATAAAAAATTATAATTATATCTTATTTATTTTAATTTTCATTTTATCAATCAACCTTTTATTGATATTTAATAAATTTAATAAATATAACTAATATTTATTAAATTAAAGATTTAATCATTTATTTTATATAATTTACATCTAAAATACTAAAATGTATAATACTAATCCTAATACTTCTTTTAAAAGATATAATGATATGTTCATGAAAAATAATTCTCCTTTACCTTCTCCTTTAACTAATAATAGAACTAATTTAGATATTTATTATGAAGGTCCTCAAGGTCTTCAGGGGTCTATTGGTATCAATGGTAGAGATGGTATTAATGGTAAAGATGGTAATATTGGTTATCAAGGATTTCAAGGCGAATCATTAACACATATTCTTAATTGTTATACTGGTCCTGAAGGTAACCAAGGATTCCAAGGATTTAATGGTATTGATGGTATTGATGGTAGAGATGGTAAAGATGGTAGAGATGGTATTGATGGTTTACAAGGAGTACAAGGATTTGAAGGAGTACAAGGATTTGAGGGAGTACAAGGATTTGAAGGAGTTCAAGGATTTGAAGGAGTTCAAGGATTTGAGGGAGTACAAGGATTTGAAGGAGTTCAAGGATTTGAAGGAGTTCAAGGACCTGCTGGTTTCGGTCTTATGGGATCTATGGGACCTATGGGACCTATGGGACCTATGGGTTCAACTGGTTTACAAGGAGTTGAAGGTTTACAAGGAGTTGAAGGTTTACAAGGAGTTGAAGGAAAAAGTGGATTTGTAGTATTAGAGTATAAAACACCAACAGAAGAAGAAGGAGAGTTAGGAAGTATGTATTTTGATGATGAAAAATTATATATAAAAAC
>Ga0247840_10001694_pt1 | contig 42172 bp, 34 predicted proteins | sample LaCruzMarch2015__FD_192404 | JGI IMG/M metagenome (GOLD analysis project Ga0247840, IMG submission 192404) | Freshwater microbial communities from meromictic Lake La Cruz, Castile-La Mancha, Spain - LaCruzMarch2015_17m | ecosystem: Environmental > Aquatic > Freshwater > Lake | place: Spain... | reverse complement strand
TCATTCAAAGCTTCACTGGCATAAGGGAAACAGGAGGTGCCATCGGGCCTCAATCGGTATTGATAAACGACTCCGGGAACAATACTGGCAATTTTCACCAAACGATCAAGAATCTCCTGCTGAATGGACTCCGCCTGCTTGCGATCGGTGATGTCTAAGGAAATACCTCCAAGGGAAGGCGGCTGACCATCCCGGGGGATTACAAATTTTCGCGTTTCATAATAGTGCAATTTCCCGTCGGGATGAACGATGCTTTCTTCCATTCCCTGATAGCCCAGTTTCATCACCATCAAATCATCAGCCATTAACTTTTTTCCGAATTCGTTGGGAAAAACTTCGTACATGGTTTTTCCCAGCCATGCCGAAGCGCCCATGGCGTTATCCATATACTTGTTCACAAACTGAGTTCTGCCTTCCTTGTCCTTAAAAAAAACGATGGCAGGTAAATAGTCCATGAACAACGAAAACCTTTTCTCACTTTCTCTCAGCTCCATCGTTAACTGGAAAGCCATTTTCTTTGCCCTGGTTTTTGTGTTTGACAATGATAAGAACAACCCAAACAAGAGAAAACTAATTACACAGCCGCTGATGATTACGATTAAGCTGTTTTTTAAATAGGAAAATGGTTCTATTGACTGGCTGAAAAACAGGGTCCATGTGGTCTCATTAAATTTGACCGGGATAACAATTGTCCGGGCAGGTAAGTCATTGTGGTTAGCTGTGCTGTTTCGCTGGCTGTCGAACAATAATGCATTGCTTGAAATACTGTCATTATCATAAACCTGCAGATGAATTCTGCTGTTTTCGGTTGAATCCCATCGGCCCAGTATACCAAGCATTAAATCGTACATACGGTAGGGACTATACACCCAACCCATAATCGCAGCGCGGCGCTGCTCAACGGTATTTTGCGGAAACCCTTTGCGATAAACCGGAACGAACATCAACGCGCCGGTCTGCAAATCCTTATCGGTCTCCTGAACCAGCGTTACTTTTTCAGAAAGCGTAGCCAGATCAAGGTCCCTGGCCTGTTCCAAAGCTTTTCTTCTCACCGGTTCCGAATACATATCGTAACCAAATGCCCTCAGGTTCCGATCGGTAAAAGGTTCCAGATAAATGATGGAAGTGTAAAGTTCTCTATTGCCGGCCGGTTTGACATTGTAATCAGTGAATCCCTCCTTCCTGATTGTCTGAACATGCTGTTTTAACTGATTTTTTTGTATTATGACTGAAAATCCGACTCCCTGGATCCCGGGCAAATTCTTTTTCAATCTCAGATGTTCAACAAAGACTTTCCATTGATGTCGTGTTACCGTATCGGAAGCTGCAAAAAATGAAGACCCACTGCGTAAAAGCTGGGCATGTGAGTATAGCCTGGTGGTTATTTTGGCTGTTATTTCATTACAAGCCAGTGTAAATTCACGTTTTGAATGGATTTCAACCTGTCGTTCTGTATAGATTGCAGCTATGGTTGTAAGAAAAAGTCCGGCGATCAGAATAGCAAAACCCTTCCATGCATTTTTTGAAGTTGTATTCTGAAATAAATTTTGATGTCCCATCTTTGTTCCTTATTTTTTCTGTTTTTGATGATTATTCCATAAGCCCATACTTTCGAAGTTTATCCTGCAATTCTGCTTTGCTTACAGGCTTTGAAAGGAAGTCGTCGCATCCGGCCTCGAGGGCTTTCTTTTTATCCTTGCTGAAAGCATATGCGGTAACGGCGATGACTGGCAGTTCCTTTTTGAATGATTTGATCTGCCGGGTGGCTTCCAAACCATCCATCACCGGCATCTTCAGATCCATCAGCACCAGAGAGATCTCCGGATGCAGGTGGCACATCTCCACGGCCTCTTTCCCGTTTGCGGCCTTTAAAACAACTGCGGATATAGTTTTCAGGATGATCTCAATGTACAAATCACTTGAGAGATCATCTTCGGCAATCAGAACCACCGGGCTAATAATCTGAGCATGCCGGACCGGGGGAGCGATGGCTTCATGTTCTTTGGTGGTTTCCTGTTTCATTGGCAAGGAGAAGAAAAATGAAGCGCCTTGTCCTTTGACCGATTCAAGACGGATGTCACTTTCCAGCAGCTTCAGGAAACCTTTGATGATCGATAAGCCAAGCCCGCTTCCCTCATAACCGCGGGTATCGGAAATAATTTCCTGCATGAAGGGTTCAAATATCCGCTGGTGAAACTCAGGGGCAATCCCGATACCGGTATCATGGATGTAAAAACCAACGGTATTCGATGTTACCGAATACCCAAAGGTAATGGATCCGAGGCTGGTAAATTTGATGGCATTGTCCAATAAACTGGAGATGATTTTTCGCAGCAAATCAATATCGGTGATTAACGTGAAGTGTTCCTGTCCCAAGGGGATTGTAAGATTAAACGCTAACTTTTTGACATTACAGGAGTCCTGAAATTTGGCTTGTAATTCTTTCAGAAGGTCACTCACATTGACCGGTTTGAGGCTGACTTCTATATTTTCGGATGCAATCAGCGAGATATCCATATAGTCGGTAATGGTATTTATCAGGCGGTTGCCTGAGGCTTTCAGCAATTGGTTGCACCGATGCCGATCTTCAGAAGTAAGTTTCGGATCGGTGAGCAGGCTTCCAAATCCCATGATCCCATTGAGCGGTGTACGAACCTCATGTGAAATGTTATTAATGAAGGCCGTTTTAAGGCGATTGCTTGCTTCGGCTTTTACCAGGGCATCTTTAAGCGACACCTCAACCTGCCTGCGCTGGGTGATGTCCCTGAAGAAACCCACAATGCATGTTCTGCCGTTTATGGTCATGAAACTTGATGCGATATCCGCGTAAAAAATCTCCCCGTTCTTTCTGAGGCATTGAATATCTGAGGCCATGGTTTTCTCCCCGCGCGCTAGGCTTTCAAATTCAGCAAGGGTATCTTGAAAAGTATCTGACGGATGAATTCCGGCAATGGTCATCGTTTTCAGTTCATCTTCGGTATATCCTAGAACCTCGCATTGCTTCGGATTGGCAAAAAGGATGGTCTTGGTTAATTTGTCAAATATCAGAATTCCATCGGGACTTCCCTGAAAAATGGAACGATACCTGTTTTCTGAATCATCCAGTTTTTCTTTCTCTGCTTTCCTGAGTTCAGTGATGTCCCAGTTTGTGCCGATCATTCGCAAGGCTTGGCCGGAGCTGTTGCGTTGAATGATCGCAAGCGCCCGGATATTGTGAACAGAACCATCGGGCCAGGTTACTCTGAACTCGGTATCATACTCTTTTTCGCCCAATAGAGCTTTTTTACTTTCAGCGATGCTCCGTTCCAGATCATCAGGATGAATGCTTGTTTTCCATGAATCATGCATCACGGCGAAATCGTTTTTTTCAATGCCATAGAGCTCATACATAAGATCATCCCACACAAGGATGTTGTGCTCACTATCGTAGTCCCATGTCCCAATACCGCCGGCACGGGTGGCCAAAGCCAAACGGGCAGATACCTGATACAGTTCGTTTTCTGCCAGTTTGCGTTCGGTGATGTCGGTGATAAAGCCATGCCAGAGGACTGATCCATCCTCCTCCCGTTGCGGGACAGCATGGCCGTATAGTGAGCGGATTGTGCCATCGGAAAACTTCACCCGGTACTCATGTTGCCACATGGTGAGCGTTTGTCCCGATGCCTGTATGGAAGCGACAACGCCGGCAAAGTCATCAGGGTGAAGGTTTGCGAATACAGACGATGCATCTTCACGAACTTCATCGGGACTTACCCGGTATATCTCCTTGATGGCCTCGCTGGCATAAGGGAAACAAGAGGTGCCATCGGGGCGCAAAAGATACTGATAAACAACTCCGGGCACCAGGCTGGCGATCTTTCTGAGATTCTCCTGTTGAAAAGCAAGCACTTTGTTGGCATTGATCAGCTCATTTGCCCGATTCGTCTCCTCTTCGTTCTGAATGGCCAACTCCTCAATAAGTTCCAGAATTTCGGATTCTGAATTCTTTTTCAGCAACGCTTCAGCCTTTTGGCGCAGGACTTTTTTACGGTCATCTATTTCCATCTTTGCTGTTTCTTTTGTTCAGGTATAGCCAGTTTGATTTTTGTCCCCGAAGAGCTGTCACTCGTAATTTCAATGGTTCCTCCCATTTCCTTCAACATCTGATAACATATCGATAATCCGAGTCCGACACCCTTACCTGTTTCCTTTGTGGTATAAAATGGAAGCATGACATTGTGGATATCATCCATACTGATGCCGATGCCATTGTCGGCAATTTCAACGATAATAAATTGATTTTCCAGGTAAGACCTAATGCCAACAATCATGTCAAAACTTTCATCCTGTTTGTTTTTCTTTTCAATTACCGCATCTTTGGCATTGGTCAGCAGATTGATGATGACCTGTTTGAATTTATCTATATTGTCGTAAATATTGGGAATCTTTTTTTCGAGCTGAAGATTTAGGCTGATCCCCAGGTGTTCGAACTGTTCCGTAATCAATGAAACTGCATTTTCGATACTTGAATTAATGTTGAATGATGTAATGACATAATCATCATCGCTTCTTGAAAAAGCTTTGACATTGTCGATGATATTTCTGATGCGAATTAAATTTTCGAAAATCTTTTCTGATTTAATTTTAAAGAATTCGAAATCGATCGTTTCAGTTTTGGCAGCCTCAAACAACAGTTTATCCATCACCATAGAAATGATATTCAATGGCTGGTTAATTTCATGTGCAAGGCCTGAGGCCATTTCGCCTATGTTGGCCATATGGTCGGCATGGATCTGCTTTATCTCCATTTTTTTACGCTGGGAAATATCGCGGATCATGATCATGAATGATAAGGGGGCCCCCTCCAACCCTTGTATTAAAGTTGAACTGATTTCTCCCAAAAATAAAGATTGGTTTTTCTTTTTGACAGGTATTTCAATTTGCTGGGCAATCCCTTCATTCATTGTCCTTTCAATCAATTCATCCATCTTATGCTTTTCATCAGATGGAATTAAACTGAAAAAATCCGTGCCAATCAGTTCATCTCTTAAATCGATTCCTAATAATTCAACGGCGATATCTGAAAAATCGGTAATGATTCCTTTAATATCAGTAAGTACAATACCATCGGGTGATGCATTTAATGTTGATCTGTATTTTTTCTCACTTTCTTTCAGCAGTCTCTCAGCTTGCTTTCTTTCGTTGATATCGCGATTGAGGGCGATAAAACCAACCGTTTGGTTTGTGTCATCTTTTACCACCGAAACAGTTGAAATAATGGGAATTCGGGTCCCGTCACGATGGTTTTGTGTTATCTCGCCCTTCCAGTAACCATCCTGAGAAATCTTTTGGAGAATAATATCGAGCGAACATCCAAGATAGTCATTGGTGATAAATGACTCCAATGGCTGTCCTATAACTTCGGAGGATGTCCATCCGTAGAGCAGTTCGGCTGTTTTATTCCAGAATTGTATGTTGTAATGAATGTCGGTCGCTATGAGGGCGTCGGAAACATTTTCAAGTAAAGTTGACTGATAGCGGATTTTTTCCACATCTTGTTTCCGTTCGGTGATATCAATAAATGATGCAATTATGTTCCGATTTTTCAACATGGTGATCGACATTAGAGAATGCCTTATCTCGCCATTTTTTTTATAGAAGGTAAAGTCATATTTATCAGGGGCATCCTTTGGGTTTATCAGTCGGCGGCGGTTATATTCTTTTAATCGTTCAAGGTCGGGGGGGGGGATTTGTTGAGTCCAACTCGTTCCGATAACCTCCTCCCTGGTGAACCCACCCACTTTGCAATATTCTTCATTTACCATTGAAATGGTTGTATCCGGTTCAATGATGGCCATTGCTGTGGAGTTATTTTCAAATATTGAACGGAAGTTTTCCTCGCTTTGCAACAATTGCTCTACGGCCTGTTTGCGGTCGGTGATATCGATTGCAATTTCCATCCTGACCAAACCTTTGTTCTTCCAGGGAATTGCCTGGTCGCGGCAGTCATACCATCTGCCTGTAACCGTATTTTGAAACTGCCATTGATACACTCCGGTCGGGATCCCCGAATCCGACAACAATTTGCCGCTCGTGCAGAATGAACATGGGCCTACCTGATCTGCCTGAATGGTTTGCCAGCATTTTTTACCCAATATATCTCCCCAAATGTCACGACCATTTTTATTAATAAACAAAATCTCATAAGTATTAAAGTCGACCACATAAACCAGGGAGTCAAGACCATCCAGAATAGATGTCAGACCATCATTGCTACTGGCAAAGTTGTAATCGTTTTCCATAATACCTGTTCAGTTTATACCCGGTTCACACTTGTTGGATATGCTATAGTAACAAGAAACTTATTAGTTTGGATGAGCAGAATCCTTTTAAAGACCTGGCGTAATGAACAAACCACAACCTTCTTTTTACTGTTTTCATTTTTCCGCAAGTGCAAACCAGGTATATGTTTCGATAAGTTTGTATCAACGGCCGGAATTCAATTCCGCAGTTGCAATACATTGAATACTCGGTTATTTTTATGTTCATTTTCCTGAACTATATTTTCACACCCTCTGCATGCGTGTCGATAAAACCCAGTACGTTCTGTTCCAATATTTCCGGCTCTTGTGTAAATGAAGTAAAAGCAGGGGCCACCTTTTTTACCTCTTTCTTTGCTTCCTCCACAGTCGTGACAATACCGGTTTTCCTGATCTGATCCATTGTATCTTGCATCTTTTTCCATTCAGCTGATGCTTCAACCCGATTCTGCAGCAAATCATCAAGCATTCCTCCAGTGTACTTTTTGATATTGTTCACTTCGCTACGGATGCCTTTAATGGACACATGGATGCCTTTTATGATGCCATTGTAGTCACTAAGCCTTTCTGTTTCACCATTGGCAAGGTCTTTTCTGAGAGCAGCCGCATTGGCGTTTAAAATGGCGGTCATCTCCTGGTGATCCTTGCGGAAACCGTTGAGGGTTTTTTGTACATCGTTTACAAGCGCTTCATTTTCTGTGATCCGTTGTTTGAATGAAGAGATTAACTCTTCGGTCAAATTTTTCATGTCTGATGCTAATCCCATTTTTTTATCTCCTATTTTTAGTAATTATTGCGTGAAAATATAGTTGATGCCCAACAAGCTGTTTGCCAGCCGCAGACAGTAATTTTCTGAAGTTTGAAAGAAAGTTGATTTTTTTTGATCCGGGACGCGAAGAAGGTTAGAATGATGTCAGAAAAAGCATCTATGTTTATTTCGTCCCGGGTAGCCATAAAGAATAATTTCGATTTTACTTTGAAAGAAAAAGCGAAATCCTTGGTACCTCATACTTACGGTTATTTCACCGGGAAGGATGTTTTAGCAAGAATAACTGCTGAATTGCTTAACTGCAACGTGCCTTATGCGGCTTTAGCAATTAATCCGATTGTTTTTTCTACTGCTATTCGTTATTCTTCTGTATTTGATTACACATACCGTACTTTACATGAGAAGGACGGTTTCCCTCTTTTAATGTGGGTAGGAGGTAAGGCAAAGAGCGGGCCAGAAATAGATGACCAATGGAGAGAATGATTGATTTATGGCAGTTATATATCTGAATATGAAAGCTATAAAAATTATTATTTTATTTATTTGAGGGGATTTCACAGGATAGATAGGTAACGATTTATGGTTTATTCAATAATATAATCGCGTCTAGTACGTGATAATACGTTCGCTGAATTTTTTTTGATCTGTGGTGCCATTGTTTGTTACGCGAAAACGCGTGTAGTGAAGTTGACTTTTTATTTTTGTACCTTCGTCATTCGTCATTCGTCATTCGTCATTCGTCATTCAAAAGCCCCCATCCTATGACAGAAATTTCCTCTTGTTCATGGCCTTCCAACGACCAGTTAATGATCAGGTACCACGATGAGGAGTGGGGCGTTCCTCTTCACGATGATCAGAAGCTTTTTGAATACATGGTATTGGATGCCTTTCAGGCCGGCCTTAGCTGGAAAACAGTCCTGCATAAGCGTGAGAATTTTCGCAAAGCATTTGATGGTTTCGATGCGAATAAAATCGCTGAATACGATGAAAAAGATTTTGAAAGGCTCATGTCTGATGCCGGTATTATAAGGAACCGGGCGAAAATCCGTGGAACAATGCTGAATGCGAAATGCTTCCTCGAAGTTCGAAAAGAATTCGGAACCTTTGATACCTATATCTGGCAATTCACCGGCGGGAAAACGCTTGTCAACAGATGGAAAAGCCTGAATGAAATTCCTGCTTTATCAAAAGAGTCGGATGCAATGAGTAAAGATTTGAAAGCCCGCGGTTTTAAGTTTGTCGGAAGTACAATCTGCTATGCCTTCATGCAGGCCGCAGGGATGGTAAATGACCATCTTATTTACTGCCATAGATACAAAGTTTGACAAATCAAAAAAACGGCTGCGAATAATTTGCTAGTTTTGTCTTGTGAAGTAAGATTGGCAGCTGGTTCAAATTAAATATACCAATGACTACATTTGCTGAGTATCTGGGTAACGCCGGTTTTGAAATTTATCCTGAATTGCTTGATATCATTAAACGGGATAAGAAATACCAGGTTTTTCAGGGGATAAGCCCATTGTTGACTCCCCTGGGAAATGAAATCAGCCATGAATCAGAGCGCCTGATCCAGTTAATAATAACAGACCTGATTTTTCAAGGTGTTGAAAAGAATACCACCCTTTCGGCACCCATCCTTTACTCATTCCAGAAGGATGTTATTGAAACAGGAGCCGATCCATTTGAGTCCGGGTGGGAAATACTGTTGAATTCTGACCCTGTGGTCATTATCAAGACCACTGAAAAAAATAACTTTCAGCCCTTCCAGCCCGATGACAAACTATTTTCTTTTGCGTTCATTACGCTGTCGGCTCTGATAAAATCAATTAACAATTTTGTGGGCACTGCCATGAGTGAGGTAGATCTTCAGGATACTGACACCCACCCTTTTCCCGAATTGCTGAAGTTAACTTACAACCGGCTTACGGCAGCACAAAAAGCTGTGGTACAAGCTTTAAGCGGGAAACATCACGCGGCACTGGTTCTCCCATTGGTTCTTGTTACAGGAACCATTGGTCCCATTGAATATGTCAAATGTCTGATGTCCATGCAGATACAGCCAGAAACGGAATATGATTCTCTGTTGATGGATGTGGTCCGTGTGATGGATTACCTCCAATGCGGCCAGGTTAAATCTGATGCAGGAGAGCAGGTGACTATGCTGATCCATAAAGGGGAGACTGATGCAATTGAGTTCAAATCGACGCTTAGATGGGACATCAGGGCAGGAAAAACAAATCAGGCTGTAGAAAGAGCCTGCCTGAAAACCATTTCTGCGTTTCTTAATTCCGATGGAGGAACATTGCTGATTGGAGTTCGGGATGATGGTTCCATTGAAGGTGTTGAAAGTGATAAGTTTGTCAATGAAGATAAATTCCTTTTGCATTTATGGACACTCATCCGCACTTGCCTTGGAAGAGATGTGAGCCGGTACATCAGGACCCATCTTGAAAAAATGGAGGAAAAAACAGTTTGTATGGTTCATTGCCTTCGCAGCAACAGACCTGTGTTTCTCAGGCAGCCCGGGTTCAATGAGGAGTTTTTTATCCGGGTTGGGCCATCCAGCAATGCCATGGATATAAGTGAAGCGTTAAAGTATATTGCTGATCATTTCGCTGAAAAATAACCTACCACCTGGGACAGCCAAATCCAGCGCCCGGAACAAATGACCCGGATTGAAATGGATCACTGTAATATCGGTTCGTGTTATAGGGATTCACCCCGTCGGTGTAGCGAAACCCTGCCTGGATATAAACATTCCTGCCAACTTTATAAACAACATTGAAGTCTATTCCCTGTGCTCCATTGGATGAAACCGGGTTGAATGGATTATATGGCAATGGATCTTTGGTGATTGGAAATTGTTTAAAGGCAGAACCGGATACCGTAAGTCGTTCATTCACAATATATTGTCCATTAACGAAAAGCATGGTGCTTGTATAACTGCCGTTACTGAATGCGTTTTGTTCACTCTGGAAATAGGGTTTAGCTCCGAAATAATTTGTCTGAATAATACTGAACCCGCCTCCAATGCTGAGCCGCTTGTTCAGGTTATAGGTGACATGAGGTGTGACATAGGTTTTTAGCGCTGATCCAAATCCCGACATGGAGGAAAATTCTGATCCGAGTGTGACGCCGTAATCAAATTTTTTGGGTTGAAAAAACCGCGATGAACTATTGGATAGCGTATCTAGCCGATTCATCTGGCAGAAAAGGGGCGTGGTGAGAAATAAAATTAAAATTGCAACTACGGATCGTTTCATAATAGAATGCAAAGTTAATGATTCTCCGATGCAACATGGTGAATCATTATCTGAACGAAATATTGTCGCGCGCCGTTATTTTCTCGCAATAATGACAACGCAGCTTCAAATCCTTTTTATCGATCACGGTGAACTTTGTGGCTATGTCTTCATTGTTTGTTATGCAGTTTGGATTGAAACACTTTACAATATTTTCGGCATAGCCCGGCACCTCAACTTTTTTCTTTTCAATGACTTCGAAATCTTTAATAATGATGAGGGTAGCGGTAGGAGCAACGAGTGAAATTTTATTGATCTCATCGCTTTTAAAGAATTTATTGCTGACTTTGATAATCCCCTTTTTTCCCATTTTCTGGCTATCGAGATTGGTTGCAATCAGCAATTGGTTCTGGTATTCAGTCAGGTTTAAAATCTTGATAACCTGGAATACGCTTTTTGAAGGGATATGGTCTATTACCGTTCCATTTTCAATGGCCGATACCTTCAGTTCTTTTCTTAAATCTTTTTTTTCCATGATTCGATATTTTTCGATTAATCAACAACACCCAAAATGGATGCAAGTAGCGCCTGCCTTACGAAAACCCCGTTTAATGCCTGTGTGAAGTAGTATGCCTTTGGGTTTTCGTCCACATCAGTGGTGATTTCATTGACCCGGGGCAGGGGATGCATAATCTTCAGGTTTGACTTTGTATCCTCAAGCATGCTATTCCGCAACACATAGGCATTTTTTACCTTTTCATAATCCAGCGGATCCGAAAACCGCTCTTTCTGAATTCGGGTCATATAAAGAATATCAACCTTTGGAATGACATCATGGATGTCAGTGGATTGATAATATACAAGGTTTCGTTTTTTAATATCCATTTTCACAGCACTGGGCAGCTTCAGCTCAATCGGAGAAACAAGGTGGAAGGTGGTGTTGTAATGACAGAGTGCCTGAACCAGGGAATGAACGGTTCTTCCATATTTCAGGTCACCAACAAACGCAATATTCAGATTATCGAGTGAACCCTGGGTTTTCCTGATAGAATACATATCCAGCAATGTTTGAGTAGGGTGTTGGTTGGCTCCATCTCCGGCATTGATCACAGGAACTTTTGAAACTTCACTTGCAAAGCGGGCACTCCCTTCTTTTGGGTGTCGCATCACAATAATATCGCAGTAGTTAGAAACGGTCAGAATCGTATCCCGCAGTGATTCGCCCTTTTGAACACTGGAACTGGCTGCATCAGTAAACCCAATAACCTTGGCGCCCAATTGGGTGGCCGCACTTTCGAAACTCAAACGGGTTCGGGTGGAGGGTTCAAAAAACAGGGTGGCGACAACAAAATCCTGAAGGATCCGCTGTTTTGGCCGCTTTTCAAAGGCGCCGGCAAGTTCGAGAATGCGAATATGCTCCTCCCGCGTGAAATCATTGATGGAAACTAAACTTTTGTTTTTCATTATCTGGATGTTAACGTTTGATATTCATCTAAACAAAATTAAAAAAAAATCCCGGCAACGACCGGGATTTGAACAACTATTTTATTTTGTGTTTTTTGAGAAATCCATTCAGGATATCGGTCAGATCAGGTTTCCCAATTTCCTGGAGATCGTAATAAACACGTGTGTTTGGTTTCTTTATCTTCACCAGACGGTTAAGGTCGATGGGGGTGGCAATCACCACTGAATCGCAGGGCACCTTATTGATGGTAGCCTCAAGGTCTTTGATTTGCTGTGCTCCATAACCCATGGCAGGCAGCAGATGACCTATGTTTGGATATATCTGAAATGTTTCAGCAAGTTTACCAACCACATATGGCCGCGGATCAACCAACTCGGCAGCACCATACTTCTGGGCAGCAACCACACCAGCTCCGATTTTCATCTCACCATGGGTAAGGGTAGGTCCATCCTCAATGACCAACACCTTTTTGCCACGGATGATCGACTCATCATCTACACGGATGGGGGAGGCACCATCGACCACAACAGCCTTTGGATTGATTTTCTGAATATTGTCACGCACTGTTTTTATATGCTCGGGATAGGCTGAATCGATTTTATTCAAAACGACCACATCGGCAATGCGGATATTCACCTCGCCCGGATAATAATTAACTTCGGCCCCCGGACGGTGAGGATCGGCAACGGTAACCATCAGATCTGGCTTGTAAAAAGGAAAGTCATTGTTGCCGCCATCCCAGAGAATGATATCACAGCCATCCGGATCTTTCTCGGCAGCACGCAGGATAGCCTCATAATCAACCCCTGCATAAATTACATTGCCACGAACAACATGAGGTTCATATTCTTCCATCTCTTCAATGGTGCATTTGTGCTTGGCAAGGTCTTTAACCGTGGCAAAGCGCTGTACTTTTTGAGCAACCAGATCACCGTAAGGCATTGGGTGACGGACAGCCACAACTTTAAGCCCTTTGGCCATCAGGATCTCGATGATTCTGCGTGAAGTCTGACTTTTGCCACACCCTGTGCGGGTCGCACCAACTGCAATTACCGGTTTTGTGCTTTTGATCATGGTGTCTTTAGGTCCAATCAAAAGAAAGTTTGCTCCGGCAGCATTTACAACGGAGCTGAGGTTCATAACCCTTGGATAAGGAACATCGCTGTAAGCGAAGTTGCAGATTTCAACATTGTGTTTCTTGATCAGGGTCACCAGCTCTGATTCGGCATAGATGGGAATGCCTTTGGGATAAAGTTTACCAGCCAGAGCGGCGGGATATTTTCGTCCATCAATATCCGGAATTTGCGCAGCTGTAAAAGCTACCACGTTAAAATCCGCGTTATCGCGATAATACGTGTTGAAATTGTGAAAATCTCTTCCGGCAGCACCAATAATGATTACATTTTTTTTCATGCTAACCTCGCTTTTTTGAATTGTTAAATATGGTTTGTGGTATCAGATTTTTAAGGAGATAGTCTGCAAACCTACTCATTTTTCGGGAACAAACAAAGCCAAAATAAAAAATAATAGTTCCGGAATATAACCATCCCGGCATTCCATAAAGTATCCTGATTTCGTGAATTTAGCGTAAATTTGCAATGAAATAAATGGCGAGATGATTGAGACGAAATTATTGGAAAAAACGTGTGAAGCGGTTAAACATTTGTATGGTCATGAAATTGGAACTGGAGCCATCGGTCTTGAAAAAACCAAGAAAGAAATTATCGGCGATTATACCATCGTCGTGTTCCCTCTTCTGAAAATATCCCGGAAATCTCCCGAAGCCACTGCGACGGAAATAGGTCTTTTTTTGCGCGATCACGTGAAGGAAATTATTGAATTTAATGTTATTAAAGGCTTTTTGAACCTGGTGTTAAGCGATCATTTCTGGATGAATTTTCTTGTAAAGAATTTTTCTCATCCCGATTTCGGATTCCACAAAACCAGGCATGAGCGACCAGTCGTGCTCGAATACTCCTCTCCCAATACCAATAAACCGCTGCATCTCGGACATATCCGCAACAACCTCCTGGGATTTTCGCTGGCAGAAATCCTGAAAGCAAACGGTCACAAAGTTGTTAAGGTAAACCTGGTGAATGATCGGGGCATTCATATTTGCAAATCAATGCTTGCTTACATGAAGTGGGGAAACAAGGAAACACCGGCTTCAACTGGCATGAAAGGCGACCACCTGATCGGAACCTATTACGTGTTGTTTAATAAAAATTACAAAGCCGAAATGCTCAATCTCATTGAGAAGGGACTTACGGAAGCGGAGGCAGAACGGCAGGCTCCATTGATTATGGAAGCGCAGGAAATTCTGAGGAAATGGGAAGCAAAGGATATTGAAACAGTTGACTTGTGGAAAACGATGAATGGTTGGGCTTATGAGGGATTTGATGCGACTTACCGTCGTCTTGGAGTAGATTTTGATAAAATTTACCACGAGAGCAAAACCTATCTGCTTGGAAAGAGCCTTGTTATGGAAGGCCTTCAGAGAGAATCACTTATTCAAAAAGAGGATGGTAGTATCTGGGCTGACCTCAGGGATGAGGGTCTTGATGAAAAACTATTACTTCGCTCCGATGGCACCTCTGTTTATATGACTCAGGATCTGGGAACTGCCCAGCTGCGCTACGATGATTACCATCCCTCGTCGATGATTTATGTTGTGGGAAACGAACAAAACTATCATTTTGATGTCCTTAAACGGGTGCTCGTCAAGCTGGGTAAAGCATATGCAGCACATATCCAGCATCTTTCCTATGGCATGGTAGAACTTCCCCAGGGAAAAATGAAATCGCGTGAAGGAACGGTCGTTGATGCGGATGATCTGATGGATGAGATGTTCAAAACGGCAGAAGAGACCACGCGTGAACTTGGCAAAGCCAATGAACTTTCAGAAACAGAGGCCAATAATTTGTTCAATAAAATAGGCATGGGTGCGCTGAAATACTTTATTCTCAAGGTCGACCCTAAAAAAAATATGCTGTTTGACCCCAGGGAATCGATCGATTTCAATGGGAATACAGGCCCCTTTATCCAATATACCTATGCACGAATTCAATCCTTACTTGGAAGGGCCAATGCGGCAGGATTTCGATGTGAGGATGAAAATGTCTTACTTCAGCTGCCATTGCTTCCGCTGGAGAAAGAAACGATCGTCAGGCTTTACCAGTTTCAGGCTGCTGTTATCCAGGCCGGTGATGAGATGAGCCCGGCAGTGATCGCAAATTATCTTTACGACCTGGCCAAGGGATTCAACCAGTTTTACCAGGAACTGCCTGTATTAAAGGAGATTATTGAGGAAAAGGTTGCGTTACGTATTTTGATCTCCAAATTTACGGGTGACATCATTAAAAAATCAATGAATCTCCTTGGAATTGAAGTGCCAGAGCGGATGTGAAAAAATAATAAAGCTGATAGTTCTACAAAAAAAAATGGCTGTCTCAATCAACGAGACAGCCATTTTTATGGAGAAATGAGCGATTAGTTCACTACAATTTTCTTGTTAATGAATCCATCGGCCATTCTGACCTTTAAATTATAGATCCCAGATTTCAAATCAGATGTGTTTATATTCAGATTTGTACCATCAGCTTTCATGCTAAAAACAACCTGTCCAACCATGTTCATCAGGGTTACCTCCTGAATATTCATGGAGCCCTGGATGCTGAGTACATCCTTTACCGGGTTAGGGAATACGGAAACTGAGGCGACCGATTGTTCGTTGAGGCCAACAGCTCCAACATAAATATAACCTGTTTTGGTTTTTACAGTTTGTCCCCACGTGTTGTTCACTGTCAAAGTCACATTATAGGTGCCTGAAGTATTGTAGGTAATCACTGGATGCCTTGAATTGGATGTTGCCGGTGTTCCTCCGGGGAAAGCCCAGTTAACGGTGGATGTAGAATGAGCCCCGGTAAGGATATCAAAATTCACTGCTCCGCCCATGGCTACTGCAGTGACATCACCAGCGAAATCGCCCTGAGCAAGGCTGCTGGTGAACTTAAACATCCCTCCTGTGGTTGCATCAACGCTGAAAGCACCGGCCCAGCCTGTTGAGTCGTTAACCCAGGCAGTTGCTAAAAACTGCGTGCCAATGGTGACATCCATGTCAGTAAATGAAGTGCCATTGTTAAATGAATAGGTTACGCCAGATTTGTCCGCAGCTGCACCCGTTGTGATAAACGTTGAATCTGAACCAGGAATATAGGCCACATCATTGGTAAAAGAATTTCCTGTGGGTGTAAATACAGTCCAGGTTGTACCGCCATCGGTGGTCTTGGCAAATTTTCCTGTTGAAGTCAGGCTCTTATCCTGGGCAAGTCCTTCATTTTCATTTCTAAAGAAGGGTTGAACATATTTTGTTCCCCATGCAGGAATAGCAGCAACAGTCCAGTTAATCCCTTTATCAATTGATTTGTAGATGCGTCCTTTGTTTGTACCAAACCAGATGGTATTGCCAATTGCGGAATAATATCCGACAACACCAAATTCACCGGAAACCGGGTTTGGGATGTTGGCCCCCGGAACAATGGTCCAGGTAGTTCCTCCATTGGAAGTGGTATAAATCTCAAAATCGCCATTGATGGGGTCACCCATGCAAAATCCATTGTCTGCATCCCAGAAATAGACAATATTCGCAAAGGATGCGGCAGCGATGAATGCTGCAGTAGCCTGGCGAACCCATGTAACACCGCCATCGGTAGTTTTGTAGATTCCCTGACCCGTAGTTGTAGCTGCGGGAGGAAACATGCATACCCATGCGGTATTGGCGTCAAGTGCAACAACGTTGGCAATGTCAAGATTGGTCACCCCGGGAATGGTATGAGGTGTCCATAAGTCACCACCATTCGTAGTAATGGTGATATCCTGACATGGTAAAGCCGAACCGCTTCCATCATAGGATGAGGCCCATACAACCTGGTCGTCAACAGTATAAATGCAATTGATTCCACGGCTTGCTTCCGAGAATCCTGTTGCTTGCTCAATCCACTGGGCGGATACACCCAAAGAAATTGCCACGATGGCAAATAAGGAAAGTAAAATTTTCTTCATAATTTGATGGTTTTGTTTAGAAATTTGAATGTTTATACAAATTTACAAAGATTTTTAATCCACGAACAGAATTCTTAAAAATAAAGTGATGTGTTAAATTCTTAATTTTGCAAAAAATAAAGTAGCATACAATGTTCGAAGGATTAAGTGATAAATTAGACAGGGCATTTAAGGTTCTTAAGGGACATGGCCATATTTCGGAAATAAATGTTGCGGAGACCCTCAAGGATGTGAGGAAAGCGCTACTTGATGCCGACGTTAGCTTTAAAATTGCCAAACAGTTTACCGATCAGGTTAAGGACAAGGCCATTGGGCAGAATGTGTTAACGGCTGTATCTCCTGGTCAGTTAATGGTAAAAATCGTTCATGACGAGCTGGCCGAACTTATGGGAGGCCAGAAAACAGAGCTGAACCTCAAGGGAGAACCGGCAATCATCCTCATAGCAGGATTACAGGGATCCGGGAAAACTACCTTTTCAGCAAAACTGGCCAATTATCTGAAGACCAAAAAAGGGAAACGTGTCCTGCTGGTTGCGTGTGATGTTTACCGTCCTGCAGCCATTGAACAGTTGAAAGTTTTGGGAGGTCAGATTGAAGTAGAGGTATATACAGAGGATGCTTCAAACGATCCGGTAAAAATTGCAAAACGTGCATTGACTTTTGCCAGGGAGAATGGGTATCATGTTTTAATTGTTGATACGGCTGGCCGTCTGGCCATCGATGAGCAGATGATGGATGAAATTTCCAATATAAAAAATGCGCTCAATCCACAGGAAACACTCTTTGTCGTTGACTCAATGACGGGTCAGGATGCAGTGAATACAGCAAAAGCGTTCAACGATCGTTTGAATTTTGAAGGGGTGGTTCTTACCAAGCTTGACGGGGATACCCGCGGTGGGGCAGCCCTGAGTATCAAATCAATCGTTAATAAACCCATCAAATTCGTGGGCCTTGGCGAAAAAATGGATGCCATCGATATTTTTTATCCTGAACGTATGGCCGACCGTATCCTTGGGATGGGCGACATTGTTTCGTTGGTAGAAAAAGCACAGGAGCAGTTTGATGAAGAGGAGTCGCTTAAACTCCAGAAAAAAATTGCCCGGAACCAGTTCGATTTCAACGACTTTCTTGCCCAGATCAAACAGATTAAAAAAATGGGCAACGTGAAGGACTTGCTGGGAATGATCCCCGGGATGGGAAAAGCCATCCGCAACCTTGAGATTGACGACAATGCCTTCAAAGGCATCGAGGCGATCATACACTCCATGACGCCGGATGAACGCGTTAATCCTGCAGTTCTGAACGGCAGCCGCCGGAAACGGATTGCAACCGGATCAGGAACCACCATCCAGGATGTGAACAGGCTGATCAAGCAGTTTGACGATACCCGTAAAATGATGAAAATGGTTACAGCCAACAAAGGTAAAAACATGGCCAACGTTATGCGGAATATGAAAAACATGAATTAATTCCACATCCATGAAACTGCTTGATGGTAAATTGATCGCCGATCAGATCAAAACTGAAATCGCCACGGAGGTAAAGACTGATTTTTTTGACAAGGGGATTGACGCTCCCCACATCGCGGCCGTCCTGGTTGGCGAAGATCCTGCCAGCATGACCTATGTTGCTGCAAAGGAGAAAGCTTGCCGTGAAGTGGGATTCATATCTTCGGTTTATCGCTACCCGTCAAATATTACGCAGGAAAAACTGCTTGAAGTTGTCGATTTTCTCAATGACGACAGCGAAGTCCATGGATTTATTGTCCAGCTGCCACTGCCTGCCCATATTGATGAACAACGCATCATCGAAAGGATTGACCCCAAAAAAGATGTGGATGGCTTCCATCCGGTCAACATCGGGAAAATGGTACTGAACCAGCCCTGTTTTTTATCCGCCACCCCATTGGGCATAATCACGTTGCTGGAAAGGTATAACATTGAAACTGCCGGAAAGAACGTAGTGGTCCTTGGCCGTAGCCATATTGTCGGAACGCCGGTCAGCATCCTTCTTTCGCGAAAGTCGGCCGCCGGGAACGCCACGGTCACGTTGTGCCACAGTTTTTCACAGGATATTCCTGCCATTGCTGCACAGGCTGATATTCTCATCGTGGCCATGGGTAAAATGGGATTTGTAACCGCCGATATGGTTAAAAAAGATGCCGTCGTTATAGATGTTGGGGTTCACCGGATTCCATCAACTGAAACAAAATCGGGATTCAGGCTGAAGGGGGATGTTGATTTTGACCGCGTTTCACGAAAATGCAGCTATATTACGCCAGTCCCGGGCGGAGTAGGTCCGATGACCATTGTATCTTTACTCCAGAATACACTGAAGGCGGCAAAAAAAGAAATAATCTGAATGCCTTGAATCAATTCCAGGATATTTTATTGCAGGAGGGAAAATTACTTCCGGTGATGGAAGAGTTTTATTCGTTGCAGGGAGAAGGTTTTAATACCGGCCAGGCCGCCTATTTTATCCGTGTAGGCGGTTGTGACGTAGGGTGTACATGGTGCGATGTAAAGGAATCCTGGAATGCGAATGATTTTCCGCCGGTTTCGACCGACAGGATTGTAGAACATGCGGCATCCTATCCTGCCAAAGCCATTGTTGTTACCGGAGGCGAGCCGCTTTTGTACAATATGGATTACCTCTGCAGCAAATTGCATAAAAACGGAATAAGAATATTTCTTGAAACATCAGGTTCACAACCTTTAAGCGGAGAGTGGGATTGGATTTGCATCTCCCCCAAAAAAGATGCCCCTCCTTTGGATGAGGTTATCCGTCAGGCCAATGAGCTTAAAGTGATCATCCACGATCATACTGATTTTCAATGGGGGGAGGAGAATACCCGGTTGGTTTCTGCTTCATGCATTCTTTATTTGCAACCTGAATGGAGCAGACATGAAACAATGATGCCTGAAATTATCCGTTATATCGAGATGAATCCTAAATGGAGGATCTCGTTACAAAGTCATAAATACATGCACATCCCATGATCCCCCGGCGATTTCTCCTCATATTGGTCATTGGTCATTGGTCATTGGTCATTGCATTGGGACAGGGTCAGCCACTTTCTACCCAGAACAAAAGAGCTGAAAAACTATTTTACACCGCGATTGACTCATACCAGGCAAAGAACTATGATAAGGCGCTTGGTGAACTGAAAAAAGCAATCGAACAGGAGCCATCATTTGCAGAGGCCTATATCCTTCAGGGTGATATTTATGCCGATAGCCAGCGGCCCGAAAAAGCGATCGATTCCTATATTGCTGCCATCGGGACCAATCGTCCATTCTCTCCCGAACTGTTTAATATCCTTGCAAACACACAGCTGAGCGTGGGAAGGTATACCGATGCCCGGTTAAATTACCGGCGCTTCCTTGAAAACGACCAGATCCCTGAACAAAAAAGGCAGCAGGCCGAAAAGGGGATCAGGTCGTGCGATTTCGCAATTCATTGTGTGGCCCATCCGGTTCCGTTTGAACCCATAAACATGGGCGACAGCATGAATACGAAGTATGATGAATACATTAACGCGATCACGGCTGATGAGGAGTTCCTCTACTTCACAAGGTTGAATCCCATTGATGAGCAAACCATTGACCAGAACCAGAACGGGGAGGAGGATTTCTATTTTTCCCACCGGACAGATTCATCCTGGTCAAAGGCATTGAACCTGGGGCCTCCCATCAACACCCATGGCAATGAAGGTGCGTTATGTATTTCACCTGACATGAAATACCTGTTTTTTGCAGCCTGTAACAGGCCGGAGGGCTATGGCCGGTGCGACATTTACTGGGCTCATCGCCTGGGTGATCATTGGTCGGTCCCGGAAAACCTGGGAACGGGCGTCAATTCACCCCAATGGGATTCACAACCTTCCTTCTCTTCCGATGGAAAAACCCTCTATTTTGCGAGTACCCGGGCCGGAGGTAAAGGCAGTTCTGATATCTGGATGACGGAATTGCAACCGGACGGGCAATGGAGTAAACCGGTTAACCTTGGAGATTCGATCAACACCCGGTATGAAGAAATGGCACCTTTTATTCATCCCGATGATCAAACACTCTATTTTTCTTCCAAAGGACATCCCGGCATGGGGAAGTTGGATCTTTATTATGCCCGGAAAACATGGAATGGAGAATGGAACCGGCCGGTAAACATGGGTTTCCCTATCAACACCTTTGCCGATGAGATTACGCTGGTTGTCAATGCGAAAGGTTCTGTGGCCTATATCTCTTCTGATAAACTGGGAGGTAAGGGCCGGCAGGATATTTATAAATTTGCCCTTTACCGCGATGCCCGTCCCTCGCTAACTACCTATTTCAAAGGTATTGTATATGATGAAGTGACCAAGGCCAGATTAGAAGCAAGGTTTGAGCTCATCGACCTTCAGACTTCAAAGATGGTGGCTGAGTCGCGGTCGGACCGGATCACCGGCGAATTTTTATTGGTTTTACCTACTGAAAAAAACTACGCCCTGAATGTATCAAAAGAAGGGTATCTCTTTTTCTCTGAGAACTTTGCACTGAAACGGACAACCCTACTATCCAAACCGTATATCAAAAATATTCCGCTGAAACCGATCAAAATAGGGGAGGCGGTGGTTTTAAAGAATATTTTTTTCGATACCGATAAATTCGTTCTTAAAGATGAGTCCATTGCCGAACTTCTGAAATTGCAGGAACTTTTGCAGAAAAATCCGAACCTGAAAATTGAAATCCGGGGTCATACTGATAACATCGGAACTGAAGATCACAACCTTGAACTGTCACGAAATCGCGCAGGTGCTGTTTACAATTACCTTATTCAGCATGGAATCGCAGGTTCACGGCTTTCATTTGCAGGGTTTGGATTCAGTCAGCCCATTGATATTAATACAACAGAAGAGGGTCGTGCAAATAACCGCCGCACTGAATTTAAAGTGGTGGGTAATTAAATAAAATTCTTACCTTTGCACCCCTTAAATTCACCCTTTATCCATGATTAATATTACTTTACCCGATAATTCGGTTCGTCAATATCCTGTTGGAGTTACAGGTGTAGAGATAGCTAAAAGCATCAGCGAAGGGTTGGCACGCAATGTCCTTTCAATCCAGGTCAATGATGAAATCTGGGATGCAACACGGTCTATTTCAATGGATGCTAAGATCAGATTGCTAACATGGAGTGATCTCGAGGGAAAAGCTACCATGTGGCATTCTTCTGCGCACCTCATGGCTGAGGCCATTGAAATGCTCTATCCAGGGGCAAAATTTGGCATTGGTCCTGATATTGAAAACGGATTTTACTATGATATTGATTTTGGAAATCATGCAATTTCATCTGATGATTTTCCTAAAATTGAAAAAAAGATTCTTGAACTTGCAAAGGAAAAGCAGAACTTTCTGCGCAAAAATGTGACCAAGTCTGATGCGATTGGCTATTTTACCGCGAAAGGGGATGAATATAAAATCGAGTTATTAGCGGGTTTGGATGATGGCCAAATCACCTTTTACGAGTCGGGCAAATTCACCGATCTCTGCCGTGGGCCTCATATCCCTGATACCAGTTTCATTAAGGCGGTTAAGCTGTTGAGTATTGCGGGTGCCTATTGGAGAGGCGATGAAAAACGCAAACAACTCACCCGCATTTACGGTATTACCTTTCCCAAGCAGAAAGATCTTGATGAGTTTCTTGTATTCCTCGAAGAGGCAAAAAAACGAGATCATCGGAAATTAGGAAAGGAACTAGAGCTCTTTGCATTTTCTCAAAAAGTAGGACTTGGTCTTCCTTTATGGTTACCGCGCGGCGCCGCTTTGCGTGAGCGTTTGGAGATGTTCCTGAAAAAAGTTCAGAAAAAAGCTGGATACGAACAGGTCATGTGCCCTCACATCGGCAATGTTGAATTATATAAAACTTCGGGTCACTACCAGAAATATGGCGAAAGTTCTTTCCGTCCGATTACTACTCCTGTTGAAGGCGAAGAGTTCTTCCTGAAACCGATGAATTGCCCTCACCATTGCGAAATCTACAAGGTTAAACCCCGCTCGTACCGCGATTTGCCGGTCAGGCTTGCTGAATTTGGCACCGTTTACCGTTATGAACAAAGCGGCGAGTTGCATGGATTGACCAGGGTTCGTGGGTTTACCCAGGATGACGCCCATATTTTCTGTACGCCTGAACAGGTGAAGGATGAATTCAAGGGAGTAATGGATATCGTGATGTTGATTTTTAAAGCCCTGAATTTTAAAGATTTCATTGTTCAAATATCATTGCGTGACCCGGAGAATAATGAAAAATATATTGGTTCGGATGAAAATTGGGAAAAGGCCGAGCGCGCCATCATGGAGGTGGCTGAAGAACGCGGGCTGAATACTGTGATAGAGTTGGGTGAGGCAGCCTTTTATGGCCCCAAAATGGACTTCATGGTGAAGGACGCCTTGGGAAGAAAATGGCAGTTAGGGACCATTCAAGTCGACTATAATTTACCTGAACGATTTGATTTAGAGTATATTGGAAGTGACAATCAGAAACATCGTCCGGTCATGATCCATCGGGCTCCGTTTGGTTCGATGGAGCGGTTTGTTGCAGTCTTATTGGAACATACTGCCGGTAATTTTCCACTGTGGCTTACGCCTGACCAGGCTATTGTATTGCCAATCAGTGAGAAATATCAGGAATATGCAAAAAAAGTTTTAAATTTGCTAAATAATTCCGAAATTCGCGCCCGGATTGACGACCGCAATGAAAAAGCTGGTAAAAAAATCCGGGATGCAGAGTTGATGAAAGTTCCGTTTATGCTAGTTGTGGGAGAACGAGAAGAGCACGATGGAACTGTATCAGTTCGTAAACATGGCCAGGGAGACTTGGGACCGCAGAAAATTGAAGATTTCATCAATCTTGTTCGCGAAGAAATGAAGAACGAACTTGGTGAAATTAATTAACATATAAATTGAGTATTCACTAATCATTGGAGGAATTAAAATAGTAACACAATTTAGCGGCCCGAGACGATATCCGAAACCGGGGAAAAAAGAAGAACCCTATAACATCAACCAGTGGATCAAGGCTCCAGTTGTACGAGTGGTTGGTGAAAATATTGAACCAGGCATTTATAATATTCGTGAAGCCTTGAATATTGCAGAAGCCAAAGGACTTGACCTCGTCGAAATTTCACCCACTGCGAATCCTCCTGTTTGCAAGGTGATCGACTACAAGAAATTTCTTTACGAGCTTAAAAAGAAGCAAAAAGAGATGAAGGCCAAAACCGCAAAAATTGTTGTTAAGGAAATTCGGCTTGGTCCGAATACCGATGAACATGATTTCAATTTTAAGCTTAATCATGCGCTCAAGTTTTTAAAGGAAGGCGCCAAGGTTAAAGTTGATGTCTTCTTTAAAGGTCGTTCGATTATATATAAGGAACAGGGAGAGCTGATCTTGCTGAAATTCGCCCAGGCGCTGGTAGAAGTCGGGAAAATCGAGCAGATGCCCCGCCTCGAGGGCAAGCGTATGATCATGATCATCACACCCAAAAAATAATGCGTATTATTCAATAATTCAATAATTCAATAATTCAATAAAAAGGTAACATGCCAAAAATGAAGACCAAATCCGGAGCCAAAAAAAGATTCGCTCTTACGGGCACCGGTAAAATCAAACGGAAGCATGCTTACAAAAGCCACATTCTGACCAAAAAGAGCATCAAGCGTAAACGTAATCTTACGTATTCCACGACGGTGCACAAGTCGGATGAAGCCAATGTAAAGGAGATGCTTCAGGGTTAATTATTCAATTTTTTAACTTGTGATTAGCTCCAAAAGATCCCGGTAACGGGGCGCTAACACAATAAAATCAGAAACTATGCCAAGATCAGTAAATGCAGTCGCCTCGCGCGAAAGAAGGAAGAAAATCCTGAAACGGGCGAAAGGACAATTCGGCAGAAGAAAGAATGTTCTTACCGTTGCGAAAAATTCAGTTGAAAAAGGGTTGGGCTATGCCTACCGCGATCGTCGCACCAAGAAACGGAATTTCCGTGGACTTTGGATCACCCGTATCAATGCCGGCGTTCGCCAGTATGGAATGTCCTATTCCGTATTTATTGGAAAACTTGCTGAGAAGAATATTACACTCAACAGGAAAACCCTCGCCGATTTAGCCATGAACCATCCGGAAGCCTTTAAAGCTGTTGTTGACGAACTCAACAGCTAAATTGAGGACTTAACAATAAAATGTAGCCGTTCTTTTTAAGGGCGGCTATTTTTTTTATGGTTTGGCGGGGTGCTTGATGTAATTCTCCAGGAACAGACCAATCTTATCAGACGGAATGCGCTTGGCAATGATCTCCTTCTGCTCATTCAGCAGGTAGATAACTGGAGTTGAAATGATATCATATTGCGCGTGATAATCTCCTGTCAATGTTCGGGGCCCGTTCACATTGATCCAGTTCATCTTTTTCTTCTTAATGCTGTTTTTCATCTTAACAAGCGAAGTGTCAGAACATATGGCCAAGATCTCTAAACCGGGATTCTCTTTGTTTTTATCATAGAACTCTTTGATTTTAGGCATCTCCTGCTCGCAATGTCCGCAATCAGGATCCCAAAACAACAGCATGAGATACTTTGCCTGGATGTTGTGCATTGAAACCAAATTGAGGCTGGTGTCCTGCATGATCATATTGGGCGCCTTGCAGCCTATCAAAAGCGGTCGAATTTTATTTGCCCGCTTAATGACGTTCTCATTGACTGTCTTATCAACCCAGGTTGTTTGACCCGTGACGTAATATTTGTCGACAATATGTACAAATATTTTATCAAAGCCCATGATTTCTGAAGTTTCGTAACGATAGGTGGTAAACCAGATGAGGTACTTGAACATCTCAGGGTTCGATCGTGCTTTTTCTACCATGGCATCCAATTCCCGGATGATTGTATCAGGGATTTGGATGAGTACATTGTCATAATATTTTTTAAGCTTATTGTAAAATACAGGGGTCCGGATTAACCGGTCATCGGTAAAATCAACATCATCCCAGAAATGAGCCTTAAAATAGCGATAGGCAAACGTGGAATCCTTTCGTCCATTCTGCAGCAGGGGTATTTCCGGAATTTCAGGCTCCTTCATTGCATTGATGAGCAGAGCAGTAAAAGAGGATGGATTGTTTTTTGCAATGGCAAGCTTAAAGGCGATCATCTCCTTGCTGATTTCATCAATCCTTTTGTTGTAGATATCAAGGGAATCCTTCTTTTCAACGGCGTTTTTAATTTTATCCTGCCATTGTTGAATCTGTTCATATTTTGCCCCGTTAAATTTTATGTACTGGTAAAATAATTCATTGTCAGGTGAATCTTTGATGACCATCTTTCGCACAGGATCATTGCGATCAGTTTCAATGGAGAATTTATGATCATTATTGATGACAAAATCAAAGTAATTCTTCTCGGTAATTACAAAAAGATAGAGGCCCCTGGGATAATCGGCAGGTGCTTTAAATACGCAGCGCCCGGAACCATCTACCTTCAGCGTATCTTTGATATATGTTCCATTGCTGTAATAATTACCGATCATACAGGTTGTATCCTTTAACCCGTTTATTTTGAATTTGATTTCATATCCCTGTTGTCCGTAAGAGGGTATAAAAAAGCATATCCACCCAGCAAAAAGTAGGGCCAACAGCATTCGTATATACGTGTAATTTAATACTTTATGCGTTCCGTCCAGGCTGTTATTTCGATAATTCAGATTCATATGGTTTGAAAAAATAGCGTACGTAAAAATAGCCAATGGCTTCATTCATCGTCTCTCTGAACCCTTTGCTTGATCTCCACCAATTTTGGGGACCATAGTAAAAATTCGGAATAGAAATGATTCCCACCCGAATGGAATCGCCCAGGGCTGCCTTAAATAATAGCTTGCTGCGTCCGCCGTGCACGCTCATGGTCATTAAGTTTACGGCTTTTATATCAGGCCGGTTGGCCCTGATCCATCTCTTCAGTACAATCGCAGAATTATAGGTGCGATCATTTCTGATTTCATCTGTGCTTATAATAATAAGTTTCGTGGAATCAAATCCAAGTTTAATCAATGACTTGCCTGCGATCATGGCCGTGTTGCGGTAGGGTGCAAGCAACCCGCCATATTCAAGCGGCGTGCCAGTTGCAATAAGGAGTTTGTAGCGATTGTTTTTAAATTCCTTTATTGCATCATATAAAACATAATCACTGATGAAGCCTTCGAGTACCAGTATATCAGTCTTTTCCCGCTGAACAGGGGAGAGGATGGCGTATAAATTTCTAATTCCCAGAAAAGAGGAGAGCAAGATAATGAAAATCAGAAATATCCAGCCAAAAACAGATAATCCCCATCGCTCCCGGTAGTTTATTAAGAAATAGTTCTTTGTCAATTTGGTTGTCATAATTAATTGGGAAGATGTTCCTTACGTAAAAGGTCGTTGACTGTCTTAACTGGATTGAAGGTAATAATGGGCACTTCAACAAAAATTGTGATCCATTTTGCCATTGCCCCATTCCAAAGCCCGGGTAATTCCTGCGCCTTCAGTATTTTACCTCCGCTTGATTTCAGTGAAATGAAGCCTGTATTTTCATCAACAAATTCGTTTAAATCAAACGCATTGCCTTCAAAATCCTTGGTGCTGCATACCAGATCAACCGGATTAAAATGTGTTGAAACTCCGACTATTGCTTTTTGGTCATGGCTATGCATGTTTATTTGTGAAGCTTCAACAATCTGGAGGGATGGCTCGTCGTCGTCGCCCATGACCCAGAAAGGTCCTCCTCCCGGCTCACCTTCATTTTTAACCATGCCGCATACGCGGATAGGCCTGTCCATAAGCGCAAAAAGACAATCTTTCTGCGCTTTATCACTGTATGTGCTGAAATCATGGGGAATAGCAAGGAAAAGTATTTTATCGATAAATGTCGCGATTTCAACCAACTCTTCCACTGTAACTTGCTGGTGTTTCAGTTTGAAAAGATAGGTGGAAATGCGCTCTTTTAGGTACAGAAGATATCCACCAAGGAGTTTTTTATATTCAAATGTTTTTTCCTTTAACCGGTCAGGCACGATGTTGTCGATATTTTTTATGAAAATCAGATCTGCATCCAGTTCATTCAGGTTTTCTAATAGTGCGCCATGGCCGCCCGGACGAAAAAGAAGTGAACCATCCTGGTTTCGCACGGGTTGGTTGTTTTCATCAACGGCGATGATGTCGGTTGAGGGTTTTTGAATTGAAAAGGAAATCTCATAATGTACATGAAGCGTTGATTCATAGTACCCTTTTACCTTTTCTAACATCTGTAGGAATTTTTCTTTGTGCTCGGGCGAGATCGTAAAGTGAATCCGGGCTTTCTGTGTCTGGTCCCTGGTGTACTCTGCTGCCTCTACCATGTGTTCTTCTGCTGCTGTTCTTGCCCCCGCTGGGTAACTGTGAAACTTCAACAAAGCCTTGGGTAAATATGCGTAATCCAATCCCTGTTCGGTGAGAAGAAAATCAATCAGAAGCCCGTACTCCTTTTTCGAAAGGATCTCATCAATTGATCCTCCTCCATTGGAAATCTGAACAGATAGATCCTGAAAAAAAGCGATTTGATTCACGTGTTTTATAAAGTAATCTACGGAATTAAAGCTATGATCCTTCGCCAGGAAATCATCAGCAGCAGCCACATTGTTGCACTGTTCCCTGAATTCGAAAATATGTTTGAACATCCTGCTGGCAGCCCCGGAGGCAGGAACAAATTTGACTACTTTGATCTTGGGTGCGAAAACCTCAAAATGGGAAATAAAAAATGCTTTTTCCTTTTCATTGAAATTTAACATCCCATCCCCTGGAATTGCAGGCCGGATAAGACGTATATATGGAAACCCGTTGATAAAATGATCAATCTGCTTTCGTATCGTGGAAAGCTGGATTCCCTTATGCTGAAATTGATCAGAATCTTTGGATTTAAACATAGTAGGCAGTTTGAAATTTCATGGCAAATTTATGAAAAAATGAAAAAGACTGCGATTAATCTCAAATCGGAATTTCTGCAATCAAAACGACCTTCCTGTCCTGCCAACCTTGATTCAGTCAACAAACTTCCATTTGTTAAGAAGGTTTAAAAAATTAATTCAATATTTATCATAATGAAATTCAATCATATTAATCATATATGTTAAATAAATACTTTAATATAAATTTCAGTTTGATCCGCCATCAAATGGTATTACAATGTTAATTTTAACTTTTATCATAGATCAAATGGAAATGTTACATTTGTAAATGTTAAAGTAAATCATGTAATGAATTGTAATTTAATTAGGTGTAATTAATATTGACGATGTGTAAACTTTACATATTGGGTCTAAAGTGTATAATATACAATTGTAAATTACAATGTTAAATAATAAATAATATTACGATAATAATTTTATATGTAATTCAAAATCAGTAATAATAGAAGATTATATAAACAAATAAATAAAGTAGAATTACTTTTTACATTTGTTTGATTTACATAATCTGATTTTATTAACTTTGTGAAAAGATGACAGGATGGTCGAACGGATTTTAGAATTGCTGAAGGAAAAAAGGTTAACCCCTTCTCAGTTTGCGGATGAGATAGGAATTCAGCGGTCAGGAATGTCTCATTTAATTTCGGGGCGAAATAAGCCGAGTCTTGAATTTGTGATGAAAGTACTCAAGCGTTTTCCGGATGTCAGTCCTGAATGGGTACTTTATGGAACACCAGAAGCTGTGTCTCCAAATAAAACTGAATCTGAACATGAAATTAATCAGGAAGCACCATCCAGGGAGCCTGTAACATTGTTTGACGAGCAGAACCTGGGGGAAATTAAAAAAGCGGCTACCCTGCAGCGTATGGTGAGGAAAGAGAAATCAGGGCGGCGAATTGAGAAAATTGTAATTTTTTACGACGATCGGACTTTCAGCGAATATGAGCCTGATAAGTAATCAGGATCGTTCAATCAATGAAAAGAAGAAAGTGGCTTCACGTTCAGCACTTTCATCGCTGTCTGAGCCGTGAACGGCATTTTCACCCAGGTTTTTTCCATATAAATTACGGATTGTTCCCTTTTCCGCTTTTGAAGGATCTGTAGCTCCGATAAATTTTCTGAATGCTTCAACAGCATTTTCCTTTTCGAGAACGGCAGCTACGATTGGGCCGGACGACATGAACGAAGTCAACTCTTCATAAAAGGGTTTCCCCAAATGCATTTCATAAAAGAGCCCGGCCTGGGCTTTGCTTAAACAAATTTTCTTCATGGCTTTAATCTTATATCCGCCCTGTTCAATCAGTGCAAGGATATTGCCTGTATGGCCAGCCTCAAAAGCAGATGGCTTTATCATCGTAAAGGTTATATTGCCTGTCATTCTTCCTATGTTTTATTGCGTGAACAAAATTACGATTATATTTTAAAATATCGTTAATTTTGCATCCTTAAAACAGAACAATATTTGGAAAATACTGATTTTTCTATCATATCTAAAAAGCTCTCTGTTCCTTTACAGATCTTGATAACCACACATACCAATCCCGATGGGGATGCCATAGGATCAAGTCTTGCACTCTCATCTTATCTGAAAAAGAAGAACCACTGCGTTCAGGTCATGATTCCTGATCCCTATCCGGATTTTCTTTCCTGGATGCCTGGAATTGAGGAAATATTAATCTTTTCTTCTGATAAAGAGAGGTCTATCAAGTCAATTTGCCAAGCTGAACTCATAATCTCGGCTGATTATAACAGCCTGAGCCGCCTAAATGAAGCTGGCTCTTTGGTTCGTCAATCAAAAGCAGTTAAGGTGCTCATAGACCACCATTTAAATGCATCAGATGAGTTTGATTATAAAATCTCCACCCCATGTATATCGTCCACTTCTGAGCTGGTTTACAAATTCATAGCGGAGAATGGCGACATCGATCTTTTGGATAGGGAGATTGCGGAATGTATTTATACAGGAATCATAACAGATACTGGCTCGCTGAGTTATTCCTGCAACTATGTGAATACATACCTGATCATCGCCGAACTTTTTCGGCTGGGGATTGACGGAGAGCACCTTCACAGGCTCATCTATGATACCTATTCTGAAAGCAGACTCAGGTTGCTTGGTTATTCCATCAGCGATCAACTGGTTGTACTTCATGAGTTTCACACGGCCTATATCATACTGACCAAAGAGGATTTACAACGATTTGATCATCAGATAGGCGATACGGAGGGCGTTGTAAATTACGCGCTTTCAATCAAGAATATAAACCTTGCAGCTTTGTTCATGGAACGAGATGGAATTGTCAAGGTTTCATTCCGGTCAAAGGGAAACTTTTCTGTTGATAAGTTGGCGCGGGAATACTTTGGAGGTGGAGGCCACAGAAATGCGGCTGGCGCAAATTGCACAACTACCCTTAATGAAACCGTTTTAAAATTCAAACAACTGCTTTCATTTTATCAGGAAAAGCTTAAATCTGTGTATTGATTTGGAAGCAAAAATTAGTGTTTTTCAGAGCATTGCGATCTTCTTAACCCTTTCCATGAGTCTGATGTCAATGATTTCATGTAATCAATCAGCAAAGCGGTCTGATACTATGCAAACCATTGGAATGATGGATGATACATTATTAAATTACAATCAGCAGGTCGTTCAGAATGAACGTCAGGCCATCGAAGATTTTATAATGCGGTATCAATGGAAAATGAAAACCACCTCCACGGGCCTTTGGTATATGATTTACAAAAATGGGAAAGGTCCTTCTGCAAAAAAAGGTGATATTGTCAGCATATTTTATAGCGTACATCTGTTAAATGGCGATCTGGTATTTAAAACAGATTCGGTAATTCCTTTTAAATTTGAGATTGGCAAGGGAAAAGTCCCCAATGGCCTTGAGGAAGGCGTGATGTTGATGAAACCAGGGGATAAGGCGAAACTCATTGTCCCATCGCATCTTGCATTCGGATTGGTAGGTGATATGGATAAAATCCCGAATAGGGCAATTTTGTTGTATGATGTTGAAATGGGTCAGCAGAATAGGCCCAAATGATTGACCACAGTTTCAGGATATGATAGTTCAAAAAATGTTGAAAAAATAAATATTTCCAAAGTCAAGACCAATTCAGGACTTTACTATCTTGAGGTGGTCAAAACGATGCGCTTTAAATAGCGGTGTGCTTTTGTTTTTAAGTGATGCAATGCCTTGAGATGAATGGTATTGCATCATTATTATCGTTAAATTCAGTTAAATATTAATCTAAAAGTTTAAAATGCAAAGTATGAAAAAAGTGTTTGTGAATCCGTTGGTCATTGTGATGTTGGTTGCTTTGACTATGTTGGCTTGTTCATCAAAGTATGCTGGTTATGACAAAACAGATACGGGATTATATTACAAGTTATTTAAAGTTAGCAAGGATACAGTTAAAGCTAAAGCTGGAGATTGGGTTTCGTTAACAATGCGTTATGCATATAAAGATTCTGTATTGTTTGACAGTAAATCAGCCATGGGCAATCCCCTTAGGTTCCAATTGCCAGCTTCAGAGTTCAAAGGTGATATTTATGAAGGAATCCGGATGATGTCACCGGGAGATAGTGCTGATTTCATTGTGAATGCTGATTCACTATTCCTGAAGACTTTCCGCCAGCCCAAACGTCCTCCTTTTGTTGACAGCAACAGCGTGATCCATTTTTACATTTCTTTACTGTCAGTCGATTCGCCTGCAACCATGATACTGAAAGAGGAGGAGGCCTTAAAAAAATATATTGAGGAAAAGAAAATAACAGTTTCACCAACAGCTTCTGGCCTGTACTTCATTGAAACAGTTCAGGGTAAAGGCATGAAGATCGATTCAGGAATTTGGGTGAAAGCCCATTTTAAAGTATCTCTCATTGATGGCAAACAGATTTTCTCATCTTACGATAAAGGAGAACCCATGCAATTTGAATATGGCAAACGCTTTGATACCCCAGGGTTTGAAGAGGGCGTTGGAAAAATGCTAAAGGGCGGCAAGGCTACGGCGGTCGTCCCTTCCAAAATTGCCTTTGGTGAAATGGGCAGAGGCGCAATGGTACCGCCCTATTCAACCATCGTTTATGAATTGGAGATTGTTGATTTGCAATCAAAGGCCGACCACGATAAGCAACTAGCCGAGGATAAAAAGAAATCACAACAAAAAGTTGAAACCAACAAACAGCAGGAAGGAAGTCTTATGAAAAAGTACTTGAATGATAAAAAAATCACCACCAGTCCTACTGCCAGCGGATTGATCTATATTGAAAAAGTAAAAGGAACAGGAGCGAAAGCCAGTGCTGGTAAAAAGGTTAAGGTTCATTATACCGGTACACTTTTGAACGGGACGAAATTTGATTCGTCACGCGATCGCAATGAACCATTCGAATTCACACTGGGCCAGGGACAGGTTATAAAAGGATGGGATGAAGGCATTGCCATGATGAATGTTGGTGGAAAAGCCACGCTGATCATTCCTTCAAACATTGCCTATGGCGAACGCGATATGGGTACAATTCCACCCTTTTCCACCCTTGTTTTCGATGTCGAATTGCTTGGCGTTAATTAATTTTAAATATTGACAATTGAAAACCCTTCTTTCATTTGTTTTCATTTTTTTTCTTACATTTCCTTTCAGGGTGGTTGCATCACCAAATGACAGGGGTTCACTCATTGTTGATTTCAGTGCTCCCAGTGTTTGCTTTGGTAATGTGACCACCCTTACCAGTCAATCGACTGTATCGGGTGACAGTATCCGGTTTCAATTGTGGGATCTGGATGGTGACGGAAAGTTTGGTGACGCCACCGGGGATATTGTGGTTCACGTTTTCCCCACAGGGTCGCATGATGTCGGATTGAAGGTTATCACCTGGGGAGGTGAAGCTAGGGCCATCTATAAATTGGTAACTGTAGGGGAGATACGGGTTGATTTTAACTATGAAAATGGGTGTATAGATCAGGATCTGCACTTTTCTGACAAGTCTGCAGTTACCGGTGATATTATCATTGCGCGCATCTGGAATTTTGGAGATGGAAGTTCTCCATCCATTGACCAGAATCCCGTTCACGCATTCACTGCAGCAGGTAATTATGAAGTGAAACTGATAGCATATACCCAGTCAGGATGTACTGATTCGATAGCTCACACCGTGACCATTGGGGATATTGTAACCATTGACCTTCGATTCAGCGGCGATACCATATTTCTTATTGGCGACAGCGTCATTGCCTATGTTCAGGGAGCTTATGACAGTGTTCGCTGGTCCACAGGCTCAAATGCCAGCTCAATTATAATTAAAACAAAGGGAAGTTATTATGTGAAGGCCTATGTTGGAGGATGCTCTGCAATGAAATATTTTAACATCCAGGTGAATAAATATGGGTCGGCTCCGATGATAATGACCCTGTTTACTCCGAATGGAGATGGGTTAAATGACAGGTGGGAGATCCTGAATCTTCTCTCGGTTGGCCCTTGTGATGCAACTGTTTACAGCCGTTCGGGAGAGAAAGTTTTTTCAAATTCAGTTTATGCGAATGAATGGGACGGTACCTTCAAAGGGAAGGCACTGGCAAATGATACCTATTATTATTTTGTAAGATGTTTCGATGATATCTTATTACAGGGTACAATAAATATTCTGAAATGAGAAAACACATATTCAGGTTATTATTCTTCATTGTTTTATGCCCTGCATTGCAAGCACAACAGCTTCCCATTCTCGACAATTACCTCATCAATCCTGTTTCCATCTCGCCAGCTTTTTCCGGTAAATACAATATTTTTCAGGCCATGGTTACGCATCGTACTGAAGGACCGAAACTTAGCGGCTCTCCGGTAATCGGAAATGTTAACATGGATGGTCGGATAGGAAAAAAAATGGGCGTGGGCGGCAGCATCATATTGAATAAAGCCGGTATTTATAAGAATTTTTCGGTCAATTTGAATTATGCCTATCATCTTCAAGTTGCCAAATTACATTTTCTCAGTTTTGGAGTCAGCGCGGCCATGTATCAGAATTCACTGGATATTTCTTCGGTAATCCTGAAAGACCCGAATGATCCGATGGTTATTAACCAAAGTAAAATTTCCGAATCTTATTTTAATATAGGTGCAAGTCTCCTGTATAATTATCAGAATTTTAATTTTAGTATTGCTTTTCCGCTGCTCTTTAACAACAGGTCATTTTACATCGATACGCCCTATGAGTATGTATTGACTATGAGACGAAATTTTCTTATATACTCAAACTATACACTTGACTTAAATGAAGACTGGAAACTGAAATTTGATCTCTTGTTCAGATACGTTCAGCAAATTCCATGGACCATCGAAGTGAGCACGATGGTAAAATTCAGAGATAGCTACTGGTTCGGATTATTTTACCGTAAACCCACAATCATTGGAGTTACAGCCGGATTGGAAATAATCAACAGCATTGTGATAAATTACAATTATGAGTTCGTAGGTTCCTCGATGATGGGTTCAAGTGGCGGAAACCACGAATTCACTTTAGGATATCGTCTTGGAACTGTTAAACCTAAAAAAGTCTTGCAAATTAAAGACTATGTCAGATAAACAAAATAGCTATTTAAGCAATCTTCCTGAATCCCGGATAGGAAAGACGCTCAGGCGGCTCACTATCCTGTTCCTGATGTTATTATACCTCTCTTCAGTTAGTCAAAATGTTTCAAAAACAGGAGGCGTTTGTTTCAGGGTGGATGATAATCCCCCATTAGCGAAATTGAATCAGTTTGATTCCATATTTAAAAAACATAATCTGAATTTTTGCCTCGCCATAACCTCCTGGACCTTGCCTGTATCACTTCCCTATGTCACGAAACTTAAAGAGTTTATATCATCCGGACATGAAGTAATGGACAACACACCTACCCATCAAACCCAATATTTTACTTTGCTCAATGCCCAGGATACAGCTCTTTATTCAAACGATTGGGGTGTTGATCATTTCAATGGCTCCCAGGTTTGTTTAAAATATACATCTGTAGATACCATGACCAACCACAATGAAGGAAGGTTAAACATTTCTGGCAATCAGGTGATCAGCGTAAATCCGGGGGAATTTGCCAATTTGTCGGGCGATCCATACTTCTTTGCTTTTTACTTGAATTCCACCAGGAAAGTTTATCTCTGGTATGATTTGCAGAATATCAATCCCAATGATCCGGATACCCTTAAATTGAAATCATTTTGGGGCGAGCCAGTCGATTTGGGAACATTGTGGTGGGCACGTTACCACAAATTGATGCCTCGAGATGTACATATGAATCCATATTCAGTGCGATTACTTGGCATGCGTTCAATAAAAATATTTGACGACCTTGCAATCCAACGTCCTTTAACCTGGATCCATCCCCGGGGTCAGATGCCATGGATTAATGCATTGGACATTAAATCAAAACTCGGTGATTCTTTGGGTTATTCGGCTGGTTCTAATTTTATCAACGCGGCCTATTTTTGTTATAATGAATTGAACCCAAGTAAAATAAAGCAATTTTCGCTACAGTCAGGAGATATCTCCATTGAGAACAATGATCTTCAATGGAATAAGTCGCAAATTGCCAATTCCTTTGCGAAACATTATGTAAAAGTCGACGTATCTGGTCTGTCCAAAGTCCAAAATGATTGGAACTCCTATCTTCGGCGGGTTGATTCCCTTTTAGCCTGGTGTGTAACAAGCAATATTCCAGTTAAAACTTATCGTGAATGGAGTGGGTTGCTTTATGACAGTATCCCATCCAGGGTGGAAAATATTTTTCCGAAACTCAATATGGATCTTGATGCAGATAATTTTCCTGATGGATATGATCAGGATACGACCTTTGGGGGGATCTTTCAGGTAACCGGTGGTGTAGACGAAAGCGGAGGACGGTGTTTTATCATCCCCGGAGCTGGTGACATTTGCCAGGTTACGGCCTTGGGGGGATTAGAAAAAGGCGCCAATAAATTTTCAATTTGGCTGAAACGTACGGCCCAAGACTCAAGTAATATCCAGGTTGTGTTTAATTTTTCTGAATCGGGAATCATACAAACTCTTGAATTCCCGGTTTCTAAAAACACATGGGATAAGCAGCAACTCATTGTCGATGTGCCGGAATCAGCCTCACTGGTCAATATTCTGATTAAAAATGAAGGCCAAAACCAGGATACAGTGATGATAAGCGGTATGGATTTCAAGACCACAGGGTTTTTAAAAACTTCCAAGTTCCCTGAGCAAAAAATTACAGCCAATGAACCCTTTGTAAACATCGATTTAAATACATTGGTCGTCGAAACAATGTATCCTCCATCGGAAATCACCTGGACCTTTCGAAGTATCGATACACTTCACCTGAGCATTCTGCCTGGCATGATATTAAAGACCATGAAACCCGTCTCTTTTTGGAGTGGCAAGGATAGTGCGTTTCTCATTGCACATAGTCCGGACGGATTAAAGGATAGCTGTTTATTTAAATTTACTTCAATTCCTATTGCTCCCGATTGCAGCGGTGTCCCAATTACATTGGCATTGCTTGATACGCTTTATAACGATGTAATAATATGGCAATCAGTGCCATATGATTCGTCAATTTCTGATTCCACAATATATAATCCAACAGTTGCACCAGATACCACCACGCAATACATTGTCACCTGCATAAATCCGCTTGGTAATATTAATAGAGACACAATCACGCTGATCCGGTATCCTTTTCCAGTTCCGGGACTGCCAGCTGATGTTACAATTTGTGCGGGTGGTTTAGTCAGGTTGACTGCTCAGGATGGAATTCATTTTAAATGGAATACAGGAAATCCGGCTGATACACTTGCCTCCCTCATTGTGAATCCGGCCTCCTCGAGGTACTATTCAGTTCTTGTGACCAATGTATATGATTGTTCTGCCAGTGACAGTACGTTGGTAAATGTTGTTGAATACCCGATTGCCCGGCTGTATGGATTGCTCCCATCATATTGCGCAGATGACTATACTGCGACTTTGAATGGTACGCCACCCAATGGCATGTACGGTTCAACTTCTCCTGGGTTGATTGGCACCCAATTCTTTCCAAATTTAGCCAACCCTGGAGTCAATGTTATCTGGTATACGTATATCAATTCAACAGGTTGTGGAGATACCGACACGGTAAAAGTCATCGTCAATCCATTACCAGTAGTCAAGCGACTTCCTGACACTTTATTATGTGGCGGAAATACCATCACGTTGGATGCAGGAAGCGGATTTGATAATTATCAATGGTCAAACGGATCCGTTGATTCCCAAACAACTGTAGATTCTATTGGTCATGGTTTGGGTATTTATGCTATTTGGGTTTATGTAACAAAAAACGGTTGTGTTGATAAGGATACGGCATATATTGAATTCATAACCTGTCCCGGCATTCAGGATAAGGATTTTACAGACCGGTTTTCTGTATATCCCAACCCAGTTTCAGACGAAATAATTGTGAAGGTAAAATCTAATAAACCAGAACTCCTGACAATTCAGATCACCAATATCAATGGTCAGGTAATCAGGCAGATGATTTTGGAAAACGTGTCCAATAGCATTCCTGTTTCCAACTTGTCAAAAGGAATTTATTTCCTAAGAATAAACCAGGGATTGAAACGTGCTGAATATAAATTTCTTAAAATCTAATTTTTTTGCTTTTTGATTTAATCCCAATCAAAGCTTTCAAGTATTGAAAGCAGCTCGTTTGGGCGATATGGTTTTGAAATATATTCGTCCATCCCAACTGCTAAGCATTTTTCACGGTCTGTGACCATTACATGGGCCGTAACAGCTACAATTTTAATGCGTTTTTTTCCTGCCTCAATCTCACGAATTACACGTGTAGCTTCAATACCATCCATAATGGGCATTGCGATATCCATCAGGATCAGGTCATAAGGGGTGTTCTTAAATTTTTCAACAGCGATTCTTCCATTTTCAGCAAGATCAACATGATGACCGGCTCGCTCGAGGCTGGTCATTGCAAATTTTTGATTCAGGAGATTGTCTTCCACCAACAATATTGAAAGTGGAGGCAATTTTTTCTTCTGAGTTGTAGTGCCCAAACGATCACTAATCAATTGTTTTTCATCTCCTTTTTCTAATAACAATGAAAACCAAAAGGTAGATCCGTTTCCTTTTTCACTTTGCACTCCTATTTTCCCCTTCATCATCCGGGTAAGGTTCTTTGATATTGACAGACCCAATCCTGTCCCTTCATATTGCTTTATTAATGAATTCTCTAACTGAGCAAAATCATTAAAAAGAGTCTTTTGTTCGTCTAAAGAAATGCCAATTCCCGTATCGGTCACTGAAAATTTCAGCAATACAGCTTCAGGATCAATCTTGGAATGTTTATTTAAGCTTTCAGGAATAAATTCGTTGTTGTTATCTGAACTGTTACCGTTTATGCAGATGGTCTCAACAGAAACAACAACCTGACCCTCATTGGTGAATTTTATTGCATTGTTGGTAAGGTTGATCAGTATCTGCTTTAAGCGCGCTGGATCTCCAATCACGCAATTTGGAACTGTTGACTGTACCTTAGAGAAGAGATCAATACCTTTCCCTTTTGCCTTGATTGATAAAAGCTTGATCACCTGATGAATCTCTTCCTGTAAAAGGAAGGGCTTATTATCTAATTTCAACTGGCCGGCTTCAATCTTTGAAAGATCTAGAATATCATTGATAATCGTAAGCAAGTTGACACTTGAAATATTGATAATCTCAAGAAATTCACGTTGCTCACTTGAAAGTTCTGTCTGACTCAATACATTATAAATGCCAATGATGCTATTCATCGGAGTCCTGATTTCATGGCTCATATTCGCGAGGAACATGGTCTTTGATCTGTTGGCATTTTCTGCTTCCTGTTTCGCTTTTAAAAGTGCATTGCGCACCTTTTCATGCTCTTCCAGTGTGACAAATCCTGCATTGTTCCCTGTTAATTCTTCCATTTTACAATTTATTCAATTGATTTTTAATGATCGAGTATAACTCCTGCTGGTTGATGGGTTTGGATATATAATCGTCGAACCCGGCTTCCAGAAGTTTTTCCTTATCACCGGCCATCGCATAAGCTGTTTGCGCCACAAATGGGATTGTCTTATACTCCTTCCATTTTTTCCTTATTTCCTGCATCAACCTGGTACCATCCCATGGTGGAGGAAGATTAATGTCAAAAAGCATAATATCAAAGATTTTTCCACTGTTAAATGTTTCCTCCATGATCCTCATTGTCTCATCACCATTGACAGCAGTAATTACATTTCCTAAAGATTTTGTCATTTCATATAAAACAATTTTGTTCATAAGGTCATCTTCGACGATAAAAATTTCAAGACCTTGCAGTAATTTAAACTTTTGCTTTCGCGTTGGTTCTTGTTTAAACTGTTCATCCTGGGTCGATGTTTCTGGTGGAAAAAAGATTGTGACGGTGGTTCCAACCCCTTTTGCCGACTCGATTTCAATGTGGCCACGCATCAATTCCACCAGGCTTTTAGCCAATGGTAATCCAAGGCCTGCACCTTGCGCTTCTTTTGAATAGCCAAGACTTTCCTGCCGGAATGGATCAAAAATGATAGGCAGATAGGAGGGGTCAATACCAGCACCGGTATCTTTTATGCGGATGCATATTTCATCCTTCTCCTTTATAAACTCAGTTGAAACATTGATAAAGCCATTTTGTGTATATTTTATTGCATTTTCTACAATGGCACTGATCACTTTGGTTAGCGCTTTTTCATCAACACTAGCAGAAGGTAGTTCATTCGTTTTTAAATTTAATTTCAATTTTTGTTCATTGGCCTTGAAAATAAACAACTGTGTTGCATTGGCCACTATGGTATTTAAATCGCTGGATTTTAAAACAATTTGCATATCATTTGCCTCAAGCTTGCTGATATCCAGTATGTTATTCAAAAGATGCAGCAGCCGGTCGCCACTTTCAGAAATAGCGCTGGCATAATCGAACAATTCTTTATTCTCAAGCAATGAAATTTCAGCTTCCAGCAAACTGGAGAAACCGATAATGTTGTTTAGCGGAGTTCTGATTTCATGACTGATATTTGAAAGAAATGCATTTTTCATGAAATTTGACTCCTCTGACCTTTTCAATGCCCGTTTTAGCGTGAAATCGACTTTTTCGCCCTCCCCGATTTCTTCTTTAAAGGATTGGATCCGCTCCTGAATGGTCTTTTCAATAGATTTTTGTAGCTCATCATTTCGGGAAACTGCTTTGTTAAGTTCATCTGATTTCCTTGCCAGTATTTCCGAAAATTGCTTGTTTTTCTTGCGTAAATTGAAAATAAACCCCAGGCATACCATGAGTATTATCAGTAGGAGAGAGAGAAAAAGAAAGAGTAATGTGTTTTGCATCTGCCAGTTATTTGTATACAACGTATAAATCTTCTTCGGGGTTGATCGCCAACTGATCAAGATTGACGGCCCATTTTTCTTTGGTAGGATTATAGGTTTTTACAATAAAACCGGCCTTTTCAAGACGATTTTTATAATCCTGGCCATAAATCCGAACATGGTCAAACTGACCAAAAAAACGTTCCCTGGTTTCCGGATCAATTGCAGTCGGATCTTCGAAAGTTGTTTCCAATATTTTCGAAATGGGAACCTGCAGGATGGCCCAGCCACCAGGTTTCAGAACACGGTACAGCTCACTGATAGCCAGGGCATCATCTTGAATATGTTCAAGTACGTGATTGCAAATGATCACATCAAATGCCTCATTATCAAAAGGAATGCTGGTGATATCCAAAAGGTCGGTAAGACGCTCATAGTAATAACCTTCAAGGTATTTCACACCTGCGACGTAGGTGATATTTGACATGGAGGCCAACAAGACGCGCAGACATCCTTCAGGAGCAACATGAAATAATGTAATCGGCGAGTTGAAGATCGTCGTCTTTTCCTGAAGGAATAGATAAACAAGCCGATCCCTGTCAAGTGAATAGCATCGGGGACAAACATTGTTCTGCCTATAACCGGCACCAATTATCTGTTTTTCATAAATCACAGGTATATCGGATCCGCCAGGGAGCAATTTTCGAAAAGATTTTTTGCAATAGGGACAGTAATATGAACCACCGGTATACAAGAACCCGCTTACCTTTTGATAAGCGCCCCGGAGTTTTCGGCCAAGCCAAAAGGGGATTAATTTTTTTATTGCACTTTTCATTTTGATAATTTTAATTGTTTAATATTATTAATTTCTTTGATATAAATGTCTCACCAGTCCGAAAAATAAGCATATAAATACCCGGTTTCAAAGTTTCCCGATTCAGGATGAACTGATGTGTTCCTGGTTTCTGACCTGTC
>Ga0247840_10001693_pt1 | contig 42178 bp, 44 predicted proteins | sample LaCruzMarch2015__FD_192404 | JGI IMG/M metagenome (GOLD analysis project Ga0247840, IMG submission 192404) | Freshwater microbial communities from meromictic Lake La Cruz, Castile-La Mancha, Spain - LaCruzMarch2015_17m | ecosystem: Environmental > Aquatic > Freshwater > Lake | place: Spain... | reverse complement strand
ATTACTACAGCAGAACGAGGATTAGGATTACCTGCATGATATAGTTCACCAGGATTCATACCACAGCCATGTATACCTGGAACATTATCTGCACATTGAAATATACGTGGACCAACGGGAAGATTAGTATTCGGATCTATTTCTCTATCATTCACAATCATATTTTCAGTAAATCTTTTAACTCCATTCCAAACTAATAGAGGTCCGACTGTTATAACATCACCGGAAACATTTTCTGCACCTTCCATTGTCTCTAATATTTCTAAATTTCCATTTTCATTTATTGCTACACATCCATAATATTGTCTAAATAATTCTGGAATTGGATTGTCAAAAATTATTCCATTAGTTCTAGTATAACCTATAGGAGTATCTGTTTTTTTTAAAAGATTAAAAAATGTTGAATTAATTAATACTCCAGATTTCATAAAAGAATTTTGAAAGTAATTTCTTGGATCAATTTTACAGCAATCAGATCTAAATTTATAATCATTATTTAATACTGTTGTTTGATTGATTGAGACTATTGTAATTAATTGATTTTGGAATGTTGTTCTAGAAGGATTTCCTAATTGAAACATCATATTTCGATTAGGAGTGCGATGATACCGATTAAAATTGTATGGATTATTAGGTAGTAAATTAGCATCAAAATCATGTCGTAAAGTTGTATCAATAATACCTGCTTGTGGTATACCATTAATATATCTAACAGAAATACCATTATCTATCTCTACATTTCTATTTTGATTAAAAAGAATATTATCATCAAATAATCTATATTTATAAAAAGTTAAATCTTGTTTATCAGTATGATTGATTTGAGGATACAATACGGATGTTGTTTGTATTCCATTATAATTACCATTAGGAATTTTCACATATTTATCCAACAATAAAAATCTATTCATTTGTAAATGATTTACAATATTTGTTGAATTTGCTACAATATTAAAATCTGGTAGACCTAATAATTCTTGACACATTAGAGCAAGTTTAGTCATCATTTGGGTTGCTTTTGTAGGTTTGAAAGGAAGTTGATTTATTTTCTCTGTTCTAACTCTCCAAGGTGCAACCATATTTTGATTACCTGGTCCCGTTATTAAATTATTAATATCAATAGAAGTATTATATTGATTTGCAGGTAAATTTAATAATCTTTTAAAAATTCTAATAAACATATTTTGAATGTTATTATTATTCTGAGGGTTTGCAGGTGATGCATCAAAATTTGGAAATAGTCCAAATGGAAATGTTGGTGGTAGTCCCGCAGCTGGAGGAGGATTTTGAATTCTAAATGCAGTCATAAAAACATAATAAAAAAAATTAATTATATCAATATAGGGATTAAATAAGCCTTTTTCTTGACCGTTTATTCTTCCATTAGGACCTGGATATTGAACAACAGATGTGGGTATTATTATATGGTTTGGTGTTTCAATTCTAGAAAATCCAAAATCTGTAATAACTGTATCAAAATTGGATCGTGTGTAGAAATATTGACCATTGTCTAACTCATATATATTTATTTTGAATTCATTTAGAGAAGTCATTCTTGCTAATACATTTCCTAGATGTAAATCATAATGTGTAAATTTTAATAATTCTTGTGAACAACTTAATCCTTGACAAACTTGAAACAACATATAAAAAAATTTGTTTGGAGAATTAATTAATGGCAAAATAGCTTGTAATCTTTCCATAGAAGTATAAACTACAGTGTTAAATCTTTCAGCCACATTATTTTGACCAACTTGAGGAGGTATATCAATTGCGAAATTAAAAAATCTTGTAAAAGATGATGTGTATCTTTGTAATATTCTATATAAAAGGACACCTATAAGATTTTCACTTATATAATTTGGGCATAAGATATTAGTCTTATTTAATACTGTATTTGGAATTCTAAAAATAAAACTACCTTCAGATGATAATTTACATAATTCTCTTAGAATATATGTAAAATCAGGAAGAGCTGCATCTAAAACATTTAAATTATAATTAGCAGGAATATTTGGAGCACAAAGTCTTGATGCTTTAACTATAATGTTTGGATGTGCAACATTTCCAAAAACTGTACCTAACCCTCTCCTTGTGCTATCTGATTTCCACCTAATACAGGATTTATAAAATTTATTGCTTGTTGAACTAAAGCTTGATTACTTACTTCAAATAAGCTAAAAGAGTCCAAAAATTCATCTACTAATTGAACTTGAGTAAAAGTAGATTCTCTCTGGTCAAGATCTAAATTAATTTCATTTAAAAAATCCATTTATTTATTTATATAAATATATAATAAATGAAATTTTTTAAAGTTTTATTAACAACTTTAATCTCTTTTATGCTTTCTCCTTTTGGAAATGCTTCTTCTTTATCTCAAGACAATCATACTGAATTTGAAACCCTAGCTACATCTTGTACTACTAAAATTAATAAATATACTGGAAACTGCATTTCTCCTTCAAACTGTGAAGGAGGTGTTTACAATAATCTTTGTCCTGGTTCATTTAAATGTTGTGTAGAAGATGTGAATAGTAAATGGTTTTATTACCCTTATGTTGATAGACATGAATTCAAAGGATTATTTCCTTTATTAAGTGATACTCGTAGAGATACTCTTTATCCTTGGTTTAATGATGCTTTGGGAGATGTCTTAGATGATAAAAAAGGTAATGAAAAATGTGATATCATTGCATGTTTTTCTGCTCAAGTTGGACATGAATCTGTGGATCTATCTACTTTTGAAGAATTTGCTTCTGGAGAAGCTTATGAAGGTCGATGTAAAGGACTTGGTAATTGTCAGTTTGGAGACGGAGTTAAATATAAAGGTAGAGGAGCAATTCAAGTAACAGGAAGAAGTAACTATCAAAAAGCTTCTGATTTTATCGGAACTAATTTTATTGATTCTCCTGATCTTCTCGTTCTTCCTAGTTATGGATTCAAAGCATCTGTTTGGTTTTGGGATAGTAATGAATTGAATCAATATTGCACTGGAAAACAGAATGATTTTTTTATATTAACCAGAAAAATTAACGGAGGTCTTAATGGTATCGAAGATAGACTCAATAAATGGACTAGAGCAAAAAATGTATTGAAATGTTAAAATTTTTATTTAAATGAGTTCAATATATAAAAAATTTTTTTATATTTTAATTCAATTTTAATTTAACATAAAATTGAATTTTTAATATAACATTATAATATTTATTGTAATGTTATCTGAAAATGAAACTGGAATAAACTCTTGTCAGCATTATTCCTTAACGGAAATAATAGACAAAGAATATAGACTGATTTTTCCAAAATATTTTTTGGAAGATTATTTTATCGATTATTTAACTGATAACGAAATAGAATTTTATGAAGAAAACAAGAATCAATATCACATTAAAAAAAATAATAATAACATAACTTGGGAAACTTTATATCAATTAAAAACAGAATCCTATTCAGCTTACAATTGGTATCCATATGTTAAACAATTTACATATGAATCATCCTTTAAAAAAATAAAAGATATGTTTAACCTTATACATTTATTAAAGGATGTAAATTTTCCAAAATTTATAAAATTAGATACAGTATCTTCTAAAGATACAAATCATTCAGGAATATTTTATAACAAAGAAGAAGTTTATAATACTTTTAGTAAAAGTTCTCGTATTATAAACACATTAAATAATAATCCTTTATCAAAATATAATTATTTATTCATTAGAGAACCTGATTATAATATCACACAAGAATATCGTTGTTTTATAAGAAAATTAAGATTAACTGAAGTTTCAAGTGATGTTGAAGTAAAAGATAAAAATAAATTAGAAACTTTCGTTAATCAAATATTAGAATATCTTCCTTTTCATGATGCTATTCTTGATATTAAACTAGAACCAGAACCAAAGTTATTAGAAATAAATAATTTTGGAGCCGATTCACCAGCTGGTGCAGGAAAGTTTAATTGGAGAGAAGATTATGTTATTTTATATGGAGGGATGGATGAAATTGTATATCGGTAATTTTTTTTATTATAGTATATATTAAAAAATGAATAATCAAAATATTATTTTGATTATATTTGCTATACTTTTTAATTCTTTTTTATATGTGTTATAATAACCAAAAAGAATCATTTGAAGGTATTGCAGGAACATTTTTGTTTCTCGAGTACCTAAAGGAACTATAGTAGCATACTATCTTTCAGATGGAAAAGCAACAAGTATTCCTGCTGGATGGGTTGCATGTGATGGAAACACAACTTTACAAGGAAATATTAGTCCTTGATTTAAGAGGAAGATTTATTATTGGAATTAATCCAATATCGAAAGAACAAAACACAAATTTTTCACAATATTCCTTAATATATATTATCAAGTTATAATTTATTATCTAGAAGAATAATAAATTATTATTTTTCATGAGTTTTTAAAGTATCTTTAATCTTTTTTACATAAGTTGTTACATTAGGAACTTTATAATTTTGGTCAATATAAACACCAATTATTATTCCGCCAAATAAGACTAATAAATGATTCATTTATTAATAAATTCTAAAAATTTTTCATCATTTTTTAACCATTCCCATTTTTCTAAAATCATTCTTAGTTTGTCATCAAAGTTATTCATTATAATCCACTTTAACATCTTCTCAAATTCATGTTTACAAATGTAGACATTTTCATCAATCTTTTCTAAGATATATTCAAATAAACTGTTATCTTTATTTTCAGCTGCCCCTCTTAATAAAGATATCAACATATATCTTTCATAGTCTGGTAATCTATCAATATCTTCTTTAATATCTTCTAATTTTTTGACTCTACATCTTCCAACTAAACCATGAACTAAATCAATATGATCTGGGTGCCATACAAGTAAATATTTTTTCAAAAAATCTCTTGCTTCTTTATTAACTGCATATTCAGCATGATAAATACTGGGAGTAAAATTATCAATACATCCAATATTATAAAGTCTACTACATAGTTCTAATCGATTGTTTCTTAAAGCTCCAACAAAGATATAATTCATTTCATCTAAATTTAAACAATGTTGAATCCACATTTGAATAATATTATCATCAGATTCATTTTGACCTAATTTATAATATTCCAATTCTTTAGCCATCTTATTCATATTTTTTATAATTAAAAAATATGAAAATCAATTTTAAATAAATATGTATCCTCTTATCCTCCTTTATCTTCCATTTTCTAAAATTCTATCAATCAGTTCTACATGACCCATAAACATTCTTCTGCAACAATATCTAGTCATACCCATATTGTCTAATATTTTTTTAATTTCTTCTCCTCTTTTAGTTCTCATTTCATATTCTTGCCATTTATTACCAACCAACTTATTACAAGTAAAACATCTAATTGGAAATATCATCTTATCCTCAATATTTCCAACTTTTTGTAAAAAATATCAATTTTATCTATATATTCTTTTCTTTTGAATTATAGAGTCAATTTCAAACAAAGATTGTTTAAAACCTTTTATAACTTTATCTTCAGGAACATGAATTTCATAAATAAAAATATCTAAAACTTCAAATAATTTAAAATTGTGTTCTAAGTATGTTTGTTTTAAAAAATCTAAAGAATTAAAAGAGAATTGATATTTATCAGTATCCAAAATATTATTTTGCATATAAGTTCCTAAAGGATAATTTTTGTCTTCATATAAAGAGACTATTAATGGTTCTTTTTCTTTATGAACTAAGATATATCTTATTCCAGCATATTTATAATTAGGTTTGTTATTTTTATTCAATAATGTATATAGTTTAAGAGAATTCATATAATTTTTAAGATAAAAGGCATATAATCAATTTTAAATTTTTATTAAACTATTAATTACATTTCTTGGATTATTTAAATTTTCAAAACATAATTTTCCAAAATCAGCTTGTGTTATACAATAATCTTTAATATTTTTTAAATCTTTTTCAGGAATCTCTTTATCAAACCATAATTTAAATAATGAAAAAATATCACATTTTCTTAATTTTTTAAACTCTACTATCATATCTATTCTTCCAGGTCTTAATAAAGCTTTATCAATCTTTTCTAAATGATTTGTAGTAAAGATACAAATTCTATCTTTGGACTCCACAATACCATCTAAAAGTTCTAATATTTGACCAAGTGATATTTTCTCTCTTTCTACCTTCTTTTTTTTATTCATAGTATTTAATACTTCTACTATTTCATTAACTTTAGTTTCATCCTCTTTTTTAACAATATCTCTACTTTGAAAACAATCATAACAATCAATTTCTTCAAAAACATAGATTCTTTTTTCAGGCTTAATTTCAAAACCATTAATAAAAGAGTTATTAAATAAATGAACTAAATCTTCTAATTTATAAACATGTTTCATATTAATAGAGATGATACTTCTATTAGTATAATTAGCAATGGCTTTGATAGAAGAAGTTTTTCCAGTTCCTGGAATACCATAAAATAAAAATCCTAAAGTGTGAGGAATTCCCAGATTAATATATTTATTTTCATTAGTAAGGTAATTATCAATTCTTTTAATTATTGATTCTTTACCTTCAAAAAATAAATTATTGAAAGTTTTATTAGTATGAAATTTATAATTTTTAAATTTTAAGGAAGCAAATCCATCATCTTCATCACTTCTTGATGAATTTTTAGAAGTAAAAATTCTTAAAGTTTCATTATCCTTATGCAAAAACTTTAAATAATTAAGCTCTGCTTCTTCTACAAACTTTTTAATAAAGTCTATATTGTGAAAATAAGAGTAAATATTAACATTAATTATTTTATATTCTAACATCTTATTCGAGTCATCTTCATCGTCTTTATTTTTTATTTTAGTAGTGTGTTTTTCAGATTTTATTGTTATGTCAATAAATAAATCATCTAAAATTTTAAATTTTTTGAGCTTAGGAATAAGATGACTATTATTTATATTTTCAAAATCTTCATCATTTTTTAAAAATAAAGTGTTATTTGATGATATTTCTTCAAACTGAGTAATGTTTAATTTCATTTGATTTATTTTATATAAAATTCCAAGCACCTTATAACTTTTTATAAAAGAACTACTATCATGACAATTTAAAGATTGTACTTTCATCTCTAAATGAATCTTACATTGTTTACATATTTTTTTATAATAAAATTCTAATATATAATCATAAACATTTTCATAATATTTAACAAGTAAAATTAAAGATGAAAGTAATAAAATTTTATTTAAATCCCGTGCGTCTCCTCTAATATTCATTAATAAAAAAGTTTGAAAAAAATTTTCTAAATGCATCTTATAATTTTAATTTAAAATTATAAGTTTATTTCAATTTTAAAAATATTTTTGTAAAAATTGTTCATATTTATAAGGTAAATTAGTATTATTGCTAATTTCTACTATTTCCCAAGGTTCATTACTTCTGTTATAAAGATCTTTTGATTCTTTAATCTTATTTTTAATATATTCTAAATTTGTATAATTTTCATTATTAAATTCTTGATGAGAAAAACTTTGAAGTTTATTTTGGATGAAATTTTCATCACCAAAATAGCTTAAATGCCATCCTGCATTTTCGGTTTTATTTTCAAAATTACGACAATTTCTTATAGATTGAGGTTGACAATTGAATTTTGTTTTGTATGTATAATAGTCAACAAGAAAATTCATTCTCCATTTATTTCTATTTTTTGTATGTAAATTATAATAATAAAAATCATACTCTACAAACCCGTTAATTTTAAAATCTTTTATTTTTAAAGGATTTGGAATTTCATCTGCATCTGAAATCATTATTAAATCATCATCTTTTAAATTTAATCTTTGTACACCTTTATCTATACAGTTTCTTTGTAAGTATTCATTTTTCCAAATTTCGTCATAGTTTAATGGACTAGATTTCAAATCATCTACAATTACATGAATAATTTTATCTTCAAAATTTTTGAATAATTCTTTATTTTCATTATAATATAACTTTTTATCATATCCTTGAAAAGTTTTTGTAGATTCTACGATAACAAAATAATCTACTTGATCGTATAAAATATTTAATCTATAATTCAAAAGATCAAGTTCATTATAAAATATAAAACAATCTATTAACATTTATTATATATAATTTTCTATTTAAATAATTTTTTATCTGCTTCCAATCCTAACAAATCATATTTTGAATATTCTTCTGGAATTGGTTTCATAATTCCAGTTCTTTTTAAATTTACGATGGCATTTTCAGCAGCTCTTTGTTCTGCATCTTCTTTTAATGCTGCTGATCCTTTACCAATTTCTAGTCTTCTTCCATCAGGTAAAACATTATAAACAGTCACAAAATTAATTTTTTCAACTTTATTAGTTTCATACTTTTCATTAAAGAGAACTCCAGATTTTATTTTTTTATGATAATCAAAGTTTTCTTTGAGTCTTGTCTTAGCATCGTATAAATCTTCATACTTCAATGATATTTTAATCTCGTTGAAAAGATTTTCAATGATGTTATAACAAATAGCATATCCGACACCATTTCTAATTTGACTATCCAAAATAAATTCTGTGGCTCCAAAAAAAGCTTCAAAAACATCTTCCAAAGTTTTCTTCATTCTATTTTGTCTTGTATCTTCATCAACTGATACAAAATCCCAGAGTTTTAAATTATATCCAATATCAGCAAAAGTTTTTTTGGCAACTAAATTGATTTTAAGTCTAGATATAATTTTTACTCCTAAAGGTGAATGAAGGAAAGGATATCTTCTTGTAAGATACCAAACTATGGATTTATTAACAGTTTGATCTCCTATAATTTCAAAAAATTCATAATTTGTTTCCGAATCAACTGTTGGATGAGTAAAAACTTGTTCATAAATTTTAATGTTTTTATCATTAGTTAATAAATCAATATACTTTTTCTTTAATTTTCCCAGTTCTAATATACTTTTAATCATACATGTAAATGCTTCACCTCGTGGAGCAATATATAATGGAATTTCTTCAGCCATTTATTATAATATACAAATTTTTATTCTTAAAAATCAATTTTATCAAAAATTAGGAGTCAAAACATTATTTTGGAATATGATAGTTTTCGAGAACAATGGCTTTAATTCTTCATTATGAACAATAAAAAATAATATTTTATCTTGGAAATAATTTAAAATGTTTTCAAATATTTTTTGGGATGTATTATGGTCCAAATTAACATCTATTTCGTCAAATAAAATGATATCATAATCCCCTTTAATTATATTATATAATGTTTGGAGTAAAGTTAATCTCATTTGTTCACCGCCAGATAATTTATCGACATGAATACTTTCATTTTTACCTGAAAAAATATGTTCTAAACACACTATCGGAATTAAATCTTGAATAAGTTTTATATCAGGATTTTTTTGATAATTAGATACGTAGTCATATAACATTTCTTCAAAAACAACTTTATTGTTTTGAATACTTAAAAACACTTTACTATTTATTTTTGACAAATTATCAATATTTTCTCCATTAACTTTAACATTAACATTTGTAGGTTTTTCAATGTCTTTTAAGAATTTAAAAAAAGTAGTTTTTCCTGCTCCTGATTTTCCATTACATAAAACAGCATCACCTTTTTCAATAACTAAAGGTGAAGATAGATGTAAATTTGGAGTTTCGTTAAATAAATTTTCAATATTTAATCTTTCTATTTCACTAAATTTACATTTTTCTTTCTGTATGACAATTTTATTATCTAATAAATTACTAAGATGAACATTTACTTTGGTTTCGCTTTTTACAATTTTATAATAATTAAAAAGACTGTCAACAAAATAATCTAAATCATATACTATCAAAAGATAAACAAATATATCAAATATACTTGAAGTTTTGTATTTTGCTAAAACAATAATCAAAGTTATTAGTAAAACTGTAATTGAATTGTATGTATTAATACTATTTTCAATCTTTACTAAAGTTAAATTATTCTTAAAATAAGATTTGAATAATTCTAAACAATAATCCAAATTAAAATTATTATTAATAATTTTTTGTTTAGCATCCACATAATAGTTTCTAATTTTATTAACATTTTCAATATTACTTTCATTTAATTCTTGTTCTGTATTCATGTTTTTCTTTTGCATAACAAAAATAATAGAATTGAAAGTAACTAACAAACTTGAAACAAGAAGAAGATTAATTTTTCTAGAAGATAACAAAACTGTGATAGATGTCGCTATTAATGAACATAAAATTTGTTGTTTATTGATATAATCATCCAGACCATTTTTCACGCTTTCTATATACATAAACTGTTCAACTAAATTTAGATTTAAAACTTGTTTTAACTCACAATTGTTTATTAAATAAAAACAATATTTCAAATGAGATTCATTCAAAGAATTTTTTAAAATAACTTTGTATTTGAGATATAAATTTTCAAAAACTACTGAAACCATCAATAAAGAGAATAAAATAAATATAATTTTTAACATTAAATCTTTATCCTGTAATTTACTTTGAGAAGTTAAAATAATAATCCAAAAAAAAGTTTCTCTTATAAAGATAAATAAATATAAATAAATCATAAATTTTAAATATATTCTATTCAAGTCGTATTTTTTAATTAAAAAATCAAAGTAATCTGAAATTTTCATTTATTTATATAAATTTATTTTTGATAAATAAATGAATCTTAAAAAATTTTGGAATAAGTGGGGATTCTTAATATTAACTTTAATAGTTATCATACTATTAATATACTCTAAATTTTCTAAAAAAAAAGAATACGAAGACTCTATAAATATAGTTTCAAATAATGTAAATAAAAAAGTAAAAAATAAAAATTCTAAAGGAGAGATAGAATCTAAAAGAGTTATGGAAAAAATATTTGGAATACCTTTCATTAAAATAAGACCTAAATGGTTATTAAACGAAGATACAGGTAAAAATTTAGAAATTGATTGTTATAATCCTGATCTTAAAATTGGTGTAGAGTATCAAGGAGCACAACATGATCATTTTTCACCTTATTTTCATAAGACTTATGATAACTTTTTAAAACAACAAAAAAGAGACCAATTAAAGAGAAAAAAATGTAAAGATTATGGTATATTATTAATTGAAGTTCCATATACTTTAGAAACTAAAGATATTGAAAATTTTTTAATTAAAGAATTAAAAAAAAATGGAAAAATTTAAATTTTTATAAATAAAAATGAACTCTTTTCTTATAAGCGTTTTGATCACACTTTTATTTGTTGGATTGAACACCCCTCTTTTCTTAGGATATCTCACTAATTTTGTTTCTAGAGCTACTAAACCTGAATCTACTAATATGGTTTCTGAAATTTTGAAAATTGTAATCTTCTTCTTCTTTACCTGGTTTATTCTCAGTTTGACTGGAGGAAAAAAAGAAGGATTTTACTTTGAAGTTTCTAAAGGATTACCTAAATGTTCTCGAGGTTACATTGGAAGACCTAACTCTTTTCAATATACTTCTAGTAACGATATTAATTGTGGTTATGGTGCTGATATTCCTGCTCCTTGTTCTCAAGTATTAGAAGAAGCTAAAAATGATCCTCAATTTGGATGGGACGGAATCGTTAATGTAAAACCTGATAATGTGTTTGGAGGTTGTGGATGTGCTGAAAGTGGTATGACAGTTTATCCTTATGTTAATAGCACTTATCAAGATAAAAATGAATGTGGTTGTTAAATAAAATATATTATTTTTAATAATATATTTATAAATAAATATAAATGACATCTATGTGGTCCCATTATGATAAATGGTTAGTTGGTAAAGAATTAAAAGGAATCTTTTTAATAATTGAATCTTTTGATCATTTACCAAACTTTATAAATTTTTATAATCAACAAAATAGATTGACTCTTAATATTCAACAAATTCAAGAAGATTTAAAACAAACTTTTAAAAGTAATATGGATCAATGTTTTCCTGGTTCAGGTTTCTTAAATTTTAATTATGATAATTTTGAAAAGAGTCCTAATAATAATTCAAAAAATAGAAAATTAGTTTATGCTTTATTGTTAACTCCAGATTTAAAATTAATATCATCTTTAACTTTACATTTCTTTAGAAATGATGAAATTTTACAAAGTTCTACTTTACAAGATGTAAATCAAAAATATTATATAAAAATTCATAATGTGTGTGTATCACCCAACAAAACAGGTACAAAATTTTTAATGGATTATATTTTAAGAAATTATAAACCTGTTGCTGAAGTTATATGGTTGAATGTTTTGTCAACTAACGAAAGAGCATATAATTTATATCTCGACCTTGGTTTTGAGTTTGTTTTTAATAATGAATATAACACACTTGATATGATTTATAATAAAGATAAAAATATAATAAGTTCAAGAGGTAATACTGGTTTACAAAATATAAGAAAAAATATTGTTAATGATATGTTTTCTTATAAAATCTACCGAAATTATATTAACAAAGTGAATAATGTTCCAACATTTGCTATTTTAACAAAAGAATATTTATATGATCAAGAACAGATAAATATAAAATCTTTTATTAATCATATTTATAGATATTTAAATCCAACTATAGAATCAGATGAAATGATAACTGAAGGATATATACCTTCAATTGAAACTTATCAACCTGTTTTAATATTTAATAGAGAAAATCAAGTTAATTATTTATTTTTAAATTCTCTTGTAAACAATGAAAACATTTCTCCAGAATTACTACAAAAATATGGAGAAAAACTTTTGGATATTTTATATAATAAACCTAATCTTAATTTAACAGATTTATCTATTCTTCTAAGAACACAATTTCCAATTATAACTGATGTCAATATAAAAAATGCAAGCACAGATAATTATGAAAAGATAAATTTAAACTTAAATTTATTTAGTGTTATCAGCGATAATCAAATCAGAAACTATTCATACGGAACTTTTGAATTTCCTCTTACTAGTGATATATATAATATCAATATTACTAAATCTGAAAATATTATGGAAATAGATTTATATGTTAAATATGCTTTACAAAAAGGTATTACAAAAATTTGTGTTAAAATATCTAAAGATATTATAATAGACTTAAAACAACTTTATTATGTATTCAATTTATTACCATCGTATAGTGCAAGTCCATATAAAGAAAATACATTTATATATAATCCTAAAAGATTTAATAACATAAATAATACTTTATTCGAGTTTGATAATTACAACTTTAATAATTTATATGTTATACCTAATGCAACATTGGAACAACAACCTTTTAATAAATATGAATTAGAAAATATCTCAGGATGTGATTTGACTAAATCTGTAGAAGAATATTACACAGATTATATAAATTATCTTAACTTCTCTACAGTATCTCAATATAAATTTTATGATCCTCCATCAGGACAAGCTATTATATTGTCATTTTTAGGATATTTACTTTTAAAATGTAATGATAAATTTTACAAAGAAATGTTAATAAAATTTGGTTTATATGATATTCAAAAAGATATTATCGATATTTCCAAAATAAATAAATTTATTCAAACTATTCCATTTATGACTTTGAATTTTTTTGATTATACACACATAAAAACAGGTTTATTACATAATATAAATATTTTTTATAATACAAAATTAGTTAATTTTATATCTTCAAATTCACATGGTTCAATGACAAATATAAATGACATTCAAGATTTAGAAAAAGGACAAAAACTTGTTCTATTTACAAAACCAAATTCATACTTTTATATGAGCAATCTAAATTATAATTTTTTAAGTTTGATTTTTGATTACAATAATATTCAAAGATTTTTTGATTGTATTGACCTTTTAAATGATGACAAAATTCCTGTAAATAGTTATTTTGAAAAATACAAAGATATTATTTCAGCTATGTTAAGTAATAATTCAAGAACTGATAATGATGTAATTATTTATACTCAAAAATATCATAATCACAATCTTGAATATAATCAAGAACAAGTTGTGTGGGTAAATTATCCAGTTTCAAGTCACCATTTTCAACATTATATAGGAGATTTCTTAAGATTGAGTCCTAATCAAATAAAGTTAGATGTTAGTGATATAGATAGTCAAAAAATTAATACTAATTACTCTTTGAATGGTCTTTTCGTAAATTTTAATAGTGATTCCAACACAACTAATACAACAGTTTTACAATTTGATATAAATACTCATGTGGTGACATTAAGTGAAAATGTTCCACTAGATGCCACTAGAGTTATCATTGGTAATTTACCATACACATTTCTTTATCCAAATATAACAGAATTCTATAGAAAGTTATTAAAAAATGGAAACTTTAATGGAGACTTGGATTACATATTAGATTTTTGCGTAAGAGAAGATAATAATAAATTACGTATTAATCCAGTATATTCTAAAAATTTTGAAACAAATGCCACTATAATTGATAATCTAAAATCTGAAATTGCAGATAAATTATTAAATGATGACACTTTTAAAGGTTTTTCAGAAATAAATGATGATGAAATTAGAAAATTAGCAGCTCATATTGTTTGGGATAAAATGATGAAATATAAAGAAGATACTCATGTTATTCCATTATCATTGAGAACAAATGAAAATACTATTATTCAAAATTTTATAAAAACTGATACACTAAATCCATTTGTAAAACAATACACTACAGAAGAAAGTCAAATACTGCCACTTAGTTATTTTATTAAAAAAGGATTTAAACATAATTCTTTTATATGTTGTAGAGGTTTAAAATATCAAATAGGAATGCCTGTTCCTAAATTAGATGGAGAAATAATATTAAGAGAACTTTTGAATAGAAAGTTTCCTCATTATGTTCCAATAAAAGAAGAAAAAAAGGAAGAGGAGGAATTATCTGATTATGAAGAGGATGGAGAGGAGGAATTATCTGATTATGAAGAGGATGAAGAGGAGGAATTATCTGATTATGAAGAGGATGGAGAGGATGAGTTATCTGATTATGAAGAATAAAATATATTATAATAAAATAATATATTTTTATAATAAATGGGTAATACAACTTCAAATAAATTTTTTGAAAATTGTGAAAATTTAAATTTATATAATGTAATAGATATTAATGCTGCTGTAAGGTGTGCTACAAGTCTTCAAGGAAAAAAATCTAATTCTGCTTCACCTTCAGACTTATTACTTTTTAATTTTGATAGAAATTCTAATTATAATGGTGAACCAATTAAAGGTGGATTTCAAAAAATTTTTATTTCAAATTATCCTCAACTTTATGCAGCTCATCAAGATGAAATTACTAAGACAGGGACTGTTAATGTTGCTAAACAAATTGAAGCTTTATTTTATGAATATTATATTTATCTTGGAAAAGTTAGACAACTTACAGAAAAAAATGTAAATCCTCACTTTATTAAGGTTCTAGGAGGAGCTCTTTCTTCGTCTTATTTAAATATAAGAAATTACATTCTCACTCATGTTGATCCTATAATTAAAACTGAATTATTAAAAAATATAAATGTAGGTGATTTAAGTGATGAACAACTTAAAATAAATTTTGTTGATAATTTTATTTATATGGTTCATAATCTTCGTAATAGACCTTCTTTAACAAAAACTAATAAAAATTCTTCTTTAATTAATAATCTTAATTATTTTGTATCTAATAAAGCACTAGATTCCTATAAAAATATTTTAAATTTTATTGACCAAGTTCAATATTCCTTTATTTTAACAGAACAAGTTTTTATGTATCCTACTATAAATACTTTTAGAGATTTTCTTGATATGTCAGATGGTTATAGTATTACTTTGAGTGATTTTCTAGGATTATTGAAAATAATTCAAAGAAGTGGTAATATGGACGAGATAGTTAAAATAACTGAATTTGCTTTCTATTTTTATTTTCAAATTACAAGCGCTTGTTACTCTCTTTATCTTTCTGGTGTTAATCATAATGACTTGCATGCTGGAAACGTTTTAATTAAAAAAGTTAAACCTTATGTAAATGAATACAATATGAATGGTAATAAATGGCAAATCTATACTGATTTTACAGCTTTATTGTATGATTTTGATAGAGCATATTGTTATGATTATGAAAATATGTTGAATGCTGGTATTAATGAAAATGTTAAAAACAATTTAAACATGTCTAAAGATATAGCTAAAATTTTTTATTATTTATTCAAAACTGGAGATGATATTACAAAACAAAATGTAGTTAATAGAATTGCTAATAAAGGACAAAGAGGAAATTTATATAATTTTTATATGAATCAACCAGATCAGTGGATAGAACAAAGAATAACTGAAATTCAATTAAATACATTGTTTGCTGATCCAGTATCAATTATGATTGATTTATTTAAAATATTTGGAAAAACTAACGATGATACTTTAAGAGATAATCCAGGATTAGATATTCATACATATATTTGTGATACTGATTCATTTATTGATGGAAATATTAATTTAGACATAGGATTAAATAATTTAAAAAACGATATTAGATACAATTGTGATCAACGTGAAAATGATCTTATAAATGATATAAATATTTCGGAAGAAAAGAATAAACAACTTATTAAAGAAAAAGAAGAATTATTAAAGGAAAAAGAAGAACTATTAAAAGAGAAATACGAATTAGAAGATAAGAGCCGTTTAGTTCCAGAAAATCTAGTATAAATCATCGTTTAAATCATGTACTGTGATCCAATTACTTTTAAGTCTATCATTGGGATGTAATGGACCATTTGTAAACCATCTTGAAGGTTGAACTATAATACATTCTTTTTTATTTAATTCTAATAAAAAAGCACCCCACCAAGAAAAAGTTGAATTGGCGATAATTGCTCCATCCATTTTAGACATTAAAAATAATGACAAATAATCTTCTAAATCTACAAAAGATTTATATTTAATAAAATCCAAATTTTCTTTACAATATTCTAAATCATCTGAAAAGATTACGAAATGTGTATCATCCGTATCGAATTTAGATAAAGCACTAATATAATAAAACATCGTTAAATTATAATGACAGTAAGATAACGACACATAATCCCCTCTTCTAACATGAATAAAAACTAATTTTTTACCTTTGGCTTCATTTTTTAATTGCTGATAATGATTCTCAATAATATCAGTATCTTTATAAGATAATTGTAAATAATTGAATATATCATCTTTAATTTCACTTAAATAATTATCACTTTGAAAATAACCTTCTAGTTTAGTATTATTATTAAATTTTGGAATTTCTGTAAAGATATTGTTATCAGATTCATTAAAATTTTGAAAATTTTGATTATGATTATGATTATCAGTCAAATTTAGATTTTTAAAAATTTTATTCCAATAAGTGACTCGATGGGTAATACTTGGTGAAATATCTCTTTTTTCTATAATATAGTTATAATTAAACTTTTTGGAAAGATTTAATAAATTAAATACTTGAAATAATTGATTTCCAAGTCCTCCACAAATATGAGTTGTAATCAACATTTTTATTAAACTACTTAAATCTATAAATATTAAATAAAATGATTGAGAATGAAAATATTTACTATCAATTTAAATTAGATAAATTAAATATTGAAACAGATTATTTTGAAATTAAAAATATTATCCAAAAATATAAAGTTAAAACAGAAAAATTAGATTTCTATTACGATAGATTCAATTATGAAAATAATAAAAATTTTAATATTAATTATGGAATGAAAGCATGGTACTCAGGATTTTATTTAGAATCTTTTAGAAATACTTATAAAGCTTATTTACAATGTAAAGAAGAAAATAACGAAGAACATGTTCAATTATGTTTAAAAAATATCGAATATTGTAATAATATATGGAATAAAGAAAAAATCGAATATCATGACTTAAATAATTTTTCTGAACCTTATCATAAATACTTGACAAAGAGTGATATTTACGTTTTCGCTTACTCAAAAAAAAATATTCTTAAAGAATTTGTTTGGAAGGTATGTTATCAAGCTTCTATAATTAATCCTTATTGGAAGATTATTTTTATGGATTATGATAAAGATAATATTTACTTCTTTATTGAAGTTGAAAAAGATAAATATATAAAGTTTATTCCAGATGAGAATGCAGAAAATAACGATAAAGAAATTAAAGATTTATTACCTTTAAAAAAATGTGATAAAGAAAGTGATAAAATGACATTATTGGCACTTTCTAATTTTTTAATTGTTAATTCAACCTATTATAATTAATTAAATTTAATTAATTTAATTAATTTATTTTTTACATAACTTTTAAAGGACTATTATCATCATATTTGATTAAATCTTCATCATCTAATTCAACAACATCCTCATTAAAACTCTTTAATTTATAACCTTGCCATTTTGTTTTAATTGGTTCATTCCATAATTTAATAAAATATTCTTTGACTTCATTTTTAGTTGGAGTAGTATGATGAGGCATACTCTCTCTAAACCATTCTTTGAAAAAGACGTACAATTCTTGAAGAGAAATCGAACCTTTTTCATCTTCAACCACACACTCATCAATAAATTGTCTATAAACATCATTTTTGATTTTATACATTTGAGTAGCGAGCTTAACTTTTTCAGGTTCAAGTCTTCTCTTGTTGTCTTTTCTATGATTTAATAGAATCCAACAAAATGCTTGAACCATATCTGGAATTTTTTCAGCAAAGAAAGGATCTTTAGGGAATTTTTTTTCTTTTAATTGTTCTTCATAAGTGACAGGAGGATCATCACAAAAAGTTGATTCAAAAGGAATAACACGAATACGATTCCAAGTAGCTTTATCTGAATGTGGAATAGAAGGAGGATCGTTACAAATAACAACCAACTTAAACATAGGTTCCATTTCACCACCTTCTTTGAATAATCCTCTAGCATAGAAGGAATCATTACCTGATAATTCTTTAAGAATACCAATATTAATTACATCCTTTTTATCAGGTTCCTGAAGAACTGCCCATCTAACACCATTACCTGCTCTCACTAACTCAGGACAAGCAGCAGATGAAGCAGTTCTTTTACCAACAATTAATGAGGTAGGAAGTTTAACTGCATATCTACCTAACATTTTTTCAAAAATACTTTGAGTAACTGATTTACCGTTATCACCTTCACCTGACCAAAACCAAACTTTTTTAGCTTGATTTCCTCCAATAAAAACATCAGATGAATTATCCAAAAAATAGTCTCTTAAACTTTTATCAGGGAAAATTTTTTCTAAAAAATCATAAACGTCTGCCACTTTTTTATCTTTATGATGAAACTCAATATAGTTAATAGGCATCTGTAATGAAATATAATCATCAGGTCTTCCTTCTCTAAATGTATGAGTTTTAAGATCATATACACCATTCTTAAATCCAACTAAAAAAGGATTTCTATCAAGTTGTTTTAAGAAATCACCGTCATAAAACACTTCTTTACATTCTCTCAAAACATTATTTTTAAAAGGAGCTGATCGAAGATTAGAAAGAATTTTAACAATATTTTTAATTTCTCCATTACATTTAATTATTTCATAATCGTCATCGGTTCTTACAACCCTTTCGGAATTAGATTTATGTCTTCCTCTTAATTCTTCAATTTGACTTCCAGGACCTTCAGAACTAATTTTTTCACGAAGAGTAATACCATCATCTATTTCTTTCCAATGGTGATTTTGAAATTCATACCAAGTATTATATGTAATTGAAGCACATATATATTTAGTTCCACATTCTTCATATAAAAATCTAGCAATATCATTATGTGAATAAGAAGATAGATTTTTATCTACAATTTGTTTTTTTCTTTGAGTTTTCCAAACTCTAAATTCTTCTGGATTATCTTGTTCAGCTATGAATTTTAAGGAACCAAGAGTTTTATCCTTTTTTACCATTTTACTCCACAAATGCACACAATTATTTTCATCAAATTTTTCTCCACATCTAGATGAAAAATCAATCCATAAATTTAATCCTTCTTCATCAGCATCCGATATATTATACAATGTCCAACCTATATCCATCCAATCATTATAATTTTCAGCACGAGAGTCATTTACCATTAATAATAATTCTCTAGCTGTTTTTAATTCTTCAGTCACTGATTCAGATTTATATTTTACAGCTTTAGATTTTAAGTCTTTATTATTGCTTCTTTTCATAAATTCTTTAATTGGAGATTGAATATTGGCTTTCAGTTCACAAGTTTTTCTTCCAAACGGAAGAATAGAAAGAATTCTTGGTAAATAATATTCTTCTTCATTTTTAATATCTATTTTATTCTCTTCAACATCATATATTGAATATTCTTGCACGGCTTCTTCTAAGGTTATTTCTTCACCTTCTCCATTAATAATTTTTGTTAATCTATATGCTTTCATACTTTCATCTTTTTTTGAACCATATAATAACCAACAATTTCTACAATATGAATTATCAATAATCTTATCAACTTCTTTTAATCCTATATCTTCAAAAATTTTATTTTCTTCTACTAATTTTTTAACTCTTGGTAAAAGATGAGATTCTTGGTCAGTTTTAGATAAAAATGTATAAGGAAAATGAAGATGAAAACCATTTTTAATAACATTATCAACTTGATAAAGAGGTTTTTCTAAAACAAAACATATTAAATTTTCATCTTGAACATTATCAATAATCTTTCTCAATACGGATTGATATATTTCAATAACAGAATGAATATGATTTTCTGTATATAATTTTTCTCCAAACTCAATATCAGTTTCTTTAATCTTAATGTCAACGTCGACCAAAATGGGAAGATAATGTTGAGGTTTTTCTGCTAAACCAACGTTAGGATTTTTAGTACATTTAATAATATCACAATATTCTTTCCAAAAAGTTTCAATTGATTGTCTATTTAATTGAAATGTGCCTTTTGGATTTATCATACTAACATGAGAAAAGAATACACCATCAACTTTACAATTATCCAATATTTTATTTAATGTTCGAGACATCTTAGTTAATATCAAAACAGATTTTAAAAATTTAATCAATTTTTTTTTTATAAATATAAATTTAGAGAAAAGAAATTATTATACATAACAAGATGTTTTTATTCAAAAGTAATAATGAAACTCCTAAAGAAACTGTAAATAATGAAGAAAATTTTGATAATGTTGTTGTAGAATCAATTTATGTTGTCTTTATTAACGAAGAACCTTATTTTTATGGAAAAGATAAGATCGAAACTTTTAAAAAAATTGAAGAAATTGTTAATGGATTTAAAACACAACTAATTCTAAAAAATTATATTCCTACTGTAGAATATGATTATAATAATATGTGTATTAAAGTATATTCAAGAACTACAAATAATATTATTAATTATGACAAATTTGAATATGCTATTACATGGAAAAAGATCAAAAACAATTAAATAGTTTAAAGATTTATAATATTATAAAAATGTCTAATTTAGAACATCCTGAATGGAAAAGTAATAATTCTTTGACAGCTCCTGGCGAATTAGATCCTTCTCGTCCTAAGGATCCTCCTACCAATTTATCAGAAGAAGAAGTTAGAGAAGCCGTTAATACTTTACATATTTCTAATTTTGTTGAAAAATTCCCCCGTAATGAAAAATTTTATGCTGATCCTCAATATTCTAATCAAGTTTATTGTTTACATTCATTTGTTCCTGCCAAGGGAGCCAAACCTAATGAAAAAGGTATGTATGGTATGATTAAGTTCAGAGGATCTTTTCCTACTGTTGATGAAGCCAATCAACGTGCTGAATGGTTAATTCGTAATTCTGATAGTTATCATTCTATTTATACAGGTTATGTAGGTAGACCTTTCCCCTTGGCTTTTGACCCTAAATATGTTCAAGAAACTAGTGAAGTTGACATCAAAGAACAAGCTGTCCAAAGTATCTCAGCAGATGTTAAATCTAAAAGAGAAAAAGAAAAGAAAGAAATCGAAGAAATCAAAGATAGAGAAAAAAGATTATTAGAAGATGTATCTAAACCTGAAGATCCTTATGATGCTTACACTACTTTGAGAGTTAAAAAAGCTCAATTAATTTGGACATATAACGAAACTATGAAAAAGGTTGAACAAATGAAACAATCTATTATTTTTGCCAGAGAAGAAATCGTAAAAATGGACACTGAGAATGAAGATTATAAGAATCAATATATGGATAGATATAGAAAAGCTCGTGAGGAAAGTGGATTAAAAGAAGATACTGACACTTCTTTCATGAAATATATGGTTGAGGATATTGATCTTGGTTTTTAAATTTTCAAATAAATTCAAATTTTAATATTAAAATTTGAATTTGTATTATAAAATAATTAAATAAATATTATGCTTCTTATTCGTTATCAGAATGAAAATCAAGTTCATCGTAATGTTGGTCTTCAAAATCTTGCCAATTAGTGTAATTACGTATATCTTCAATTTTTGGATTTATCATTGGATTCAAATGATTTTCAATTACATCTTTACAAATTTTTGATTGTAGTAAAATTAAGTTAATTTGATTTGAAATTTTAAGATATCTAGATATTTTATCTTTTCTTTCTTGTGTCAACAAACTTGCCAATAAATATTTGTCTATAGTATGGATGTACTTACTCATTAATGCATAATTACTTGTATTCAGAATATATATTAAAAGTGGTCTTCTAAATCTATAAGAATATATATCAAGATGGCACCAATTTACAAGAGGTTTATTATAATCTTTTAAAAAATCATAAATTCCATCAGTAAATCTTTCAAACTCTTTTTTATCATATCTACTACTTTTTAACCACTCTTCAAAATTATTTGTTTTTTCATTTTGTAAAGACATAAGTAAATCTTTCAGATGAGTCATTTGTTTTATAAATAATTTTTCATTTGACGAATATGACATGGGTGTCCATATTTTTAAATATTCATCTTTATTTATTATTACATTTATTAGTTCATTTTTTATTTGTTCTAAGGTTTTATCATTTTTATATTGATTCTCAGTATATTCCAACATAAATGCCATAGCATATTCTTCAACCATATTCTTATTCATTTTATTCATATTCACATTCATTTCCACCAGACTTTTCTAAAGAACAAAATAAAATATCAATTTTATCATAGATTAGACATAAATTCAAATTATTAAAATTTGAATTTATATAAGTTTAATTATATTAAATATTCATTGTGTTCTGTCATTTAGTTTTAAATGACTCTTAGTTATATTTTTGTAAAAAAGAATTCATTACATTGTTAAATTCACTGTTTTTATCTTTAATATCAATCAAAAAATCTTTTGCTTTATTCTTAGTTACTTCTAAGAATTTTTATTATTTTGGAAAAATCTTTCAGCCAATTCAGTTTCAAAAAGTTTGTTGTAAATTATTTTTATAATTTCTATATTAATTTTTCCTCTTATTTCTTTATATTTTTCATCTTCAAAACAATTTCTTACCTTATCACAAATATCTAATAATAATTTTATTATTTTTGTAAAATCTTTTTCAGTTTTTTTATTTAAATCATTCAAAAATAAGTTCAAAATTTTTCTTGCTTGTTTTAAAAGTTGTTTTCCAACAGAAATAGTTATATCATTCTCTTCCTCAAAATCAGGATGAATCATTTTATTAATGACATATTTAACTACATCGGAAGGCATTTTTCTTTGAAGAACTATTTCATTGTTTTTATTAACAATTTTTATAAAGTTAGAAATTTTATTTTTTTGTTCTTCTGACAGCTCTTGTAAAATATCGTAATTAATTAAGTTCACAGCATAACTCATTAAAAAATAATCATTAGTATTAAAAATAAAAGGTAAAAGATCATGTAAATTGTTTTGAACAAATTTAATGATATGTAATTCATTATTTACTTTATATATAACTATTTCCTTTTTTTCAAATATCAAATGTAAGTTTTCATTCTCTTTTAAATCTTCACAAAGTTTTTGAATATTTTTAGAAGAATCTATCCTTTTAGATTCTTCTCCATCGTTCAAAAAGATATTTTCTACTTTATACTCTTTACTTAAAACTTTATCTAAAGTTGTATCAAAACTATTCCATCTTAAACCTAAAGTTTGAGAATGTTTTTTGATATCTTTAGTACAATTTCTAAAAAAACTAAATATAAAAGAAGGTAAAAAATCATATACATCACCAATTTGAAATCTAAGAGACTCTTCAAAATCCTTTTCTAAAATTAAAATCAAGTCTTTTAATAATATAAAAAAATTTTTTTGATTAGAACTTGCTTTAAAACTAGAAAAATCATATTTACTTTCAAATATAACATTATTCTCTTTTGTCATACAATGAAAAAAATAACTATAAAGTTCAGAATCGTTTACTTTGTGATAAAGATTAACTAGTTCATCTTCAATCCTATCTAAGGTCGTATAATTTTTATATTCATTTTTAACGAATTGTAACATAATACCCATAGCATATTCTTTAGTAATATTCTTATTCAAATTTTTATTCAAATTTAAACTCATTTCCACCAATATTATTCAACATTTTAGTAATAATATCAATTTTATTCTCTTTTAAACCATAAAAATATTCACGATAATTCTAAATTTCAAAATATTACATTGAATAATTTAAATATTTTCTTGATAATGATAAATGAGTCATTTGGAACAATTAACTAAAGCTAAAAAGAAAAAGCTTAAACAATTGAAAAAACAAGCTCAAACTGGGTATGAAAGAATGCTTCAAGCCCAAGAAGAGGAAGTTGAAGAAGTTGAACAAATGGTTGAAGAAGAACAATATGTTCTCCAAAAAGCAACCGAAAAAAGAGGTTTATTTACTATTGAAAAATATCTTAAACAAGTTGAACAAATTGATAAAAATTTAAATACAATTCAAGAACAAATTGATAAACTTGAAATAAGTAAAATTGCTTCTCCAGATCCTGATTCAATTTCAAAAAAAATTAGAAGCTTACAAATGAAGTCTACAATTTTGAAAGAAAAAAAACAGGATTTATTAAAACAAATAAAAACTCTTGACGATGCAAGAAAAGGTAAATCCAAAGTAGATGTTGAAAAAGAAGTTATTAGTATCCTTAAATACAAAGGTCTTGTTAAAAATTTAGACAAAACTATTAAAAAATTAGAATCAGATATCAAACATATAGATGATGAAGAACAAGTTGCTGAGCTTAAAGAAAAACTTGAAAAATATATTGAAAAAAGAGATGAATACCTTGAATTAATTGAATCTTTGTACGAAGATACTAGAAATTTACTTCAAGATGATGAACAATCAGTCTTAAAATTAGTTAAAGAAATTATTAAAATGAGAGATGAAGCTTTAGAAAAAAATCAAAAATTATCAGTTGAAAAAATTATGAACAAATTAAATGATTTTAAAGATAGTGATGTTTTAAGTCCTGAAGCAAGGGAAATTTTTGAACTTATATTTAAATTTAAAAAAAGTCAACTTATTACATTCTTAAATCTTTACTTAAAAAAGAATAGACCTTTCTTTGAATTTTTACCTGAATATCACCATAAAATTTTCGAAAAAAATAAAGATGACTTAACAAAATTAGATAAAAACGAATTATTACAATTAATCAAAGATGCTAATTTTAAAGGTGATTATCAAAAGAAAAATAAATCATATCTTATTGAACTTTTGTTAAAGAAAAGATGTGATCCTGAATTAGATATATTTTGTGCCAGCGACGAAGTATGTGATATTGAGAATGAAGTTTGTATTCCTAAACCTGAAGTAATTAGAGAAAAATATGGTATTAAAATGTTTAAAGGAAACTATCTTTATGGTCCCTATAAAGAACTCAATAATTATATTAAAAGTCTTTATGATATGGTGAAATTAGAAAGACAGAGAATAAAATCTTTAGAAACTAAAAACACTGTACGAACATATTTTGAAAAAGATTTAGTAAAAAGAACAACAAAATATTTGGATATTGCTGGTCAAGAAATATATCCTGTTATGAGAGGTTATACTCCTAAAATTTCACAAACTTTTAGTTTTTACACTAATATAACTTGTTTGAATGATTATGAAAAAAAACCTTGGATTGAAAATTATTCACAAACTTATATTATAAATATAGATGGTTCTAAACCAAATAGTAAATTTATTGTTGACAATGATGAAATTGAATATAAAGATAATACTTACTATAAAGTTAATCGTGTATTCAATTTATTAAACTGTAATAAATATCAAAAAGATAGAAAACAAGAAGAAGATGTTTTAACTGTTTTTGATGAAAAGGGAAACGAATTAAAATTTAAATTATTACATAGATTAAGCAGTGGACAATATCTTAAACAAACAGAAGAGCTCTTTGAAAAAGAGAAAAAATGGATTGCTTTATATACACAATCTGTTTTAGAAAAGTTGAATTTTTATCTTGGATACAATTTTAATAATAGCTCTTTGAATGGTATTATTAGAACCAAAGTTTTAAATGTTTTAGAATCACTCTTACTTCAAAATTATATTTTTAATGAAATTGAACAAAATATTAAACAATTGTATCCTAATTATTTAGATAAAGTAATATTATCTTTAACATATGATGTTTTTAGAGGAATATCAACTAAGGAAAGGATAGAACAAAAAATCGATGTAGAACAAATTAAAAATGATGTAACTAATAAACACAAAAAAGAAGTTTCTAGAATTGCTTCTGAAATTGAAAGTGGTATTCGTAATTCTATTTTTGAAAATGATACTATTGGTGATTACTTAAGAAAAATGTCAGATATAATTATTTATCTTGATAGTAATATTAAGTTATTCCAACTTTCTAGAACATTTGTAAATAAAATTTTGAACCATTATTATAAATACTCTTTATTAGGTAACTTAAACATTGAAGATAAAATTATTGAAATCTTTAAAAATCCTAATATTGATGAAGAGACAAAATTAAAGTTAATGCAAATTGTTGGAAATGAGATTGAGAATAGAACCTTAGAAATCATAAATTCAGTATTGAATATGCTTGAACCAACTGCAAAATCTATTGATTTATCTAGAAGTTTAAAACCAGTTAATTATCAAGAAGTTTTAGATTTAGTTCCCGTAAAAGCAGATGAAATGGACCAAGGTGCAAGCTGGGAATATGAATATTATTTTGAAAATGGAAAAATTTACGCTTTTAACATATTCTCACTTTTGGATAACTTTTTGAATAAAAATTATAAGAATCCTTTTACAAATAACGATTTTGATGAAAGTTTTATTAAAGATATCTTATCAAAATATAGTTTAAGTAATATTATCTTCGGAGATGATATAGATCCTTCTGACGAATATATTTTAATTCAAGAAAATGAAAATAAAAAAGAAGATGTAACTAAAATAGTTTATGATTTATTGGAAAGAGCCATTACTCTCGATGAACAATCTGATATTGTAGTTGAAGAAGAAATTTTATATGAAAATCCTGATGAAAATCTTGATGAGATAGAAGATATTAATCTTGATGAAAATGTCTTAGAAAATATCGAAGAAGATGAAATAGAAGAAGAAGATGATAATATTATAGTGGATAATGATGAAGATTTAGTAAGAATTTTAAGAAGCTTTCATAGTTTTGTAAAATCATATTTTTTGATTGAAGAAGATAAAGATGTGAATATCGAAAATTTTGTAAAAACATATAACAAAGATAACGAAGCTCTAGTTGAATTTTTTAATTATCTGGAACAAAATTATTATCCTGAAATCGGTTATGAAGATTCTGCAAATATAATTGATAAATTTATAGATAATCAATTAGGTGATAATGAAGTTAAAAAAGATGAAGAGTTTTGTGATTACTGTAAAAAGAGATTAGCAGAAGAAATTTTTAAAAGTGCTGTAAAAAAATCTCAAGGTTCTGAAATTGTTAAATTTTGTAGCTTAAAATGCATGGAAGAATCTCCTTTTAGAAAAAGAAGTTAAATTAATAATTCTAATAAATAAAGATGTCTTATAAATTTTTAAATGATATTAGTGTAAAAGATCTAAGAGAGATATGTAAAACAGTTGGAATAGAAAATCCTGACAATATTTCTAAAAATGATTTGATTTCATATTTAAAAAATGGCTTTAAAAAATATAATTTACCAGAACCTGAAATTAAAGAGACTAAAGAAACTAAAGAAAAATGGAAAATAGAAGATAAAATTGGTTATGAAGGTAAAGAAGGAACCGTTTATAATGTTAAAAAAGGTTCTAAATATTATGCCATGAAAAAGTTTAAAAAAGATAAATCTGAAAACAAACTAAAATTAGAGAGTGATTTACAAAAAATTGCTTCTAAAGAAAATATAAGTCCAAAAATTTATGATGTAGACTTGGAAAATAAATATATAGTTATGGATAAATTAGATAAAAATTTATTCGATATTCTCAAAGAAAATAATGGTAAATTATCATCAAAATATCAAAAAAGAATGATTGAAATATTTAAAACCTTAGATAAAGTTAATGTTTATCACGGAGATCCTAATCCTTTAAATTTTATGGAAAAAAATGGTGAATTATATATTATTGATTTTGGTTTTGGTTCTAAGATAGATGATAAAGTATGTAATAAATTAAAAAGCAAAACTCCAAATTTAAGTTATATGCCTATTGGATTTTTATTAAAAATTAAAGATGTTTGTGATACCAAAAATTACCCTGAACTATTAAAATATATCTCCAAAGAAGATAGAATAAAGTTTGGTCTTTAGATTATTTATTAAATAAATAAATAATCTTGTTTACAAAGTAATTTTATCATGTTCAGTAAATGTTGTTGATTCTCCATCATTGAAGTTAAATACCAAAGATTTAAAATTAAAGGAATGAGGAGTATATTCGATATTATGAAAATCTCTATAAGGTCCTAAATAAAGTTCAATAAATTCAGTCACGTCATTATTATCAGAATCAATAACTTGAAGAATATTAGACATACCTTTTTGAGTTTTTGTTCTAAATTTGTATAATCTGGATCCGATTGAATAAGTAATTTCATATGTGTTTTTGTCTATTTTTTCGATCGATTGATTTAATTTTTGTAGTAAAGAGTGTTTACATACTAAATAAATAGTAAACAAAATAGTTTTGATGATGTTTGAGATGTGAATATTTTTTTCATTTAACTGTTTTTTCAATAAAAAAAGTCTTTGAATTTTTTCTTTTGTAGAGTAATATAAATTACCAAAAAATTCAAATCCCCTATAATGAACAAATAGTAAGATTGGAGTAAATAAAATTAAGTTTGCAAAAGTATTATAAAGGTCAAACATTTTGTATAATTATATATTTTCTTTCTTAAATAATATTATTTTCACAAGGTTTTAATCCTGGATTAAATGATAAAGTTAAATTTGGTTGAACTCCACAACAAGGACTATATTCTGTCATATCATAACTTCCTTTATACCCCCCTAAAGAATATTTACATCTTAAAGACTCCTTCTTTTCTCCTGTATATTTTTCAATCATATTTGAATTTTTAGTTATTAAATTTAAGTTAGGGATAAAAATAACATATTCAGAATCATTTTTTTTTCTATTCAAACAAATTATCACAAAGATGAATATAATTAGCCATAATAAAATTACTAAAAAAGCTTCCATTTTATTTTATAATATACTATTTAAAAATTATTTATAAAAATAAAATGTCAAAATATGGTAAAATCATTGAAAATATTGACATCAATAAAGAAAATATTTATACTGTTATCCTAGAATATTTTGGAGATATGGAAATGACTAAAATTAAAGATGAAAACATGTATTCTTTTTACTACGCCAAAATTGCAACTATGTTAAGGAATGGTAACAGATATCTTATTGCAATCGTTAATAGAGATAATTTACCTTTAGATAGTAATGTTCCTTTATCCTCTCTTAAATGGGTGTGTTTTCAAACTAGAATTTCAGATGAATATATTAATATTTCTAAACAACAATATACCCCTAAAAAAACTGATATTTTTAATAGTAGAATCTATATTAAAAATAGAAGTAAAGAATCTTCTGAATATGGTTCTGAAAAATTTTCTAATATTTTAATTACCTTATTACATGTCCATAATATTGAATATGAATACCCTAATGAAGGAACCCTTTTAGCAGCATTAGAGACTTTCAGAACTATTATCACTTTTAACGGATAAAATTCTTTCAATCTCTTTTGATATTTTTGAAATTGTTAATTCACTCAATCTAACTTTTTTAATAAACTCTTTAATATTAATATCTTTATTATTATTTGATATATAAAAATAAATCAAACCGCTAGCAACACTTTGAGGTCTAGAACCATTCAGCATACTAGATTTATTTTTGATTTTTTCATACAAATTAGCTACTTCCACTTTTTGTTCTTTACTGGCATTTAATTTATTCATTATTTCGTCAATCAATTCAATAGGAGTAATATATTTTGTCTTAACTGCTGATGTTTTAGAAACATTTAAATTGACGTGTTTTAAACCTTTCAAAATTATTTTTCTATCTAAATTAAAAGTTTCTCTTAACGAATCACAAGAAATCGGTTTTTCAATAATTTTAAAAGCATGAAAAATGCATGCAAACACAATTGCTTTTCTAGAATTACCTCTATAAATTTTTCCTTTAGTTGTTTCTTCATAAATATCATTGGCTATTGATACAATTCGATCACTAAATCCTAAATCTTCTACATCTTTAAAGATAGTTCTATCTTCTGATTTTCGAATATGACATCTATTCGGATCATTTAAACGTCTTGTATCATCAGAACCATAATATCTCCATTCTTTATCATATGAAATATCTCTGGAAATTTCTTCACCACAATCTAAACATAGTTTAACACCATTTTCATCTAATATATCATTATGCAAACATTCATTTTTATTATCATGTTCTTGTGTATATTCTTCTTCTTTCTCGCTTTCTTCACGAGCTAATTTAAAAAGTTCAAACTTATCCATTTATTTCTATATATAAGAAAGAAAAAATCAAATTTAAAATTTTTATTTATTTAGACTAGATTTATTTCTTTTTTACAAATAGGACAGGTTTTATTTTCCTTCAACCATTTCATAACAGTTTCATTCAAACATTTTTCATCTTCAGAATGAAATATATGTCCACATGGTAGTTTATAACAATCATCTTCTTTTGATATACATTCAAAACATAATCCACAATTATCTTCATGATCATTTTTACAAGGTTTAAGTAAATGTAAATTTTGAGTTGGAAGTTTAATCTTATTTTCTTGATGAAACTCTTCAGGATTTCTCATTATATTCCTTAGATTTTGAAGATATTCAATCAATTCATCTGGTGTAGGAAATCTATTTTCTTGATTATAATATTCTAGATATAATAATACTTCTTGACAACTAGGTAATCTAGATTCTCTTTTAACTATATATGTACAAGCTTCTATAGCTTTTTCTAAGTTCTCTTCGTGAATTCTTCCACATAAACAAGATGTTAAATGCCATTCACTAAATTCTTCCACTGTTTCAGGTAAATCATTTAATGTACGATAATAATTTTTTAATTTATTCAATAAAGAATTAGAGGGTGCTTTGATATTTAGAATACCTTCAGTGTATTGTAACAAGGATTCTCTATCAATTGAAGTATGATTTCTTTCATACAAAACATCCATAAAACTAGAAAGTAACGACAATTCAAGTAAATCCATTTATTATTTAAAAAAGTATTTTTTAAAATCTCAATTTTATAATAAAGAAATGGATACTAATAAAATCTGTATTTGTGGATTCTTTATCTCATTTATAGGTTTAATAATTGTTATTTTAAATATATATAACAAAGAAGGTGATATAAATCACCTTACTAAAAAATTTGATTTTGATACTTTAGAAAAAACTTATAATTGTCCCAAAAAAATATTAACAAGATTATATCAAATTGTTCATTTTAAGTTTAACTATGTATATTGGATTTTTTATACATTAATATCTATCGTTGGTTCAGTATTGATAAATTATATTTTATCTCAAATCTATAATTTTAATATTACTTTAAGTTCTATTCTTGTAACTGCCTTAGTAATCTTTATTTGTATGGAAGTTCCTCACCGTTTTATAACAGTTCATTATAATAAAGCGATTGAAGTGGAAGGAACTAACTTGATTTCATATTTAAATCATAAATTTATTTAGTCTTTCTCTCAATTATTTTATAAATTGAATCCCTTTCTTTATTTATACCTGAAATTATTCCCTGGGCTTTTCCCACTCCAACACCCTTTCTAATACATTCAGCTGGTGAACCCTTTACTCTATTTCTAGGTGTTCTTTTATTACCACAATAAGAAGGACTTCTTCTTCCTGTATAAGGTTTCGTTTTTTCTTCTTTAGAAATTCTTTTTGTTATTTTAGATAAAAGACTAATTAATTCTTTTTTTGATAAAGATTTTATATTTACCAATAATTCTTTTGACATTTTTATTTAAATCTAGATTTAAATAAAAATATGAATGCAATCAGACCTTGTGGTGTTAGAGTAAGTAAAAAAAATCCTAATGCTTACACTAAGGACGAATTGATAGAAATCGCTTTAGATTTAGGATATAAAAAAACAGAGACAAAAAAGATGACTATAAAAGAACTTTGTGATTTATTAAAATCAAAAAAATCTAAAAAGGTCTCAAGAAAAGTAGTTAGAAAGTCATCTAGAAAAGTTTCCAGAAAACCTTCCAAAAAGTCTTCAAGAAAGTCATCCAGAAAAGTAGTTAAAAAATCTTCCAGAAAAGTAGTTAAAAAATCTTCCAGAAAAGTATCAAGAAAATCTTCAAGAAAGTCATCTAGAAAAGTTGTTAAAAAATCATCAAGAAAATCATCTAGAAAAGTTGTTAAAAAATCATCAAGAAAATCATCTAGAAAAGTTGTTAAAAAATCTTCCAAAAAGTCTTCCAAAAAGTCTTCGAGAAAACCTTCTAAAAAGTCTTCCAGAGAAATAAAAAAATCTTCAAGAAAAGTTTCCAGAAAGTCACCTGTAAAATCTTCCAAAAAGTCTTCTCAAAGACAAGTGAATCCAGAAAAAAAATTCTTCAACATTTTAAAAAAAAATGGAATCTCATTACAAGGAGACTTACCATTTAAATTTATAAAAGTTTTAGGAGAAGGTATGTTAGGAATTGTTTTCTTAGTGGAATATAAAAATAAAGAATATGTATTAAAAGTTGAAAAAAGTACTATTGATTTAGCAACAGGTCCTATTTATGGTCAACATATTAATGAATATTATTCTACACTGTATTTATCTGGAAAAAAATATTTTCCTAAAGTAGAAAAAGTTTTTTATGCCAACGATTATAGAAATAAAAGTATTCTTTTTATTTTATCTGAATTTATTGAAGGTCCAACTTTATCAAATTTTATAAAATCATTTTCTTCTAAAGAAGACTATAAAAAATTAAAAAATAAAATTATTGAAATTATCGCTTGGTTTTGTAAAAATAATGTAGTTCATGGTGATTTCCATTTAAACAATATTATGGTAGTAGAAAAGGGAAATGATTATGATTTAAAAGTAATTGATTATGGATATACTCATGTTGAAACCCCTTGTAATCCTCATGCCGATTTAATTAAATTTATCACAGGATTATATTTTTCAAAGGCTCCACAAGAATTAATAGATGTTTTTATTGATTATTATAAAAATACATACTTAGATAAAGAAAAGTGTATAAAAGGGGATGAAAAATTTGATATTGGTTTTAAACATTTTTCTACCAAAAAGTTAAACGAATTATTAAAAAAAGAAGGTTTAAATTTTAATTTTTTTAATACTTGTTATCAATATTACTTCGATGATTTATCTCACAGTATAAATGTTGGTCAACATATAAATTTAGACAAGAGTAAAAAGATTTACGGTTATGATAAAACAGGTAAAAAGAGTATACTTTTAGCGGATTTTAGTAAATATGATAAATATTTTCAAAAAATTTAAAACTATATTCAAAATAAATGATTGAAAACTATTTTAAAAAAAGTGAATTACATGACTTTTGTAAAAAAGCTTCTTTAAATTGTAGTGGAAGTAAAGAAGAAATGATTTTAAGGATCAAAGAATACTTAAAAAATTATAAAGTTGCTCCAAGATATCTTCGTGGTTTAACTAGAGAAGAAAAATTTGTAAAAATGTTTGAAATAAGATACAATACATTAAAAGAAAGATCTGGTGTTAAAAAGATTTACGAACCTTCAAAAATAGATAAAAAATATTCTTTTGGAAAAAGAAAAAGTCCCCAAAAAAAGAGTAGAAAACCTAAAAAAATTAGTAAATATACTGAAAAATGGAACAAAAAATTTGGAGGAAAAACTTTAGAGGAAAAAAGTAAAAAATCAGGAGTACCTAAATCTATCTTAAAAAAAGTTTATAATAAAGGTTTGGCAGCTTGGAGAGGAGGAGCTCATCGTCCAGGAGCTTCACAACAGTCTTGGGCAATAGCAAGAGTTAATTCCTTTTTAACTTGTGGAAAGACTTTTTATTTTCCTGATCATCTTTTGGCTAAAGATGCTATGAAAAAGAGTCCTAAAGCAAGAGAATTTTGGAAAAAACAAAGTTGTAAATTTAAAAAGATGGGAAAGAAAACTCCAAGTAGATGAAATTATTAACAATCTAATGAATATCTTAATTGTGAAATATAAAAGTCTTTAGATTTATCAAATTCTCTACTAAAATATTCGTTTTCATTATTTAATTTTAATATTTTATTAGCAATTTCTTTTGCTTCTTCATTTTTATAATAATACGAAGAGACATATTGTGCAAATAAAAACTTAATGAACCATTCATAATTTATTTTATATTTATCTCTTTCCATAAAGGTAATTACTGAAGAACAACAATCATAACACTCTTTATGATAATAAAAGTTTAAATACTTTTGAACTATATTATAAAATATATAATTATAGTTTCTTGTAGGTTCAATAAAATTATGTAATATTTGTCTGTAATCACCATATGCTCTATCTATTTCATCATAATATTCATCTAAAACTTCTAAATATAACATCTCTTCACTGTGTCCAACACCACAATTTGTAGATATAATAAATAGTTCTTTTAATCTTTCTAAAATTTTTGTTTTAGAAGAAGACAAAGTAAATAAACATCCACATACAACCCATCTATATTGTTCATAATATTCTTTCTTATTTTCAATTAGTTTATATTTTTTATCTTCTACACCCATAATTTGAATTCTAAAATTTTCATTTATATTTTTTAAAATATCAATGACATATTCAGGTTTAAATTCTTCTGATATTTTAATTCCATTTTTTCCTAAATTACTATCAATCCATCCGAATTTTGAAGTGTTAAAAGGATTACGAAATATAGTTTGTAAAACAAAATCGAATTTGTTGCATGTAATAAGATGACTTTCAATACCTGTTCGAGGATCTCTTGTAGGCCAATATTTTTCTCTATTAGTTTTTACTTGATTATAATATTGATAAGTCCAAATTTCAGAAAATTCTTGGACAATGTAATAAGTTCTATCTAAAAATCCAAAAGAATCTCTAATTACTTTAATTGAAGGATAAATTACTCTATTACAAAATATTACAAGATAACAAGGGATTGATAATAATGATCTCATGTTTTCTACACAGTCCTCGATTTTTCGTATAGAATCATTTAAATAAAAATTTGCTGTCGTTAAAGTGCAGTCTGGTATCATTTTATTTATATTCTATGAACGTTTAAATAACTAAACAAGATTTTCACGAAAAACAATAGTTTTAGAAAGGTCACTAAAGCTTTTTCTTTGATAAGCAATATGTTGATTAAAACAAAACCATTTTTTACAAGTCATAAACTTTTTCCAAATTTGATCATTTTGATAAATCCAATGACATTTAGTTTGATCTAGAAGAATAGAAGCTTGTTCAAATTCATTTGCTAATGTTAAAAACATATTTTTATTAACTAAGTAAGCACATCCGTTACTGCTTTCTAAACAATATGATAAAACATCATCTATTTTTTCTGATTTACCATTACACATGCATAAAAGTAAAGTATCATAATCTTGAATATTACAAAAAAAATACTCTAAATTACTATGAAATAATTCTTTAAAATTACAATCATCTTCTAATATTAAAACATTTTCTAAATTTAATTCATTGGCCAGAGTTAAAGCTTTGGCATGAGATAAATTACAACCAACACCAGGATCTGGATGAATTATAGCAGACATTCTTATAATTTTATCTTCAGGTATATTAAACTTTTTAAATTCATCTTCAATTTCTTTTTTACGATCAGTTCGATAATCAAGATTAATATAGATGATTTTATCAATGTAATTCATTTTAATTATTTATTTACTTTTTAAAATAGTAGTTATTTAAAAAATACGTTTATTTATAAAAAAATATGACTTATTATTCTCAAATAGGACAAGATAAATGGGTAAATTCTATTTTAAGTGAAAAAAAAAATGGTTATTTTATTGAACTGGGTGCATGTGATGGTTTATGTTATAGTAATACATTATATTTTGAAAAAAATTTAAATTGGAATGGAATTTGTATTGAACCTAATGATAATTATTTTGAAGATTTAAATATAAACCGTAAATGTCATATTAGTAATGATTTAGTTTATTCATATGAAGGAGAAGTTTTAGATTTTTCATTATGTGATACTGCTAGCGGTATTATTGATGAAAATATTGGACCATTTACACAAAAAAATAATGTTGTAAAAAAAACAACAACAACCCTAACAAAAATTTTAGATAAATTTGATGCTCCAAACATAATCGATTATTTATCATTAGATGTTGAAGGTCAAGAATATAATATTTTAAAAACATTTTCATTTGATAAGTATAAATTTCGTTGTATTACAGTTGAACATAATGAACCACATGTTGGTTCAAAACCAAAAATATTAATTAGAGATCTATTAGAGAATAAAGGATATAAATTTGTAAAAGGTAATGATGATGTTTTAAATTGGAAACATGGTCCAATTGATGATTTTTATGTATTTCCAGAACTTATTTAAGAATCATAAATTTATTTAATGTAATATTATATAAAATAAAATGGATAATTTTGAAATTATTGATAAATCATATTATGGTATATGTTATTATGATAAAATTAAAAATATTTTTAAATTAAAAATAACACATAATGCAGGTTTTTTTTCTTGTTGTTCGAAAATATTAGATGAAATCATAAACCACTTTAATAAATATAATAAATTACCTGATATATTAGATACATCACTTCAATTTGAACTATACAAACCTTCATTCTATAATAAAGATCTTGATATTTCAAGTGACTATTTTAAAGAGAATGATTCAATGACAATATTATATAATAAAAATATTAATTTTAGTTGTCAACAATATCAATTTACAAATTATAAATTATTAAATTTTGATAGTGTAAATAGTTTTATTAAAAAATATTTCGAACCGTCAGTTATTATTAGAAGTGAAATTAAAAATATAGAAGACAAATATAATTTAGATTATGACAACATATGTGTTCTATTTTATAGAGGAAATGATAAAGAAACTGAAACAAATTTACCTAATTATAAAGATTATATAAATATAGCTAAAGAGATACAACATAAAGATAAAAATATTATATTTTTAATTCAATCCGATGAATCAGAATTTATTAAGACTATGAAAGAAGAATTTTGTAATAATATAATTTTTGAGGATGAAATCAGACATATTTCTAATAATAAAAATTTAAGTGTAGATATGATAAATAAAGATACAAATTTAAATTTTTCAAAAAAATTTTTAGCTATTACTTATATTATGTCTAAATGTAAGTATGTTATTTGTAATAGCGGAAATTGTTCTTTATGGATATGTTTATATAGAAATAATTTTAATAATGTACATATATATTGTAATACAAACTGGGTATAAACTTTAGCAAGATAATTTAAACATTTCTTTAACACACTCTCCAATCTTAAACCAATTTCTATTATTATAAACATAAAACTTGTAACTTCAGCTACTCGAGAAGAATACCATTTTATTAATGGATCTTCTTCATATGTATAATCTGTTCTTTTTATGTATTTCATCTACTATAGGATCTCTATAAGAGTTTACTTCAATAACTACAATTTTAGGAGTGTATTCTTGAAAATTTTTCCAAATATCATAATCGTATGAATCTATGTCTATAGACAATAAGTCAAAATCTAAAGGAAAATTATGTCTTATTAAAAATTTTTTTAAGTTAGATGTAGTTACATATTCATTATAACAAAATACTTTGTTTTCATAAGATTTATAGGTGTTTATAAGTTTACTAAAACTACTAGGGTTTGCCTCAATCTGTATCGAACTAAAATTATGTTTAGTTATTAGATTATAAGTGACTAATTGTAAAGCTATATATATATATATATACTGAAGTAAACTCAGAACATGTATATAACAATTATGGTTTTGTAAGAGTTTTAACAGAATGGACATATATGAAATGGGGGAGATGCCTTATATTTAAAAACTTAAAAGTATATTCAAAATATTTATTAACCTATACCATACCACTTTAAATAAAAACATTTAAAATTAAATAATGTAAATTTTAATTTTAAAAATTTAAAAGTTTATAAATATTAATAAATGTCTTTTAGTCTTAATAGATTACAAAATAAATTAAATAATTACCAATTATATCTTCAAAAAAATATCCAAAAAAATGATATTGAAAATGTTACACAAGAATTAAGTAATAATATTTCTAATTTTTTAAACACAGGTCATATTACAAAAGAAATAAAATTAGATATAATCATACCATTTGATAATAAAGATTCTAGCTCTTTTCCGTATTGTATTAACAGTACATTAAAATATATACCAAACATAAATAGAATTTTTATTATTTCTAAATTTCAACCTGATTTCATAACTTATAATGAAAGATTAATTTGGAAGTCTGAAGATAGTTTTCAAAAATTTTCATTTAAAAAAATAGAAAATTTATTGACAATTAAAAACAGAACAGGTTGGTATTTTCAACAACTTATTAAGTTGTTTGCAAGGGAAATTATAGAAGATTTATCAGAATATTATATGGTCCTGGACAGTGATGTAGTTTTTTATAAAAACATAGAAATGTTTGATGGATATAAACCTATTTATAATGTTAGTTCTGAATATCATGAACCTTATTTTAAACATATGAATATACTACATCCTGACTTAAAAAGATCAATTGATCATTCCGGTATATGTCATTATATGATATTTAATCAAAAAATATTAAATGAAATCATTAATAAGGTTGAAAATTTACATAATAAAGAATTTTGGGAAATTTTTGTAAAACTTGCTATTAATTTTAATACTGAATCAGGTGCAAGTGAATATGAAATTTACTTTCATTATATAAATAATTTTCACAACGATAAATTTATTATTAGAAGATTAAGTTTTTCAAATGAATCAATTAGACATATAAAAAATGAAAGAAGTGATTATGATTATGTTGCTTATCATGCTTGGATTAGTTAATTTAAAAAAACAGATTAATTACAAATATGGTTGACATTGTTCAAGAACATTTCAAAACTTTACCAAATCAAGAAATCAGTTTCGATGAGAATAATTTTTATTTATTTAATAAACTGATACCAGATAATTTTAATTCAAAATATTTTAAAAATATAAATAATGATGAAATCAATAAAAAATTCCATATAAATTATTTTACTTTTAGAAAATTATTTGAATTAATTCCAAGTTTAGAAAACCCAAATATTATCGAAACTGGTTCGTCTGCTCATGGAACTAATAGTTCTATTTTATTTGATAAATATATTCATAAATACGGAGGCACGTTCAAAACTGTAGATATAAACATTAATGCTACAGAGAATGTAAATAGCAAATTTATTTCTAAAAATTCTAAAGCTTTTACAAATGATAGTGTAGAGTTCATTAAAAATTTAGAAAATAATAGTGTAGATGTCGTTTATTTAGATAGTTATGACATAGATTGGATTAATTATTATTCCTCAGCAGAGCATGGTAAAAAAGAACTGGAAAATATTATACCTAAACTAAAGAAAAAATCTTATATATTAATTGATGACACTCCTTCAATACCTGAATATCTTTTGGTTGATAATCAAACTTATAATAATGTCAAATCTTGATTTGACATAGAAAAAATAATGCCTGGTAAAGGTATGTGGTCAGAAAATATTTTAAAAAATTTGAGTAATGATTTAAGTTATAAAAAAATAATTCATCAGTATCAAGTTTTATATGAAATAAATAAAAATTAAAAACTTATAAAATTATTGTTAATTGGTTTTAATGATGAAAATATTTTTAAATTTTTTGAATGTATATGTAAGTTAAAAATTTTTATTTCTTGATTATTAATAATTAATACTGGATAATAAAGATTATTAGAATTCAACCTCCATTTAAAAGTATAATTATTATATTTGATTTCACAAGTTTCATTTATAAAACCTTGTGTATTACCAGATATATTTCTTGGATCAACTCCTCCTAAATATTGTCCTATGGCAGCAGCATCAAAAATACCTTTGAATTGTTCAAAGTTATTATTGTAAAACTGAATGTCATTTATAATTGGTAAATTATTGACTAAATTTTTATTATTATTAAAAAATTTTCCAAGAGTATACATATCACTTTCATTATTATAATTATAAGATTTAATAAAAGATTCTAATACTGTTGAATTTTTAATATAAATCAAACTTGGAATACATCTTGTATTTGAATCCATTATTATACTCATGTTATCTTTAAAATTTTTAGATAAATTATTTAAATCTTCATAAACCATAATATCATTTTCAATGTGAATAACGTTTTCTAAATTGTTTTGACGAATATAATTATAAAGATAAAAAAATCTACTTGAAGTCTCTCTCCAAAAACCATTTCTAAAATTTGTATCAAGTTTTGAGTTTTGATAAAATTTTCTAATATCATCATTAATTAAACTATCTTTTGATATCAATTTAATCTTGTTATCAAATTTAGAAAAATATGTAAAAAATTCACTGTTACAAATAATGTCAATTTCATTATTATTCCATAATAATAATTGTTCAACACAATCTAATATGTATTCTTGAAAATTATTAATACAAACTAGGATTACTTTCATTTATTATTAAATAATTTATTTTTAAATAATAAATTATTAACAAGATTTATAAATTAATTTTTTATAATCTTCAAAAAAAATTAATGAGGAGTATAATGGTTCATTTAAAACTAAATTATTTGGATCAAAATTATTCCAGTTTTCTAATATAACCATTTTAAAATATTTTTTTAAATGTTGAATTAAAGGATTGTTTACAACAATTGGAATAACATCTAAGTATAAACATTCCCAAAAACGATGACAATCTGGTCCATTACCAACTGGACAAATTGTATATTTATGTTTTTTCATTGTAATTAAGTAATCTTCAAAATTTCTTTTTTGATCCCATTTTAAACCTTTTTGAGATAATATATTATAACAATCTTGTCTAGCCTTTGTGTTTGTATTTATTTCAAAATAAAAATATATATAATTTTCCTTCTTCATTTCAGTATCATTGATAACTTTACAAAACAAATCCAAATTTCCATGATTCCATTGAGAATTAGCAACACCTATTGGTAAAACCATACATTTAGGATGATGAATTAATAAATTTTGTGTGTAAATTTTTAATATTTTTTCATTATCAAAAACATCTGAATATTTTTCTGTTATTGATTGATCACTATTGTGCATAAGTAAAACAAAAGGATTTTTCAAATATTCTAATATTTTACATAAGTATTCTACATCAGCACTACACAAATATACAAATTTAGGATTATCTATTATTTGTTTATTATTTAATATGTCATGTATATCTATCCATCTCCTATCATTTCTAAAAGTTGGGTTATAATTTTTATTATTAGATGTTCCTATAAAAAGCTCACATAAATTTTGTAATTTTTCTCCTGTAACTATATTTTCTTTAATCATTTTATTATAAATATATAAAATTTATAAATATATATTTATTATACAACAAGTATTCTTAAATTATCAGCGAAACAACATTCTAGATTTAAATGTTGAACATTATACAATTTATCGGGAATAATAACTTCTTTATTGAATCTAAATAT
>Ga0247840_10001691_pt1 | contig 42205 bp, 29 predicted proteins | sample LaCruzMarch2015__FD_192404 | JGI IMG/M metagenome (GOLD analysis project Ga0247840, IMG submission 192404) | Freshwater microbial communities from meromictic Lake La Cruz, Castile-La Mancha, Spain - LaCruzMarch2015_17m | ecosystem: Environmental > Aquatic > Freshwater > Lake | place: Spain... | reverse complement strand
TGGTTACTCCGGGCGCGCGATCCATCCACGGCTGCATCGCGTAGCGGTGGAAGACAAACCGGTTGATGCCGCGGCAGAAGTTCAGGTCGCCGATCGCCTTGAAGTCAAACGGCGCCTTCGTCCATCGCGCCTCCGGGATGAATGCGGTGAACGCCTCTGCTGCGACGAACTTTTTTCCAAAGACATGCGCGGCGCTTGCGGGCTCCCGGCTGTCATTGTGTCCGTCCATCCAGAATTCCCCCATCGGCACATCGGTGAATTTCTGGCACTGGAGGGCATCTGCGATCGTCGGGCCGCCGATGCCCGGGGCCTCGGCAGTGAGAAGCATCCCATGCTTTGCGCAGAGCTCTTGAAATGTCCCGTAATGGTTTTCGGCGATCAGGTCCGCGATGGTGCGGCGGAAGTCCCAAAGGAAGCGCTCGCTGTCCTCCAGCGATCCGACTGCGCGCCCGGTCAATGTCGGCAGCCACGGCGTTGGATCGTAGCCGCGTCGATGCTTGAACTCTGCGATGAATTCCGGCGTCCAGTTCTGGCATCCGGCCTCCCAGCTGTCGGCGAGCACCATTTTGAGCGCCTTGCCGGCCAGCGGACCGGCATCGGCAATCACTTTGCCCGCCATGTTGTTGAAATGCGCCTCGACCGCTGTGCGGCTCATCTTGTCGCATTCCAGCCCGCGGTCGGCATCCATCGCCGGATGAATTTGGATGCCCGTGGACGTGTGCCCCATCCGGAGGATCGTCCAATTGCCCTCTGGCACGCTCCAATCCAGATGACCGTCCGGCTTCATGTGGTCTGTCAGATTCAGCAGACGCTGAGGCAGGATGCACACTTCAGGGGGCAGGGGAGCATCCGGCGAGGTTGACGGCTTCCGATCCCCGCGAGTTTCAAAGGCGGCTTTCTTCCCGATCCCTGGGATTCCCGGCGCGCCGAATTGGACACCGGAAAATGTGATCGTCTTCGAGCGCTCGTTCGAGGTCGTCATCGCAAGCCTCACGAACCGCGCCTTTGTGGGAGGTAGGCTGATCGTCGTTGTGGTGTTGAGCTTGATGATGTAGAGGTCCACGTCGCCGAGCTTGCGGAACGACTTCCCATCGTCGCTGGCCTCGATCCTTCCTCCAACATAGACGGTCTCGTCGGCGTCATCCCGCAGGAGCAGGCGGAGGGTGCCGAATGCCGCGGGTTCGCGAAAGTCGAATTCGATGGTTTGGGGTTTGTCCTTCGTCGGGATCGGAAGGACGGCTCCTGTCTCCGGATCGCTGTCCAACATGGCCCGCGCGTCGATGCCGGCAACGCTGGAGGTGATCAGCGGCTGGAGCAGCGGGGAGGCGGTCTCCTCGCCCGGCAGCGTCGGAAAGGCAAACACGGCGATGTCGCGGTAGTATCCGCGGACGGCGTCGGGCTGTTTCAGCAGCGCGGAAAACGCCGAAGGTCCAGTGACGTTGGTTTCGCTCCAGACCACCTTTTGCATCGATTGGTCCACTGGCACCCACGGACCGCCCGATTCGCTCCAGCCCGGGCAGTTGTGGATCGCGAGTTCCAGCCCGAGCCGCTCCGCTTCCCGGATTGCATGCTGGGTCAGCGCCATCCATTCCGGGCTCAGCGTTTTGATTGGTCCGGGTGGTTCCGTGTGGCGAAGCAGGTCGTCATGCTGGGCCGCGTTGAAGATCTGAGCGCCTCCGATTCCGATGCGTGCCATGGCTTCCAGATCGGCGGTGATACCCTCCTTGGTGACGTTGCCATTCATCCAATGCCACCACGTTTGCGGACGGGCGTCCGCCGGGGGATTGGCGAACCCTTCATCGATCGGATCGGCGGACTGCGCGGTCAGTGCGAACAGCAACACAGCGAAAGAGCTCAGAAAACATGCGTAAAACCGGGGGAGTCTCATGTGGCTGTTGATACTGGACAAAGCGTGGCTTCCCAATGAAAAACTGACCGATACAATCCTTCCCGGAAACGAATCATGTCAAAATTCCATATTGCGCGGATTTGGTTGCTTCTTCTTTGCACTGGCCCGGCGGGGGCATTTCGAGCCGCAGAGCCGGGGATCGCTGGTGATCCCGCGGACATCGAGGTCATGAACGATTACGAAATCGATCAGTTCGAGCCCGGGAGCAGGTTGTTTTTGGACCGTCCCCACACGTTGAAAGAAACACCGCGCCGGCTCAGTGGGAAAAAATTCATCCGCGGCTCGATCGAATGCCTGAGCTTCCGCTGCACGAAGCCCGGCGTGGTTACTGTGCTGACGGCGGAGCCGGATAATCCGCGTGCAGGGAGCCTGGCCTCGGCACTGGAAGACTATGGGTTCACCTGGGACAAGGAGCAGAAGCCATTTCAGCTTTTCGGCACATCGGCCATCGACCAGGCACGGGTTTATCGGAAGCAGGTGGAGAGAGGTGATGAGTTTCGACTGGGGAAATGGGCCTTGCTCGTCGGGACAGGCAATGTGACCCGCTGGTTTCCTGAAGCGCCTAAACCGTGGAGCGAAAATGACGGGGAGCTTCTTTACAACGGGATCCGGCTGCCCAAGGAATGGCCGCCGCGCTCGATTGCGGCACGGACCCTGGAACCGATCGATGTGCCGTATCTCGATCATCCGCCGAAGGTGATCCCGATCGATCTCGGTCGACAGCTTTTTGTTGACGATTTTCTCATCGATACAACCGACCTGAAGCGATCGTTCCACAAGGCGAAAAAATACGACGGCAATCCGGTCCTTTCTCCGGAGACCGAGATGGAGTTGAACCGATCGCGCAATGCCGTCGCCTGCCCGAAAAGCGGCGGCGTCTGGTGGGATCCCGAGCAAAAGCTTTTCCGCATGTGGTATGAGGCGGGCTGGCTGAATGCCATCTGCACCGCGACCAGCAAGGACGGTCTCCACTGGGACCGTCCGAAACTCGATGCGTTTCCCGGCTCGAACCGCGTGCTCGATCCCACAATCATGCCCGACTCGTGGGCCGTCTTTCCTGATTACGAGGGCAAGGATCCCAAGGCGCGGTGGAAGATGTTTTTGCACGGGCCGGACGGGATGGGGCTGTCCCGAAGCGAGGGCCTCCTCATGGTTTCTCCAGATGGAATCCACTGGACGAAGCCGATCGAAAGCGGGCCAACCGGCGACCGAAGCACAATTTTCTATAATCCGTTCCGCAAGAAGTGGGTCTTCAGCATCCGGTGGTCAACGCCAGCTCCGGATACCTACCGCAGCCGCCACTACTGGGAACGCGACGAGTTCCTGAAAGGTCCGAAATGGGACGCGCCATTTGTCGGTGACATTGACAAGCCGAATGCCCCGGTTTTCTGGGCGAGGGCCGACCGGCTGGATCCCCCTGATCCGAAATTCAAAGTCCAGCCGCAGCTCTACAACCTCGATGCGGTCGCCTACGAAAGCATCATGCTCGGGATTTTTGAAATCTATCGCAATCCCGGTGGCGGGGGCCTGCCCAAGATCACCGAACTGAACCTCGCCTACAGCCGCGATGGATTTCACTGGAGCCGTCCGGACCGTGATGCCTTCATCCCGGCTTCACGTTCCGATGTGTGGGACAGGGGGTATGTGCAATCGGTCGGAGGAGTTTGCGTGATTCAGGACGACCAACTCTGGTTCTACTACACCGGGTTTCAGGGGAATCCCGCAAAGGCCAAAAACCATTGGACGGAGAACGGTCAGTATGACCGCGGCAGCACCGGTGTCGCATTCCTGCGGCGCGATGGGTTTGTCTCGATGGACGCTGGCGACAAGCCCGGCAGCCTGACAACCCGGCCGGTGACATTTTCCGGACAGCAGCTTTTTGTGAACACCGAGACTCCGAACGGTGAGTTGCGAGTCGAGGTTCTCGACGAGTCCGGCAACGTCATCCCTCCGTTCACCAAAGAAAACTGCGTGCCGGTTTCCATCGACAAAACCAGCCAGATGATCTCTTGGAATGGAGCGGAGGACCTCTCTGCCCTCGCCGGTAAACCGGTGAAAATCCGGTTTTATCTCACCAATGGAAAGCTGTTTTCCTTCTGGGTGAGCCCCGACAAATCCGGTGCCAGCAACGGATTCGTCGCCGCAGGCGGACCAGAGTTCAGCGGGCACAGGGATCTGCCCAAGTGAAAACGTCCGGATGGCTGAAGAAATAGTCCAGGCGTTTCTTCGTGTTTCCGGCTCGTTGTCGGGTCGAAGTGTGTCGCTCGCGGACAAACCGGCGACAGCGAACCCGGGTGAGCATGTGAAACTCGCGGTAATTCTCTGCATGATTCTCACAGCGTGCGTGCTCACCGCCGATGATTTTTACAAGTTTACAAACTACGATCCCGATCTCCCTGAACATAATATCGATTATGACGGTTTTGCCAACCCGGGCGGCATGGCGCGTCCGCAAACCTGGTGGCATTGGATGAATGGCAATGTCAGCAAGGAAGGCATCCGGCACGATTTGGAGGAGATGGCAGACAAAGGGTATGGCGCTGCGAGTGTTTTCAGTCTGAAAGCCTCCATCAAGGGACCCGTGGACTACGGGTCCAAAGAATGGCTGGACCTTTGGTCCTACAGCGTGGAGACAGCGGCAAAATTGGGCATGGACATCGGCCTGAACAATTGTGACGGATGGTCCGAGGCTGGCGGGCCCTGGATCACGCCGGAATACTCGATGAAGGTGACGACATGGTCGATTGCCCGTGTCATCGGAGACGGCAGCGTGCAAACCAATACGCTGGCACAACCGGAATCCAAATATGATTTTTATCGCGATGTGGCTGTCGTCATGTGGCCGGCGAAGCGACCGCAACGATTAAAAATGGATGGGCTTTTGGAGAAGGCTTTTCCCGCCACCGACGAAAGCGTTCTGTCCGAAAATGCCGGGAACAAACTTTTCGACGGCAAACGCGGGGAGTCTGTGCAAATCGGTTCTCCGAAGCCGGATTTTCATGTTTATGGCGCGACGTTCCAATTCAAAGAGGCTTTGGACGTCAGCGCTTTCTATGGCGAAATTCTTGTGCACGTCGAGCCGCCGACCCTGTTGTTTTTGGAAGCTTCCGACGACGGGGTGGAATTCAAAAAGGTGACTCAACTGGAATTTGAAAAACCGACGCTTTATAAAACGTTCGGTCCCGTGAAAGCCAGATATTGGCGGTTGGCAAAATATTTCGATGAGAATCCGGGGCCGCGGACAAAAAGTGGCTTGATCGGGCAGAATCTCATCTTCTTCAAGGAACTGGAACTGCTTTCCCCGGGCGAGAAGACTCGCATGGGAAGCTGCATCAGCGAGCTTCCACAAAAGGCGGGACTTGTGGATCTGTCGGACAAGACATTTTCCTTCGAAGCCGTCTTTGATCCGGAAGATTCGGTGGTCAAGGAGACCGAGGTGGTTGTCGTCAAAAATGCAGTGTCGGACGGCGGAAAATTCACGTGGAAGGTGCCGCCCGGCGAATGGGACGTCATGCGCCTCGGCTACACAACGACGGGCCACACCACCAGCCCAGCCACCCCGTCCGGCAAAGGACTTGAATTGGACAAATTCAGCAAAGCCGCAGTGGATCTTCATTTCGACAAGCACATCCAGCGCTTCGTGGATGCGGCTGGCAAACATGCGGGCAAAACTTTCAGATATGTGGAAGCCGACTCGTGGGAGTGCGGCTCACAGAATTGGACACAAGGTTTCGAGACTCTTTTTGAGCAGGAGAACGGTTACGACATTCTGAAGTTCGCGCCGGTGCTTGCCGGTGAGTGCGTTGGAAGCAAGGAAGTCACGGAAAACTTCCTGCACGACTACCGCAATACCATGGGCAAACTAGTTTTTGAGAATTTTTACGGCCACCTACGGGAACGGGTGAACGCCGCCGCAACTGGCCTCATGTATGAGAGCGAGCCTTCCGGGGAAGTGTTCATGCGCGATCAGATCCGCGGCTTCAAATACGTTGATATTCCCATGTCGGAGTCCTGGCAAAAGCCCCGTGAGATCGGGAAAATACCAGAACCCTCCGGCAGACAGACCTATGTTCCCGCACAGACGGCGGCGCGGTTTTACGGCAAGCAATACAACGCGCACGAATCGCTCACGAGCGAGCTGGGCAATTGGGCGGAAACCCCGCTGCTTCTTAAAGGGGTGATCGACCAGATTTTGCTGACCGGTGCGAACATGCTCGTCTTCCACTCATTTGTGCACCAACCGGATGAGCGCCGTCCGGGTTGGGCAATGGAGCCGCATGGCACGACGCTGAACAGAAAAATGCCATGGTGGCCGTTTTCCAAACCGTTTTTTACCTACATTTCACGTGTCCAATACATGTCTCAGCACGGGAAAATGTGTTCGAAGGTCTTGTTTTTGACCAGCGATGAGACCCCCTCGACCGCCTCCTCCGTGCTGAACCCTCCGAAGGATGTTCTATTCGATATGATCACAGGCGATGGCGTGCGCGAGCATTTGAAAGTCTCGAATGGCAGGCTCGTCTGCCCCGGAAAAATCTCCTACGAAATTCTTTCTGTTGTGCCGAATGCCAATTTGACCCTGGGCACGTTGCGTCAACTGAAGAAATACGTCACCGAGGGTGCCACGATTTCCGGGTTTTATCAGACGGAATACCGAACTTTGGTCGGCGGGGATGCGGCCAAAAAAGAGTGGCAAAAGCTGAACGAGGAACTCTTTGGCGCACCGGGAAGGAAGGAAGTCCGCTCCATTGGCAAAGGCAGGGTGTTCGCGAATTATCTTTGTGATGAAGCAGCCGCACAAACCGGCATCACTCCATCCATCAAAATCTCGGATGAAAACGGCGAAGCGGAAAAAATCTTCTGGTCTATGCGCGAGCATGCGGACGGCACAGTCTGGTATTGGCTTGTGAATGGGGGCGGCGACCGTCGCGAGATGGTTGTGACCTGCGATGTCGCGGGAATGAATGCCCAACTGTGGAACCCGGAGAATGGTTCGCGGAGCGATGTTGTGGCCATGGAGACAAGGGACGGCTGGACAAGCGTCCCGGTTTCCATCGACCCCTACTCGACGGTGTTTCTGGTCTTTCGTGGTGATGCGAAAAAAGAGGCGGCATCGACGATCGCCGTCGATGGCAGGGAGCGTTTTCCCGTGCTGGAAAAAGGGGCCGGCGCTGTCAACGATCTTGTCAAAGACTTTACCATGGCCTGCACCGCTTCGCCCGTGAAGGACAGGCCGCGGACCGTTGCGGCGACAGATGGAGTGATCGATATAAAATCCGAGAACTTTGCGGTGATCCCGGAGGGAGTTCACAACAAAGTGCCGGGGCCCCACGCTGGCGCAGGTTTGAGCATAGGGAAAAACTCCATCGCGGTGTTCGAGCACGGCGCAGCCTATCGAACCAGCGTGTTGGTCTATGACCGCCCCGTGGAGCCGGGAAGCCGGATTGCAGTTGTTTACAAAGACAACACTCCAAGCCTTTTTGTGAACGGCAGGCTCGTTCAAACAGGCGCCCGATCCCGATTGCAGGTCCATCCGTCCATGGAATCCGCAAAATCGTTTTCCGGGGAACTGGCCAATTTCCGGGTCGAGTCCCGTGCACTGAATGACGCGGAGATTCAAGATGACATGTCGTTCGTCTCCGGCGGTTCCGGCAAATTGAAATCCCCGGTTCTCTCCGTTGCACCCACAGGCCGCCTTTCCGCCGAATTTTTTCACGCAGGAAACGTGAGGGTGACGTTCCCTGATGGCAGGGTGCGGGATTTATCCGTGGATTCCTTGCCGAAGCCCATCGTGGTAGGGCCCCCATTCTCCGTGGAATTCGATGAAAACTGGTGCGCACCGAAATCCGCGGTCTTTGACAAACTCGAGTCTTGGACAAAGAACACGGACCCCGGGATCAAGAACTATTCCGGCATCGTCAAATATACCAAGGAAGTCGGGGTTCCCGCATTGACTGGCGACATGCACTCTTATCTCGAGTTTGACAATATCGCGGAAGTTGCCCGGGTCACTGTCAATGGTCGTGACATGGGGGTGCTTTGGAAAATGCCTTATTCCTTGGAAATCACCGGTGCCCTCAAGGAGGGCAAAAACCGGATTGTGGTCGAAGTGGCAAACACCTGGGTGAACCGGTGTTTATATGATGCCACGTTGCCGAAAGAGCAAAGGCTCACGTGGTCGAACTCCATGGAATCCCACTTTCCGAGTCCGGATAAAATCGGAGCCGGTGAGTCGCGCAGAGCATGGAGTCAGGGGCCTCTCGATTCCGGAATTATCGGTGGCATGAGAATCACATTTTCCAAAACAAGCACCGCCTCCGGGTAAACCATGCAGGGATGCTCGTTGCAGCCACATCGCCGGATTGCTGGCCAGCTTATAGCGTTCCCTGAAAAATGGAGGCTTGCGGAGCTTTTGACTCGAAAGATTGACAAAGCGCGCGGACTTCGACGGTCTGTCCGGGAAGGATCCGATCCGAACTTTTTTCTCTCGCAGCGGTGCGATATGGGTGCGAAGTGCCAAGGCTGAGATGGCGCGCCTGCAGGGCTGAGACGGGAGGGCTAAACCTGTAATGTTTTTCGGCGGACAACTGCCACTGCGCCAACTGCGGCGGCAAGTAACTAGAGTGCACACGTGCCTGGCTCAGGCACAGCGGCACCATACACTTCGATGTCGGTGATCAACATGCCGGAGGAGCCAGTGGCCTTGTAGTCAAAGCCAACAATGAAAAACCTTGCCGTCTGGCCGGGCTGCAAAATCAGCGCCGTTCCGGATGTGTTTGTCCTCACAAAATTATAGGCGCTGCCTGTGGACAAAGCCAGAACCCCCTCCGCCACCGTGTTGTTGAAAGGGTTTAAGTTGTCGCTCACCGTGAGTTGGAGTTTGATTTGGTCCGGCCCGTTGCCGCCCGACTTGAACCACATGCTCACTTGGGCCAACTCGATCTGATGGGTTGCATCTGCCGTGAGGCTGAAGGAAAGCGAGTTGAGATTATATGTCGGAGGGGTCGTGCCTGTCGGCCATCCGGCAGTGTCGTAGCCCAAGTTACGCCCCGGGAAGTTGGCCCCCGCCGTAAACGAAACGCTCCCATGAGCGCTGAGATCGCCCGCTGTGAGCCCCTCTCCAACCGTGGCGGCCGAAGCGGATGTTCCGTTGTAAGACACCAGCAATGTCTGAGCTGAACTTTGTGTGGGAACCAGAACGGTGCACGCGATGGCAAGGCCGCAAAGGAGAACCTTCAGAGATGGGCGCAATGACATATTGAGATCCATTCTCCCCGCTGTAGAGGCACCCGGAATGGTTGTCAACCGACGAGCTTGCGAAAGATGTTCACTTGCGCAATTCCAACCTTGATTCTTACAGCGCGTTAAAACCCCCGCGGGAGACTCTCCGGCAGTCGGCGCAGGGTTTCCGACGGCGTTTCGCCGAAAAAATTCCGATACTCCTGGGCGAAGCGTCCGGATTGCTGGAATCCGAACGAGAGCGCCACGGCTTTGACAGAGGTCTTTGCAGGATCTCCTGTGGAGAGGATCTGGCGGCACTGGTTCAGTCGGTGGCGCTTGAAGTATTCGGAGGGGGGAGCGCCGAGATTTTCGCGGAACGCGTATTCCAGACTGCGTTTGCTGACCCCGACATGCGAGCACAGGTGCGAGACCGGTGCCTGGTAGTTGCTCTCGACAAAATGCCGGGTCGCCTCGGCGACGAGTTCGCGTCGCTTCGATGCCAGCATCCGCACTTGATCATGCCGGAGCTCGGATTCGACAAATGCACCGACTAGCGCAAGTTCCAGACGATTTGATCCAGCCAGGTCCGACAGCTCTGACTCCGGAAGCGCAAGAATCCTGCCCAGCGAATCCTGGAGCCTGGCCCGGATGTCTTCAGGCCCTGCGATGAAATTGCAGCCGCGGTCCAGAAAGTCGGCATCCCGACCGCTCAGGGTCAGGAACATTTCGCGGAACGCACGCTCATCCATGACGAAGACCACATTTCGGTAACCCGTCGGAAAAGCCAGATCCAGGCCGTCTCCTCCCCGTCCGAAAACCAGGGATCGTTCGGGATAATCCCGCCCCCACCAGCGGCCCTGAGCAGCGCGGTCGGATGGCGAGGCAATGGCAATCAGGCCCTTGCGCAGTGAGCCGGTGATCCGACTCGCGGCCTCGAAGCTCTCCTCGTAGAGCAGGGCGGAGGGGGTTTGGAGAAATGTGACTTCCGCCCCGAATTGTCCGGGGCTCAACTGCTCGTGCCAGGTTTCCCAGACCCCTCGGGTGACGTCCCGGTATTGCTCGACCTCGGAAATGCGCAGGATGCCTTTTGTTACGGTTGGTTTCCGGATTTTCACGCGTGGACGATTGCGCAAATGGTATCTCATCTATCCTCGTCTGTAAACTGTCCCAGGCCGATATTTGACCCAAGTCATGACCGGACCTCACCATCTCCCGGGGAAGTGCGCGGGCACCTCCCGAAAAGCGATCAGGCATCTCATCGTGGCGCTGGCAGCGATCGCCCTCATCACTTCCACTCGTGCGGAAGAGGGGGGCAGCGGGCATTACCTCCCGGGTTCGATGTCGTCATTCATGGATGCCGTCCCGCCCAAGGAGACGTTCATCGCCCGCGCGAATTTTGTCTATTACGACGGGTCTTTTGACTCCGGTTCCCTTCCGTTCGCGAAATTTGCGGCCGCGAATGTCAAGGCGACGTCCTTTGCGGCCGGCCTGACCCTGCTGTGGCGGCCCCCGATCGACCTGGGTGAGAAATGGTCGTTCGCCATCTCCGCGACTCTTCCCTACGTCTGGATGGACGTCTCCGCGAATGCGTCCGCGAAGGCGACGGTTTACAAGGGAACCCGGTTCGAGCGGACGATCTCTGTGTCCCCAAAAGTCTCCGACAGCAAGGACGGGCTCGGCGACATGGTCATCATGCCGCTGATGCTCAACTACAAGTTCACGCCGGATTTCAGCATGAATTTCCGCGTCGCGGTCTATGCGCCCACCGGAGCCTACAATGCCTCGGACCTGGCCAATACAGGGAAAAACTTCTGGACGTTCGAGCCTGTCCTCGCGCTGATGTATTTCGGCCAGAAGAACGGGTTCGAGGCCTCGATGTTTGTTGGCTACGACATGAATACGGAAAACCCGGCGACAAACTACAAGTCTGGCGACCAGTTTCATATCGACGGCACGCTGGCTCAGCACTTCCCGCTCTTAGGCGGATTTGCGGGGGTCGGCGTCAGCGGCTACTGGTATCAGCAGCTTACGCCGGACAGCGGTGAGGGAGCGAGCTTCGGCCCCTTCATGGCGACCACGACCGGCCTCGGGCCCGTCATTTCCTACAGCAAAAAGGTCGGCAACATCGACATCATCGGCGAGGTAAAATGGCTCGCCGAACTTGAAACCCAGAACCGGCTCCAGGGGAATTATATCTGGGCCAAGCTGATCTTTAAATTTTAGCCCCTGCGGAATCACCCCGCATCCAAATGTCCGGCTCCACATCTATGAAAACGAGTAATCTGCTATCCCTCCTTGGCCGTGCGCTGGTCGCGGCCTGCGCACCGGCGGCCATCGCGCAGGAAGTCCTGCCGTTTCCCCCCGCACCATCGGGTTCCACCGCGGGCCTGACTATGCAGGATTCGACCTACAAAAAGCGCGTCGAGCCGAAGCGCCTCGCCGAGGGAGCGCCGAACATCCTCATAATCCTGATGGACGACGTCGGCGCCGGCACCCCGTCGACATACGGCGGCGAGATCAACACCCCGACGCTGGACCGCGTGTCGAAGGCGGGCGTGTCGTTCAACCGCTTCCACTCCACCGCCATGTGCTCGCCCACGCGCGCGTCGCTGCTCACCGGGCGCAATCATACGTTCGTCGGCAACGGCCAGATTGCGGCGATTGCGAACGATTTCGACGGTTTCAGCGGAGTGATTCCGAAGTCATCGGCAACCGTCGCCGAGGTGCTCAAGGATTACGGCTACAACACCGGAGCCTGGGGGAAGTGGCACAACACGCCGGAGGAGCAGATCACGAGCAAGGGGCCGTTCGACTACTGGCCGACGGGCTACGGGTTTGAGTATTTTTACGGATTCCTCGCCGGCGAAGCCTCGCAGTATGAGCCGACGTTGACCCGCAACACCTCCCCCGTCACCGGGCACCTCCCGAAGGGCTACCACTTTACCGATGACATCGCGACGGATGCGATCAAGTGGCTCCGCGAACAGAAGGCCTATGCGCCAGACAAGCCGTTCTTTATGTATTGGGCACCGGGCGCATCGCACGGCCCGCACCAGGTCATGAAGGAATGGGCGGACAAGTATAAGGGCAAGTTCGACGACGGCTGGGACAAGTATCGCGAACGCACTTTTGCCAGAGCCAAGGACAAGGGCTGGATACCGCAAAGCGCACAGCTCACCCCCCGCCCGGCCTCGATGGCTTCTTGGGATTCCATACCAGATGACGAAAAACCGTTCCAACGCCGGCTCATGGAAGTGTTCGCCGGCTTCACCGAGCACGCCGACTACAATGCCGGACGGGTCATCGACGAGATCGCGCGGGAAGGGAAATTGGACAACACCCTGATCTTCTACATCTGGGGCGACAACGGATCCTCCTCCGAGGGCCTAAACGGCACAATCAGCGAGCAGCTCGCGCAAAACGGGATCCCGACAAAAATCTCACAGCACCTCGAGGCGTTGAACGAACTCGGCGGCCTCGATGCCTTGGGCGGTCCCAAGACTGACAACATGTATCACGCTGGATGGGCCTGGGCGGGCAGCACTCCCTACAAGGGAACGAAGTTGATGGCCTCCTACTTCGGTGGCACACGTCAGCCGATGGCCGTCGCCTGGCCGAAGCGCATTAAGGCGGATCCGACAGCTCGCCCGCAGTTCCACCACGTCATCGACATCGTGCCGACGATCTACGAACTGACAAAAATTACACCGCCCCGTGTGGTCAACGGCTTCGAGCAGGATCCGATCGCCGGCGTGAGCATGGCTTACGCGCTTGGCGATCCCATGGCACCGGGAACACGGAAAACCCAGTTTTTCGACATCATGGCCAGCCGCGGGATCTACCACGACGGATGGTTCGCGAGCGCCCCCGGTCCACGTGAGCCATGGGTCAGCGGAATGCCGAAGGGCATCAAGGAATGGTCGCCGCTCACAGACAAGTGGGAACTCTACAACATCACCGAGGATTGGAGCCAGGCGAACGACCTCGCCGCCGCTAATCCGCAGAAGCTCGAGGAGATGAAGGCGCTCTTCCTCCTCGAATCCACCAAAAACAAAAATCTCCCCATCGGTGGTGGCCTGTGGTCGACCGCGCTGTTTCACCCTGAGGACGCCCCGGCGTCGAGCCTCACCGAATGGACATTCGACGGGGCCATGACCGGAATGCCGGAATCGGCAGCGCCCAAACTCGGGAAGGTGGACTGCTTGGTATCCATGGATTTGGATGTGCCCGCGGATGCCAACGGCGTGCTCTACGCGCTGGCCGGCTTCTCTGGCGGCGTGACCTGCTACGTGCAGGATGGCTTCCTCTGCTACGAGTTCAACCTGTTCGAAGTCCAGCGCACAAAGATCCAGTCGAAGGACAAACTGCCGACTGGCAAGGTGAAGGTGGAGGTCGTGTCGAAGCTGGCCGACAAGATCGGCGGGCCGATGGATGTCACACTGAAGGTGAATGGCAAGGAAGTCGCACAGGGCCGGGTGCCTGCCGCCATGTCACTTCACTTCACAAGCAATGCGACCTTCGACATCGGGAGCGACACGGACTCGCCAGTCGCTCTCGACTACTTCGACCAGGCCCCATTCGCTTTCAACGGCACGATCGGCACAACCAAGATCACCTACACAAAAAAATGAAAAAACCATCCATGAATGTCGGCTTCACAGCAAAACTCCTCCTGCTGGCATTCGCCATCTCGGGGCTTTCCGCCTGTGTCGTCCGCCCACGGCCGGTCGCCCGCACGTACAACACCATCAACCGCCAGAATCGCCGGAACGACCGGCAGGACAACCGGAACGACAGGCAGGATAATCGCAACGACCGCCAAAATAACCGAAACAACAACTGGAATTGATCTTCGCGATGCCGCGGGCATCTGAAGAAAACAAGACCTTGCAGGTGAATTCGGGAATCGGGGATCCCTCCAGTTCCTTCTGTTTGCCTTTGTTAAAATCTACCGTCAAATGAACGTCTCCCTACCTCTTCTCGCCTCCTTGTGCAGCCTGACGACAGCAGTATTTGCAATCACACCCGATGACGGCTCGGTATTGCCATTCCCATCCGCGTCTTCAGCAAGCAAGGCCGGACAGACGCTGCAGCAATCCATTCACAAGCGCAGGGTTGAACCCGATCACCTGCCGAAAGATGCACCAAACGTGCTGGTTATCCTCATCGACGATGCCGGTTTTGGCGTGCCGGATACTTTCGGAGGCTTCGCGCACACGCCGACGCTGAGCAAGCTGCGCGACGAGGGCATCAGCTACAACCGCTTCCACACGACATCGATCTGTTCGCCGACCCGGGCGGCGCTGCTCACCGGTCGCAACCACCAGCGGGTCGGCAGCGGCACGATCGCCGAGCGGGCGGTAGACTGGGTTGGCTATACCGGCGTGATCCCGAAAACCTCCGCGACGATTGCCGAGGTTTTGAGGAACTACGGATACAAAACAGCCGCATTCGGCAAGTGGCACAACACCCCCGCCGACCAGACGACGGCGATGGGGCCGTTCACATATTGGCCGACCGGATACGGGTTCGAATATTTCTACGGATTCCTTGCGGGTGAGACTTCGCAGTGGGAGCCGCGCCTCGTCGAAAACACCTCCGCCATCGAGCCGCCGCACGATGAAAAATACCACCTCACCGAGGATCTGGCGGAACAGGGGATCACCTGGCTGAAAAAACGTCGCGCCTTCACCCCGGACAAGCCGTTCTTCATGTATTGGGCGCCGGGTGGCGTCCACGGACCGCACCATGTCGCGCAGGAATGGGCGGACAAATATAAAGGCAAGTTTGAGCAGGGCTGGGACAAACTTCGCGAGGAAATCTTTGCACGTCAGAAGCAGCTCGGTTGGATCCCATCCAATGCTGAACTCACCCCGAGAGATCCCACCATGCCTTCGTGGGACAGCATCCCGGAATCCGAACGCCCATTCCAAACGCGCCTCATGGAAATCTACGCCGGCTTCGTCGAGCACACGGATGCGCAGGTCGGCAAGCTGGTGGATTACCTCGACAAGACCGGCCAACGCGACAATACGATCATCCTCTACATCTGGGGAGACAACGGATCGTCAGCCGAGGGGCAGAACGGCTCAATCAGCGAGCTCCTTGCCCAGAACCAGATCCCGAACACCGTCGCCCAGCAGATCAAGGCGCTTGATGAACTCGGCGGTCTCAAGGCGCTCGGCGGCCCGCTCACCGACAACATGTATCACGCCGGATGGGCCTGGGCGGGCAGCACGCCCTTCCGTTACACCAAACTCGTTGCTTCGCATTTCGGCGGCACGCGCAATCCGCTCGTCGTTTCCTGGCCGAAGCAGATCAAGGCGGACAAGACTCCACGCTCGCAGTTCTACCATGTCAACGACATCGTCCCGACACTTTACGACATCCTCGGCATCAAGGCCCCGAAGGAGGTCAACGGATTCAAGCAGGATCCAATCGACGGAGTGAGCATGGCGGCTTCGTTTAGTAACCCGGACGCCCCGGACAACAAAGACGTCCAGTATTTCGACAACAACGGGAGCGACGGGATTTACAAAGACGGCTGGTATGCCTGCACATTCGGCCCGCTCATTCCCTGGCTGAATGCTCAGAAGGGACTGGCCGAATGGGATTCATCGAAGGATGTCTGGGAGCTCTACGACCTTACCAAGGATTTCACGCAGATGCATGACCTCGCGAAGGAAAATCCCGGCAAAGTCGAGGAGCTGAAAAAGCTCTTTCTCGCCCAGGCAAAGGAAAACAAAGTCTTCCCCATCGGAGCCGGCATCTGGCTGCGAATCCATCCCGAAGACCGGATCAAAACCCCCTACACGAGCTGGGCATTCGACGAAGCGACAACGCGCATGCCGGAGTTCACCGCCCCCGCCGTGGGGAACACCAGCAACACCGTCACTATCGACCTCGAATGCGGTGCCGACGCCAGCGGCGTGCTCTACGCGCTCGGAGGAGCGAGCGGCGGGCTCGCCTGCTACATGGACAAGGGGCACCTCGTCTTCGAATACAACCTGATGATCATCGACCGCTCGATCGCCAGATCGGCGGAGAAGGTTGCACCGGGAAAACACACCGTCGTCGTGGACACGCAGCTCAAGGCCCCGAAGCCTGGCGCGCCGGCGGACATCGTCCTCAGCGTGGATGGAAAGGAAGTCGCCCGCACCGCCGTGAAGATGACCGTACCCGCCGCGTTCACCGCCAGCGAAACGTTCGATGTTAGCACCGACCTTGGCTCTCCGGTCTCCCGCGACTACTTTGATCGCAGGCCGTTCCGGTTTGATGGCAAAATCGACTCGGTCAAAGTGAATCTGAAGTGAAGTTCCTGACGCCGGTTCCAGTCACGGATTGCTGCCTGGCTTATAGCGTTCCCTGAAAGAGGGTGGCCGGCGAAGTTATCGATTTCAGGGCTTCACACAGCACGTGAATTTCTGTGGTTTGTCCGGGAAGGATACGATCCGGACAGATGTCACAGAGGGGCCGGAGAACAAATAGCCGGTCCGCGATCTTGGGATGGGGAAGGGTGAGGGTATCGAGCGACAATCTCAGATTGTCGCAATACAAGAGGTCCAAATCGACAGTGCGCGGCCCGTGGAAGGAGTGCTCTGCTGGACGTCCGAGCTTTTGCTCGATGGATTGGAGGCATCCAGCAGTTCGAGCGGGGCGAGGGAGGTTGTCAGTTCGATGGCGGCGTTCAAAAAGCGCGGGGAGTCATTCGGACAATCGACAGGCTCGGTCTCGTAAATTTTCGAACAGAGGAACGGGCCGGGTCCGTCGTGAAGTGCAAAAAGAAATCGCCTGGCTTCGCGAAGGAAGTTCAGTCGGTCACCCAGGTTGGATCCGAGTGCGATTCCGGCTCTCATCCCAAAAAGAAAACTTCAGGGGCAGAGAACTCACGCAGAGCCGCAAAGCCGCAGAGAGATGGAAAGGAGAAGCCGATCACCCGGAGGATCTGTTCCCTATTTGTTGTAACTTCTTCTCTTCTGCGTCCCTGCGCCTCTGCGTGAAATTTCATTCCGGCTCTCATCCCTCAGCGGAGGCCGAGAACATCCTGCATATCGTAGAGTCCCGCGGGACGCGTGCTGGCCCACTTGGCCGCGCGGAGTGCGCCCTTCGCGAATGTGTCCCGGCTGGAGGCTTTGTGCGTTAGTTCGACGCGTTCGCCAGTGTTGGCAAAAATAACGGTGTGATCGCCGACGACATCTCCTCCGCGGATTGCGTGCATTCCGATTTCCGTGCGGCTGCGTTCGCCGGGCATGCCCTCGCGTCCGTGGCGCACGTCGTCATCATAGGAAAGGCCGCGCACTTCGGCGAGGATCTCGGCGAGTCGCCGCGCCGTTCCGCTGGGAGCATCCTTTTTGAGGCGGTGGTGCATCTCGACGACCTCCAGATCGAAGTCCGGACCGAGAATCTCGGCGGCCTTGCGGGTGAGCCAGAAGAGCGTGTTCACGCCGATGCTGAAGTTGGGAGCATAGACGATGGGAATCGATTTTGATGCGGAGACAATCCGGGAGCGGTCGGCATCCGAGTGCCCGGTGGTTCCGATGACGAGCGTCTTTCCCGCGGCGGCGCACGCTTCCGCGATGGCAGCGGTTGCCGGCGCATGCGTGAAATCAATGACGGCATCGCAGTGGGCGAGGGCGTATGCAAAATCATCACCCTCGTCCACTCCAGCAGTGACAGTGAGATCGGGATCTTCCGAAGCGCAGGCAATCAGGGCGCATCCCATACGACCCTTGGATCCGTTGATGAGTAGCCGGATCATTTGAGTGCCTCCAGAACCTTGCGCAGCCTGTCGCAGTTCGCCGCAGACATTTCACAGAGCGGCAGGCGGACATCCGGCGTGATGGTGCCGCGGAGCGAGAGGGCGAATTTGACCGGAACCGGGTTGGGCTCGATAAAGAGGTCCTTGAAAAGCGGATAGAACCGTCGGTGGATTGCGGTGGCACCGGCGGTGTCCCCGTCCAGCCAGAGCCGGACCATGCGGGAGACTTCGGCAGGATAGAGATTTGAGGCCACGCTGATGACCCCGACCGCACCGACCGAAAGGAACGGGACTGTCAGGGAATCGTCGCCGGAGAGGATTTCAAACTCCGGCGGAAGAACCGCGCGGAGTTGGCTGACACGTTCCACCGACCCTCCGGCTTCCTTGATGGCCCGGATGTTCGGGCAGTTCTGCGCCAGCCGCACAACCGTTTCCACGCCGATCTCAATCCCGCAACGTCCGGGAATGCTGTAGAGGATCAGCGGAATTTTGACCGATTCCGAAATCGCTTTGAAGTGACGGTAGAGGCCTTCCTGGGAAGGTTTGTTGTAATAGGGAGCAACGAGCAGCGCCGCGCTGGCACCAAGACGTTCGGCTTCCCTTGTCAGGGCAATGGCCTCGGAGGTTGCATTGGAACCCGTGCCGGCGATCACCTGGCACCTGCCCCGCGCAGCTTCGATCGCAGTGCGGATCACCCTGTTGTGCTCATCATGGTCAAGGGTTGGGGATTCCCCGGTGGTGCCGACCGGGACAATTCCGGTGATCCCCCCGGCGATCTGCTCCTCGATCAGGGCTAGGAAAGCTTCCTCGTCAAACTGGCCATTGCGGAATGGCGTGACAAGGGCGGTATGGGTTCCTGCAAATGACATATTCCGAAACCACTACAACGAAAACAGACGTTCGGAAACAAAATCTGAGGCGTCAGGAATTTCCCCGGACCGGTGTCGGGTCCTGGGTTCCTGGTGTCAAAATCCGGTTTTGGAGGTAACCTCTGCGGAATGAAGCGAATTTCTTTCATCATCGCCCTGATATTGCTTCGGGTGCCGTTGGCATCTGCCGGAGAGAAGGCATGGGACGACGTCCGGACGTGGGTCTATCAGCTTTGCGATTACAAAGACGGCAAGTTGGATGAGATCGCCGGATCCGGGTTCGATCTTGCGGTGGTGGATCTTTCCCGTGACGGGGGAAGTGACTATTTTACCCGGCAGGAAATTGAAAAGCTCAAGGCATCGGGAAAGCTTGTCCTCGCGTATTTCGAGATCGGAGCCATCGAGGAAGGCAGGCCGGAATGGAACTCGGTTCCGGCTGATCTCAAGGCCGGCAGCGTGGACGGGTGGCCGATGGAACAGTATGTCAAATTCTGGGATGAGAAATGGTGGCCCGTGGTCAAGGGGCGTGTGGACCGGGCTCTCGACGCGGGCTTTGACGGTGCCTATCTCGACATGATCACAACCTATGAGGAGATTCCGGGTTCGGACATGACGGGCGAGCAGCGGGCAAATGCGATGGTGGACCTGATTGCCCGCATCTCCCGCTACGCAAAGGAAAAGAACCCGGCCTTCAGGATCATCCCGCAAAATTGTCCCGAGCTCTATACTTGGACATTCGCGGAGCCGAAGCCGAACCGGAAGTATCTCGATGCCATTGACGGCATCGGCATCGAGTCGGTCTTCTATATCGCCCATGACAAGCCAGCGAAGCAGGCGTGGTGCGAGGAGAACCGGCAAAACGCACTCGCCATCAAGCGTGCGGGAAAAATGGTCTTCGGGATTGATTACGCAAAAAAACGCACGTGCATCGAGGATGCCTACAAGAAGCTCCGCGCGATCGGGTTTGTCCCTTACGTCAGCGTCCGTGAACTCAACGTGATCGTTCCGGAGAAGCCCTGAGGGGTTGCGCATTTCCTCCTCCGCCGCTAGGCTGAAAAACTCATGCGACGATGGATTTTTTGGTTGGCGATGTTCCTCTTCGCCGCGCTGCTTGCCGCCGCTCCGCGGGCGGACCAGGTCCGGACGCGCGTGGCTGACGGGTTCGACCAGCCGGTCGGGAAGCCGGATGCCGACGGCTACTATAAATCACGCGGGTTCCTTTCCTACCATCCCGGCGAGGATTGGAACGGGTTGGGCGGAGGTGGAAGCGACCTCGGCGCTCCTGTTTATTCGATCGCGCACGGCTATGTGACGTTCGCGAGGGATGCCCGGATGGGGTGGGGGAACGTCGTTTTGATCCGGCACGTCTACATGGAGAACGGCACCCTGAATACCGTGGATTCGATGTATGCCCATCTCGACAGAATCATGGTTCGGGAGGGCCAGCAGGTGACCCGTGGCCAGCAGGTGGGGACGATTGGCACGAACCGCGGGATGTATGTAGCCCACCTGCATTTCGAGATCCGCAAGAACCTTTACATCGGGATCAACCGGTCCGCATTTCCGCGGGATCTCGTGAACTATTTCAAACCGAGTGTGTTCATCTCCTCCCGCCGGAAACTTCCCGGTGGGGGGCGCAGCACGATGATTGTAGCGAATACCTACAACACCGGAAAAGTCACATCCGGCCCAACCGACGAATCCGCGTTGCGCAAGGCACCCGATACGAAGCCTTCACCGGTGAAATCCCCGGCGGCTCCCAAGAAGGATTTCCGGGTCAACCGGTTCGAAGACCTCGGGCTTTAGAGCGGTTTCTGATTTACTGTAGCCACGGCGCTCTGTCGCCGTGCTGCTTCTGCTCCTCGACAATCGACCGCAGGGAGAAAGACTGTCCGGAGGACAGCCCGAAGGGCGAGCCTACGAGTCAAAGCGAGGCGACTACAACGATGTATCTGGCTATGACTTTACTTAAACCGCTCTAGAGCCTTTTCTGACGCCTCAACGGGCGATTTCCTTGCCAATGATTTTGAGGCCGGCCCGGACATCGTCCTCGCCCATGGCGAACGAAACCCGGAGGCACTCGTGGCGGTGCTTCCATCCGTCGTCAGGTTCCCCGAAGAAAAAATATTCCCCCGGGACGACGAGGACTCCGCGCGTTTTGAGTGCCTCGTAGAGTTCCCGGGAAGAACGGCGTGAATTCTCGATCCAGATCCACAGGAACATGGCCCCCTCGCTCCGGTGAAGCGCGTAGGGGAGGCTGTCAGGAAAAAACTCCGCAACCGCCTCAAGCGCGGCGTCCCGCTTCCGCTGGTAATAAGGCCTGATCACATCCCGGCTCAGGCGGAGGACCTCTCCACTCTCGATCAGAGGGCCCGCGATCGCCTGGCCGAAGTTGCCGTTTGCCAGACCCGTGACCGCCATCATCGAAGAAATGGCGGCGGCGACCTCCGGAGGGCCGACAACAAATGCGGTCCGCGTGCCTGGCAGTCCGAATTTTGAGAGACTCATCACGTGGACTGTCCGGTCGGTCCAGAGCGGCTTCGCGTCGCCGAAAACGATGCCCGGGAACGGCCAGCCGTAGGCGTTGTCGATGATGAGCGGGATCCCCCGCTGCTCCGCAATCTCCGCCAGCCGCTGCATTTCCGCATCCGGGATCAGATTTCCGCTCGGATTGGTCGGCCGCGACACGCACATGGCGGCGACTTCGGGTCCCGGGTTGAGCCGGGTGAAGTCGAGGTGATATTTGAACGAGTGGGAACCCGTCCGCTCGATGGCTGGCCTCAGGGAGGTGAACATGTCCGGCTCGAGGGCCTGATTTGCGTAGCCGATGTATTCCGGCATCAGAGGGAAGAGGATTTTTCCCGGAGTGCCGTCGGGTCGGCGTCCGCCGAAGAGATTGAAAAGAAAAAAGAACGCGGTCTGTCCGCCCGGAGTGACAGCGATATTTTCCGGTCCGACCGGCCAGCCGTATTCGGATTGCAACAATGCGGCCATGGCGCTCAGGACCCCGGGGTTTCCGCGGGGCGGATCGTAGATTGCCAGCGTTCGCCGGAGGCTTGCCGGATCGTCTGTGATTTCCCTCATGCGCCCGGCCCAGATTTTTTCCATCTCCGGGATGTGAGCGGGGTTGCCGCCACCGAGCATATGGGGCGAGGGGCCCGAAGCCGCGAGAGCATGGCCGAGATCGTCCATCAGTTGCTCGATCCCGCTGCCGCCGGAAAGAAGTGTGCCGAGTTTCGATAAATTCACGAAAGCTCCTGCTGGATGGCGATGAGGCGGTCGTAGAGCGGCTGGAGTGCCTCAGGGATGACGCGCGTTCCGCCAATGGTGGCAATGAAGTTCGAGTCGCCGGCCCAGCGCGGGACGATGTGAATATGGATATGCCCTTCCACTCCGGCGCCTGCGGCGCGACCGAGGTTCCAACCGAGGTTGAACCCCTGCGCCAGGACGGCCTTCTTGAGAAGCCGCTGCGCGTGAATGGCCAGATCCCACAACTCCAGAACTTCGTCACTGGTGAGGTCCGCCATGTTGTCCGTCTTCCGGTAAGGCACGGCCATCAGGTGCCCGGCGGAATACGGGTATTTGTTCATGATGAGGAAGCTGGATTTCCTGCGGGAGACGACAAGGTGGGCCGCATCGTCGCCGGTTTGGGCCGCCTCGGTCAAAAAATCCCAACCCGTCCGGTGTTCGGCCTGGAAATATTCCACCCGCCAGGGGGCCCAGAGCGACTCAACATGGCCTTTCGGAAAAATGTCTTCCATGCGCGGCATTATGGACAAGGAACCTTGCCATGCGACTCGAAAATAATGCGTGCCAAAATCGGCGCTCGCGCGCGAAGACGCCCGGTGCTAGGTTCGCCGCCATGAAATATGCGTTTTTGGGGGCGGGCAAGATGGCCTCTGCAATCATCCATGGAATGCTCCGTGCCAAGGTCTGCGGGCCTTCGGACATTATCGCCTCTTGTCCCGAGCCGGAGCTCCTCGGGAAATTGCGGGATGCCACATCCGTGAATGTGGTTTCCTCGAATTCGGAGGCGGTGGCATTTGCCTCGACCGTTCTATTATGCATGAAGCCTGCGGACGTCGCCGGAGCCCTGGCACAGGCTGCAGGTGCGCTGGATGGCAGGCTCATTATTTCCATTGTCGCCGGCGTGCCGATCGCTTCGCTGACAAAACTGGCGCCCGGATGCCGGGTGATCCGTGCCATGCCGAATACTGCCGCGATGGTAGGCCGTGCCGCCACCGCCTATGCCTGCTCCGACTCTGTGACGCCTGCAGACACCGCCGTGGCGCAAGCCGTGTTCGCGAGCATCGGCGCGGCTTTTCCGGTCCAGGAAAAAATGTTGAACGCCGTGACCGGTCTCAGCGGCAGCGGCCCTGCCTATATCTACCTTGTGATCGAGGCCATGTCCGACGGTGGGGTCGCCTGCGGGCTACCCCGCAAGCTGGCCCTTGATCTCGCAGTGCAGACCGTGATCGGCGCTGCTGAAATGCTGGCTGAAACAGCCGAGCATCCGGCCGTCCTGCGAGAGATGGTCACCAGTCCGGCCGGGACAACGATGGCCGGACTCCGGGAGCTGGAGACCCGGGGGGTCCGCAGTGCCATCATTGAGGCCGTCAGCGCAGCAGCTGAGCGGGCCCGGGAGCTCTCCGGCGAATGAATTCCCACTGCCGCCGACTGGCCTGCATCGCTCTTCTTACGGGTATTGGACTGGCTCACGGGGTTGCTGACACAACCCCACCGGCCGGAAACTTTGTCCCGGAGGCCGCACGCGAGGCCGCGAAGCAGGGGAATTCCTCCTTTCTTCGGAAAGATTATGCCGGAGCCCGCAAGGCATATGAACAGGTCCTCTCCCTCGTTCCTGACAGCCTCGTCGGGCTGGTCAACCTGGGCGTTGTCGAATTCTATTCCGGAAATACCCGGCGGGCGGAGGAGCTTTTGAAAAAGGCAGTCTCCATCCGCCTGGACAATCCCGCCGCTTGGCTGACTCTAGGGATGATGTATATGGACCAGGAGAAGTCCGATGACGCGCTGGCTGCTCTCTCGCAGGCTGTTTTGCAGGATCCACGCAATCCGCGCGCAAGGAACTATCTCGGCGTGGTGATCGGCAGGAAGGGATGGATTGACGGAGCGCAATCCGAGCTTCGGCGGGCGGTGGAGCTTGATCCCAACTACACCGATGCGCACTACAACCTCGCCGTTTTTTACCTCGAGGAGAAGCCCCCCGCGATCGAGCTTGCCCGCCGGCATTATTTCCGGGCGATCGAGCTTGGCGCGGAAAAAGACCCCTCCATTGAGAAAGTTCTTAAATCCGAGCCCGCAAACAGGTAGTGTCCCGCCCGTGAAAATAATCCATCTGCTCCTGACTCTCATTTTTGCCGCTGGAACGCTGACGGCTGTCGAGCCGCCGGTTGTCACCGCGCATTCAGCGATCCTGTTCGACGCCAACAGCGGCCGGGTGATCTTGAAGAAGAACGAGGATGAGAAGCGCGCGGTCGCCAGCACCCAGAAACTTCTCACCGCCTACATCGTCGCCAATGCGGGCGACCTGTCGCAGATGGTTACGATCAAGGAGGTGGATACCAACTGCGAACCGACCAAACTCTACGTCCGGCCCGGACAGCAATACTCACGGGAGCAGCTTCTGCGCGGTCTGCTGGTCCACAGCGGCAACGATGCAGCCCGCGCCCTCGCCCGGGATAATGCCGGAAGCGTCGCCGAGTTTGCGGACCGGATGAATTCCACGATGCGCTCGCTCGGCGGCAATTCCTCGAATTTCATGAACCCGAACGGACTCCCTGCCGACGGACAGTATTCGAGTGCAAGGGACATGGCCCGCGTGGCAAGGGCCGCCTACCGCGACCCCGTCCTGCGCGAAATCATGAAGATCCGTTCTCTCACCTTCCGCTACAGCTCGGGGAAGACGACGACGTGGAAAAATACGAACCGCGTGCTGCGCTATTACTCCTTCTGTAACGGCATGAAAACCGGCTACACCGTGAAGGCGGGTCATTGCCTGATCTCCAGCGGTTCCTACAACGGGAAGGATGTCATCGCCGTCGTTTTGGGGGACAGTAAATCCAGGATTTGGAGCGAGTCGGTGAATCTTCTGGCCTATGGTTTGGGGATGTCTCCGGAGACCATGGAAAAATTCCGGATCCCGGGAGCTGAGTGACGCGTGTCCAGAGCTTACACGCTTGATGTCTCGCAAAACGCTCCGCTGATCGATTTCGCGGCGGAGCTCAACGCCGAGCAACACGAAGCGGTAACATCGGCCCCCGGGCCCGCTCTTGTCATTGCCGGCGCCGGGAGCGGAAAAACGCGAACGCTAACCTACCGTGTGGCGTGGCTGCTCGCGCAGGGGATGCCTTCGCGCTCCATCCTGCTGCTCACTTTTACGAATAAGGCGGCCCACGAGATGCTCGACCGGGTGCGGACCCTGGTTCCGGGCGGTGGTGAGGGAGTCTGGGGAGGCACGTTCCATTCGATTGGAAACCGGATCCTGCGTGTCCACGCGGAACGGATTGGATTCCGGCAGGGGTTCACCATCATGGACCGCGAGGATCAGGAGGACCTGATCGCCAGCGTGCTCGCCCGGGAGGGGCTTTCGTCCGGAGAGCGCCGGTTTCCCAAGGCGGAGGTTCTGGCGGACATCTTCAGCTACGCGATCAATACCGGATCCCCAATCCGCAAAGTCCTCGGAGAAAAATACCGCTACTTCATCCCTCTGGAGGTGGAAATCGAAAGGGTGCAGGGACTTTATGAAGCCCGGAAAAGGGAATCCAATACGATGGATTTCGACGATCTGCTCTGCAAGACGCTGGAGCTTTTTCTCGCCAACCCGGATGTTGTAGAGAGGTATCAGCAGCAGTTCCGTCACGTGCTGGTGGACGAATACCAGGATACCAACCGGATTCAGGCCGAACTCGTTGACCTGCTTGCGGCGAAGCACGGCAGCATCATGGTTGTCGGGGACGACGCGCAGAGCATCTATTCCTGGCGCGGGGCGAATTGTGAGAACATCCTCAGGTTCCCGGAGAGGCATGCGGGTGCGAAGGTTTACAAGATTGAGACCAATTACCGCAGCGTGCCGGAGGTCCTGGACCTCGCGAACGCCGCAATACTTGGAAACGAGAACCAGTTTCCGAAAAACCTTGCGGCCGTCCGCAAGTCGCATCCCGTTCGTCCGGCTCTCGTGTGCCTCGAAACGAATTCCCAGCAGGCCTCGTTTGTCGCCCAGCGCGTTCTGGAACTCCGCGATGAGGGGATCGAGCTTCATGAGATGGCGGTGCTCTACCGCGCGCATTACCACTCGATGGAAATTCAGATGGAGTTCACCCGCCGGGGCATCCCGTTCTCGATCACCAGCGGGCTCCGGTTTTTCGAACAGGCCCATGTCAAGGACGTCGCCGCATTCATGAAATTTGCGACGAACCCGCGCGACGAGGTCGCTTTCAAACGCATTGTCCGACTCCTTCCCGGCATCGGGAACAAGACCTCTGAATCCCTCTGGGCGCAGACGTCCGAGGCTCTCGCGGGAGGGACCGACTTCTCCGCACTCCTGAAGCTCAAAGTCCCCGCCAAGTCGTCCAAAACCTGGCTACAGCTTGTGCACACGGTTTCCGACCTTGTGACCGCTGCCGGCCCGTTGCCGCCGGCCGCCATGATGGAGTGCGTTCTTTTTGCCATCTATGAGGACTACATGAAGACAAAGTTCGCGAACTTTGACGCCAGACGTGAGGATCTCGCGACCCTGGCGGGATTTGCCGGGCAGTTCGACTCGACCGCGGAATTTCTCTCGCAACTCGCGCTCCTCGGGGGAGTCGAAACGGCGGATGCTTTTGCTGGAGATGCGGACTCCGAAAAGATCACCCTTTCCACGCTGCATCAGGCGAAGGGTCTGGAATGGAAGGTCGTTTTCCTGATCTGGCTCGCCGACGGCATGTTTCCCAGTGCCCGAAGCCTGGAGAGTCCCGAGGCCATCGAGGAGGAGCGACGGCTGTTCTATGTCGGGATCACGCGTTGCAAGGACGAACTCTACCTCACCTACCCGGAACTCCGCCTAAACGGGGGATACGGCGACAATTTCCAGCGTCCGTCACGCTTTCTCTCCGAGCTTCCGGAGAAACTCATGGAAACATGGGACGTCGGATTGCCTGGTGCCAGCCGGGAAGAGGAAAGCCCCTTTTGATTTGGCGTTGCCAAACAAGAGAAACTGGAGGCAAACTTCCGCCCCATGAGTTCCGATGATTCCAGCGCGGTGACGCTTGACGCTCCTCAACCGGTTGCCTGCCAGGCATCCGGCGGGAAAAGTGTCGAGAAACTCGATGTGGATTCGCTTCATGCCCGCGACAATGTAGTGATCCGGACCACTGAAGATGTCGTCTACGCGGTGTGTATCGGGAAAAACCTCCACGCCATCCTGACCTCGTCCAACAAGCAGGCCCGTGCGCTTCAGATCATTATCTGTGGCGGGACGAATGCCGATTCATCCGAATACACTCCCAACAGGGTTTTTGTCGGCGGCAGGCTCGCCTACACGTTTGAGAAGGATTCCACAACGATGCTCACCACCCCGGTCATCGCGGCGATGTCCTATCTGCCCGGACCGAGATAAACGCTACTTCCGGCCTGTGCGGATATCCACGAGTTTGTGGTCCAGATCCCGGACCTTTAGTTCCAGTTTGGCGATGGTTTCCTGGGCAATGGCAAGCTGGCGGCGCTTTTCCAGCAGCGAACATTCCAGTTCGCGGATGCGCTTCTGAAGATTGACGCGGATTCCTCCTTTTGCAGGGGTCTGGCTATTGTCGAGTCCCTCGGTGAAGAACGCCGCCTTTCCGAGTGTCAGGGCCTCGGCCGTTTTGCAGTTGATGATTGGGGTGTCGCGGGTGATTTCTCCCAGCCTGCAGAACTCCATCAACGCTCCCGCAGTGGTCGGGCCGTAGAGCAGATTTTCGGAAACCTCGATGAGCCAGTCCATCGTGAGGTCGGGGATCATCGGAGCTTTCGTCCACACCTCCTTGTCGGTGGAAACCATGTCCTGGGAGTTGATCTGCGCCGTCAGAGCCCACGAGTGGATTTGCTCAAAGCGGACAGGACCGAAAATTTCCGCGGAGTCATGCTTTCTCAGATACCAGTTTTCCAAATGATCGGTCGCCATGGGAAGGAAGCATCATTATTCCAAGTTTTTCCGGCATTGACAAGATCCTTTGATCCCGCGCTGCAGCAGAAGGAGCGACCAATTGTGCCTCAATTTCACAAGGCTGAATTGGCAGGGCAGGACGCTCCGGTCCGCAATTCAGACGTTCAAAGCCCTGTCGGGTGGTCGATGAACTGCCAGGGGAGGGCGAAGCGCTCGGAGAGTTCGGCGGCGAGGGCCTTCACACCGAACGTCTCGGTGGCATAGTGACCTCCGTAGAAGAGGTTGATTCCGAATTCCTCAGCTGCCGTGAACGACCAGTGAGGGCCTTCGCCGGTGATCAATGTATCCACGCCTTCTGCGGCGGCTTTGGCGATATCACTGCCAGCACCGCCGGTGACCACACCAATCTTGCGCGCGAGGACCGGCCCGCCGGGAGCCAGATGGACCGGACCTCCCAGTGCCTTTTCGAGCAAATCTCTCAGCACTTCACGGTTGATCTCTGCCTCGAACTTCCATCCGATCGGGCGGTCGGCTGCTACAAAAAACGGCTCGCCGTCTCTAAGGCCCAGACTGGATGCGAGCAGTGCGTTGTTGCCGAAGCGAGGGTGGGCATCCAGGGGAAGATGCGCGCTATAAACCGCCATGTCCGCCTCGATGAGCATTCGGGTTTTCCGGTAAGAGGCACCGGTCAGCGGGGCCATTCCTCCCCAGAAAAGCCCGTGATGCACGATGAGGAGATCCACCCCCGCGGCTGTGGCTTCCTTGATCACCGCTTCGCAGGCATCAACAGCCGCCCCGATCCGGGAGAGGCTTCCGGAATTTTCAACCTGAAGACCATTCATGGCATTCGGGTAGTCCTGGAAATCCGGGATGCCCAGAAGTTCGTTCAAGTAAGCGGTGACCTCGTTCAAATGCATGCAGTCATTGCAGCGGATCGCACCGCCCATGAGAAGGAATTCTTTCGGGGGATGACGCGGACGGTTCCTCAACCCAGTGCCTCGCGGATGCGTGCTTGCGCCGCGCGCCCGAGAGTGACGGGTTCCGGGATTCCCTCAAGGAAGACAGCTGCCTCATCGCGGGATTTGCGATCAATGCGAATGATGGCTTCGATGTGGATGATCAACGAGCGATCCACCCTGAGGAACGGGGGAGAGGGGAGCAATTTTTCATAATGCGCGATCGTTTTGCAGATCATGAGAGGGGCTGAGTCTTTGACAAAGATCCTTGTGAAGTCCCCATCGGCTTGAAGCAGCGGAATCGAGGAGAGCGTCACAACGAGCGTACGCTGGGGAGTTTGCAGGCAGATCCGGTCATCGGCGGAATACGGAGGCTCTGTCAGGCCTTCTTTCGCAGGCAGGCAGGCGGACTCGATCCGCCGGATCGCCTGGGCGAACCGCGCCGGCTGGACCGGTTTGAGGATGCAGTCAATGGCCTCGATTTCAAAAGCATGGATCGCGTGACGGGCATGGGCGGTCACGATGACCGCCTTCGGCGGACGTTCCAGATCCCGGAGAAGTTCAAACCCGGATGCACCCGGCATTTCAATATCCAGAAATATCGCGTCCGTCCTTTCGCTGCTGAGCAGTTCCAGTGCGCTGTCCCGGCCATCCGCTTCCCCGATGATGTTGACTTCGGGATGGGCCTTGAGCAGGTGCCGGAGCCTCTGCCGCGCCAGAGGTTCGTCGTCAATCAGGGCTACGCGGAGCATGGCCGTCCAACAAGTTCCAGGGTTGCGACGACGATGTCCGCTTCACCGGTGATTTCAAACCGATGGCGCTCCGGGTAGTGGATTTGAAGACGTCTTCGGATCGTGTCCAATCCCACACCGTTCTCAAGTGTGGCTAGGGCCAGGCGGCCGGAGTTGCGCACCTGGATGAGCAGGCGCTCGTTTTCCAGCGAAGCGGAGAGGGAAAGTTCCCATGGTGGCTGAACCGAGGGGAAGCCATGCTTGAAGGCATTCTCGACAAGAGGTTGGAGAAGAAAACTTGGAACCGGCACGGCGCGAGCGGCAGCAGGTGCTTCGATCTGTGTCAGCAGATTGACCCCGAACCGGGCTTTCTGGATTTTCAAATAGGCCGAAGTGGCATCGAGTTCGACTGATAGCCGACTGAGAAGTTCGTGGCGGTGCTCGAGGGAATACCGTAGGTAGGAGGACAACTCCGAGAGCATTTCCATCGCGGCCGCAGGATGTTGAGGAATTTCCGAAAGCACCCCGTTGAGCGAGTTGAAAAGGAAATGCGGGTCGAGTTGAAAACGGAGGAGTTGGACTTCCATCCGCTGCGCCTCCGCGCGGGCTTCGGCAACCTGCAGGCTTTTCTTGTGGGACAAAATTTCCGCCTTAACCCAGAAATATCCGAGTGTCCAAGCGAGGTAAACGACCCACATCGAAGCTGCGAGCAGCAACCATCGGTCCCATGGCGTCCAGCGGAGACTGTGCCAATTGAGCGTGAACACAAGACCCTGGACCAGGGCAGCCTGGAACAGACCCGCCACGAGGGTTAATAGCACAGCCCGGAGAAAAAATCCCGCACGAGGCATGCCGGGTTTCCGAGCCTTGTAAATCTGCCTGAGGGCGCCGGAGATCACAAACCCCAGCGACTCCGCGGCGATGGTCAGACCGAAGGCGCGCTCCAGATCCTGGTGCATGATGTAGCGGATCGTGAAGGCAAGGAATCCGAAGGTCAGCCAGACCAGAAAGTTGATCCTCCAAAACCTCGGCGGATGGAAGAGTTGATTGCGAAGCGCGTCGAGCATGGCGGCATCGTGAGGAGGAATTCTTGAGCGGTCAACGCGACAGAGAGGCTTTGCTGCCCGCTTCATCGAGTTTTCGGCCGGATTCGTCGGGTTGGCGTGGAAAACTTCCCATGATGCGGGGAATGTCGGTCCGTCCGACACACACTATGAAAACAATTCTCTCATATTTCGCATGTCTGGTCCTCTCTGCATCGGTCGCTTTCGGCCACGGATCGATGGCGGATCCGATCAGCCGCTCGTATGAAGTGTTCCTTGAGAACCCTCAGACGCCTCGCACCGATGCCGCGCGTGCGGCGATCGCCGTGGCGGGAACCCAGGCGTTCTACGATTGGCACGAAGTCAATCTTCAGGCTCCCGACTACAATTATCAGGCCAAGATTCCTGACGGGAAACTGCCCGGAGCCGGACGCGACAAGTATGCGGGGCTGAACCTCACCCGGACCGACTGGCCGGCGACCCCGGTGGTTCCCGGGCCGCGCATGTGCCGGTTCTATGCCGCGACTCCGCACGAGCCCAGCTACTTCAAGGCCTACATTACGCGTGAAGGATACAATCCGCTCCAACCCCTGCGATGGGCTGACCTTGTCGAGATTCCCGGAGGAGAGACCGCGGTGCTGCACGGCATGGACTACCACATGACACTCAACCTGCCCGTGCGCAAGGGGAGGCATGTTCTTTATGTGATCTGGCAACGCATTGATCCGGTCGGGGAAGTCTTCTTTTCCACGAGCGATCTGGATTTCGGCGGTGTCGATTATGGTCCGACTCCGGCTCCGATGGTCGCCCCTCCAGCTGCGGACGACGGACACACTCATCCCACACCGACACCAACGCCTACTCCAACCCCAGTGCCGGGTGCTGGAAATGTTACCGTGGAATTTCCCCAGGCGACCGTCACGTTCAAGGTGACGAATGACTGGAAGACGGGATTCCAAGGCGATGTTTCGATTCGAAACAAAACCGGCCAGCCCCTGCGGGATTGGAAGCTCGCTTTCGTGATGGACCGGCAGGTTGCCAGCATCTGGAATGCGAGGGTTGCCGGTCGAGAGGGTGCGCTCATCCGCTTCGATGCTTCCACTTTCTCGTGGAATAAAGATGTGCCTGCTGGGGGGACGGTGACGTTCGGGTTCACTGCAACTCCTGGCAGCATTCTTCAGCCACCCACTGGTTTTGAATTTTCGGCGCAAGGCACCACGCCGACACCCACGCCGACACCTGCGCCGACACCTGCGCCGACACCTGCGCCGACACCTGCGCCGACACCTGCGCCGACACCTGCGCCGACACCTGCGCCGACACCTGCGCCGGGCAATGGAAATGCAGTCGTGGAATTTCCTCAAGCCACGGTGACATTCACAGTCACCAGCGACTGGGGAAGTGGATTTCAGGCGCAGGTAACGATCAGGAACAAGACGAACCAGATCCTCCGGGATTGGGCTACCTCGTTTCGCATGGACCCTTCGGTTGCTTCCATTTGGAACGCGCGGGTCGCATCCAAGGCCGGCACGCTGCACACTTTCGATGCGGCCACATTCGCTTGGAACAAAGACGTCCCGGCGGGAGGAACTGTGACATTCGGATTCATCGGGAATCCAGGGCTCGCACGCAAAGCCCCCACGGAATTTTCATTTGTGGCGCAGGGATCAGGCCCCACGCCATCGCCAACACCGTTTCCTACGCCGACTCCTATGCCAACGCCGACTCCTGTGCCAACGCCGACTCCTGTGCCAACGCCGACTCCTGTGCCAACGCCCACACCGAATCCAACACCTGCGCCGACTTCCGGGATCAGTGTGGAGGACGTCTCGGTCACGGAACCATCCTCCGGGACGATGCTTATACAAATCCCCGTGACAGTTTCGCCGGCTCCAACTGCGGCGCTCAGCGTGATGTATCAAACCAAGGAAGGCACGGCCAAGGCTATGACCGACTATGTTCCCGCATCCGGGACATTGAGCTTCACCGCAGGTGAGACGCGCAAGTCGATCCCGGTGACGATTCAGACGGACACACTCGCAGAGGGAAGCGAGACGTTCACCATCACTCTGGTTTCGGCAACGGGAGGAGTGATCGCCCGGGGCACTGCCGTGATCACGGTCAACGAGGCCTCGTCGGTCACCTTCAACTATCCCGAAGCTCTTCAAAAATCCCTGTATTTTTACGATACTCAGCGGTCGGGCAAACTGCCGCAAAACTTCCGTGTTCCCTGGCGTGGTGACTCCGCGCTCGCGGACGGTTCGGATGCCGGGTTGGACCTCAGCGGGGGGTTCTTTGACGCGGGCGATCACGTGAAATTCGTGCTGCCCATGGCCAGCACCCTTTCGCTGCTCGCCTGGGGCGGAGTGGAATACGGAGCCTCATATGACAAGGTTACCCAGCGCGCCGCTTTGCTCGACGTCATCCGCTGGGGCACCGATTGGCTCATCAAGGCCCATCCCTCGGACAATGTGCTCTATGGACAGGTCGGCAACGGGTCATTGGATCACTCGTATTGGGGACCTCCCGAAACGATGACGATGTCCCGTCCCGCCTATGCTGTCACGACCAGCAAGCCGGGCTCGGAAGTCGCCGCAGAGGCTGCGGCAGCGATGGCCTCCGCGGCCATGCTCTTCCGCGCGAACGATCCCGCGTATGCGGACCAGTTGCTCGCGCATGCACGCAAGCTGTTCGATTTTGCAGACCGCTATCGCGGAAGATACACCGATTCGATTCCGGATGCCGCTTCATATTACAACTCCTACTCCGGCTTCTACGACGAGCTCGTCTGGGCTGCCGCATGGCTCTACCGGGCGACCGGCGAAGCGGCCTTTCTTGAAAAGGCGGAGTCGCTCTACAGTCAGAACCTCGCCAACCGGGCGATGAAGTGGACCCATTCGTGGGACGACAAATCGTATGGCGCAACCATCCTTCTTGCCGAGATCACCGGAAAGAGCATCTACAAGACAGCTGCCGAGAAGTGGCTGAACTTCTGGACGGTTGGGGATGCCGGAAGCCGGATTGCCTACACGCCCGGCGGCCTGGCTTGGCTCGACCAGTGGGGCTCGCTTCGCTATTCCGCCACCACGGCGTTCCTTGCATTTGTCTATGCCGACAGGGTTGGGGACATCGGCACGCGCTACCGCGACTTCGCCAAGCGGCAGATCGACTATGCCCTCGGACAAAATCCTTCCTCAAGGAGCTATGTCGTGGGGTTTGGAAACAATCCGCCGTTGAACCCCCATCATCGCGGAGCGCACGGATCCTGGAACGGGGATATCAACACGCCAGCCACGAGCCGTCACATTCTCTTTGGCGCCCTTGTCGGCGGGCCGTCCTCTGCAAGCGACTCCGCCTACAGCGACGACCGCACGAACTATGTCACCAACGAAGTCGCGCTGGACTACAACGCCGGTTTCACCGGCGCTGTGGCCCGGCTGGCGCAGACATCGAACGCGCAACCCGTGACGGATTTCCCGCCCGCATCGGAGTCGGGATCTGTCGTTGATGAATACTTCGTCGAGGCCGCCATCAACCAGCAGGGATCCGGATTCACGGAGATTCGTGCGCTTTTGAACAACCGCTCCGCCTATCCCGCGCAGGGATCGACGGCGTTCTCGCTGCGGTATTTCGTGGATCTCACGGAGCTCTTTTCCGCGGGCTTCAGGGAGACCGATGTCGTGGTGACCGCCAACTACATTCAGGAGGGACACGTGGCTCCGGCACTCAAGGTTCATGATGCGGCCAGAAAACTTTACTACGTGGATGTTGATTTCAACGGGACCCTGATCCAGCCGGGCACCGGGACATCGTTCCGGCGGGAGGCCCAATTCCGAATGACATTGAGGCCGGGCATCCCGACCTCCGCATGGAATCCCGCAAACGACCCTTCGTTCTCCGGACTACCCACGGGGGGCGCAAATGTCCTCAAGACCAGTGCGATTCCGGTCTATGAAAATGCAGAGATTCTGAGCGGAAAGGTGCCTTGAAATATTCAGATGACTTTCATGCTGAGGCCGCGGATGCTTTCACGATGCCAAGGAGCGACTTTTACTCCCGGTTGTGCGGGTTCGGTTTTTCATCCTTCCCTCCCTGCGCGGTGGCACTGTAGGGTCCGCATCTTATGCTTCGAGCCGGAATCGTCGGGCTCCCGAATGTCGGGAAGTCCACTCTCTTCAATGCTGTCACCCGCACGCGCAAGGCGCAGGCGGCGAATTTCCCGTTTTGCACGATCGAACCGAATGTCGGTATCGTGAGTGTTCCCGATGATCGCCTCGGGAAACTGGCGGCCATCACCAAGTCCGAAAAGATTCTACCCGCGGCGATCGAGTTTGTGGACATCGCCGGGCTCGTGGCGGGGGCAAGCGAAGGAGAGGGGCTCGGCAACCAGTTTCTGAGCCACATCCGCGAGGTGGATGCCATCATTCAGGTCGTGAGGTGTTTCGAGAGCGAGGACATCCACCATGTGGCGGGTTCGGTCGATCCGATCCGGGATATCGAGGTGATCAACACGGAACTCATTCTTGCGGATCTCGCCTCGGTAAAAAAACGTGGCGAGCGTTCGCAGAAGGGAGCGAGAAGCGGAGACAAGGAGGCCAAGGCCGAACTGGCGCTCACGGAAAAGCTCATGCCCCATCTCGACGCCGGGAAGCCCGCTCTCACTCTGGATCTAAACCCCGAGGAGAAAGCCCTGCTCAAGGGATTCTTCCTGCTCTCGTCCAAGCCAACGCTTTTCGCCTGTAATGTCGGTGAAAACGACCTCGGGTCGACCGAGGCGGGATCGGCGGCATCGAAGCATGTGCAGGCGGTCCGGGAATACGCCGCCACCCACCTCGGGAGCGAGGCGGTGGTGATCAGCGCCCAGATCGAGAGCGAGTTGGCCGATCTTCCGGCAGAGGAGGCGAAGGAGTTTCTCGCGGGTCTCGGAGTTGAGGACAGCGGGGTAAGCCAGCTCATTCGCGCGGCCTACCACCTGCTTGGGCTCCGCACATATCTCACCACCGGGCCGAAGGAAACCCGCGCCTGGACGATTCACGCGGGCGACAAGGCTCCGGCTGCGGCGGGGGTCATCCATAGCGATTTCGAGCGCGGCTTTATCGCGGCGCAGATCATCGCCTTCGACGATCTCGTGGCATTCGGCTCCGAAGCGAAGGCGAAGGAAGCCGGCAAACTCCGTCTGGAGGGTAAGGAATACACCGTGCAGGACGGTGATGTCGTCGAATTCCGGTTCAACGTTTGATCCGCCGGAGGCGGGGATGGGAAATGTAGAATGAAGAATGTAGAATGAAGAATGACGTTCCCGGGTCCAAAGGTTTCTTTCATTCTCCATTTTGCATTTCCCATTTTTCATTGTGCTTTGCCCGCTTGGCTGTCCGGCGTCCGGGTGTCCTGATCGCCGAGGCACTGCTGATTTTATTCGCAGCCGTATTTATTTTTCAGAGTCGTCAGGCATTTGATTCGGAGATTCTGAATCTTCTTCCGGCCGATGCGCCGGCGGTTCAGGGGCTCAAACTTTATAACTCCCGTTTCAATTCCTCGCGCGAGCTGGCATTCCTTGTCGAGTCCGGCGATCCCGCGGCTGTGGATGACTTCGTCGAGGAACTTTCCAGGCAACCATGGGTGACGCGTGTTCTGGATGCCCCTCCGACCGAATCCTCCTCCGGCCGCGAGACCCTTCCGCAGCTTGTGGCCCCTCTTCTTCTGGCGCAGGACGATGAGGATTTTGATCGCACTCTAGGTCTGCTGGATGCGGAAAAAATGAAGCTGCATGTCACCGCACTCGCCGCCAGGGCAGCGGCGGGCTCTCCGGTGGCACTCATGGAATTGACAAATGACCCCACCGGGCTGATCGCCCCGGTTGCGGCCGGGCTTTCCGAAAAACTCTCGATTGCGGAGACCTTTGACATGGCCTCCGGAAATGCGCGGATCATTCCTGTTGTCACAAACCAACCGGATCTGTCCGCGGAGAGCTGTTCGTCCCTGATGAAGGCGGTGCACAAGTTCCTCGGTGGTATGGCAGGGCGCCCCGGCGCGCCGCTCGTTTCCGTCACCGGGCGCTCGCCGTATGTGGATGAGATTGCCAGCTCCATGCAGCGGGACATCGTTCTGACGAGCCTGGTCTCGATTGCGGCCGTCACATGCCTCTTTTGGTTCTCATTCCGCTCGCTCGTCCCGCTGGCCGGTTCGGTGCTGATCCTGGCGTGGAGTTGTATGATGTCCCTTGCTGCGGGCTCGCTCGTTTTCGACAAACTCAATGTCGTCGCGATGGGGTTCTGCTCGATTCTTGTCGGTCTCGGGGACGACTTCAGCCTGCTGCTTTACCAGCGGTATGTCGGTGCGAGAGGAGCGGGAATGGAGCGTGAGGCGGCAATTGAGGATTCGGTTCGTCATGCGGCCCCTGGAATTTTGTGGGTAGCCCTCACGACATCCCTTGGTTTCGCCGCCCTTTCATTCAGCGGATCGGCTGGCTTCGCTCAACTTGGCATCCTGATCGCCATCGGGGTCGTGGCGGGAGCCGTTGGGATGATCGCTTTCATGCCGCTCTTTGAGAGGGATGTTCCCATCCGTACTGGCGACCCGGTTCTGGGGCTTTGTGTCCGGCTCATGAAATCGCGACGGCTTCCATTTTTCTCGGCCATCGTTTTTTCTGCGGTGTTTCTGATCGCACTCGTTCCCTGGCGGCCGCTTCATTTTGATACCTCCACGCATTCTCTCGAACCGCGGGACATCCCCGCGGCAAAAACGCTCGCCCGCATCATGGAGGTTTTTCCGGCGACCTTCGAACCGGTGATGATTCTTGTTCCAGGGCCAGTTGGCCAAGGAATGCTACACGGCTTGGATCGTGCTCTGGAGGATTTGAAGTCCCGCGGGCTGATTACAAAATTCTCCAGTCCGTCCCCCCTCTCTCTCGATCCCTCCCAGGTCGGACGCAACATCGCGAAAGTCCGCGCCCTTGACATGGAAGGGGTGAGACGCAGTCTTGCCTCAGCGGAAGAATCCGCCGGACTCCGGGCCGGCGCGCTAGATTCTGGCGTGCGTCTTCTCCAGGGGCTGCAGTCCCCGGAATCCCTCCATGCCCGTCTTCCCGCCACATCTCCCTGGTGGTTTGTTCTCGACCGGATGCTGGCTCCCGGATCGGGAGACGTGATCTACTACCTGCATCTTCCGGAGAACACAGACTCCGCGGGCAGACGGGAGATCGAAGAGGCGGTGCATCGCGCTGCGCCGGGCTCGTTTGTCACCGGATGGAACCAGATGCTGCAATCCCTCGTTCCCTGGGCAACCCGGGAACTCCTCCTATTTGGCGGGATCGTTGTGGCAGTTATTCTCGTTCTTCTGCTCTTTATCTACCGTCAGTTCCGCGCGTTCGGCCTCCACGTCGCCGCGCTGTTTCTTGCGATGTGCGGGACTGTCGCCACCCTCAAGATTACCGACCGCCCGGTCAACCTGCTCAATGTTCTGGCATTTCCTCTGATCCTGGCTGTTGGAGTGGACTACGGAGTCCATCTTTTGCTCGCCATCCGGGAACCTGGAAAAATCTCCGAGACTCTCCCGGCGGTGATGAAGCCGGTCCTCATTAGCGCGCTGACAACTATCACAGGCTTTGGTGCGCTGACCCTCGCCCGGAATCCCGCGCTGAACGGACTGGGATTCGTCTGCGCGACGGGTGTCGCCTGGTGCCTCGTCACCTCTTTTCTGGTCATCGTTCCGATGGTTTTCCTGCGCCGGGGAAAGGTCAGTTCCGCCGGGTAGTGGTGGATTCAGAGATCAGTTGCATCAGATGGGATTTTCGGTCCATGATGAATCTTCATGCCGCACCTGAAATCCTTTTTAAAAGAACAGCCGGAACTTGCAGGGTTTGCTTCGAATATCGATGCGGGGATCGTGGAGTCCGGGCACGCTGAACTTGCAGAGAAATTGCTCACCGAGGGCCAGCAACACTTGTTTTCCGACTGGGACGCTCCGGGAGTGAAGGATGCGGAGAAGCGCCGGTTTTTGGAAACACTTGCAAATGCCCACCGATCGTATCCGGGAGGGCTTCCGGGCTACATTTCCAACGCGCGCCGGTTGCTCGCCGAGGCCTCGGCGGGAGCGAATCCCTTTGAAGGTTGCACGCCTATCCGTCCTGATCTTGCCGATCTTTCCGGATTCGGGGAGGAATACGACAAGGCGGAGGCGGCCGGTTTGAAATGTTTTGCCGAGACAGCCGTGGTCCTCGTTGCCGGGGGTCTCGGGGAGCGTCTTGGCTACCACGGCATCAAACTCGACATACCGGTCGAGGTCACCACCGGGACGACTTATCTGGCCCACTTTGCATCGGTGATTCTCGCTGCGTCCCGACGCCTTGGAAGGAAAATCCCGCTCGTCATCATGACAAGCCGGGAGACCAACGAGGGAACCCTCGCCACGCTGGCGGCCAACAGGAATTTCGGGCTCGATGAGGAACAGGTCATCATTCTCTGCCAGGAACTGGTTCCCGCCCTCTCGGATGTCGGCGGGCATCTTGCGCTGGAAGGAAAATACGAGCTCGTCTTGAAGCCACATGGTCACGGGGACATCCATATGCTCCTGCACACGAGCGGAACGGCAAAAAAGCTCGCCGCTTCGGGCGTGCGCTACCTGCTCTTCATCCAGGATACAAACGCTCAGGTATTTAATGCGGCGCTCGCCGCGATCGGCGTTTCAGAACTTCACGGCTACGATTTCAACTCGATTGCCGTGAATCGGATTCCCGGCGAGGCGGTAGGCGGGTTAGCAAAGTTAAGGAAAGACGGCGCGCCTGATCTCACCCTGAATGTCGAATACAACCAGCTCGACCCGCTGCTTCGGGCCACTGTCAGCCCTGAGGGCGACGTACCGGACAGCCGCGGTTTCTCGCTTTTCCCAGGCAACATCAACGTTCTGATAATCCGTTTGGAACCGTATCTTCGTGTTCTCGAGTCATCGCAGGGGATCGTTGCAGAGTTCGTGAATCCGAAATTCTCGGACGCCTCGAGAACACAGTTCAAGAAACCTGCACGCTTGGAAACGATGATGCAGGACCTGCCGAAACTTTTCACGGCAGGCGAAAAAGTCGGGGTGACCATTTTTGACCGGGCCTGGTGCTTCAGCGCCTGCAAGAACAACCTGGCTGACGCTGCAGTTAAGGTCGCCCAGGCCGGACCGCCGGAAAGCGCATCCAGCGCGGAGAATGACTTCTATCTGGCAGGCCGCCAAAAGCTCCGCATGGCGGGAATAGCGGTTGCCGATGGTCAGACCGCTATGATCAGGGGAATCCCTTTCACGGCGGGTCCAAGAGTCATCTTACGTCCTTCGTTCGCTCTCACCATCGCGGACGTCCGTGACCGGATCAGCGGGGGAAGCCTCACGGGGGCCTGCACTCTCGTTCTGGACGGTGATGTTCGTCTGGAGAATGTCATGGTTTCCGATGGTGCGGCGCTCTCTGTAACGGCTGCTCCCGGCAGTGATATCGCCGTCAAGGATTCCACGATCACGCCCGGGCCGGGATTTGAACTGCAGGAGCTTTCCGATGTGGAAATGAAATCGGCGGACGTCCCGGAGTATCTTAGAATCCGCGGATACCGGATCGTGGACGCCGGAGCCAGGCAACTCTCCGCCTCCGGAACCTGGACGGTCAACTCTTCGGGAGACTTTGAACCCGCCTGATCTCCCCGATTTTTCCGCAGGAAGAAACCCTCCATGTTGACAAAAAACTTCAGCCTTTTCCTTGCGCTCCGCTATCTGAAGCCGAAGCGCACATTTCTCTCGATCATCACGCTCGTATCGATCCTCGGGGTGACGCTCGGGATCATGGTGCTGATCCTTGTGATCTCGGTGATGACGGGATTCGAACTCGAACTGCGCCGTAAGGTCATCGGGTTCGACGCGCATCTGGTCATCAGCAATCAGGCGGTCATGGAAGATTGGACGAAGACGATGAAACTTTGCCAGGAGGATCCCCGCGTCACGGCGGCGGCTCCCTTCGTGCAGGGCCCGGTCATCGTGGAGTTCCAGAACCGTCGGCTTGCCCCGAAAATCCGGGGAGTCGAGCCGGAACTCGAAGAAAAGGTCGTGAGTGTCGGAGAATACATCGTCGAGGGCAAATATGACCTCGATGGCGACAAGACCGTGCTTGGGTCCGAACTGGCCCGCACGCTGGGGGCCAGGGTGGGGGACAAGGTGACCGTTTATTCCCCGGGAAACTTCGACCAGATCCTCAACGAACTGAACCGGATCGAGAAAGAGGGCGGAAATGCTGCCGACGCCGCGGCATTGAAGCAGATGGTGCTGCCGAAGGAACTGGAGGTGACGGGAATCTTCGAGAGCGGTCGCTATCTCTACGACAGCGAGTTTCTGATCGTCCCGCTCTTCATCGGCCAGGAACTCTACACCCTCGGGGACTCTGTCCACGGGCTTGCCCTCCGCACCACCGATCCCTATCTGGCACCGGAAATCCGCGATGTGCTCAACGACAAGCTCACTCCACCGGAGTTCGCCCTAACCTGGATCGACCTCAATAAGCAAATCTTCGATGCCATCCGGATGGAGAGAAATGTCATGTTTTTCCTGCTCATGTTCATCGTTCTTGTCGCTGCCTTCGGGATTATGAACACGCTGATCACCGTCACCGTCCAGAAAACCCGTGAGATCGGCGTGATGAAGGCGCTCGGCGCCCGCACTCATCAGATCATCGGAGTTTTCCTCGCCCAGGGGATGGTGGTGGGAGTATTCGGGACGATCACCGGACTCGCACTTGGAATCGGGATGGTTCAGTATCGCAACGAGGTCAGTCAGTGGCTCGCGACAGGATTCGGCGTCGAGATTTTTCCTCGTTCCGTTTACCAGTTCAGCGAGATCCCCGCCCAAATCGTGCCGTCGGATGTGGCCATCATCTGCGTGAGCGCGTTCCTCATCTGCTCACTGGCAGCGCTGATTCCCGCATGGTTCGCTGCCCGCCTCGATCCGGTCAAGGCCCTCCGCTACGAATAGGCTGTGCAGAACAACGACTTTCCCCCGGTTGAGATGGATCCGTCCATGCCTTTCGACAGGATACGGGAGCTGTATCTGTATGAGGAACCGGCTCTGCTCGCCTCGATCCGCAGGGGGGACCGCCGCGAGGCCACCCGGATCATCAACCTGCTTCTGGTGCATATCTACAGCACCGGGGCTGAGAGGAGCGAACTGCTCAAGGGCCTGCTTCTCGAACTGATTGTCATGATGTCACGCGCCGCGGTCGAAGCCGGGGCTTCGCAGTCCGAGGTCTTGGGACTAAGGTTTACGCACCTGACCGAACTGGCCGGAATTGAGGACGACGAGCAAATGTCCCACTGGCTCAGGGATTCGGTGGTCCGGATCTTCGAGGCGGTCGAGCGCCGGCAGGACTTTGCACTCCCGGCAGTCGTGACGCGTGCGCTACAAATCATCCGGGAGGAATGTGGTGGCGACATCGAGCGCGCATTGGTTGCCAGGAAGGCCGGGATATCCCCCGGACACCTCGCTGAGCTTTTGCAGGAGCGCACGGGACGAACCTTCACCGAGATTGTCCGTGAGGCCAGAGTCGACCGGGCCTGTGAACT
>Ga0247840_10001685_pt1 | contig 42330 bp, 49 predicted proteins | sample LaCruzMarch2015__FD_192404 | JGI IMG/M metagenome (GOLD analysis project Ga0247840, IMG submission 192404) | Freshwater microbial communities from meromictic Lake La Cruz, Castile-La Mancha, Spain - LaCruzMarch2015_17m | ecosystem: Environmental > Aquatic > Freshwater > Lake | place: Spain... | reverse complement strand
GTACTGGTATGACCAGCCATAGCTGAGATCATACCATGCCCCATCGCCAATGAACTTCGCTGCAACATTGGTGGAACTGATTGGGGACCAGCCACCTATTCCGTTATTCCACCACCATCCGCTCAGATACTGGTAACCTAGGCGTAGAATACCGTCATCCTGCCACAATCCTACATCAACAGACTGAACGTACTGGTATGACCAGCCATAGCTGAGATCATACCATGCCCCATCGCCAATGAACTTCGCTGCAACATTGGTGGAACTGATTGGGGACCAGCCACCTATTCCGTTATTCCACCACCATCCGCTCAGATACTGGTAACCTAGGCGTAGAATACCGTCATCCTGCCACAATCCTACATCAACAGACTGAACGTACTGGTATGACCAGCCATAGCTGAGATCATACCATGCCCCATCGCCAATGAACTTCGCTGCAACATTGGTGGAGCTAATTGGCGACCAACCGCCGAACCCGTAATGGAACCATTGTCCTGGAGCATAATGATAACCTAAACGCAGAGCATCTCCGTCCTTCCACCATGCAATGTCGCCAGCGCTGATATAACAATACGACCACCCATTTCCCGCGTCTTGCCAAACCTCATTATATGCGGGATCTCTAAGATAAACGGCGCTGCCATTTTCGCTGAAAACCGTTGCCATAAGGCAGAGCAGACTCAACGACACAAGCAGTCCTCGTGACCACGTCTTCAATATTCTTCGAGCGGTCATGTCAGTCTCCCTCGCATTGGCGTCAGATACAAGAGGTTAACCATTCCCAGGGGCTGCCGGCTCAGATCCCCTCGGGAGGGCAACCTCGTGCGGTTTTTCAACAGTACCATCCAATCGCCCCCTGGTCATTGCACGTTAGCTTACATACACCCCAATGAATCGGTCAAAAGAGAACTTCGACATACACCGATTAAGACACCGAAGAAGTTGAAAAGTTCTCCATAAGCTGTCAAGAAGCCTGCTGGCCACCATCATTACAGACTCAACCGGACTCTTATGAAAAGAAACCGCACATTTCACCACTAGACCCGCAGTCTCATTGCTTTTGAAAACCGTTGGAATGATTGCTGGAGCTGAGATTTCAACCAATCAGACATTACTGTAGCGGGTGTTGCGAATCATTTCATAGCCCTTGATCAGTTCCCGGATTCCGGCATCGAGAGAGTATGCTTGATGGAATCCTGTCTTCTCGATCTTCTCGTTTGAAACCAGGTAATCGCGCTTGTCCGGGTCCTCGCCGACCGAAGCCTCCATGAAAACAAACGCCGGTATATGTCTCTGGATAATTTGGCAAAGTTCTATCTTGGAGAGATTGGCGTCTGAGAGGCCCACATTATACGCTTCATTCTTCATGTCATCAAAATTACTAAGACCATGCATAAAGACCCTCGCGACATCTCGCACATGAATGTAGTTCCTCTTGAAATTCCCCTCAAAAAGGACTACGAAACGGTCGTGGACGGCCCTGTAGACAAAATCGTTAACCAAGAGGTCGATACGCATTCGGGGTGACATTCCAAAAACCGTTGCAAGCCTGAAACTTATCGAGTTCCCGCGGTCCAGCAACGCCTTTTCAACTTCAACTTTGTGAATACCATAGAGCGATATCGGTCTTAGAGGGGTCTCTTCGGTGCAAAAGTTGCCTTTCTCTCCAATCCCATACCCGCTGTTTGTCGTTGGCATCAGTATTCTTTGCTCCGGGCTCATCAATTTCAACATGCCAAGCACAGCGTCACGATTGGTGGTTACAGCTCCAATGGGATCCTTCGCACACAAGGGGGCACCGACCAGAGCCGCCAAAGGGATTACGACGTCAACTTTCTTAATCAGCGGCCCAACGATGTCTTCCTGCCGCACATCCCCGCGAACGACCTCAAAGTTGTCGTGATGACAGGCGTGTGCCAAGCTATTCTGACCAAACATAAAGTTGTCCAGAACCGTTACTCTGTAGCCGGCCGTCAGTAGTTCAAGAACCAGGGTGGAGCCCAGATATCCAGCTCCACCAGTGACGAGAATGTGAGGAATCATAGACTAAACCTCCTTCGGGAGATGTGCCTCGTGGTGATCCTACTGTACTGATTCAGCCGGTATGTAGTTGCCGTAGGTCGTCTCTAATATAATCCAGACGACTAGTTTTATCTTGAAGCACTCCACAACGCCCTTGGATGGGTATATAAACCCCACAATAAATTCAGGATTTTCTTGACCGTGTTCCAATCATGATTCTAAAATTTCTCAGCCCCAGCCGTAAGGCATGCCACAGGTCTATTCGTTCAGATCTTACGAAGTTTATGAAGTAGACCAACGAAAAGACTGCTGAGAAAATGATGTTCGGTCGGTTATATAACCTTTTCACAAGGGGTTTGAGCCCAGGAATCAAGACAGTCAACTGGAAGAACTTATGGATGTTGGCGACCTGATCAGCATCGGCTCTATTTATCAATGAAGAGTTGTGATATGACGTTAACAAATGGTCCGGGTTAAAATCGGGAGGCAGGAGTTTTTCCTCAATACAGTGATCGGCCAGGTCTGTTCCAGGATAGGGGTTAAAAATTGAACACCAGGGATAAGATGTCCCTATACGTATATTTAAATCAATTGTGCTGAAAATATCATCATGAGTCTCCCCCGGCAGTCCCACCATGTTATAGGTCAGAAATTTGATGCCGGCCCGGGTTAACCTCGAGGCGGTGAGAATGATATCAGCATCGCTAATTTTTTTCCCTAGCAGATTATTTCTGATACTTTCATTTCCACTCTCGACAGCAAAAGCGGCCATCACGCATCCGGCTTTTTTAAGAGCACCAACCATCTCCTCATCTGTGGTATCGGCTCTAATTCTACAAATGAATGGCAAGTCCAGTTTGTTTTGATAAAGGTCCATTAACTCAAAAAACCATTTCTTGTTTAGTCCCAGTGTATCGTCAAAAAAATATACCGTTTGAAGTCCAAAATCCTTTTTCACTTCTAATATTTCTTCAATTACTGATTCAGGGGATCTGAACCGTACGAAGTGCCCTTTCCCTTGATAGATTTCCCTCATTTTCTTGTTGTAACAGAATGAACAATTGTAAGGGCAACCTCTACCTGTCATGAATGATTTTGTGGGATACGTTCGAAAAAAGTTGTCTTCATAATATATGGATCGGTCGGCAAACGGCAACTGATCGAGGTTTGCTACTGGACGAACAGGATTCTTTTCAATTTGCCCTCGTCGTTTAATCCATAGATTGTGAATTCCACTGGGTTCAATTCCTTTGGCGAGCATACCGGAAAGCTCGAGTAATGCATCCTCCCCTTCACCTATGCAAATAGCATCTGCATCCGATTCTTCCAGGATTTTAGGGAAAAATGTAGGGTGAGGGCCGCCAAAAATTATGAATGGGGCGGGCTTGGGAGCAACGTGTTTAATTTTATCGGCAATATCTACAGCCCATTGGTGAAGTCCTGACATAAGAGAGAACGCCACCATGTCCGGTCTGTATTGTAATATTTCGGATTTTATTCGGTCGAAAGAGGAGTTGATAACCATCCTGGTAGAATGCCCGTTCTTCTTCAGACAGGCGGATAGCATCATTACACCCAAATATTCATAGTATAGGCTTTGGACGAACAGCACTTTGGCCATCTAAAACCCCCATGCCACAGATATACCCGAATAATTAATTCAGAATGTTTAGATTAGAGGCTTCTTTGCCAGAACGAGATATGCTGCGCCTAGTGGCAACCGGCAAATATAAGGCTCTATTATCCTCATGCTCTTAAGAACGCGCGGGAAAAGAAATCTAAAAGTGGTATTGATCAGTTTGAAACGGCCCTGCACCACTAATCGTTCGGCCTCGGACGGGAAAATCGGAATCGCTTCGCGATCTATTTCAGCGCGAGACATACTAAACCTTATTGGATTCCATGGATTGTTCTCCCACAATGCGAACAACCCACCGGGGGACAGAGATTGAAACACATGACCGACCGCTTCTGGCCTTTCGTTTGGAGGAATGTGATGAAAAACCCCGCTACAGAATACGAGATCAATATCCTGTTCCGGATTATGCTGGTCGAGAAGAGCGAGCCTGACCCGATCCGAACCATAGAGTGAACGAGCTACTTCCAGGGATTTGGCAGACACATCAACACCAACCAAGTGGGTTGCCCCCAACTCTTTTATAAGATGCTCAATGGCTATGCCTGTGTGCCACATCCGAAATCCATTACTCGTAGCCCCTTGTCAGTGGATGTCTTTTCCCAAAGATCTAATTGCGTTATGATATGTTTAAGCCATAGTACGCGCTGCTGTTGCCAAAAGGTTCTCTTCTCTCCTGAAAGCCACAGCCATTTCTTCAGTTCGGTCTCGAAATGATCTAGGGGAGCAACCCTGTCGAAATAAGGTGTATCATCTTTCATAATTTTCATCCCTTTCCTGCTCACTCCCGAATTGCCTGCATATTAGGAAGCCTTTCGCAGCACTACATGGAAACCATGACCGTCATCGGGATCCCAGTCTTTCAATGACAATCCATTCCCTCGCACAAAATCCCTGACCTCAAAAGGATGGGAATCTAAGGGAACCAAACCCTTTTCGCGAAATTTTTCGATCCACCAGTCCTTTTCATGCACAGTGAGGTGATAATCTATACCCTGCGTTGGATCTGAGTCCGGAAGAGTATCAATAGAAGCCACAAAAATTCCAGAGGATTGCAGATGCGCGGTTATGTTTTCAATCAGGCGCTCAATGCGGTCTTCTCTAATATGTTCGAGGACATCCCACGATGTTATGCAGTCAAACAATATCCTCTTATTGTTTGCACAGTCTATGACTTGAAAGGGCAGCGAGATATCGGCGGTGAACAAATGTAATGGTATGGTATCCCACTCGTGTAGTCGAAACTCTCGAGCCACTATGGAGCCTTCGATCCCCACCGCGGTGAAACCGTCTTCCAAGAAACTTTTTACAAAAGCACCGCCTGCGCAACCCAGGTCCAAAACTTTCAAGTCCGGTTTGTACTCAAATAAAGAGTATAATTGTACATTAAACTTCCTGTTCAAATTGTTGTCATATATGCCGCCTCGCGGTTCCTTATAATCCCAGGAATCGTATGCGGCATCTTGCGTTGCAATGATCCTAAGGGGTGGGTTCAAATGGCCATATTTTTGATTATAAAGCATCTTCCATATCTTGTCTTCAATGTGCTGATTACCCCCTATTTGGATAGGCCAGAGGACGTTGTGTGCGCACCTTTGAAGTTTGAAGAAGGTTTTCGCACCAGGACGTGCCGGGGTTTTCTGATAAAAAGCTTTTGTCCTTCTGAAGATCTTGTAGGCGAGTCTCTTAATATTTTGAAAGATTTTCATGTTTTCAACCATTTACCCCGTGATCTGGATAGGATTCCGAGATCATTTGAAATATTTTCTACGCAAGGCAAGAGTTGCCATAAAGGCAGCCCAAGACTCGAGAAAAAGATTTGAACTCAGGCCCCTAGTGATGCCGTGTAACCTCGGACGGTGAAAAACTAATCAGCTACTGTGACCTCAGTCACAGTGTCGCTAAATCAAACTTTAAGTTTGAGATAACTCTTTTTAATGTCATAAAGACCTTTAATAGCCATCAATGAATCTAAAACAAGCCTATAGTCAGGTAATCCTTTACTTTTTCCAAATTGTCTGGATCTGTGAAATATATAGACTTGTTTGATGGAAATGTTCCCCAATTCTGCTCTCAATAGCAACTCAGCGTTAGGATGGACTGGAAGACAGACGATTTCATCAATTAAACTTAAGAGGACATCTCTTTTTATCATATGGAATGCACAATTTACATCGGAATATTTTGGAAAGAAAAGAAACCATACAAGCCTGTTGAAAACGAACGAGGCAAAACGTCGGATGAGAGGATCCATGCGTGCAATCTTGGCACCTCTGACAAAATCAAACTCCTCTATCCATGGGGCTAGCTTCCAAAAATCCGCCGCCACATATTGTCCGTCGGAATCGGTAAAAAAGACAATCGGGCATTTTGCTGTTTTGTAAAGCCTGAGTGCAGCTGCACGGAATCCATCTTTTTGGTCGTTGTATGTTACTTTCAGAAAAGGGAATTTTGCAGCTAGCCCCTTGAGGATGTCCTTAGTTCCATCAGAACTGGCAGCTTCATCTATAAGGATTTCAGAACCTTCTGGCAAATATTGAAAAACCACTTCTACCCATTCAGTTATAACAGATTCAATAACCTCTATTTCGTTGCAGACAGGCATAAGCAGCGATACAGGGAACGTAATAGTTCTTGCTGATTCTGAATGGTTCTCGGATTTCTTCTCAAAGACCGTACATGATCGCATTGATAACCTCTGTGACGCTTTGTACTCGCTCAGGGAAGGGAAAAGTCAACAAAAAACTTGTGTTGGACTAAGAACTTTAGAGCACGGCTATAAGTCCAGTGTAGCCATACAATAAATGGTAGTACCGGGAAGTTTCCCAGGCAACAATTCTGCTTCAAACACGAAATACTTGGCCAAGAGCTTATGTAGCAGTGAGGAAACTGAACGACCAGCACTGGGAACCACCACAGGCTTTTCGATCCGTGTTTTGGCAAAAACAAGAGACGGCAAGTAAAGCATGTGAAAAAAGTAGCCTAATTCAATCCTCTTTGTAGCAATGCCGTCCAGAATCCTGATCGCATCGTCCAACGTGTAACGTTTTAGGTGTCCCGCTTTTAAATCCAAGTCACAATAAAGTTCTTGCCTCGCCGGGACTGTTATCATGATTTTGGTAACTGATGGATATGCAGCCAAACAACCCGACAGAAACTCGGATGGATTGGAAAGATGTTCGAGAACTTCTATAAGCATTAAAAACGTTATGGATTTTCTAAGCGTATACGGTACATCTTCCGCATTCATACCAAGGAACAAAAATTCATCGACAGATTCGCAAATGGCCTTTGGCTTGCCCTTATCACAACCAAATCCTTGAATTTTTCGATCCCTTAAAAAATTGACAAATATACCAGGGCCACATCCAATATCCATTAGCACATCCGTCTTAGAAATATGCGGCCTTATCTTTTTCCAAATTATTTCATGTCGGGCTCGAACAAAAAAATGGTTTTCCACATTTTTTGGGTAGAACATTTCATATTGTCTTTGTGAAAATGTACCGTCAGTCATTATCATTCTCCATGAACTGATGTCGGTCGTCAATCGTGGAACCAACTCGTTAACGTACCCCACTTAACCCCTAACTCGTCTCTTCTGGCCCAAATTGAACATTTCTCAAAAACTCCCTGATCGTTGCCATCGAATCTGGAATGGGAAAGTATTGCTTAATCCTCTCTATACAAATTTCATACGTCACCTTTGGGCAACCAGGGTTAAACGATGTATTACCATTCACCATTCTTATTACATCCGAGAGTCTTACGAGACTATCTCCGCAAATGTTGAAAGTCTGGCCGAAAACCTGCATGTTTAAGAGTTCTAATGCAATGCTAGCTGCCACGTCTGTCGAAATGTATTGGAGTCTACTATCTGGATGGAGCCACAGCGGTCTACGTGTCAGGATATCATATATGGGATTTTTTTTTAACCCAGGGCCCACAAAACCCCCCAAGCGGAGTATCAGATGATGCCCAACTTCGTATCGTACTAATTGCTCAGCTATCAATTTGTGGAATCCGTATCTCGAGATCTTGGTTTGATCGATAGCTGAATCCTCACGGTTCTTTTTCTGGTCTGAAACATCTTCGTACACGTCACACGAAGAACAAAGAACATACGAATCATATCTGAAATCATGGAGCGAGTCACACACCGTCCGTACCGAAGCATCGAAGTCCGTTTTAGGATCTTTGTCTGAGACATATTTCTTGGAATTACCCGCTGCATTTATAAAAATATCACAGGATCGCCCAACAAAATCTGTGTAGTTTTGGCGGCTAATTATTGTAACTGAATAGCCTCTAGCATTAGTTTGCCTGAAAAAAGCACTGCCGACAAAACCGTTGCCACCCATTATGAAAATTTTCATAGACCTTCACCCAAAATTAGACACGTAATCCATCGCTTCGATCAGGGTAATTCCTCTGGAACCATTCTATTGTATCCTTGAGGCCGTCACCTAGAGATGTGGGGCAGGAAAGGCCCAAAGAAACTAGTTTCTTTGTGGAGAATATCTTTGTCATTTGTCCATCTGGCTTCGAATTATCCCATTCGATCGTCCCAGTATATGCTACCAAGCTTCTAATTCTTTCAGCCAAATCTCTTATAGAAGTCACTGTGCCCGTAGAGATATTCACTGGATCCTCTCCGTCATGATCTTCAATAAAAAAAGGTATGATGTCAGCAACATCTCTTACGTACACAAAATCCCTGACCGGCTTTCCCGTACCCCACATTACCACTTTAGGAGCATTTGCTATCTTTGCTTCGTAGAATCGCCTTATCATGGCTGGAATTACGTGTGATTCTCCGATCCTAAAATTATCATATTCCCCATACATGTTGCCTGGTATAATGACTGCTGAACGTAAGCCATACTGTTTTCGGTAGCTCATAGCAGCAACTATACCCATTTTTTTAGCCATCGAGTACCCTGCACTTTCCACTTGAGGAAACCCATTCCAAATTTGACTTTCATCAATAGGTGAGACCGCATCCGCTGGATATGAACAGCCTCCTAGGGGGAACACAATTTTCTTAACTTTGTGTTCCTGAGCTAACTGAAAGCCCTGTGAAATAATAGTGATGTTTCGATAAAAGAAATCTGCTGGATACTGGTTATTGGCGCCAATGCCTCCGGAATAAGCTGCTAAGTGCACCAGTGTCTCAGGCTTGAGGTCTTCAAACATTTTTTTGTGTTGATGTTGATCCAGGAGATTGTAATCCAGGCTGGAGAGCCCAACAATATTTGCTTCCCCGTATCTTTCCATCAGGACGGGCATCAAATTTCGCCCCAAAAAACCGGTAGAACCCGTTACCACTATGGGAAACTCAACTTTTTCTGTTGTCCTTGGCTTCATATTTGCTTTGCGCTCCCTTCTCTCACTCAATGCGGACGATAAAGGTGGTCAAACGTTGACGAGTTGGGTTCCACCAGCGTTACACGAAAATTCTATTTCATGAAAATTTTCTAATGCGCTCCTCACAGTTTCTTTTCTTTCGGGTTTGACATATAACAAAAGGAAGCCTCCGCCTCCGGCCCCGCAAAGTTTGCCTCCTGTAGCACCTGCGGCAAGCGCTGTTGAGTACATGGCATCTACCGCTTGGTTACTAACTTCTGGATCCAGAGTCCTTTTCATTTCCCACGTTTCGTCCAAAAGCTTGCCGAATTGTTCAAGGGAATGATTCCCGGTCAAGATGTCGTATCCACGATCCACAAGTTGGCGCATTTTTAGCAAGGAGGGCTTGATTAATTGAAGATTCTCGATCTTGCGTTCCTCGATGTCATTGGCTCGCCTCTTGATCCCGGTAAAAAACATCATTAGGGATTCGTTGAGTTCCTCAATTCTGTTCTTTGAGAGTGGTATTCTGTGTACCCTAATGTCGTCAACGGCGATAAATTCAAGTAAGTTGATACCACCCATTGCCGCAAAGACCTGATCTTGGCACCCTACTGCCTCTTTCAGAATTTCACGTTCAATGTAAATAGCTTTGTAAGCGAGATCAATCTGGGGAACCACTCTCCCCTGAAAAGCCATTAAGCTTTTCAGTAACCCGACAACAAAACTAGAAGATGAGCCAACACCGGAAAACGCCGGCAAATCAGATGTTATACTTATTTCCACGTCCTTGGTCACCCCTAGATACAACATGACCTCTCTGAACGGCCTATGCTTGATTTCCTCCACACAAGTGACGCACTCAACCTTACTGTAGGCCAATCTTGCGCAGTAATCGAACAGTTGAGAGGGAAATGGAATTACCGTGTGATAAATGAACTTATCAATGGCCGCGCCAAGGACGGCGCCACCGTATTGTTCAAAAAACTCTGGGAAATCTGTCCCACCTCCAAAGAAACTTATTCTAAGAGGTGTTCGGGTAAGGATCATAGCTGACTCCTGAGTTCCATCTTAATACAAAATATTCGGCGGTACTCTGCATTTCATTAAAGTGACTTCCAACTCAGGACCAATATGACCTAGAACCGGTCTTAGACCTCCCCCCCGAAGACCGCCCCAAAACCAAATGCGATCCATATTGATCACGTAAAGGGCTTTCTCCATACCAGGCCGAAAAATGACCTGAAACTGTTGATCACCAACGCTAATCGGTACAAAGAAACCCAAAGGGTATAAGGAGCCCCTGGCTTCGGAGTGTTTTGCAATAAATTTCTCGTGGCTGTCTATTGCACCTCTCAACATTTGGCGCCCCATGTCGGTTAGTCTAATCATAAGTAATTCAGAACAGTTGCCTATCGCATCGGGCTCACAAGCCGCACACTCCTGTATGCTGGAGCAAGTTGCCAGGTACCCTACGTCTACCTCGGCACCCAACTTCTCACGCCACTGTTCTACGGGGATTTCTTCCCCGGGGGACCTCAATTTCATTATACCGTATTCACCTATCCATTTTTCTGGGACATAGTGACTCACCACATGGTTTAGGGTAAAAGGGTTGGAGACTCCTTTTAAGGGGATCCTAGATGTGTCAACTACCACAATCGGTTTACGCGCGATCACCCAATCCAGGACACGCAGCTCATTATTTAAGGGTTTCCTCGTGAAATATTCCGTAAAATATGGCGCCTGCCCGGAACCGCTCAGAATGTAGAGCAGTTGCGCCTCACCAAGTACAAATAGGGCATCATTCCCTTCATTAACCAAGTGATCCATGAGTGCCGTGCCCGTGAGCAACAACTCCTTCGACCGATTTGCATACTTTTCTGGTGCAAACGACTTGCGGACGAGTCGAGAAGTTTTTTCGGGATCCACAACATGATCATAGGTTAGCAGCAGTCCGGTGAAAACGCGGGACTTTCCTGACAACAACAAAAGCGGGAGTTTCTTTACCAAACCACTTTTCCATGCACTCCCGGCGAGCGTTGCAATGAGGAGCATGACCACTACCCGTTGGGGAAGATTCATCCACCTCAAACCGTCAATGAGGTAGAAAATCAACCCGAATGTTGACAATGGAATTAATTGCGCGCCCATGTGCGGCCTGGTTATCTGTTTGAAGAGTAAAAAGAAAAACGCTATGCCCAACGCAAGCATGATTCTGCTTATGTTTTGCCTTTGCTGATCTCGCTGAGTTACCGCTCCGTATAAGCCGAGCCCGATCTGCAAAGCTCCCACCCAAAATACAATGCCCTTGGTAACAAAATCATCAATCCTCAGCCAAAGATCGACACCGACCTCATGGGTTGCGCCGTAAATTCTCCATTGACTACCAAAAAAAATGGTATCGACAAAACCTTTGAGTTCGCCCCTGTGCCATAGTATGAACCCCAGCACGCTAATTACGAGACATGGCACCAGCCAAAGGCTCAAAATATTATGAAAGAAATCTCTGTTGAGTTTTTTCCTGACGAACAGGATATTTATGAATTCCACCGAAAGTATTCCGATGAGAGCATATACGACGCAAGAAAAATCGAATAACACCCCACCAGCAAAAGCGATCCAGAAGAGGATCCGGCTGTATCCCACATTAACCTGGCGGCGGTCAACCGCCATGTATGATACCACGATAGATATAATGAATCCATATCGAGTGAAGAAGCTGTCCACTCCGGAAGCGAACAGTAGAAACACTGTTCCGAATACCAAGACAGTCTGGCCTTTTGACCTGCCGGTCAATAGGTAGACAGATATGAGCTGAATCGATGCATTAATGAATTTCTCACTAAATGAAATTAGAGTACCATACGGAAAGGGCAGTAAGGTGACATATCTAACCCCGTATGGGTAAAAGAGATCTTTATGGAAGTGCTTCCCGGCCTGAAAGAAATAACGCCAGACAGCTTCGACGTCATAGTCCCAATTATCAGGGATTACGTCTGTCTCAATCCCCTTTTGTACCGCCTTCAGGTCGGGAAATAAATATAAGAATAATGCTGCTGTGAGGAATGCCAAGAATATTATGTCCGTGAGGTTTCCCGATTTGTCGTCTGTAATGGGAGTTCCGTCTTGTACATTACCTGTTCCTCTTGACCTGCCAACAAAAAGCCAGAAAATCATGGACACTGCTACAGGGAGAAAAATGACGAGCCAGAGGGATATATAATCCACATATTTTCGGTATCCATAAAAACTTGCATCGCTTACCGACTGGGCTACACTGAGTGCACCTCCAACATTGTGTGGTATTACGACTGACGCCATGAGTATGGCAACAACCACGCCAACGCCTACACCTGCATCAATCCGTCCCTCGCCCGACAAAACGCCCAACATCAAACATAGCACCATGGCGAGATAAATCATGAACGCGATGCAATAGGACCAGGGAATCTTGGCAAAAATAAATAAAATATTGGGTAAGAACGTCAATGAGATCGGCGCTGTTTCGGAAAAAATGTACGGGTTGCTATTACCGGGGACTATGACTACCCCATCCGGTTCAAGATGAATCCTGCTAATATTAGCCTTTTGCCAAACCGAAATTTCACTCAAGGGGAATTTATAGATGGTATTACCGTTTCGCACCAAGGCAAGAGAGTAAATTTGTACGTTATTGAGGCCCTCCAAATCCACGAGATTGATTCGGAGAAAAGATATGTGATTTGAGTAAATGGGAAAATCGTATACAAATCTTTCGTTGCCTATAATCTGTCTGACGACTGGTGGATCATTCATGTTGTTCACGAAAAGGTACACATGACTGATAGTCCCTTGACGGAAGCCTTCCACCGACATCTCCATGGCAACATGACCCGGTTCCAAATTCCATAAAATTGGTGTGAAAAACGCTGTGATCAAGAGACCCAGAATGAGAATGGCTTGTCTCATGATAGTCTTATGGGATCCTCAAACCTTTGATTTTCAGTTGAGATTTTCCCATCTGCATTTGTTCCGTTCTTCTTAAAGAACTGGAACATCGTTGCCGGAAGTGGCGGTTTCATCAATTTCCTCTCCTGCAAGTTCGACACTAGTTGTGCAATAGCCCTGTCTGCGGGAAACGATGCAGAAAACACGCTCCAGAGCATGCGCCAAGGTTCCGTCCTGCTTTCCTTCTTCGGGTTCGAAATCTAAACAATTCTCGGGAATCTGTTTTAGCGGCTGCAAGGCCCTCGGCACAAACCAGAACATCGAGCCTGCAAAAAAACCTAACGCTGGACTTTCACTCTGTCCAAGCAGCTCTATAGCTCTCAACAGACTTCCAACGGCTGCTTCATCTGCTCCCCAAAAACGAGAGTTAGTTAGATAATATTTATGGGGTCCGACAATGCCAACGTGCTCTTTCGAAAAGATGTTCAGAGTTTTCTGCACAGTGAATGAATCACCGACCAAGCTTCTAAAGATCAGTTGTCGCCATGTTTTGCCATTAGCGCTGTATTCGCTACGTTTTGTATGTACCTTGAGCACCACGTCGTAGCCATCTAAAAGTCCTCGTCGATACAAGGCGAGAAATGGGCCGATATCTCTCCCTCGGTTCTCAGTCAGCGAGACAAGAATGCCCTGGGCTAATTGTGTGCAGCGATTAATTATTCTTGGTACTGCTGCTTCGAACGGCGTAGTGACATACATGTCGAAAGGTTCAAGGATATTAATTAAAAAGGAGCAGATTTCCTCAAGCAACTCAATATAATAGAGATGCACAACGACCGCAACCCGTACTCCCGGCCTGCCTATTGACCCCGCTTGTACTAAGCGGCTGGCGGGGAGACATGAATTCCCCTTTCCGACATAACAAGTCAGGCCATCTTTGTCCTGTGCGTAATGCCCAGAAAAATTTTCAGATGCATTACTCACAATGCCAACCAGGTCCTTATGCGTGACCGCTCCGAGAAAATTAATATCAATGTTATGGGGATTGGAAGTAAGTAGTTCTGTTTTGGCAAAACCTAACTTCTGCGCCAATTCCGATGCCGCAAAGTGCGTCCAGTTAATCTCTCGCATGTGTCGCAGTGACACGGTATTGAGAATACTCCTTCGGTTGTTCAAGGCAGCAACCTCGACCATCCATGCATAATAAGCACGTAGGGCTGTTAAAAATCCAGGTTTAAATAACGAAGCTGCATCCAATCGGTTATGTACAAGAAGCCGGGACAGCCCTAGCTCATAATGCAAAATAGTCTCGAACTTGGAATTCTGAGGCTGGATAGACTTAACAAAAGCCATAAACCATGCGCTTTGCAATACTTCGCCACCGAGCAGCATCAGGTACGACTGCAAGTGCCAGACTATTTGACGCGATTCAGTAGCACCAACTACCTTGTATCGCACCGCTTTATGCAGCATCCCTCGCAGTGTTGCAATAAATTTTCTTTTGTTTAGCACAAGAAAACTTGAGTTCAAGAAAAAAATCCTTTCCGCTCCTCCTAAATGCCAAACCTTCTCAATGCCCACGCGATAGCTATAGAAGTCGTAACCGATATTGGGACGCTGGATAGTAATAATAGTATACCCCTTAGAGATCTCAGCATCTGGTAGGCGACTAGTGGTTACGAGGACAATAGTGTCGCACACCTCCTCAAGACACGACAACACCAGCCGGAAATACGGTTCGACATTGTCGTTAGGGTCATAGTGCGCCACCACAGCGGCAGTCGCTATCATATCACCCTCGCAGTCGCCTGGAAAAAACATATACTTTTTTCCCAATTTGAAAGAGCCTCGGCCATTTGGATAACACCGTGGCAATTGATCGCGCCATCTTCCCCGGTTGGGGGTAATCGGAAAGCGTCGCAGCGACCGCTCTTACCTCCGCTTCATCTGGGTTGTTCGCCATCGTGCCGGCTTCATTAACGCCTTTGCTAAGAAGCACAGTGGTGGCTGCCTCTTTCAAGAGCGCTTCACGGGCGGCTGCCAATTCGTTTTCGGATCCGGTAGCGTGGATGGCAGCATCGTAGAAAGCGGATTGATAGGTTTGCTCCAAGTATTGCATGCCCCAGCATAAATCGGGCTCGAGATGGCAGCCTTCCGCCCATTCGTTCCAAGCGTTTACAAAAATTAATTGATGTGTTTCATCAGTTGTATGATGGCGGTTATAAGCTCTCAAATAACGCAACCATGACCCGTATAGTGTGGGAGAAGCATTGACGATGATCGTCGGATTGTTCTGGCGGCGCGCTGTGTTGTCCCAACTTGGCACTATACCCCGATAAAACATAAAATCAGGCGCTTGCCTGGTGGCACTAATGGCGGTTATTTTCGCGTAATCGACGATTCCTCCATAAAAAAGGGGATTCGTGATCTTCGGGATTTGATCAGGATGGCTAAACGGTCCGGCAAACTTGTGCGGAGGGAATTCGATAAGAGCATCGGCCCCGACCTCATGAGGGTCCGTAATGTCGTAAAAATCGACCACGCTGATATGCAGACCCGGAAACCCGTGGCGTAGCGCTTCGGCACGCCATTTGTCGAAAGATTGGACGGGATTGGGAATATGCTTGGCTCGATAGACCACCAACAAGGGTTTGCCATTCACTTTGATGTAACGTGAGTCCGAGAAAGCCTCGATAAGCGAATTGATGAAAAGAGTTTCATCGCCCTCGGCATACTTCTGCTCCAGCAATATGCCCTCGTTGTCGCCGTCCCATGTCCTTGTCCAGTTTTCGTTGGCCCAGCACAAGCAGAAATTGATGTCAATATCAGACTTCAGGAAGTTATCGACCGGGAGTTCTAAAATGCGACGGCCGCTGAACCAGTAGTAATGGAAACAAAATCCGTAAATGCCGAAGAGGCTTGCAAGCTCCGCCTGTTCCCGCATGACATCAACATACGTTAAGTCATAAAAACCTAGTTCCCTGGGAATATGTGGCTGATAGTGGTCCTCGAAATTCGGCCGGGCGCGCACAACGTTATGCCATTCCGTAAAACCAGGCCCCCACCAATCCGAGTTTTCTGGGATTCTATGAAACTGGGGCAAATAAAATGCAATCAGTTTTGATTGGTCGCGTACTATCCCTAGATCCCCATCAGGGTGCTTCTCCAAGCGTCCAGATAAAACGGCATGAGCCGGATCATCTACTCCATCTAAAAAGGATATCATTGCAATTTCTCACAATTTTGGTGAATAAGAGGCCGAGACCATGGCATCTCGATCGGCCCTGGAAAGTTTTGAACATTGAACGCCGAACGGGCAGACTTGCAACGTTACAAAAAATTCGAATCCGGCAGTCGGATACGAAATTACATCGACAAGGCTTATGAGGCTTAAATGGTTAAGCTCTTTTATGATCAAGTAAAACGATTCCGGAGTAAATTGCCAAGCATGCACATCCGAGTAGAGCCCTGTGACATGCGACCGTTGCGCTTGCTCATATGCATCGGTTAACGTATGTCCAGAGAGGGCTAATATCCCCTCTGAGCCCCCCCCCCATGCTATTGCTCCGCCTTTCGTAACGGCATACGCGAAAGCATCGAAATGTTTACGCGGTGGGTGGATAATACGCTTTTCCAAAAATGCTTCAATCCATTCGCCGGTTGTAGTGAGCTGGCGATAATAATCAAAGCAATAACGCTTGTCAGGTACCACCAAGGAGAGCTTGCCGTCAGGTTTCAGTATTACCTGGCAGTCCTCTAAGAAACGGATAGGATCAGGTATATGTTCGATAACATGGCTGGCTAAAATATAGTCAAACGGGCCGTGATCTTTCAATGCAGCGGCAAGCGATCCGGACTTCCACACCACGTCAACCTCTTCGATTGCCGACGTATCGACATTCCAGTTCCTGTACTTCTCTCTAATTTCCTCGGAATTGAGGTGATCGACCACAGTTACTTTGTATCCCTGATTCTTGGGTAAGACGGGGTTGTATGCCGGTCCTATTTCAACACCTTGGCCTTGCAAATTAAGGCTGCCACAGATTTTTTCAAAGCGTGTGAGGGTCATGTCAAGAAAAGATTAAGGCTAAAAAGAGTCTGTTGCTCTATAAATATCCTTACGGTGTTCAGCAAGAATGTGAGACATGCTCAACCCTTAACGTGGGGCTCCGGGTGAACTCTTACTTTTTTGCATGTCCTGCTATCGAGCAATGGGTTCATGCTGGCAACCGTCATACGGGCACGCTTTTGAAGATAATAGCGTCTTGACCACCATGGTGCGGTCCAGGATGGTGACCTGACCAAAAACCGTAGAGTACTGGTTTCTTGAAAACCAACCCTGCGCTCTTCGCCATAGCATGGATAGTGTTTATAGGATAGCCGACTGCTCGCGTCGGGTGTTGTGGATCTTCGATATAACAGTCCTCGGAAATTTTGTGGTTAAAACTCAGGTAATTGTTTTCCTGTGCCGACTTTCTGATTTCTTCATCGACAACGAAGAAGGTGGCGAGAACGGAACCTGATGGTTTTAGTATTCTGCGAAATTCCTTCAAATAGTGGACGATGTCTTTCTCCAGCATGTGCGTGAATACCGAATGTAGGAGGATGATGTCGGTGGCACCGTCTGGCACGGGAATTGCGACATCCTTCATCTGCAACTTGCCGTTGGGATTGTACCACTGCTCTTGAATATCCAAGTATAAGAAGCGGAAGTTTGGGTAGCTGACCGTGATGTTTTGATTGGACCACTGAATCGATCGTTCGATGACATCAATACCCAAGTAGCTACCGCGCGCGTCCAAAATCTCCGTTAGAGGAATTGCATCACGGCCGATTCCGCAACCGATTTCTACGATTTGCGAATCCGCCGAAACACCAATCTCTCTTTTTAGTAACGTCGTGTGCTCTTCAGCGATGTGCTCAAAAGTCTCCGGCCCTCCGCCCGTCGAGTGCACGAGATCCAATGGAATCTTGAAAGCGCCGTACTCAAAAACTTGACCCGCCAGCCTCGGATCGCGGCTCGGTTCAACCAGCAGTCCTTCCTCTGGTTGTTCAAGCTTCCTTTCCAGGACGTTTTTTGGGAGTTGTTCTTCCGTGTTCTTCCCTATCTGTGTGCTGCTGCCTTTGCCAAAAGTTTCTGTAAAAAAGCATCTGCCGCGTGACAGGTAGCGATTATGGTTCAGACACCTTTTCACTTGATCGGAGATCCATCGCCCAGGTGCCGTCATCCTCCATGAAGTAGAATTGTATAAATTCTGAATTTGTTCTTCTCTGGAATGAATTGCAGCTTCCTTCATGGATAACTCTTCGACAAGACTACTTATCTGTTCATCACGCCCACCGAGCAAAGCATTCAGATTGGATATCTCTTTGGCCTTAGACAACAAAGTAGTCTCAAGCGCCTGCTCAAGGTCTAAAATCCGCACATCTCTGGATCCGATCTCTTGCGCACTGGCTTCCAGTTGGGCTGTCGTTTCTACAAGACGAGCATCTTGCTCCCGAAGCCATCCCTCCAGTTGTCCTATCCGGTCGGACAAGCCCTTTAGCTCGCCACCTGCCTGAGATCGCTGCTGCCTGAGTTCTTCCATCAGGGTTCTGGAAGGATACGAAAGCATTGAACTCTCAATTCAGCGCGGCACTCGAAATACTCGAAACGAAATTCTTGTCCGCACCATCCGTGGCATTTTCAAAATTTGAATTGGCTTTCAGGACGCATTGCGGTGTATCCGGATCGTAGGACCAAAGGTCTTCTGCGCGGTTGTGGTGCTTCATTTCCAGGTCAAGCAAATCCGAAACCCTGTCGACCACATCGGAAATCTTGAGCGGGAAGCTGATCCCAAGGCGGTCGGAGATTTTTTCAAGCGTCCCCGGCCAGTTTTCGAGGAGCTGTCTATACGAAACGAATACCCGGGGGAAACTGCGGGTCCAGAGTTCCGCTTCCAATTCATGGACCATCCAGAGCAGAATCGATTTTCGACGTGCAAAGCCCTGTCTTTTTCTCAGAGATTCCGACACCTCCATAGGATTGCGTACGATGTGAACAAAATGAGGATGACAATTTACTTCGTGAAAGATGCTAAGCCACAGAGGCAGCAACCTGCTCATACGGGGGTCGTTGATCCCCCACAACTCGGATTCGGCAAAGTCTCTTACAATGATTTCCCTCAATTCATGCCGAAACGGTCTGAGCGCCTTATTTTTCCACCAACTGTCGGGAAACGGGCCCATATCGTCCCACTTTCGATTAAGGGATTCCAGAATGCGGTCGTGAATGTTTATAATATCTGGATGCTGTTGGAAACTCTTGGGATTGTCCGGTTGAGCAGGCATCAGATTTGGACCAAAGTCTACGCCCAGAATATTGAGCACTCCTGCAACCTCCGATGTGCCGCTGCGGTGCATACCGAGTACTATGATGGCTTTCTGCTCTTCCTGTACAGGGGCTTCGTGCTTTAAAACCGCATCCTTTTCAACGAGAATTCATTCGCGGCCATTTTTCTTTATCATCTACCCAGTCCTTAAACACGACTTGAAATCATTAGTGTTGCAGCTATGTGGGGCAGACGTGCGACACAGCCTTTCTACGGTTTCGAATGGTGTTGCGCATCACTTTGAGGAATCAGCCATTTCTCGCAACATTGCCTTGGCTGTCTCATTACCCTGCTCAACTGCCATTCGAAACCATTTTACCGCTTCCAAGCTGTCCTTTGGAACCCATATGCCGTCTCGGTAGATGGTCCCAAGAGCTAACTGTGCCCACTCAAAGTTTTTCTGTTGAGCCAGCTTTTGAAAACGTATGAGCGCATCCGCCGTGTCCTGCTCAACGCCTTGACCTCGAAATATCATCCAGGCAATCTCATTTTCACCAGCAAGATTTCCCCATTGCGATACCTTCCCATACCATAACAATGCCTCTTCGTAGTTTTGGGGAACCCCTGTTCCGTCTCTATACTTGCACCCCAGAATGAACCCAGCCCATGAATCCCCCTTTTCGGCTGCTTGCCGCAGCAATTCCAGCTCCGCGTTGTCGTCCTTGGGGAGTTCCTTCTCGAATTCCACTTTCCCTGCCTCCCTATCAAGAGTTACCACCTTCACGCAGACCGTTAGCTTCTCTTTAGGTATGTCTATCATTTTCATCAGGCTAAACCCAGAACGCTCGCTATCCTGGACAAAAGGGTATAACCGCCTGACATCCGGTCTGGGATGACCATAAAAACAGGGAGGAACTAATTTGCCATCTAAATACACTTTTACTCTGTGAATGCCTGCCGGCGAAATTGCCCATCCTCTCACAACCAATTGACCGTCTTTGATCGATGCTTCATCAACATTCATTTTCGGCCACTTCTTAGCATGAGTAGAGTCGCCGCCTTCCTGTGACAGCGATTCCCTCAACATCCGTTTGGCCAGAATTTTGTCCACAGAAACTTGTCGCGCCGGGTCCTCATGACACAAGGGGCAGACTTGAACAATCTTAGATCCGAGCCGAACAACAGACGATTGGTCCTGCATGACAGCAAATATTTCCAAGTCGTGCTCGCCTAAACCCAGGTCCTGGCCCGATATTGAAATGGTCCATCCGGAAGTGCTGAAAGCCTCAGAAGATTTTGCCGCTGCCACATCTGGCCTCATCATGTTCAAAGGCGACATCGCCAGGATTTTGCCCGCTCGTACCAACATCACTTCCATTGCCGGTAATTCTGCCGCCTCATCAATCGCCCAGCCAGAAACGACCAGGGAGCCAGTCACGGAAAGCCTTCTGCCAACAAGGTCACCCGCCCAGGAACCCACATACCCCGTTTTGTCCGCAGCTCGGTCTATCACTGAAAATGCGGCCAGATCATTTCCAGCGAACAGCAGCTTCGGTTCCTCACCCTTTTCAGCAGTAACAGAGGTCCTATCCTCACGGTATTCAGTCGGTAGATTTACGGGCTGCTCGACGGAGGAAACGGAGCGGTGCTGTGAGCCGCTAGGAGGTTGACTGGAAGATGCCGGAGAGGTGCGATTCTTTTTTGGTAAGTTTTTCTTGGGCATTGGTAGAGAGTCTTTCTTTGGTTTCACGCGGGAAGGGGAGAAGAGATGTCGCACCGGGATGACGGGAATTGGATGCTGGTTAAGCTGGGAGCGCAGGCATCTTGCCTGCAAACAATTCTGTATACCCCAGTGCAGGCTGGAAGCCTGCGCTCCCACGGGTTGGATCGGGGTGCGGGATGACGTACAGGGCAGACGCACGGGTCGGCCCCTACAAATACGATGACTTTCGATGATGATCGAGGAAGATTCTCATCAATCTTGAACTTCATGCAGCATTGCCCGTCGGAAATGAGACGAGTCGCTCCCGGGTTAGTTCCGCTGCATAGGCAATGACCGCTCGAATATCGTCAGGGGTGAGAGACGAATAACTCTTGAAAATTTCTTCATGACTGATGCCTGCTGCGAGGTTATCGAGAATGACCGATGCCATTATCCGGGTGCCTTTAATGCATACCCTGCCATGGCAGACTTTTGGATCTACTGTGATTCTTTCGCGCCAATTCATTGCATTAACCTTTTATATGCTTCTCAAAAGTCTTTTCGATTAAGCTGGGAGCGCAGGCATCTTGCCTGCAAACAATTCTGTATACCCCAGTGCAGGCTGGAAGCCTGCGCTCCCAGAGGTTGGATCGGGTGAGGGATGACGTACGGGGCAGCCCCTACAAATACAATGACTTTCGATGACGATCCAGGTTCGGTGCCGGCTGCGGGATGACGGGAGAAAGACAGGGACAGGGACGCCGATCCTACCATAGTCAACGACTGTTGTATGCTCACGTTGGTCAGGAAAGTCTTCATCCAGCATCAACAGTCTCTTCCAACATTGCCTGAATGTGTTTCTTCAGATTAGGGATATCCTCGATAACGACGCGCCAGACAATGTCGTGGTCAATACCGAAATACTCATGAACCAGGACGTGTCGCATACCGATTACGTCTTTCCACTGAAACTCCGGATGAGCATCGCGAAACTCTTGAGAAAGGGACCGTGCTGCTTCACCGATTATCTGGATTTGCCGCATCATCCAGTTTTGGATGAGTTCATTGTCACGAAAAACTTCCCATCCCTGGGTCGCGTACTTCTCCATTTTTTCAATGGCTTCGATAATGTCCAGCAGTCTCTCTCCATCTTCTCTCATAGTGACACTGCCTCTCTCAGCACTCGCTCTCTGATGCGTGGACGCAAACCTTTTTCGGTGACCACATCCACCTTAACACCCAGAAGGGCGTTCAGTTCCCACCAAAGACCGCCAAGATCCATTAAGCTGCGACCTGGTTCCATGTCGACCACTATATCAATATCGCTTTCGGCGTCGGCCAGTCCCTTTGAGACTGACCCAAAAATGCGCACGTTTCGGGCTCCCCGTCGGGAAGTTATCTCAATTATTTCCGCTCTTTTTTTTCTTAAGAGATCTTCAATTGCCATTTCAGCCTCCTAACGGTTTACCCGTTTGATGGTCGCCAATCGTGGATTCCATATTCTGATTTCGGACTTTGTGAACTTCATCCAGTATCACTCAACATGGGTTCAACTCGTTCGTGACCAACGACTCTGCGAGCAAAAGCCAGACACGCCAGAACATCTTCTTGTTCGAGCCACGGATATCCTTCAAGGATGTTTTCCATAGTATCCCCTGCGGCCAGCATTCCCAGGACATGCTCCACAGCCAATCTACGTCCTCTGATGATCGGCTTGCCTCCAAAGATATCGGGATTTACTGTTATGCGTTCCAGGAAGGCTTGCTCTTGCATGGTACGACCTCCTTCAGTTCCCGTCGTGATCGTCTGAAATCTCAATCGAATAATTCACGTGGACTCTAGGCTCCCAGTTCAGACTTGACTGCATCCAGTGTGGTGTAACCGCCGTCATCAGTCTGCTGAAAGACCTGTACCATTTCCAAGTAGTCTTCCCTGTCTTCGGCATCTGTGATGGCATCGTATTCAGCCTGTATGACAGGATCGTCTAATATATTGGTCTCATGTTGTTCGACGACTCGCTGCTGAGCCATGTGTTCACTTCTCTCGAGAATGATTGTCCCATAACCACAGCCTACTGCCATTTCCTGAATCATGCAAGGGTCTGTCGGTCGAATAGGCCACCGTCATTCCAGAGAAAGCCGGAATCCAGGAGGTCTGGATCCTGGTTAAGCTGGGAGCGCAGGCATCCAGCCTGCAAACAATTCTGTATACCCCAGTGCAGGCTGGAAGCCTGCGCTCCCAGGGGTTGGATCGGGGGTGAGGGATGACGTACGGGGCAGACGCACGGGTCGGCCCCTACAAATACAATGACTTTCGATGATGATCACGGTCCGTGACGATGAGTGGACGCCAATTCGGAAGGTCGCCAGTGCATGCGCACACATGGGGGATCTGTGTTGCGTGGCCATTATCCCTTGTTGGTATGAGTTCGTGCAAATTCCGATATGCGTTTAGCAGACCGGAGAGCTTCCAGCGCTTCTGATCTGCCAATGCGCTCAAAAACTATGTCCGAAGGGTATCGGCCTGTGGTTATGTATTCATTCAGTATAGCGCCTTCGGTAACCAACTCTGACCAGTCAGGGGAATATTCCGTGCACATCTGTAATAGTGCAACAATGTCATGCGTCCGCTGTAATCTCCAGCCTTGAGCAATAAGATATCCTTTCAAGAATTTTTCCGCCGCTGTCTGGCATAGAAAACAGACGGTGTGAAAAGCAGGTTGAGCATAGTTCAGTTCTCTCGTTGCCACACCAAGATCTTCTTCAGCATATGTGAACCACTCGCGCGCTGTAGCCGCAAGCCCTATATCACTGTCTTTCATACACCACCTGTCCTGAGTTGAGGAGCACATCCACGTAGAATGGATTGCCGTACGCAACATTTAACTCAAATTCTTCCCGTGTTCTCACAATCAAATCCAGTCCGAACCGTCGCTCTTGAAGCATGAGTTCAATCTCGCGGCGAACCTGACGATTGGAGTGAGATCCGTCTTGAATTATGAATAGGTCCAAGTCGCTGCCTTGATCGGTCTTTTTTGAAACCTGGGACCCGAACAAAATTATTTTTTCCGGGGACACGGTCGTGGCTATCTTGCTCACAACGTAGTCTATAACCTCGGGCGTAATCTCGGTCGTATTCAGGGACGTGTCATCAACTTTCATGAAGGTGGTTCTCATCCGGAACTATGAATTCCGAGCCATACATCAGCATACTCTTTACGGGCTTCAGTCGCACCGGTATAGTCATCAATCTGCCTTAGGAGACTTTGGATCTCATCAAGAGGTCCTTCCGCCATAAGAGCGAAAGTGCTCGCACTCCCTGGGAGAACCTCATTTCGTAATACAGCCAACGCCCTGTACATCCGCGCCAATTGTTCCAGGGCCTGCTGAAACTCCAGTTCATTGGTAATCATGCAAGCCCGGAGGCAAAAAGCCTTCGTCGGTGAGAGTTGGTATAGAAAAGTGATTCACGGCTCCATGTCATAAACGACTATTCCCTCTCTTAGTGCAGGTTCTATTACTAAACAGAAAGAGTTCTTGTACGTCTCGATGTCCTCAGGAGTTACAACCAGAACGTCCACTGCCTGGCCTACTCCCCAGAGATTGGTGTAGATCAGTTCCGTCAATTTTCCTCGGTGAGCAACTCCCGCCTTAACCACCATCAAATCAAGGTCACTATTCGGCCCCATTTCGCCTCGGGCACCTGAGCCAAACAAGACAATCTTTTCCGGTTGAACAATTTCGACGATCCGGCGAATGACTTCACTGAGAATCGTCGGTTCGACCGTTTTTCTACTAACTGAGGTCATTTGGGTCTCTTGAGACAGATATTATGCGCTTATCTTGACGACACTCTCAAAGGCAAAATTCTTGATATTGGCTTTTTCACCAGCGTGCTCAATAGTCAGACTGACCAGATTCCCTTCCCGATCTAAATCCACAGAGATATTCTCCGAAATCTCCCTAGTCTCCGACACATCATTCTCTGTAAACTCGAGCAGCGCCGTGTCTGTGTCCTCAAAATATTTTATTCGCATTTATCTAGTGTATCTCATGTTCCTGTGTAGTGGCTTCATCAACCTTTTCTCCGCGAATCCTCTTCACCTCTTCCAATACCTCCCGTGCTGAGAGCACCCTCATCCCTCTCGAGAGAGCACATTCTCGGATAGCAACAAGGCTGCGTCCAAATTCCGTCGTAGGAACAAAGTGGAACGCCGATTCGGGCTCCTTAACTTCGTTGCACTGAGTCGATACATTTGTCAGCGGCATGTTCGTGTGCTCCTCGAAAAGGGATAATTATTGGCCCATAACCACAGCCTACTGCCATTTCCTGAATCATGCAAGGGTCTGTCGGTCGAATAGGCCACCGTCATTCCAGAGAAAGCCGGAATCCAGGAGGTCTGGATCCTGGTTAAGCTGGGATAAGTCATTTCCGCAATCCGACTCAAAGGTCCATAAATTGCGCAACGCTGACTCCGACTTGTTTGATTATGGCCCGTAACGTTCCCTTCCGTATTCGTTTCCCATGGTAATGAGGCACTGGAACCACGCAACCGTCCGAATCCCTCACCCATATTTCGTGAGACCCTTTTCCTTTTCGATAGAATCGAAAACCTTGGTTTGCCAACCTCTTTACAAGTTCATGATAATTCAGTTCCCGCAAATCAGTCATTTCAGTGAATGCCGACTGGGATGGAAACGGTGAGACGGGTCTCCGGAGCAATGTCCACTTCATTGAAGCCGGTAGATTCTCCACGCTCAGTTCTATAAGCTATGATCAGCTTAACCACATCAACACAGTTGAATATCGCCTCTTCAACGGAATCACCCTCGGCGAATGCACCGGATACACCCGGCACGCTTGCAAGATAACCATCGTCGTTTCGTTCCAGTACAATGGGCAAGAATGCAGCTTTTGAATCACTCATGATAAATGCGCCTCCCTACTTGGTGACAGCTTAGTGATTTACGTTTTTAGAATCGCCGGAAGGTGGACTGGTTGTCGCTGGAGAGTGAGAAAATCCCCCTGTATCCCTCTTTGCCAAAGGGGGAGAAGAGATATCCCACCGTCATGACGGGAGCTGGATCCTGGTTAAGCTGGGAGCGCAGGCATCCAGCCTGCAAAAAATTCTGTATACCTCGGTGCAGGCTGGAAGCCTGCGCTCCCAGGGGTTGGATCGGGGTTCGGGATGACGGGAGCTGGATTGATCTCGTCACGAGGTTAAGATTGCTTCGCCGGCCTCGCAATGACACCGATAATTGACCGGTTCAGTAAGGTACCAACTCATAGGAAAAATAAATCATGATATTCTTTTCCAGAGCGTACTGTTTCACCTGAGGTGAGGTTTGATAGGTTATCAGGAGAGGCGTCACCGGTTCCATGATCTCAGATCGTATGACACTAACCACGGACAAAAATGCATCTACATCTCTCTTCTTGAGTTGGCTCTTCGCCTCCCCCAGAATTGCAATAGTCTTTCCATCTTTTATGCCACGACCCCAGATATTCACCTCGATGAAATGGCCATTCGCCAGCGTCAGGTAATCCCGTTTGAGCCTCCCCTCAACAGTAATCCCATGGTCGGTCTCCAACAGAGCAGGCAGATACCGCATCGCCTCATCTTCAAGTCTATAACCAACGACATGCCCGAGACCACCCAACTCTTGCTTAACCTTCTTCATTTCTCCCACCAGCCTGTCCACCGAGATCTCCAGCCGAGTGAGCCTCTTTTCGGTTTGGATCTGGGCCTGGGCCAGTTCCCCAACTTGTTCCGCTAATGATCCCAGCCTTTGCTCGGTGCGCGCCTGGGCCTGTGCCAGTTCATCGACGCGTTGCGTCAGGCCTTCCAAGCGTTGCTCAGTGCGCTTCTGTGCTTGGGCCAGTTCCCCAACTTGTTGCGCTAATGATCCCAGCCTTTGCTCGGTGCGCGCCTGGGCCTGTGCAAGTGCTAAAATATTCTCGCCCTGCATCTCCACCAACGACTCAAGACGATGAAAATCAGCTCGCGTCGGAGAATCCGACAAATCCTCCACAAGACGGTCTATCAGCCGGAACATGGGTTCCCGCATTTCTCGCGGAAATTCATCGACCAAATCACCGTAAATCATTATGCTCTCCTGTGACCATGACATCTCATAGAATCATTGCCAAAACAATGCACGTCCTCGCATTGAGGGATCGGGGGGAGAAGAGATATTTCGCCGTCATGACATGAACTGGATCCCGGATCGGGGTGCGGGATGACGGGAACTGGATCCTGGTTAAGCCGGATGCTCTCATCATCGAGGGGGTGCGCAAACGATCCTGAAGCTGGTCAATCGTGGCTTCCATACTCTGGATTCGGGATTCATGAGCTGCATTGATTTGGTCACACATTATAAAATGAGGACCCACTCATGATTCATCACTAAGCGCTATAACCAAAACAATCCCCTGCATTCTTCCCACCATTTTCTATCAACTGCCCTTTAATAGGCTGAGAAATTCATCACGTTCCAAACCGACGTCCTTCAACATTCCTGCCAGCGTGTTCTTCTTCAAATCTTTTCCAGAATGCATCGCAACTACGACTCTCTTCATAGTCACCGGGTGCGTGAAAATCGCATGACTACCCCTCTGGCGGTCCAAACGAAATCCCAATCTTTCGATGACTCGTACAAACTCTGTAGCTCTTACAGAAAAGAACTCGCTCATACGGCGATGGACAGCGGCTGTATCATGACATTTTCCTCGGGAATCGGTTGATGGTCATCGAGAAGACTTTCGATATATAACGCGGCGGCCTCCTGAATATTTCTCAATGACTCCTCGTAGGTGTCTCCCTGGGTGTGACAACCTTTCAAAGCCGGGCAATACACGTGATAGCCCCCATCCGGTTCCTTCTCAAAGATTGCGGTAAAATGGAATACCCCTTTATGCATAGCCTTGTCTTCCTTTCATTCTGAGGTTCCAGTGATCACAAATCCGGCACTCTTGAGTCTACGACTTACCTCACTGTAAGGTCCATAACCTCGGGAGTAATCTCGGTCGTGTTCAGGGACGTGTCATCAACGTTATTGTCCATGTTCATTTTCTTATGCCATTGCCCGCCGGGATTGCGGCGAAGGCTGGGGTCGAGGAATTCTGGGTCCCGAATCGGGGTTCGGGATGACGGGAACATCTCATTAAAGATGAACGGCAAGATGCCCATCCTGTCCGCTGCTGCTGCTCAGTCCACAGTCAGGCATACATCAACTTTCCCCTGTGCCGTGGAATAGGATGGCCTAACTCTTCTGCAGTCTCGATCCATTCCTGCATAACAATTTCAACGTTTGACAGAGCTTCTTCATACGTTTCGCCGTCTGCCATACAACCGGGCAATTCGGGCACTTCCGCAATGAATGCCTCGTCTTCTTTGCTCCAATAAATTATTATCTCGTACCTACAGGCCATCACGGTCCTCCAAGGTGAAGTCATAAATGAGTATGAGGCTGCGAACCTGTTTGACTTGATATGGCTTGGTTTTTGCCCCCTTTGGCTGCAAGTTCAATATTTCTTCCACATTGTCTTTTGAAAAAATATGATGATCACCTCTGATACGCTCTTGGAAACCAAGTCTTCTCAATAACGAACACAGGTCAGTGAACGGGATGTTTGCGTCTGAACTCCCCTGCAGTATTCTGATCAGGAGCTTGTTATGATTGTCCAATGTTATTAATTTTCCAGATGATTACCGTCGCAGTAACAGCATCCTGCCAGGTTTCAGGGCATTAAGATGCCCCCTCAGTGCGCTCTCTCCCACCGGGGGAGTGGAAATCCCCCTGTATCCCCCTTTGCCAAAGGGGGAGAAGAGATTTCGCACCGTCCTTGGGGCAGACGCACGGGTCAGCCCCTACAAATACAATGACTTTTGATGATGATCCATGTCCGGTGCCGGCTTCGGGATGACATGAATTGGATCCTGGTTTAGCTGGGAGCGCAGGCATCCAGCCTGCAAAAAATTCTGTAAACCCCACAGTGCAGGCTGGAAGCCTGCGCTCCCAGGGGTTGGATCGGAGTGAGGGATGACGGTCACTTGAGAGCTTCGAATTCTTCCTGACTGATACCAGCCTGCCTCAAAATACTGCGGATTGTACCCACTGCAATCTCTCGGTGTTTGGGCACCGTCGCTGTTCTGAGTCCTTCACCCGTTATCTTGGCAAACTTCACGTGACTACCCCTGCCATGAACAATGACAAATCCGGCTCGCTTGAGTCTGCCACTTACCTCACTGTAAGGGAGAGGCCTCATGAGGGACCTGTGTTTCCAGTGTACGGATCTGCGGCATTGCCGTTGCTACGGGAGACTCAAAGTGGAGTTCCAGGGCTTCCCGAAGATTTGAGAGAGCTTCCTCCTCCGTCCGTCCCTGGGAAGCAACGTCGACTTCAATGCACTGAGCCACATACCATTCACCTTCTCGCCATACGCTTGCGTTAAAAATCCTGCTCATAAGTCAAAGACCTTTCATAGCTTGGACCTTCACACACCGCTTGTCCGGAGTTCACAACGTGGTCTATCACCTCGGGAGTAATCTCGGTCGTGTTCAGGGACGTGTCATCAACTTTATTGTCCATGTTCATTTTCTTATGCCATTGCCCGCCGGGATTGCGGGGAAGGCTCGGGTCGAGGAATCCTGGTTCTCGGTTAAGCTGGGAGCGCAGGCATCATCTTGCCTGCAAAAATTCTGTAAACCCCACAGTGCAGGCTGGAAGCCTGCGCTCCCAGGGGTCGGCTCGGGGGTTCGGGATGACGGGAATATTTCATCAAGGATGACCGGCAAGATGCCCATCCCACCATGTACTAGAGAGTCGCGACCGGCCTCAACTGATACGAGAAATACACGATGATGCCCTTTTCCAGAGCGTACTGCCTGACCTGCGGCGAGGTTTGATGCGTGATCAACAATGGAACCACCGGATAGGGTACTTGAGATTGAATGGCACTCACCAGAGTCACGAATTTGTCCACATCCCGCTTTTTCAGTTGTGTCTTCGCCTCACCCAGAATCGTGACCTGATTTCTTTCCTTGATGCCCTCCCCGATTATATTTGCCTCAACCAACTTGCCGTTCGACAATGGCACGAAGTCTCGACGCAAATCTCCCAACACTTTAATGGAGTGATCTGTGGCCAGCAATTGTGGAAGCGCCCAAATAGCCTCATCCTCCAGACGGTAACCCATGTTATGAGACATACTTCCCATTTGCTTTTGAACGTCTTGGACTCGCAATTCGGTGCGCGCCTGGGCCTGGGCCAGTTCCCCAACTTGTTGCGCCAGTGATCCCAGCTTTTGCTCGGTCCGCACCTGAGCTTGTGCAAGTTCCTCTACCCGCTGCGCCAGTAATCCCAGCTTTTGCTCGGTGCGCGCCTGGGCCTGTGCAAGTGCTAAAATATTCTCGCCCTGCATCTCCACCAACGACTCAAGCCGATGAAAATCAGCTCGCGTCGGAGAATCCGACAAATCCTCCACAAGACGATCTATCAGCCGGAACATGGGTTCCCGCATTTCTCGCGGAAATTCATCGACCAAATCGCTATATATCATTTCGACCTCGACCAGACGCCACAAAGACTCCAAATCGCACGCCAATTATATGACATCTGAAAATGCTTTTGGGGTCTTCATGAAACAGAAATAACCGAAACGGTGCAACGACACTAATTCGGAGTCCTGCGGAGTTTCACACCGACGTACCGAACCGGCCGTGTGATGCGCCACGAGGTGGATCGGTAGACGCCGTTGAGCTGGGATTCTTTTTCGTTGAGTTGGTCTTGGGCGTCGGCAAGTAGTCTTTCTTTAATCTCAAGCTGCCGCCTGATGAAGACGCACTCATCATCCAGCTTACGCAGCCGATCCTGATGCTCCCTAATTACGGCTTCCCGCTCACGAACCTGCTCTTTGAGACGCTCCATTTCCCCATCATCCGTTCGCACCCACTCCTGAAGTTGGGAGATCTGAGCATCCCGCTCCTGGATGATATTGGTAAGCTCATTGAGGCGATTGTCGCGCTCTTCTACCAGGCTGCGGAGTTGTGCTTCCAGGGACTCCTTCTCGTGGATCAGGCCCTCAAGCCTTACCACGTCCGCTTCCTTGACCCGAACCTCCTCTTTGAGACGCTCCATCTCCCCATCATCCGTTCGCACCCACTCCTGGAGCTGGGCGACCTGGGAATCACGCTCCTGCAATGAGTTTTCCAGTTCCTGGATTTGTCTGTGAGCTTCAGACAAGGCTTCTGATTCACCTTGAAATTCGTGTTTGCGTGTTGACTCGGCATGCTCTCTTTCGTTAATAACTTGCCGGAGACTCAGGGGCGCTCCGTAGGCTTGTTGAACAGCGGCCATCTGTGTTTCCAACCAATTAACGGGACTTACGTCATGGGTTTCATGAATGAACAGAGCTTCGCATTCCATCATGGATCGGAGCTTGGCATCCGTCAAAGAGATGCCGGATCGAGAAGCAAGCTCCCTCATCAGCTCACGGATTGTAATTTTCCCGAAGAGTTGGGAATTCGCAGGGTGAATTCCAAGATATAAGAAACCCCTGACGAGGGGAAGCTCCAAAGGCAACGGCAACAAGTAATCCCATTCACGGTCAAAATAGACCAGGTCATCGTCGAGCGGCGAATGAACAACTAAGTTCCAAGGGACACAGTCAATGAAGTCACCCGGCAGGTAATGGTTATTCCCGTCATCGGAACGAACATTAACATTTTTCTTAAGAAAACCTGTCCACTGTTCAAGGAGACCGAGAATCTGCGAGATAGTGGCCTGAGGATCCAGGAGTCTTTGTGCGACATTTCTTTTCAGAGTGCTTCCGGGAACAAACTCAACCTCAGAAGGCGCTCGCAATCTCACCATGGAGGAACCGGATTCCGATAACCCCTCATGGATTATGTCCTTTATCACTTTGATCCGGTTCGGAACTCGCTTCCTCGTTGCTCGCTTAAACGTGGTGATCGTCCGGTATTTCTTTCGCCGATAGCTGGCGAAGCACTTGCCCAGCCAGTCTGTCCCCGACAGGAATGGGTTGGAGCGATCTGTCGATGCCATGACGAGGAAGGAGTTGGCCATCTCCGAAGCCAATGAATTACGACCTAGCACCTCCCATGCGGTTTCTTCAGAAAAGAGGCTCATTCTTGATCGCCCATAATCACGAGTAGGGACCTCCCCGATCATTCGTCCTGCGCCCAGTTGCTGTTCCATTAGACCTTCTTCGCTGAACATCAACCTCGGCAACTTGTAGTCGGGAAAGGGATAGAAGAAACGGAATTCAGAAAACCCTGACTGACGCAATTTGGATGCAAGCTCGCTCTTGCCGAGAGTCACCACCGAGCTTGTTTCTCCGTATCGATCTTCAATCCCGTAGAAAAGTTCACCGGTATGATCTTCGGAGCATCCCGCAAAATATTTCAGACCGAGCTGATTTTCGATGGCAATGATGATAGTGCCGTTCGGTTTCAGGAACTGCCCCGCCTTTTCCAAGAAAGACCTGACAGGGTCCTTTCCTTCGAAAAAGCCTGGAGCATACTCGATTACACCAATGGCGGTGACCACATCAAATTTGCGATCACAGACAAAACTCTGAAAGTTATCGCAAAAGACCTCGATGTCTTCCAGGTCTTCACAACGTGCGGCTGTAATCCTCGCCCTTCTCGGACTCCCTTCCAAGGCCATCACTCGCGCTCCTGATTCGCCCAGAAACCTCGTGATTGCACCGCAGCCCGAGCCGATTTCCAATACGTCCAGTCCTGTGAACTGAAAGGGCAGCAGCAAATTGTGGCGAAAGGCCGAGAAATGATACTCCGTGGGCCAATCTTTGATGAAACGTGCTAATTCCTCTGATCCGGCAGTCTTGTCACTTGATTTTCTTATGACGTCCAGAATGTAATTCTCAACCTCATCTCCGTCAGAGTAAACAAAATCAACAGAGTTTATGGTCCTCTTCCAGAAACGCCCAGCTTCGTCAAATTGGTAGACTTCGTTTGTTGTCATTCAGATACCGACTGCAATGGACATTTCCATGTCAACCAGACCCACAGTCCTATTCATATTTGAGACATTGATGTGCAGCACGTTGTAGCGTCTGTCTATGGCAACTATTTGGCCGTCAGCCGCTTGCTCGGCGACGCCGAGTGAAATAAAATAACTGCCTGAGGGGAGCTTGGGGTAGAAAGAGAACCTAGCCACAAGAAAGGCGTCTGCATCCTGTCTCGGAATATCAACATAAGAATACATGGTATTCTCTCCAAAAATGTCCACTCCGTCCACGGATTTCACGGTGCAGCCCAGGATGATGCCGTCCAAGGCCTCCATGAAGTGAACTTTCATGTAAATATCCAACAACTCATCAGAGCGGCATGACGTTACATCGAACTTGTTCTCCGAAACCACGAGGTAGTCCACCTGTTGAGCGCGGAAATCTCCCCAACGGTACTCGTACCTGTTATAGGAATTGCGATTGGGAAAATTGTCTTCCGCCGAATGTGAAGACAAGAAATGGTCCAACGGGCTAAAAATTGTCTTACGTGGAATCTCATCAATAGCGCACGTTGTCTCGTTCAATGTCATGGGTTGACGAGAACCAAACATTAAGTCCAAGTATCTATTGACGGCTTCCTTTGGATCTCCGAGGTAGTGCAACCGCCCAGCCTCCAGGAGAATTGCCCGGTTACAATGTCGCACAATCAAGTCTGGAGAATGGGTCACAAAGAAGATTGTATGCCCAGCCTCCTTGATCTCATGGAATTTCCTGTAACACTTGTTCTGAAAAAGTACATCCCCGACGGCCAGCGCCTCATCCACCACGAGGATATCCGGCTCCACACTTGCAGCAACGGCAAAAGCAAGCCGCACCACCATGCCGCTGGAATAGGTCCTTACAGGCTGTTCGACAAAACCGCCAATATCTGCGAACGCAACAATTGATTCGTACTTCTCGTCAATCTCCTCTTGCGACAACCCGAGAATGGAAGCATTCATGTAGACATTTTCCCGGCCGGTGAATTCCGGATTAAAACCCGACCCCAGTTCGAGCAGCGCTGAAATACGGCCTTGAGCCTCAAATGTGCCGGTGGTCGGAGCGAGCGTCCCGCAGATGACTTGGAGCAGCGTGCTCTTGCCGCTGCCGTTGCGGCCGATGATGCCGACAGTCTCCCCTTTTGCCACATCAAAGGAAACATCACGCAAGGCCCAGAATTCCGAGTGATAGCACTTCTGGGGAATCGGACAAAATTTGGCAAGATTCGCCCTCAGGGAATGCTTGAGGCGATCCTTGGGATTGTTCCACAAGAGGTAGCACTTGCCGAGATCGCGCGCACTGATGGCAATATTGTCTGAATTGCTCACAATCGCTTCCAAACGGCCCACGTGTTGCTCCGGTGAGCCATGATCATGGTGAAACAGGGAATTCCTCGATAAGCACGAATCACCTGATGATACCCATTTCTACGAGAAAACTCAGGCACATAGAAATAACCTTTGAGATATCTTGATACGCGTTTGCAAGGTCTTCGCAGTCATAGACCTGAAAAGGGCTTCCTCCCGGTAGGCCGTTTGGGTATCGCGTCGAGATATAGAAACGGTCCAACCTTTTTGCTTCTTGGGCGATCCCTTGAAACCGGCTGTCGGAGTCTATTAGTTCCAGTGCCATTTCGTGGAGTGAGTGTCCGAGCACTTTTCTCTGTCCCATAGCGTAGAGGCAAGCCTTAATAGCCTTCTCACCGGATTGCTGGGCAATAAAGCAACCCTTGTCAAAAAAACGCCTTTCTTCCAAAGCCCACTCTACGAACCGGTAATCATCCTCAGCCTGCAGAAACCAACGCAGGGCTTCTCTATGAGGGGATTTCATAGAGTACCTTCCCGCTGCTCACTACGTCCTGGAGAAAATACGTCTCTTCCAGCATCGCCTCGAACTCTTGGGGAGTATATGCCAGAATATCCACCGCTCGAGGAAAAGACCAACTCATGTAAAGCTCCGCCAAGCGGTCAAAAAAACGCTTGTTCGTATCATAAACGATGATCAAATCTACATCGCTGTGCTCATCGTGGTGATCCGTGGCCATAGAACCGAAAAGTATAATCTTGATCGGATTGAACGGAAGGAACGTGGCTACTATGTCTTTTTCGTTCACGTAGAATATCCTTGTGAAAAGACGGACATCCCTCTCAACTATTTAACGGCCGATCTCGAATATGTAATATTTTTTCAGGAGATTTCAGTTACCAACGCGAGGACACGGTCATTTCACCTGATCTTTATGATCGGTTGGTTGGGATGATCCGGGTTGGGCAATACTCGGCCCTCGCGGCAATCAACGTGCAGATCGGTCTTTTCGAGCGCGGTTTGGCCTATGAGAACCTCGTCACCCAGCACAAGGCATTCTTCGTAGACTTTGCGGCCAAGGATTTCCATCAGAACCGGCTCAGTAACATCCACCTCTTCCAGGCGTCCGTCCGCGTACTGGGCAACCTGGCGAAAAACACGGGCCAGGCCCAAAGCATCGGCTACAAACTGAGGCAAAACACTGTTGACAGTTCCGGTGTCAACCATTGCTTTCATATTTTGTCGCCTGACCTCTACGGGCTTCTTGAAGCCTTCCCGAACCATGGCCTGGTCCATTGGATTTGTAAGAGTAACTTCTATTCTGACTTCCCCCATCTCAACACCTCCTGTGTGACTCCGGACAATTGTGAGCTGTACTATATGACATCCGCGAAGGCCTTTTTGGTCTTCATGAACCAGTAATACCCGAGTTGCATGACGATCAAGGAGAGGACGGTTATGGATATGAGCCACGTCCAGTCCGGCCATTGACCCCATAGCAGCGTGCGCCTTGCATCTTCGAGAATCCAGACGAAAGGATTGACCTCCATCATGAACCTGACATCCTCAGGCACTGCCGACGGTGGGAAGAAAATTCCGGATACGAAGAACAGCATCTGCACAATCACCCCGACCGGCTGGGCTATGTCCCGTATGAACACTCCCGTGGATGCCAAGAACCAACTTACACCAAGTGTCAGAGCGCACACGGGGATCAGAACAAGGGGAAACAGGTAAATTGTTACCGGCCAAGTCGGAGAGAACAGAAGAACGGCCGGCAACAAAATGAGCAGGCTCAAGCCCCCGTTAATGAGGCTCGAACCCAGTGCAGCCACGGGAAGAATCTCCAGGGGGAAGACAACTTTTTTCACGTAATTGGGATATTGCAGGATCAAGCCGGACGCCCTTGATGCGCACTCCCCAAAGATGTTGAAAACGGTCATGCCGCAAAACATGGTCATGGCAAACTGAAATTTGCCCTCATCCTGTCCTACGCCCCATTTGGCTTTGAAAACCACGCTGAAAACGAACGAAAATACTGCGAGCATCATCAGCGGAGTCACAAAAGACCATACCATCCCGAGGTACGATCCCTTGTAACGACCGACCACATCCCGCCAGGCAAACTGCTTGATGAGATTGCGGTGTTTATATAGATTTCGCGCTGTTTGGAACATGCTCATTGGCGAAGTGGCGTGATTCATGATTTGAGCGGCTGAGTCCATAGCGGTCTTTCCTGTATTGGGTCGTATTATGAATGGCCGTAGGGCAAACCATCTTGTGTTCGGAGCGAGCAGATCGCGTTAAATTGTTGGCCATGGCACAGCAATTGTTTCCTGCATGTCTTCCAATCGGCTGTGATATTGAACACAGCTTCGCTCCATTATGTCATCATAATATGTTGGTATCACACCGCATTCTGTTTTTTGGCAGAGTTTCTGTGAGGCGATTTTGTTTTTGGCTTTTCACGCCATAAAAAAATACCGGTCAAATGCTCCAGACTATTAATTCCGGTCTATTTTTCATAACTGATTCAATGTGTAACAAATTTTGCACTTCTGGTCAAGACTTCCCGCACACCTGCACCCAGTGGTTTTCGGGTCATTCAGCATTAACCGGTGGACTCAAAGCGAAAAAAAATCAGGATGAGGTCTGTTGACACAACATCCAACAAGCCCTATAGGTAGTTGTTTCGCGGCAATGAGGTTCAAGGGTATAGAAATGGGACAAAAGAAGAAAGGAATTTGTTATGGATACTGATTTGAAAAAATATTGCGATCTGGCCGTGGACAGTGGGGCCACCCATTCCAAACAAATCAATCCAAGCACGGTAACCACTGCACCTTGGGTCCGTTTGAAATGTCAGTTTGGATGTCCGGGTTATGCTAAGGGATATTGCTGTCCGCCTCATACTCCAACAACTGAAGAGACCCGAGCTATCCTGAATTGCTACCAGAGAGCAATTCTATTCCATATAGAGCTGCCTGACACGCCGGAGAGACAAAAGCACTACCAAAAATATCTGCAGTCTTTGGTCGAGTTGGAAGGTATAATGTTCAAAGATGGATATTACAAGGCATTTATCTTTCTTGCCGGGCCTTGCCGGCTGTGCAAGAAATGTGGGGCAGTCGAGGGGAAAGCCTGTGAGTTCGCCCTAAAGGCTAGACCTTCCATGGAGTCTTGCGGCATTGATGTGTATCAAACGGCTCGTGATAACGGTTTTTTCATGCAGCCCCTGCATGAGCGAACAGAGACAAATAATGATTACTGTCTCATGCTGGTTGACTAGGAGGCTGTCGCGTAACGCTTTACATTTTCCGTGGGGTGCGAACGTCCGCTGTTGTATTATTGGATTGACCGCCGACCCAAGGTTGTTTTGATGATCAATCTACAATAAATTGTTCTAGGGAGGTATGAATAAAGAATCGTGGAAACCATTGAAACCCGTATTCAGGAGCCGCTCAACGTAATCAAAAGATCTTTTGAGGTAGGTCTTTTTTGCTCTGAGGATGCTGAGGGTGTCGTACGTCTCTTCCGGTCTGTACATGGCGAGGATTATCCCATCAAAATATTCTATGATCCAGTCAAACTCATCAGAGCCAATCAGCAAGGAGACTATTATAGTATTGTTGGGAGGTCCTCAGGCGGGGAAATCATAGGTATTCACAACCTTTTCCGCTCAGCCCCCAGTCGAGCAGTGTATGAATGGGGAGTTGGTCTGGTCCTCAAGGAATGGCGGGGTAAGGGTGTCTCGGAAGTTATTGAACAGTTCATGATTGAGCAAGTAGTTCCAACATTAGGCATGCACACAGTCTTTGGTGAACCGGTAACCAACCATGTACACATGCAGAAGCAAGGGGCCAAATATGGATTTCATGAAACGGCGCTGGAAGTCGGGTTGATGCCCGGAGAGGCGTATTCAGGCGAGGGAGTGACCTCTCACAGGGTGAGCACATTGTTGTTTTTTCGTCTATACAGGAACATTCCCCAAAAAATCTTTCTACCAAACCCCTACAACGAAGCTTTGAGATTCCTGTATGGAAATTTCTTGTCGGGTCGCACTTTTTCTGAATCAACGGACATGCTTCCCCGTAGCACTGTGTCCCAATCTAATATGGAACTCTTCCATTTTGCAAAGGTAGCACGTATAGCTTTTCATGAAACCGGTTCTGACTTTGCTGAACGTATATCGGACCTGGAATCCGAAGCAGTGGGAAAAGGATTTGTCGTCATTCAGGTATGGCTGAAACTCACCTCATTTTGGATAGGGGAGGTAGTGAAAGTCCTTCAAGCAAGAGGTTTCTTCTTGGGTGGGTTGCTTCCCCAGTGGTTCGATGATGATGGTCTCTTGATGCAGAAGGTCTTGTTCATCCCTGATTTTGAGTCAATTCAGCTTTATTCCGATCATTCTCGGCGAATACGAGACCTCGTGAAATCCGATTGGCAGCGATTATGTGGGTAGTAGATTTCTTTGGGTAGACCGCTACGTAGCAAATGGTATCAGTTCCAGCAACTTACTTAATAACATGGCTCTGTTTTCATTAATTGTTGGGCCGAGAATTCAGACACCCCAAGGTTCCACCCTGATTCCTGTCAATGTGGAGGATGTGAACGGTTATGTTGATTTGGCCAGAAATGAGTTTGGCTTAGCGGGCGAAGAGGCAAAAAGATTGATGAAATCCTTGATCTTACTTTCCGCACCATTTGTGGGGCATAAGAGATGATTTACTTAGGGGAATAAAATTTCCGCGACCAGAAAGGAGTATTGCCATGTTGTCAAAAGTTTCCAGATACTTAAAGCTGGCATTCTTTGTCTTGTGCGTTTTGTCACAAATTTTGTTTCACCCAGCCGCCGAGGCTTGCACCGGAATCATGTTGCGCACTGCTGATGGGGGAATAGTACATGGCCGCACGCTTGAGTTTGGTATTCCCATTGACACATCGATAGTGGTTGTCCCACGCGGCTACGAGTTTGTAGGGAAAGCGCCTGGGGGTCCCGGACTTAAGTACAAGGCAAAATACGCCGCTGTCGGTTCGATTGCATTTGACTATTTGGCGATTGCCGACGGCATGAATGAAAAGGGTCTGGCGATTGGGGCCTTTTACTTGCCGACTTTTGCAAAGTATACTGAAATAACTGATGTGAACCGGTCCAAGGCTCTTTCTCCGCTGGATTTTACGAACTGGGTCCTGTCTCAGTTTGCGACGGTTGGAGAAGTTCGGGCAGCAATCGAGCGAGGCGAGGCCGTTATTGCTCCGACTGTACTGGAGGGCTGGGGAACTGAAGCGCCTCCTCTTCATTATGCCGTGTATGATAGCAACGGGGCTTGCCTGGTTGTTGAACCTGTCGATGGGAAATTGAAGATCTATGATAATCCAATTGGCACCCTGACGAATTCACCAACTTTCGACTGGCACCTCACGAACCTGCGCAACTACCTGGCGCTTAGCCCCATCAACGTGCCTCAAGTAGATATCGATGGCGTCAAATTGCAGCAGCTCGGGCAAGGGGACGGCATGCTTGGGCTGCCCGGCGACTATACGCCTCCATCGCGATTTGTGCGAGCCTCATTCTTCAGTGCTGCGGCGATCCCTTCGCCTAACGTAGATCTAGGCGTACAACAAATTTTTCACATCCTCAACAATTTCGACATTCCTTTGGGCTCATCCCGCCAGAAGGACGGAAAAGTTTTCCATTCCGATTTTACCCAGGCAACCACGGCCCGTGACCCGAAGAATCTATGCTATTATTACAGGACTTATGATGATCAAACCATCCGGATGGTGGATCTGAACAAGTTCGATCTTGATGCCAAAGAGGTGAAAAAACTTAACACAAAAGGCTCCCAGCCGATTGTGGACATGTCGAATCAACTGAAATGATTGTCCATTAACCGGCATTTCGTTTTCCCGGTCATTGGAACTTATGGGCAGGTTTCGCCAAACAAACACGATCACTGTTGTTGTGTTATATGGAATGGACCAGATAAATAACCCAGCTAAGATCTTAAAACATGAACAATCAATATCGGATTAAAATCGGAGGAAAATGATGTCTCGAAGGATAATGTCCGGCGCTCTATGTCTGTCAGTAATACTTCTGTGGTCACTAATTGGATTTTCGGAACAGGCCGAAAATCAGGCGTCTACCTTCTTATCGGAACCATCCGGTGGTTTCAAATATATGATTCCTGAAGGATGGACAATTGCCGAGTTTCCAGGAGCTAAGTTCAAAATCTCTCATGGAGTCCCGTTAAGTGGTTTCGCTCCAAATATATATATAGTTGATGAAGCTTTCGATGGGTCAGTTGAAGACTACGTAACGGCTTGCTTAGAGCTTGCAGAAAAAAGCATTCAAGGTTTCAAGGTGCTTGAGAAAATGCCTTTTAATACAGACTCGGGCATTAAGGGGATTAAGCTCGTATTTGAATCAAAGTCAGTTGAAAAACAACTGACGCAAGCCCAGTATTACCTCAAGGGGATTAAAGGGAAGATGTTGGTAATAACCTGTTCGGTTTTATCTGAAGATAGACCCAAGTTTGCAGACGTATTCGATACTGCTATAAAGACTTTTCAGATTATAGACACTCCGAGGTAGGTCTTCAGATTTCGGGGATACCGACTAATGCTGAAGATACGAAGGAATTTCTTGTGCAGGCAGATTATTTTGCTGATGTATACCGGCTTATGACAGTTTGAAGAGTTACATCCATCTGATACAAAGAGATTACCTAGTCCTCCCTGTCGAGTTGATTCCTTTTTCAGCATCTCACTTATTTACTTCCGGTTCACCCTTTCCTTAAGGTCTTTGCCGACCCTGAAAAATGGGAGTTTCTTAGGTAAAACTACAATCTCCTCGCCAGTTGTTGGGTTCCTCCCGGTGTACCCTGCATGCTCCCGTACCTCAAAAATTCCAAACCCTCTTATCTCTGTCCTATTACCTGATAAGAGTGTTTCGAACATGATCTCGAAGAACTTGTCTACTATCTTATAGGTCTTTCGAAGAGGTATGTTACTATTCTTACTCAAAGCCTGGGCAATATCAAATTTGTTCATGCCGGTAACTCTCTCAGTTTTATTCGCCGTTGTTTGCACATCATTTCTTAAGACCCCTTAACGGTGTCCTTCAAGGCTTTAGCTGCTCTGAAGGTAGGTGCCTTTCTGGCAGGAATCTTGATTTTGGCTTTTGTTTGGGGGTTAACACCAGTTCGTGCTTTTCTTTCAACAACTTTGAATTTACCGAGCTGATCTATCCTAATTTCGCCTTCTTCTTTGAGAGTCTGGTTTATCAATCGTATAAAGGCATCCAGAACTCCGCCCGCGACCTTGTTGGTAACACCGGCCTTTTTGGCAATGTGAGAGATGATTTCACTTTTGGTCATAGGACTTCCTCCTTAAATAAATAGAAATTGAACTCGTGGTTTGGAGTTGAGAAGTAGTAGGTGATGCTCAATCCCCATCCAGTACCTCACGAACCATCCCCAGCAGTTCCCTCATATTGTACGGTTTCTCCACCAAGCCCCTGAATCCAAATACTCTTGCCTCTTCAACTGCTCCATCGGATAAGAAACCGCTGGATAGAATAACCCTGACTTGGGGATTAATATTCACAAGTTCCTTAAAACACTCCTTCCCACCCATCTCCGGCATGATGAGGTCCAGAATCACCAGCGAAATGTCACTTTTCTGATTCCTATACAGGTCGAGAGCATCTCTTGCACTAGTTGCCGTCAGTACGGTGTAGCCTGCTCTTGTGAGAAGCTGGGAACCTATATCGCAGAGGAATTCTTCATCATCCACCAATAGAATAGTCTCGGAGCCACCTTGAGGGACTGCACTTTCCTGTTCTGAATCTTCTTCCAGTTCCGTTGAGACCACGGGGAAATAGATACGAAACGTAGTCCCGTGACCAGGTTCACTGTAGCAATTGATGAACCCTTCATGATGTTTCATTATGCCATAAACCATGGCCAGTCCCAGACCTGTACCCTTGCCCTCACCCTTGGTGGTGAAAAACGGCTCAAAGATATGCTGCATAGTCT
>Ga0247840_10001683_pt1 | contig 42341 bp, 26 predicted proteins | sample LaCruzMarch2015__FD_192404 | JGI IMG/M metagenome (GOLD analysis project Ga0247840, IMG submission 192404) | Freshwater microbial communities from meromictic Lake La Cruz, Castile-La Mancha, Spain - LaCruzMarch2015_17m | ecosystem: Environmental > Aquatic > Freshwater > Lake | place: Spain... | reverse complement strand
CTACGTCCGGCTATCCCTGGCGACGGCGATAATCGTCGTTCCAGCCACAAGAAGACCAGCAGCCGAGGTTTTCGCCGGTCAATCTGACGCGGCCTTGGTCCGGCTCACGACCATGGAGGGAACATCAAGCCACCCCGGAAGACGAAAGTCCCCCGTGGTGCCGCGGTGACCTCGAACGCTGCGGCTGCGCGCCCGGGCCCCATCGCGGCGGGACGCCGCTCCCACAGCGTCGCTGCGCGACTTTCACAGCAGGGTAAAAGACGGGCATTCGTCGACCCGTGTGGAACTGAAGTCACGCCAGGGTTGCGTGGGGTGCTGTACCATGAATGCTTCGATCCCATCGGACGCGCGCGCCGCAGGCTATTGGCAGCGATTGTGAGGCTCCCGGCGGCAACCCTTGGGTCGATGGGAGTCGGTGCCGGGGCGCGTGCTCACTCCGCCGGCTGCGCTCCCGACGTGGAGCAAGAACGGAATCCATGAGCCATCATCCTGAAACTAACGCCACCATGAATCGGATCGGTCGCAGTCTGGCGCTGCTGGCGCTGCTGCTGGCGCCCTTTGCCGCTGCCGGCGACGACAGGGTGCGGCTGCAACTGAAGTGGCAGCACCAGTTCCAGTTTGCCGGATATTACGCGGCCCAGGCCATGGGCTACTACCGGAACGCGGGGCTGGAGGTCGAAATTCTACCCGCCAGACCGGGCGAAGACCCGGTGCGGCAGGTGATCGAGGGCCAGGCCGAGTTCGGCGTCGGCTCGACGGAACTGCTCCTGCTGCGGGAGCAGGGGGTACCGCTGGTGGCCCTGGCGGTCATCTTCCAGCATTCCCCCCTGGCGCTCATGACCCTGAAAGTTGGTGGCATTCAGACCATCCATGACCTCGCTGGCCGCGAGATCATGATCGAGCCGGGGGCGGCCGAGCTCCACGCCTACCTGCGCCGAGAGGGGATCTCGGCCGACAAGTTCACGCTGATGCCCCATACCTTCGACGTCCAGGCGCTGCTCTCGGGAGCGGTGGACGCCATGTCCGTCTACGTCACCGATGAACCCTTTGCGCTGAAACAGGCAGGGCGGGAGTACCTGCTCTATTCGCCCCGCGCGGTGGGGATCGATTTCTACGGCGATAACCTCTTTACCACCGGGGATCTACTCCGGAGGCAGCCCGAGTTGGTCAGGAAGTTCCGGGAGGCGAGCCTCAAGGGGTGGGACTACGCCATGCAGCACCAGGAAGAGATGGTACGGCTCATCCATGACCGTTACAGCCAGCGGCACAGCCTGGAGCACCTCCGGTTCGAGGCCCGGCAGATGGCGTCGCTGCTCCAGACGGAGCTGATCGAAGTCGGCCACATGAATCCGGGCCGGTGGCGCAATATCGCCGAGGTCTATGCCGAACTGGGCATGCTGCGACGGGACTTCGACCTGACGGGTTTTCTCTACGATCCCAAGCCGAGGGATCTCACCTGGCTCTATGGTGTCGTTGCCGGCGTGACCCTCCTGTTGCTGATTGCCGTTCTGGTGGCGCTGCGTTTCGCCTGGCTCTCCGCAGCCTTGCGCAAGAGCAATGATGAGCGGGAGAAGATCGCGGCAACGCTGCGTGAGAATCAAGAAAAATATCGTCTCTTCTTCATGGATTCGCCGGATGCCTATCTGATCATCAGCGACGGTGTTTTTGTCGATTGCAACCGGGCCGCCGAGGTCATGATGGGGGCCGGACGGGCGGAGATTGTCGGTTTCGCACCCGACGGACTCTCGCCCGCATTCCAGCCCGACGGCAAACAGTCGATGGTTGCGGTTCGGGAAAAGATCGCGCTGGCTTTTCAATGCGGCAGCCTCACCTTTGAGTGGGTTCACCGCCGTCGGGACGGCACGGATTTTCAGGTCGAGGTCGCTATTGCGGCGATCTGCCTGGACGGAAAAGACGCGCTCTTTACCACCTGGCGCGATATCAGCGAACGCAAGCGGGCGGAAGCGACACTCGCAGAGCGAGAAGAACAACTTCGGAATCTATTCAAAAACGCCCCGGTGGGGATATTCCACTCCAACCTGGAAGGACGGATGACGGAGGCTAACCCGGCCCTGGCGAACATGCTGGGATATTCATCTCCGGATGAATTGACAACAGCCATCGCCGACATGACCATCCAACTCTACGATGACCCGGAACTGCGCCCACGGATCATGGCAGCATTGCTGGATACCGATGGCTGGGTCCACTACGACGATGTCGTCTGGCGCCGCAAGGATGACCGCCGCATCACGGTTGATATGACCGGGCGGAAAGTGCTGAACAAAACGGGAGCCATCGCCTACCTGGAAGGCTTCATCGAAGATATCACCGCGCGGAAGCAGGCTGAGGAGGCCCTGCGGGAGAGCGAGCAACTTCTTAAAAACGTCATCGACAATAACCAGGACGGTATGCTCGTGCTGGATCGGGGGCAGCGCGTAGCGCTGGTCAACCCGGCGGCAGCGACCTTACTGGGTACAACCGCCGATCAGTTGCATGCGTCCGAGTTCGGTACCGTGTTGGCCGATGTCCCGCAGGAGATCGAGGTGTTTAAGGGGGCAAACAGGACGATACTGGAAATACGGACCACAGACCTGACATGGAAACGAGAACCTGCCCAATTGGTGACCTTGCATGACATGACCGGGCGCAAGCGGGCGGAAGAGGAGATCTTGCGCAGCAACACCCGGTTACAACGTTTGACGGACATTCTTCAGCATCCTTCCGAAACCATTCAGGAATTTTTTGATTACGCCCTGGAGCAGGCGTTACAACTGACCGACAGCAAGCTCGGCTACATTTACCACTATCACGAAGAAGATCAGAAGTTTGTCCTCAACACCTGGTCCCGGGAAGTCATGCCGGAATGTGCCGTGGTCGATCCGCAAACCTGTTACGCGCTGGAACAGACCGGCCTCTGGGGCGAAGCCGTCCGCCAACGCCGTCCGATTGTGGTCAACGATGTTCAAGCCGCTCATCCCTTGAAAAACGGCTACCCTGCCGGCCACGCCCACCTGTCAAGGTTCTTGACGGTCCCCGTCTTCAAGGGCGACCGCATCGTCGGCGTGGTGGGTGTGGCCAACAAGGAAACGGATTACGCGGAAACCGACATTTTCCAAATCTCCTTATTGATGGATGCCGTCTGGAGCGTCATCGAGCGCAGGCAGGCGGAAGCGGCGCTGCAAGCCAGCGAGACGAAGTTTTCCCAGGCATTCATCGCTTCGACCTATGCCATCATCATCACCCGCGCTGCGGATGGCGCCATTCTTGAAGTCAATCCGGCCTTCGAGGCCATGGTGGGCTACGGTCGGGCCGAAGTGTTGGGAAAAACCACCCTCGACCTGGCGCTCTGGGAGGATAGCCAGGACCGTCAGCGCTTCCTATCGGTGTTAGTCGAGAGTGGGCGCGCCGATGCGCGGGAATACCGTTTCCGAAAAAAGAGCGGCGCCATCCTGATCGGGCTCCTTTCCGCCCGTCTTTTTACGCTGAACAATGAGCAGGTGTTACTGGGAAACATTACCGACATCACCGAACGCAAACGGATCGAGGAGGAACTGGCCTTGGCCAGGGACGCTGCCGAGGCGGCCACCCGCGCCAAGAGCGCCTTCCTCGCCAACATGAGCCACGAGATTCGCACCCCCATGAACGCGGTCATCGGTCTGACCCACCTGGCACTCCAGACCGATCTGACGCCGAAACAGCAGGATTATCTTCACAAGATCCAGATCTCCGGCCAGGCCCTCCTGGGGCTCATCAACGACATCCTCGACTTGTCCAAGATCGAGGCTGACCGGCTGGAACTGGAACAGATCCCCTTCAGCCTGGACGCAACGCTGGACAAAATCGCGACCCTGGTTCATCTGAAGGCCGCGGAAAAAGGGCTGAAGCTGCTCTTCCGGCCCGACCCGGCAACGCCGCGCCGCCTGGTGGGTGATCCGCTCCGGCTGGGACAAATTCTCCTCAACCTGGTGAACAACGCCATCAAGTTCACGGAACGGGGCGAAGTCGTCGTTTCCGTGTCGCCTGAGAGCCAAGCTGGCACCCAGGTCCGGCTGCGCTTCGCGGTGCGGGACACCGGCATCGGTATCCTGCCGGCCCAGCAGTCCCGGCTGTTCGAGGCGTTTTCCCAGGCCGACGGCTCCACCACCCGTCGCTACGGTGGGACCGGCTTGGGGCTGGCCATCAACAAGAAACTGGCGGATTTGATGGGGGGTGACATCAGCGCCGCGAGTACCCCCGGCGTCGGCAGCACCTTTACCTGCATCCTGCCCTTCGTACTGGATACGGCTGCCGGCGAAGCGGAGCAGGAGGTCAAGCCGACCAGCGGCGTTGTTGAAGCAGCCGTCGAACCGCGGCCGACCCTGTTCGGCGTGCGGGTGCTGCTGGTGGAAGACAACGAGATCAACCAGATGGTTGCGCGGGAGATTCTGGAGGGGTGCGGCCTGGTCGTGGAGATCGCCGACGACGGGCGCGCGGCCGTGGATCTGCTGCGCGCCAATCCCACCCGCTGCACCCTGGTCCTTATGGACCTGCAGATGCCGGAGATGGATGGCTTCGAGGCCACCCGGATCATCCGGGAGGAGTTGGGGCTTACGGACCTGCCGATCGTCGCCATGACCGCTCATGCCCTAGCGGACGAGCGTCAACACTGTCTGGCCTCTGGTATGAATGACCACGTGGCCAAGCCCATTGATCCGTCGACCCTCCTGACGGTGCTCGCCCGCTGGCTTCCCCTGCGCGGCGAGCCGGGAGCGCCTCCGAACGAGATCGCTACGGCCACCGATCTCCCCGCTGCGCTTCCCGGGGTAGACCTGCCGGCGGCCCTCAGTCGACTCTCGGGCAACCGGGAACTGCTCCTGAAAATGCTGCGGCACTTCGGTCCGGAGTGGTCAGGAACGCCTGAATCCATACAGGTCGCCCTGTCCGCGGGCGATCTACAGCAAGCGCGCCAAAGGGTCCACATGCTGCGCGGAGTGGCGGGTAACCTGTCGATGAGCAACGTCGCCGCCGCCGCCGAAGCACTGGAACAAGCGCTGAAGCGGGAGGAGAGCCACGCGATCGAACGCTGCCTGGAGACGCTGGCCAAGGCCCTCGCGCCGGTGCAGGCCGGACTGGAACGATTGCCGCCCGCGTCGCCGCTCCCGGTTGACCTCGGCCCCCCGGACTGCGCGCTGTTGGGACCTCAAGTCTGCGAACTGGCCGAATTGCTGCGTCGGCACGACATGAAGGCTGAGGCCTGCTTCGCCGAACTGCGGGTGCGGCTGGGCGCCGGAGCCTGGTCGGAGGCGATGGCTCGCCTGGAGCAGCAGCTTGATCGGCTGGATTTTGCCGCGGCCGGGACAACGCTGGCGGAGGTGGCGGAACTTCTGGAAATGGCGGCATTGGACCGAAACTGCTTCAGGGCGATCGACCCATATCCGATTGTCGTTATTTGAGCGCCGCGAGCCAGTCGGCGATGGCCCGCATCTCCGCTTCACTCACCACGTTCATCACCGGACGCATGGCCGCGCTCTGACGGTTGTTGCGCACCCCGCTCTTGATGTCGAGCATCTAGGCATACGCATAGTCGGCACTCTGGCCGGCCAGGCGCGGATAGTCCGTCTGGGTCGGGGTATCGCCGTCGATGCCGTGACAGGTGGCGCAGGTCTTGCCGGTGTAGATGGCGGCGCCATCGAGCGGCCCGGCCACACTGCCGAGCGGCAACAGCAGGGAAACGAGGATGACGCGGCGGAACGGGGCTTTCATGGGATACCTCTGGATTGTGGATCGGGTCGATCGGGGGCGCCGGGTCCGGACCCTGGGGCCGGGATACTCCCTGGCGGCGACCGCACGGGCAGATCTTGCCACGAAATCCGGGCTCCGTGGCCTTTTCCGGTCGTGTTGGTAGCTAGTGATCGCACCGAAAACGCACAACCGATCGCGGCTCAACCCGGCACATCACTCAATTGCCCCTGCAACAACAGTGCCTCCTTACCCCCCAGATCAACACTCAAGATAGCCCCGCCCAAGCCCCAGGGGCAGTCACCAACCAAGACCTTAAGCCGCGCGGCGCAGCCCGGTAATCCCGCCAGCGGGATGCGCACCCCGGACCGCGGATCGGCCGCGCGGTTGAGGATCAGCATAACCACCTCGTCTCCCAGGATCCGGGCGCAGGCGAACAGGTCGCCGTCCGCCAGCAAGGTCTGATAGGCGCCGCGACACAGCGCCGGATGGTCACGGCGGAGGCCGGCCAGCGTCCGCACCCAGGTGCGCAGGTCCTGATCCCAGTGTTTCGGATCCCACTCGAAGCAGGCCCGGTTGTAGGGATCGTTGCCGCCGGTCATGCCGATCTCGTCGCCGTAATAGAGACAGGGCACACCGGGATAGGTGAAGAGGAGCAGGAGCGCGAGACGCATCAGACCACGGTCTTCATCGATCAGGGTCAGAAAGCGCGCGGTGTCGTGCGAGCCGAGCAGGTTGAACTGGCAGAGTTGATTGGCATAGGGGATGCGCGAGCGGGCGTCGGTGAGCCATTGATCGAAATTGGCGGCGTCCAGGGTGATCGGGTGATAATTCACGTCCTGGCCGGCCAGAAAGGCGCGCACCGGGTGGGAGAAGCCGTAATAGTTCATGGCCGCGTCCTCCTGATCGCCCTGGAGCCAGCGGGTCGCCTCGCCGAAGTGTTCACCGAGCACATAGGCCCGCGGACTCTCATCCTTGATCGCCAGCCGTAAGGCGCGCAGGACCCGGTCGTTATGTCGCGCCCCGGTGCCCTCCCCCATCATGTGGGCGACATCGATCCGCCAGCCATCCACACAATACGGCGGACGCAGCCAGTGACGGGCGATGGCGTGCTCGCCGTCGATCAGATAGGCGCGCACCTGCGGATCGCCGAGGTCGAGTACCGGCAGAACCTTGGACCCCTGCCAGCAGTGATAGCTGTCGGGGTCGGCCGCATCATGGAAGGTGTAGGCGGCACGGTAGGGTGCCGCCACGTCCTGATAGGCCCCCTTGTCCGGGTGCGTTCCCCAGCGATTGAACCAGGGATGCGTATCCGAGGTGTGATTGAAAACCGCATCCAGCAGGATGCGGATGCCGCGACCCGTGGCGGCGGCACGCAGATCCGCCAGGGCCGCGTCTCCGCCCAGATAGGGGTCGACGTGCGCGAAGTCCTCGGTGTCGTACTTGTGCACGCTCGGCGAGGTGAAGATCGGATTCAGATAGATGGCGGTGACGCCCAGGTCCTGCAAATAGTCCAGCGCCTGACGCACTCCGATCAGGTCGCCGCCATAGAACTCGCTGTTGGGGCGCTTGGGGTCGATCGGCTCGCCCCAGGCCTTAGCCCGAATCGGGCCGTCTTCACGCAGTACATAGGCGCCGGACCGCGGACTCACTGCCGGATCGCCATTGCGAAAACGTTCCGGAAAGATCTGGTAGAACACCTGATCGGGCACCCAGTCCGGCGGCGACTCCTCAGTGTTGACACGGAAGAAGCGCTCGCGCAGCGGCATGCGCGGGCTGATGCCGGCCGCGTCCAGCCAGCACTGGCGGTCTGCCCACAGGGCCTTGAAGGCATAGACCGTGACCGCCGCGGCCGGGTTGGGGCTGAGTTCGGCCGTGTAGACCCGATAGCGACCGTCGTCCGCGATCAGGTCCATGGGGACCAGACGCTCCTCGTTATCGGGCTCACTGCGCAAAAAGACCGCGGTCGGCGCGTCCGCGGCGTCCATCCGCAGTTGCACCCGGTAGTGCCCGGTGGCCCGCCGTTCGAAGAAAGGCGCAACCTGATGATGGATCATGGTGGGCTCGAGCATGGTTCATCCTGATAGAGGCGTCGAACGCGATAAGGAACGATTCCACAATTTCTCGCTTCTCGTTCCCACGCTCCAGCGTGGGAATGCCGGGCGGGCGCTCCGCGTCCGGTCTTGGCGCCGGACGCGGAGCGTCCGCACTAGCTCCCACGCAGGAGCGTGGGAGCCAGAATGGCTTAACTTAATGGCATTGACGCTGGAGCGTGGGAGCCGGATCACAGACGGTGGAATCACTTCTCCGATTACGACAACGACAACGATAGCATTCGTTTTTTCTTTATTCCGGACACGTCATTAAACGCGCTAAGACGGGGTGATCGGCCCCTCCCCGTCCGACCGTGCGCCGACCCGCAGCAGTGCCAAGGTGATGTTGTCCGTCCCGCCGCGCTCGTTGGCGAGGCGCACCAACGCCTCGGCGGCCAACCCCAGGTCGCTCGTCCTGGCGGCAACCAGGATTTGGCGCAGCCAATCGGCGGGCACCATACCGGTCAGGCCGTCCGTACAAAACAGATAGGTATCCCCACTCTTGATCTCGGTCAGACCGCAGGAGACGCGCACCTCGGCGCTTGAGCCCAGCGCGCGAGTCAGAATATTGTCGCCAATGCCGTAGCGGCGGGCGTCGTCCAGACTCCGGAAAAACCCTTGATCCACGACTTCCTGAATGAAGGAGTGATCGTGTGACAACTGCTCCAGTGCCTCGTCCCGCAGGCGATACAGCCGGGAGTCACCGACATTGGCATAGGCGAGCCAATCCTCACCGACGAAACCCAACACCACCGTGGTCCCCATGCCGACGCAGTCGGTCTTGCTCTGCGCCAATTGCCAGACCGCCCGATTGGCCTCTTCGACGGCCGCCGCCGCGAGTTGTTTAGCCCGCTCGCTATCGGTGCGGGAAAGCGCTTGTCGCCTGAAAAACTCCCGAATCGTATCGGACGCCAGCGTACTGGCGACCTCTCCGGCGCTGGCCCCGCCGACCCCGTCGGCGACAACCAACAGACCCAGATCGGCATGGACCGTGACCGCGTCCTCGTTGTGAGATCGCACGCGCCCCCGGTCAGTGCGCCAGGCATAGTCCAATTTGTATGCCCACATGACAACTCCTGGTCAACAGTCTGCCCACAACGATGAAGAAATCGCTTCAGCTCCGCTCAGCGCACGGCTTCGTCCGCAGGTGCACCCGCGAGTTGGGCCGCCAGTTTCTTCGGCTCGACATAGCCCGGGATCAGTTCACCGGTGTCGGTGACGATTGCCGGAGTACCACGCAGACCGAGGTCCTCACCGACCGTCATATGCGCATCTACCGGGTTGTCACAGGTCTTCTCCTCGATCGTCTGGCCGGACTTGGCGGCGGTCATCGCCCCGCGACGGGCGGCTGCATCGCCGGCGCACCACACCGAGACGGCCTCTTTGTAGGCTGGACTGCCTTTGCCGGCGCGCGGGTAGAAGAGATAACGCACGCGGATGCCCTCCTTGCCGTAATCCTCGATCTGGCTATGGAGCTTGCGGCAATAACCACACTCGATATCTGTAAAAACGGTCACCGTGTGCTTGGCCGCGATCGAAGGCTCGAAGATCACCATCTCCGCCTCGCCGACATCATCCACGAGGCGCTTGCGCGCGCCGGACAGTCGCGGTTCGGTCACGTCCTCGCGCGTGTTAAGGTCGACGATGCGCCCATCGACGAAGTAACGGCCGTCACCGGTCACGTACATCATCTGAGTGCCGACCAAAACCTCGTAGAGTCCCTTGATCGGTGCCGGAGTGATACTTTCGATCTTGATGTCGGGCACGACCTTTTTCAGCGCGGCACGGATATTGTCCTCCGGACCGGCCAGCAGACTGCCCGCGGTGAGCATCAGTACCGTGGCGGCGATCGAACGATAGATAGGCATAACCTGTGGTTCCTCAGCAATAGATTCAAAAAAACGGGGGAGCGGCCGGCGGAAACGGCCAATCGCGAGCCCGCCGACGCCTGGGATTCGCATCAATCCCGGAAATTGTTGAACTGCAACGGCAGGCCCCAGTCCTTACCCCGCAACAACGCAATCGCTTCTTGCAGATCGTCACGCTTCTTGCCGGTGACCCGCACCTGATCACCCTGGATCTGCGCCTGCACCTTGAGCTTGGCGGCCTTGATGTACTTGACCATGTCCCTGGCCGTGTCGGCATCGACACCCTGTTTGAGCAGGACCTCCTGGCGGGCGGAACTGAGTGTGGTGACCGGGTCTTGCGGATCGATGGCCGTCAGATCGACCGCGCGCTTGACCAGCTTCTGACGCAGGATATCCATCATCTGCTGAAGTTGGAACTCCGATTCCGCCGCCATCAGAATCTTGTCGTCGACCAGCTCGAAGGTCGCCTTGACGCCCTTGAAATCGAACCGCGTGGACGTCTCCCGATTGGACTGATCGACCGCATTACGCACCTCTTGCAGGTCGGTCTCTGAAACAATATCGAAGGAAGGCATGCAATTACCCTAATAAATCAGCGGGCACTCACCCGTTCGACGGGGCTGCGAAAGCGGCGTTTGCGCCGTCGGTCGGCGCCCGGTCGCGTGACGATAAATCAAGCCGCGACGCGCTTCCAGAAAAACCCGCCGCAACGCCCGTGTCATCAGCATCCGCTGGTCCCGACCGACGCCGGTGCGAACCGGTCGGCAGTCCCCCGTCAGCCGCGGGGATGGTGTCGCTGGTGCAACTGTTTCAACCGCTCACGCGCAACATGGGTATAGATTTGGGTGGTCGACAGATCGCTGTGACCCAGCAGCAACTGCACCACCCGCAGATCGGCCCCATGGTTCAACAGGTGGGTCGCGAAGGCATGGCGTAACGTATGGGGCGAGAGCGGCTTCACAACGCCGGCCAGGATCGCATAACGTTTGATGAGCTGCCAGAACGCCTGACGGGTCATGCAATCGCTGCGACTGGTCGGGAACAGGAAGTCACTCAGCCGCCCGCCGAGCAGATCGAAACGCGCACCGCGCAGGTAGTCCGCGAGCCAGGTGACCGCATCCTCCCCCAAGGGCACCAGCCGCTCCTTGCTGCCCTTCCCCATCACCCGCACCACGCCCTGCGTCAGGCTGACCTGACCGGGCGTGAGCGTCACCAACTCGGTCACCCGCAGCCCGCTGGCGTACAGCACTTCCAGCATGGTGCGGTCTCGATACCCCCGTGCGTCCGTCGTATCCGGGGCCGTCAACAGCGACTCCACCTCGGCCTCGGTCAGGCTCTGCGGCAGGGGTCGGCCAAGCTTCGGGGCATCCACCCGGGCACTCGGGTCCTCCTCGATCAGACCCTGGCGCACCAGATGCTGGTAGAACTGGCGCAGACACGACAGCAGCCGCGCTGCGGAACGCGGCTTGCGGCCCTGCACGGATAACACCGCCAGGTAATCGAGCAAGTCCAGACGCTCGGCCGCCAGCAGGCAACGTCCCCGCTCGCGGTCGATCCAGAGGGCGAACGCGCGCAGGTCGGATTGATAAGCCGAGAGTGTATTCGGACTCAGGCCGCGCTCCATCCAGAGGATATCGGCGAACCCCTCGATCACCGCCCGGTCGTCGGCCGGCGCCGTGCCCTCAGTCAACCGCAACCCCCTCATGCCGCAGCAGCCAGCGCTTGATCGCCAACTGACGGCCGGAGCGATCACCCGCAAAGCCGCCCAGACCCTTGACCGCGACGACCCGATGACAGGGAACCACGATCGGACAGGGGTTGGCCCGACACGCCTGACCGACCGCGCGCGGGGCACTGCCGAGCTGCGCGGCAAGGTCCTTATAGGTCCGCGTCGCACCCGCGGGGATCGCACGGATAGCGGCCCACACCCGCTGCTGGAAGGGCGTGCCGCCGAGATCGAGCGCGAGATCGAACGACGCGGAGCCGTCCGCGAGATACGCCGCCAATTGGCCGGCGAGCGCGGTCGGCAACTCTGCCGCGCCGCCGCCGGCGGCATCAGGCGCCAGGTCCACGGCGGTCAAGGTCTGCCCGGTCCAGTGCAATCCGATCGGACCCATGGGCGTGTCCAGCACCGTCTGCGGCATCGTCTGCTCCGGTTGGCGGTCGGTTCTTGATCACATTAAAGCACGGGATTGGCATGGCTGCCACGCGTGCCGTGCGGCGGCCGGCAACGCCGAATTCGAGGGCCTCGTCCGGCCCTTGGTGAATGCGGCGCGCACGACCGGCGGGCCTTCGGGGACAACAGTGATCACCGTGTCGTGAGGAACCAGCCGCCCTGGATAAACCTGTGGATAACTCTGTGGATCAGTGTCGACAGAGGATTCTCAGGTCGCCCGTTTCGTCCAGTAATTTCCTTGACTCACCACGAAAAGACAAACGCTTAGATTTATAATACAATAAGTTAGAAAAATCACCCAGGGGTCTGACCCGAACGACCGCCCACGCGGCAAGGTCCAGGCCCGATCGGCACCGGCTGTGCACAACCGCGCCGGGCGCCTTAGACGCGACGACGCACGTTGTCAAGTCGCGATCCCACGTACAAGATGCCGCGGGCGCAGATCATCAATTGCGGCGGGTTGCGCAATCTCCGATCATAGGCCCGAGCGCGAGACGTCCGCGACGGTCGATGCCGCCGGCCAACCACCTCGACCTGCGGTTCTCCCGCAACCGAGACACGCCGCGGCGATTGAACCAGCGCGCGATCGACCCCAGAAACACGGCTCGACAGGTTGGCAAATGCGGCCGATCGCCCGCAATCAGCAGTCAACGTACCCGATTTATCATTAAGAGGACGCCATGAGCAGTACCCAAACCGCCACGGACCCCAGGCTTCAAATGCGTTCGATCATCCAGCGCATCGCGACCGGCCCGGAACTCTCCAAGGATATCTCCACGGAGGAAGCGCGCGCCGGGATGAACGCCATCCTCGCTCACCAGGTGGACCCGGTTCAGGCCGGTATCTTTCTGATTGCCCTACGTATGAAACGCGAGTCGGACGATGAACTGCGCGGCATCCTCGACGCCGTGCGCGACGCGACCACGCCGGTGGTCGCGGCGGTCGACGATGTGGTCGACATCGCCGATCCCTACGACGGCTACAACCGCTGTCTGCCGGCCGCGCCCTTCCTGCCGGCCCTGCTGGCCGAATGCGGCGTGCCCGCCCTCACCCACGGGGCGGACGCGGTCGGACCCAAGTTCGGAGTCACGCACCGTCATTGCCTGGAGGCGGCCGGGGTCCCGGTCGGCCTGGACACGGCGGCCGCCGCCGCCCGTCTGGCCGACCCGCAGATCGGCTGGACCTACCTCGATCAGCGCGCCTTCTGCCCCGCTCTGCATAGTCTGGTCGACCTGCGCTCCACCGTCGTCAAACGCCAGGCCCTGACCACGGTGGAGGTGCTGGCGCGGCCCATCCAGGGCCGCCGCGGCACTCATCTGGTCACCGGCTATGTGCATAAGCCCTATCCCCGCATCTATGCGCTGCTCGCCCGCCATGCCGGCTACGATTCGGCGCTCCTGGTGCGCGGGGTGGAGGGCGGCGTGATCCCCTCCCTGCGTCAGGTTGGCACCTGTTTCAACTACCAGGGCCGCGGCGAGGAACAACCCTTCGAGATCGACCCGGCCGCCATGGGGATCGAACAATCGGTGCGCGCCGTGGCGCTGCCGGCCGACCTGCCCCAGACCACCCGGCCGGGGGACGACATCGCGGTGGCAGTCGATGTACCCGCCACCGCACGCGCCGCGGCCGCGGCCGGGATGGCGGCCCTGGCGGGCACCCGCGGAGCGACCTACGACAGCCTGGTGTTCTCCGCCGCCTTGGTCCTGTGGCACCTGGGCCGGGAGTCCTCCCTGGCCGCCGCCGCCGGACGGGCACGGGAGGCCCTGGACTCGGGCCGCGCCGCGCTTCGCGTACGCTGAGGAGAGCACAAGATGGACAAGCCTTATGTCGCCGTGGCCCGCACCGACGCCATCGCCCCCGGCAAATTCGTCAAGGTCGTCGTGGAGGATCGCGCCTACGTGGTCGCCAATCTGGACGGCCGCTACTACGCCTGCGAGGACAATTGCAGCCACGAGGACTATCCACTCTCTTACGGCTGCCTGGACGGAGACCGGATCAAATGCTCGCTGCACGGCAGCCGCTTCAGCCTGCTGACCGGCGCGCCGATGGATGAGCCGGCCGATTCGCCGATCCATACCTACCGCTGCCGGGATGCCGATGGGTGGGTCTGGATCGACCCCAGCACCGCGGCGAATTGAAGAACAATCGGAGTGCAACGCCATGTCAGCGGATGAGCATAAGAGTCGGCCGGCGGCAGTGATCGTCGGCGCGATCGGGGTCGTCTTCGGGGATATCGGGACCAGTCCGCTCTACGCCCTCAAGGAGACCTTCGCCGGGCATCACCCCATTGCGGTGGAAACGGCGAGCGTGCTCGGCGTGCTGTCGCTCATCTTCTGGACCATCATGGCCCTGGTGACACTGAAGTACGTCGTCATTCTGATGCGGGCGGACAACCGCGGTGAAGGCGGCAGCCTGGCCCTACTCGCCCGCGTGACCGACCTGACCAAAGGCTCCCGGGCCACTTGGTTCGTGACGATGCTCGGCATCTTCGCCGCTGCTCTATTCTTTGGCGACAGCATGATCACGCCGGCCATCTCGGTGCTCAGCGCGGTCGAGGGTCTCGAGGTGGTCGCACCACCACTCGCGCACTTCGTGCTGCCGATCACCGCGGCGGTCCTGACCGCCCTGTTCTGGATTCAACGGCACGGCACCGGGGTGGTCGGCCGCTTCTTCGGACCCGTCATGTGCGCCTGGTTCGGCGTGCTGGCGGTCCTCGGGGTCATCAGCATCGCGCAGACCCCGTCCGTGCTGGCGGCGCTCAATCCACTGTATGCCTTGCACTTCCTGGCCGCGGATCCGTGGCACAGCTTTCTCGCGCTGGGCGCGATCGTACTCGCCGTCACCGGCGGCGAGGCGCTCTACACGGACATGGGTCATTTCGGCCGGTTCCCGATCCGCGTTGCCTGGTTCGCTTTGGTCCTCCCGGCCCTGATCCTTAACTACTACGGCCAGGGCGCTCTGCTGATCCGCGATCCAGCCGCGATCCAAAGCCCCTTTTACCTGCTCGCACCTGGTTGGGCCTTGATCCCCATGGTGGTACTCGCCACGGCGGCGACGGTGATTGCATCCCAGGCGGTGATCTCGGGTGCGTTCTCGGTGGCCCGCCAAGCAGTCCAACTCGGCTACCTGCCGCGCATGCGGATCGTTCACACATCCCACATGGAGGCCGGACAGATTTATGTTCCGTTCACCAACTGGACACTCTATCTCGCCGTCATGGCCTTGGTCTTCGGCTTCCAATCCTCCAGCAACCTCGCCGCGGCTTACGGGATCGCGGTGACAGGCACCATGATGATCGACACCATCCTCGTATCGTTTGTGGTGTTCCTGGCTTGGCGCTGGCATCCACTGCTCGCCATACCGCTGCTCGGCGGTCTATTGGTGGTGGATCTTGCCTTCTTCTCTGCCAATGCCGTCAAGGTACTGCAAGGCGGCTGGTTCCCCATCCTGGTGGCGATTGGCTCCTTCACCGTCTTGACGACCTGGCGGCAGGGCCGGCGACTGCTGTTCCAGGAGATGGGCAACCTGACGATGCCGTTCGATACCTTCATGCGATCGATCGCCTTGACCCCGCTCAAGCACGTCAGCAACACGGCCGTCTATCTGACCAGTCGTCCCGAAGGCGCGCCCTCGGCGCTGTTGCACAACCTCAAGCACAACGAGGTGCTGCACGCCCGCAACGTGCTCGTCACCGTCCTGACCGTCGAGCGACCCTACGTGACCGACCAAGACCGGGTCGAAGTCGTCGACCTCGGGGCGACCTTCTACCGGGTGCTGGTGCGTTACGGCTTCATGGAACAGCCGGACATACCGAAGGCGCTGCTGGCCTGTACCAAGCATGGTCTGACGTTCGACCTCAACACCACGTCCTTCTTCCTGAGCCGCGAGGTCGTCGTGCCGAAATTGACTCCACCCATGGCCCTGTGGCGCGAGTTGCTGTTCATCTGGATGCTGCGCAACGCCCAGAGCGCCAGCGACTTCTTCCGCATCCCTTCGGACCGGGTGGTCGAACTCGGAACGCTGGTCGAGATCTGACACTGCCCGCTCCGCACGCCACTGGCAATCTCGTGCCGTCATCGGGTTCTCTGCTGGATGCGGCCAGATCGATTGCAAATTCCCGGGTCAGGGTTACCACCGTTTCCCGGCAGGAAGCTGGTCCCCACCCGAGCGGCGGTCGGACCCCAACCCGAACACGGGTCCGATCGGCGATCCGACGCAAACCGGGGATCATTCACGGACGTCCAGGATCGCCGCGGTCATCCGCCGGTGACCTTGTGGTCCGCATCCGCATGGCGGCCAAGCGGCGCAGCAGCCCCGGAGTCACGGGTATCGCAGACGTCAGCGCGGCTGAACAGGGCCGCAAAGAAGTCGAGGTCATACGCATAGGCCGACTGCGCGAGTGCCTCGTAAAGCGCAGGGTCCGGGTTGCGGATGTGCTCCAGCAAGGCGGTGATGCGGTCGAAATCACCCAGTTCGCTCGCCGCCTGCAGATCGGCACGCCACCTCGCGGAACACGCGGCCAGCCGCTGGATCACGGCGTCCGGCGACAACGCGGGTCGCGGGGGTGACGGTGCCCCGGAGCGAACGAACCGCAGCCCGGCGAATTGCTCCAGAATGCCGCACAGTTCCGCGGCAGAAAACGGCTTGCGGGCGAAGGCGTCACACCCGCCGGCCAAGATCTGGTCACGTTGGTCTTCAAAGGCGCTGGCGGTCAGCGCCACCACCACGGACCGCACCGCGGTGGGTCGCTCCCGCATCCGCGCCTTGATCTCGCGGGCCGCCTCCTCGCCCGACATGACGGGCATCCGCATATCCATGAAGACCACCTGCGGTTGCCACGCCTCCCAGGCTGCCACCGCCTCGCGGCCGTTGCTCGCCTCCCGGAATTCCAGCACGGGCGGGTGCGGATTGAGCAAGTTCAGCAGCATTCGCAGTGGTTCCCGGTTGTCGGCCAGATCGTCGACGATCAGCATCCGGCACACCGGCTGACCCGGCTCCAGTCCGGTGATTGGACTTGCGGACTGCACCGCGACCGATTCCCTGACCGCGGCCGGGGGTAACGGCAGGGTGAAGTAGAAGTGACTGCCCTGACCCGGCCGGCTATCCACCGCCAATCGTCCGCCCATGAGTCGCACGAACTGGCGGCTCAGGGCCAAACCGAGTCCGGTCCCGCCCTGAACCCCCGCGCCGGCGCCAGTCTGGGTGAAGGGTTCGAAGATCCGTGCCTGCTCCGCGAATTCGATCCCCACCCCGGTATCGTAGACGCTGAACCGGATCAGGTCGTCGGCGACCGCCTCCACCCGGAGCGTCACCCCCCCGGCCGGGGTGAACTTGATGGCATTACCGATCAGGTTGATGAGCACCTGACGCAGCCGCATCGCGTCACCAAGAACAATCCGCGGGCCGCCCGTAACTTCAACTGCCAGCGTCAGCTCCCGCGCTCGCGCACGTTGCTGAAAAAAAGCTTCCGTCTCAGTCACCAGCGCGGGAAGATCAAACGCGACCGCCTGCAGCGTCATCCGGCCGGCCTCGATCTTCGCCATGTCGAGGACATCGTTGATGAGGGTCAGCAGATGCTCGCCGCTACGCAGCATCGTGCTCAGGTACTCCCGCTGGGCGTCACTCAGGCCGGAGTCTAATGCCAGCACCTGGGAAAAGCCCAGAATCGAGTTCAACGGGGTGCGGATCTCGTGGCTCATGTTGGCAAGAAATTCGCTCTTTGCCCGGTTGGCGGCCTCCGCCTCATCCCTGGCCGCCACCAGCGCCTCATTCTGGCGGGCCAGCGTTTCCTGGTGATGGATTTGGTCGGTGATATCGGTAATGGAAAACACGCCATAGCCGTGGGTACGCTCCGCGAACAGGCGTTTGCCCTGGACCTTGGCCCAAAAGCATTCGCCATTCCGGCGCATCAGCGCGACCTCGCCCTCGAAGCGGCCGGTCTGCTCGATCGCGGCATCGAGCGTTCGGCCAGCCGCCACGTAAGCCGCGTCGCTTGCATAGAGACAGCGCGTCGAGCGGCCCGCCAGTTCCCCCGGCGCAAAGCCGAACATCGCTTCCATGGCCGGATTGCAGCGCGCGATGAACCGATCCCGCAGAATGCACAGGCCGCTGGGCAAGGTATCCAGAATAGTCTGCTGTTCGCCCAGGGTCCGCGCCAGCGCCCGATCGGTCGCCTCCCTGGTCAGCAGCAACAGGCCAAAGCCATTGGTCAGCACGATGTAAAAATAGGCGCAAAAGGTGATCGTCTGCACCAGATTCGCCGTAAATAGATTAGCCCCCTCCGGGGCATACACGACCCACAGAATACGGGCACCCTGAATCAAGGTCATCAGCCACATGTTCCAGCCAAGAAAGTAACGCAGCAGCGACTTCTCGCCGCGACCGTGCAGCAAGGCCCAACCCGAGACCGCAAAGATGACCGCGGCAACGGCACAGGTGATCACGATCCGGTCGGGAGACGGCAATGGCGTCATCAGGAGGCAGACCAGAATGATGCCGGCCGCGGTGCCGCCATGGCCGGCCCGGCTGACGGTGCGTCCACTGATCAGAAACATAGCCCAGCATTCATAGGCCAGCCCGCAGAGAATGGCGCCATTACCCACCGGAATATACAACCAGTCGGGGATCACACCGCGGCCGGACACCACGAGCCACCCAAGGCATTGGAGCAGCTTGGCGGCAATCCAATAGGGGTTGCGCTGGGACTGCTGCTCGCGCAATTGGAACAGCAGCAGCTCCAAAGTGAACACAAGATTACTCAAAGCCAGCAAGAGCAGAATGGTTTTAATATCCATCGCGCCCGCCTTTCCAATCCACGCCGCTGCCGTGCATCAACGCTCCGCCTGGTCGCCAAAAAGGACCATAAAGGCGTCAAGGTTGTAGTCGTAGGCCCACCGCGCCAGCGCCTCGTGGAGCATGGCATCGTCGAGCCTGATCCGCTCCAGCAGGGCGGTGATGCGATCGAACTCGCCCAGCGCCACCGCCTCACGCAGTTCGGCACGCCAGCCGGCGGGAGTCGTGGCCAGGCGCTCGGCCAGCGCCTGCGGCGCCAAGGCGATGCGCGGGGTTGACGCGTCCGCGGTGCGCACGAACCGCAGCCCGGCGCACCGCTCCAGGATGGCGAAGACCTCCTCGGCACGGAACGGCTTGCGGGCAAACGCATCGCAGCCGCAGACCAGGAAGTGATCACGCTGTTGTTCAAAGGCACTGGCGGTGAGTGCCACCACCACGGAGCGCACCGCCGCGGGCCGCTCCGCCGTCAGGGACCTGATCCGGCGGGTTGCCTCCTCGCCGGACAGGACCGGCATCCGCATGTCCATGAAGATCACCTGGGGCTGCCAGATCTCCCAGATGGCCACGGCCTCCCGGCCGTCGGCTGCCTCCCGCAATTCCAGCACCGGCGGTTGCGGATTGAGCCCCTCCAGGAGCGTCCGCAGCGGCGCCCGGTTGTCCGCCAGGTCATCGGCAATCAGGATTCGGCAGACCGGTTGACCCGGTTCCAGACCAACGATGGGGACCTCGACCCGGTCCGCGGCGGGTGCGACGGCGTCGGTCGCCGGGAGTGACAGGGTGAACGAGAAGCAACTCCCCTGTCCCAGCGTGCTGACCGCGGTCAACTCCCCCCCCATGAGTTGGACCAGATGGTAACTCAGGCTCAGGCCGAGCCCCGTCCCCCCCTGCGCTTGCCGACCGCTGGCGGTTTGGATGAAGGGATCGAAGAGGCGCGCCATCTCCTGCGGCGCAATCCCCAGCCCGGTGTCGCTGACGCTGAAGTGGATCGCGTCACCGGCGACGGCTTCGACCCGCAATGTCACGGATCCTTGGGTGGTGAACTTGACTGCATTGCCGACCAGGTTGATCAGGATCTGACGCAGCTTCATCTGATCGCCGACGACGATCGACGTGGGTAGAGTGGACTCGGCGGTCAGCCGGAGTGCGCGATCATGGGCACTTTGCCGGAAGAACGCCTCGGTCTCCGCGATGAGCCGCGTGAGATCGAAAGGTGCCGCCTGGACAGTCATCCGGCCGGCCTCGATCTTAGCCATGTCCAGGATGTCGTTGATCAGGGTCAGCAGGTGCTCACCGCAGCGCTTGATCGTGATCAGGCTGTCGCGCTGGGTGCCATTCAGTGCAGGATCGCGGACCAGCACCTGGGTGAAACCGAGGATCACATTCAGCGGGGTGCGGATTTCGTGGCTCATATTGGCCAGGAACTCACTCTTAGCCAGGTTGGCAGCATCGGCGAGATCACGGGTTTGCTGGAGCATATGCTCGTAGCGCTTGCGCTCATCGATGTCGCGGGTCATGCCGAGGATCTCCAAGAAAGCTCCATCCGCACTGAACAGCGGATAGGCCATGACTTCAGTCCAGTAGGTGGAGCCGTCGTTACGCTGGTATTCGAGTTCTCCCCGGAAATGCTCCGGTGTCCGACCGTCCGCAACGGCGGCGCGCAACCGGGTGAAATAATCAACCACAATGGCGCAGGAATCGGCTGTAAGGATCGCGTCGAGCGGTTGCGCCAGCGACTCGGCCGGGGTGATGCCCCGCACCGTCTCGACGGCTGAACTGACCGATGTAATGGTGCCGTCAAGCGCCATGGTCCAGATGACATCCCTGGCATTGTCGGCCAACAGCCGATAGCGCTCCTCGCTGCGCCGCAGGGTCTCGTTGGCGGATTCCAGTTCCGTTGTCCGGTGACGAACCTGGTCCTCCAGGGTCTGATTCAATCGTTGCAACGCGTGTTGCGCCTGCTGCAAGCGGCGTTGTTCTTCCGTCAGGTCGGCCGCAATGCGCTGTCTGATGGCGACTTCACTGGCCAGCCGCCGGTTCCAGTAGAAGACCGCGAGAAAGATCAGCGTGGCACCGGCGACGACTTGCCATACCAGCGTGTAGTCGATTTGAGGCCGGACTTCCACCGCGCCCCATTTCTGGTTGATGGCATTGATCTGTGCCGGGGTCATGACCGCCAGCCCTTTGTTGATCAGCGAGGCCAGCGCCGGCCAGTCGTTGCGCACCGCCATTCCCTGCGTGTGCTGACCATAGGGCGTACCGGCGGCGACCACCAGGTTGGTGAAGCGATTCCGTTTGATCAGGAAACTGGCAATGGCAAGGTTTCCGACGCGGACGGTATGCTGCGCATCCAGCCAGGCGCGCTCTTCCTGGGTCAACGGCAACGGGGTCACCGGCATCTGCGTTTCAGCCGGCCCGGACCAGGCGGAGGGCGCGCCGGCCCACCACAGCAACGCAATCGCGAGCAGCCGATGCTTCAGGAACGGCGGCGAAGTGCAAGACCTGTCCATGCCATGCCTCATCGTCTGTTGCTACCCGCACGTGCGCAGGATTTGCGAAAACGCGTCCAGGTCATACTGATAAGCCCACTGCGACAGTACCTTGCGCAGCGTGGCGTCGCGCGCGTCAAGTTGTTCAATGAGCGTGGTGATCCGATCGAAATCACCCAATGCCACCGCGCCACGCAGCTCGGCTCGCCATTGCGCGGAGCAGGCGGATAAGCGGACCGCCAGGGTGTCGGCAGACAACGCGTCATCGGCAATCCGTGCTTCCCCAGCCCGGATGAACCGTAACCCGACCAGTCGCTCCAGGATCGCGAAAAGCTCCTCGGCACGAAAGGGCTTGGCGGCGAAGTCGTCACAGCCGCAGGCCAGGAACTGGTCCCGGTCGTCAATGAAGGCGCTGGCGGTCAGCGCGATGACCACGGACCGCACCGCCTCGGGCCGGGCCGCCATCCGCCCCTTGATCCGGCGGGTCGCCGCTTCCCCGGAGAGCACCGGCATCCGCATGTCCATCAAGACGACCTGCGGTTGCCATTCCTCCCAGAGCACCAGCGCCTCCTGGCCGTCGGCCGCCTCCCGGCACACGATGACCGGCGGCTGCGGATTCAGCGACTCCAGCAGCACCCGCAGCGGGGTCCGGTTGTCCGGCAGGTCATCGACGATCAGCACCCGGCACACCGGTTGACCCGGTTCCAGACCGACGACCGGGGGCGCCGCCGGTCTGCCGGCTGGTTCACCGCCGTCGGCGGGCGGCAGCGTCAGGATAAAGGCGAAGCAACTGCCCTGACCCGGAGCGCTGGACGCGCTCAACTCCCCCCCCATGAGCCGCACAAACTGCCGACTCAGGGCCAGACCAAGACCGGTCCCGCCCTGCACCTGCAGGCCGCTGGCGGTCTGGCTGAAGGGTTCGAAGAGTTGCTCCAGATCCCGCGGGGCGATCCCGATTCCCGTATCGCTGACACTGAAGCGCAGTCGGTCACCCATCTGCGCCTCGACCCGCAGCGTCACCCGTCCGGCCGGCGTGAATTTGATCGCGTTACTCACGAGGTTGATCAGGACCTGACGCAGCCGCGTCGCGTCACCCATCACCATCCCGAGCGGCGCCGGGGTCTCGACGCTCAGCGTCAACCCACTGTCGTGCGCGCGCTGGCGGAAGAACGCCTCGGTCTCAGTGATCAGCCCGCCCAGGTCGAAGGCGACCGCCTGGCAGACCATCCGGCCCGCTTCGATCTTGGCCATATCCAGGATGTCGTTGATCAGGGTCAGCAGGTGCTCGCCGCTGCGCCGAATGGTGGCCAGACTTTCCTGCTGGCCGGAATCGAGCGTGGGATCGCGCTCCAACACCTGGGCAAAGCCCAGGATGGCATTCAGCGGGGTACGGATTTCATGGCTCATGTTGGCGAGGAACTCGCCCTTGGCCCGATTGGCCGCCTCCGCGGCGTCCTTGGCCCGAGCCAATGCATCCTCGGCCTGCTTGCGAGCCGTCAGGTCCAGACCGAATGCCCAACTCTGTGCGCCGATGGTCTTGAAACCCCACTCGATGGTCTTGTAAGAACCGTCCTTGCAGGCCACGACGGTCTCCATCGGTTCGATCTCGGACTGGGTGGCGATGGCACGCGTCACTTGGCGCTGCCACGTTTCGGCGACCTGCCGGCGATAGGCCGGGTCCGGGTAAGCGCGCGGCCACCAGTCCTCCACGGTCGGCACCTCGTCGAGGGTATAGCCGAACAGTCTGACGAAAGTCGAGTTGACATACTGCGCTCGCTGCTCAATGCCGGTCGACATATAAATGGCGAGCGGCGAGGTGTCCGCCAGGGCTTTGAACCGCTCCTCTTCTTCGCGAAGCCGGCGTTCCGTCTCCTTGCGCTCGGTGATGTTCTCCACCATCCCGATAGCACCGGTGACGGTACCGGCCGCGTCGCGAATGGCCGACACGGTCAGATGTCCCCACCGCTGTCGACCATCCGCACGGACATAGCGCTTTTCGATGGCGTAAGTGTCGCGCTGCCCCGTGCACAGTTCGCCGAACAACCGGACGTCCTCCTCCCAGTCATCCGGGTGCGTCACGGTCTGGACATCGGTCTGTTGAAGTTGCGCTGCCGAGACCCCGATAAACCGTTCCAGGGCCGGATTGATCAGCAGCGGCCGCTTGTCCAGATCCAGCAGGACAATGCCGATCGCTGCCGAGGTAAAAATGGTGCGGAAGCGTTCCTCACTCTGGCGCAAGGCTTCTTGCACCTCCCGGCGCTCGGTGATGTCCTGGATGATGGACAAGAGCGGTGGCTGATCACCGCTCGCGCGTTCGCCGGCCATCTGCTCCGCAGTCGTCAAGGACTGACCGAGTTCGGCCCGGAGGGCTTGAACCTGCTGTTCCAGACGGACCATGAGGGCGCACTGCGCCAGGCGGGCTCTATTCAAGTGCAGGAGCAGCACCGCGCACCCCAGGCCGATCAGCAGTTCAACCGTAATCATGTCCGTCCCCTTTCAGCCGCGCCTCGCCAGCCGCCCGGTGCGAATGTCTGCCTGGCCCGGATCATCCCGGGCTGAACAGGGCCGCGAGGGCTTCCAGATCGTAATCATAGGCCCACCGTGCCAAGGTCTTGTGCAGTATCGCATCGTCACCGCGTAGCCGCTCCAACAGTGCCTCCATGCGCCCGAAATCACCCAACACCACCGCGTCCTCGAATTCGTCACGCCAGCCGGCCGGGGTGGCGGACAAGCGTTGGATGACCTCCGCGGGCGATAGGGGTCGCGGTGGTGGTGGGTTCACGGTGCGCAGGAACCGCAGCCCGGCCAACCGCTCCACAATGCTGATCAGTTCTCCGGCCTGAAAGGGTTTGCGGGTGAACGCATCGCAACCGCTGGCCAGCACCTGCTCGCGGTTCTCGTCGAAGGCGCCGGCGGTCAGGGCCACGATCACTGATCGCACGGCCGCGGGCCGGACCGCCATGCGCGCCTTGATCCGGCGGGTCGCCGCGTCCCCCGACAGCACCGGCATCCGCATGTCCATGAAGATCAGATGCGGTTGCCAGACCTCCCAGGCCGCCAGGGCCTCCTGACCGTCGGCGGCCTCGCGGAACTCCAGGACCGGCGGCCGGGGATTGAGCGACTCCAACAGCGCCCGCAGGGGCGCCCGATTGTCCGGCAGGTCGTCGACGATGAGCACGCGGCACACCGGCTGGCCGGGCTCCAGGGCGAGCACTGTCGGGCTGGCCTCATCGGTCATCGTTGCCATGCCGTTAACGGCTGGCAACGGCAGGGTGAAGGCGAAACAACTCCCCTGACCAAGACTGCTCTGCGCGCTCAACCGCCCCCCCATGAGCCGGACGAATTGGTAGCTCAAGGCCAGACCGAGTCCGGTCCCACCTTGCAGTTCCCGGCCGCTGGCCGTCTGGCTGAAGGGTTCGAACAGCCGCATCATCTCCGCGGGGGCGATGCCGACTCCGGTGTCGCTGACACTGAACCGGAATTGCTCGGCACCGGCTGGCTCGACCTTCAGGATGATACCGCCTGCTGGGGTAAACTTGACGGCATTGCCGACGAGATTGATTAGGACCTGGCGGAGCTTCTGCGCATCCCCGATGACCCCGCGGGGAATTGAGGATATCGCGAAGGTCAGATTGAGACCCCGGTCGCGGGCGCGTTGCTGGAACAACGACTCCGTCTCCGACAGCAGCTGGATGAGATCGAAGGGGACGACCTGCACGCTCATCCGTCCCGCCTCGATCTTGGCCATGTCGAGAATGTCGTTGATCAGTGCCAGCAGATGCTCCCCACTGCGCTGGATGGTAGTCAGGCTGTCGCGCTGGGGGGCCGTCAGGTGCGGATCTCGGATCAGCACCTGGGCAAAGCCGAGGATGGCGTTCAAGGGGGTGCGGATCTCATGGCTCATGTTGGAGAGGAAGGTCGATTTCGCCTTGCTGGCCTCCTCCGCTTGTTGCTTGGCAATGAGGAGTGCTTCCTGCGCTTGCTTGCGTTCTCGAATGTCGCGTGATACGCCGCGGACCTCGACATGACCGGTTGCATCATTCAACCAATAGGTGCTGACAACCTCCGTCCAGATCATGCTCCCATCGTGATGCGGATGCAGCACCTCGTCGACATAGAACTGACCGGACTTGGTTTGACCGGATAACAGGGCGGCGGCCCGCTGGCCCCAGAGTGACTGCAACTGGTCGGTGACCTCCGGCGTCAAGAACGCGCCGATGGGTGCGGCCAGATAGTCCTGTGGCGTCACACCAACCAGTTCTTCAATTGAAGGGCTGACATAAAGGAAATACCGGGTCTCCATGTCGAACACCCAGACGACATCTTTCATACTCTCCGTAATGATGCGATATTGCTTTTCACTGTCGCGCAGGGCCTGTTCCCGCTGTTGGATGGCCTCGGCCATGGTCCGGAAGCGGGAGTGGATCTCGGCCAATTCCGCGAAGCGCTGCTCCGCGTCGGCATCAGCCGATGGCAACTGGTCCTGCTCCAGGTCGCGTAACTTCCCGGCAAAGGCGCGCAGCGGCTGCATGACCAGGCGGTTCAGCCGATGATTCTTGAACACAACCAGGAGGAACCAACCGCTCATGAAGGCGATGACAAAAGCCAGCAGGGTATTGCGCTGGGTATCCAGAAACTCAGTGGGGACGAGCATGACAATCCGGGCTCCGATAGCGCCGGTCTGTGTAATCAGAGGGATCCAACTGCGGTTGCCGGCGGTCAGCGTCCGCCTTGCACTGGGCGCCCCGGCCCAGCGCTTGAGATCGATCGCGGGAAGTACCAGCGAGGGGTCGCCGGAGAGCATTACGAAGCCATCGTTGGCGGTGAGCAGCAGGGGTGCCCCGGAGAACTGCGAGAACTGGATCAGAAACCTACGAACATACTCCAGGTTCAGGCGCCCCATGTGGAAGTCGTCACCGCGGTGGATGCCAACATAGACGCTGGGCGCGTCGTCCTCATATCCCCGCATGATTTCCGACGCGTCTGTGGCTTCCCCGACCGACTTGAGAGAGCTCGCGAGTTTGCCCCCGGAAAACGAAAAACCAGTAAAGACCTTGCTGTTCGGCACCGCTTTGTGGATCTGCACCACGCGCAACGCCTGATCCAGGCAATAAATATCCGAAAACGCCGTAAAAAGCTCCATCACCTGGGGCGAGCGCTGCGTCGCGGGCAGATCCGCGAACATGGCCAGACCGGTCCGCGCTTCATCCAATTGGCTTTCCAGAAAGACATGGACGCGGGCGGCATCGGCCAGGCGCAGATCCAGGTAGTCTTGGTTGATCCGGGTCAGGGTAAACCAGACGCCGGCGAACAGGATGGCGGACGCGAGGGTCAGCGACGAAACCTCCAGCAAGAGATTGTAGCGACGAAAGGTGGTGCGCGGCCCCCGCTTCATTGGAGTTCTTGCTTGAGATCCGTGATGAAGCTGTAAGTACCGCCGACATCCCCGGTTGGGTCGAAGGTGATCGGCCCCAGACTGGTCAGGTGAACCGGCGCGGACAGCAGAAACCGCTTGACCGCGAGCGGATCGGTATCGCCTTGGGCGAAGGCGCGATCCAGCAATTCCAGGGCCTGCCGCACCCCGATGGTCATGGCGTGTGCCTCATAGCCGAAGCGGGAGCGAAAACGCCGGAAATAGTCGTCGAGCGCGGGGTCCTGGCGCCGGGAGGGGTACGGACTAGGCAGGATGATCCGGTCGATGGCGGCGCCGGCCGTCTCCAGGATGGCCGGTGAGCGCGCCCAGGGAGTCAGCAGAATGGGCGCCTGCGGATGGATATAATGAAAGAGTTGGGCGATATTGCCAACGGCGGTTTGAAAGCTGCCGGCCAGGATGTAGACCGCATCGAAAGGTTCGGCCATGAGCGCCCGCTCGTCATCGGGTTTGAACTCAGCGACCCGCAGCGGGTGATGGACGATCTGCCAGTGACCCAGGGCCGCGAGTTCAGCGGCAAAGGCCGCAAAGGCCGGGTCGGTATAGGGCGGATTAGCGGTATCCTGCAACACCAGCAGCCGGCGCCCTGGCAACTGATGGAGATAGCGGGCGATGGCCCGTTGCTCCTGTACGGCGTCGGGGATGATGCGCAGGAAGAAGTCATCCTTGCCGCTCAGGTCCGGACTGGCTGAAGCGAGATTGATCATGAGTGCCCCAGGGTTCGTAAACAGGGGCAGACTGGGGCGCGCGCAGTTGGAGGGATGGGTCGCGATGAAGAAACGAACCCCGGCGTCCTTGGCGCCTTGAATGACAGGAAATGTCTTTTCCGGATTCCACTCATCGTCCAGCGGCAGTAACCGGATGCGGCTGTCCGGGTATTCCTCCAAAAACAGCTCCCCGGCATTCAGTTCGCTGGAGCCGACCACGGCCCCGGAAGCCGTCCAGAGGACCAGCCCCACCGGGATGCGCTCAGCCGGACGGAAGTGCCGCCAGAGCAGCAGAGAAGCGGCGAGGAGGACCAGCAGGACAAACCAAAGCAGACGCTTATTCATGATGTCGTCACTCAAACCCAACCTGGTGATCAGGGCTGATGCCCCGGTTGAGCAGTGTAGAAAGCGCATCCAGATCGAAGTCGTAAGCCCACTGGGCCAGCATCGCGCGCAAAGGCGGATCGGTGTCGCGCAGTTGCTCCACCAGAGTGGTGATCTGATCGAAATCACCGAGCGCCACTGCCTCTTGCAGTGTGGCCCGCCAGTCCGCGGGTCGCGCGGCAAGGCGTTCCGCCAGTCTGTCGGCAGACAACCGGGTGCCGGCCGGCGGCGCTGCCGCGGCCCGGACGAAGCGCAGCCCGGCACGGCGCTCCAGAATGCCGAACAGGTCCTCGGCCTGGAACGGCTTGCGGGCGAAGTCGTCGCAGCCGCAGGCCAGGAACTGGTCGCGATTCTCGTCGAAGGCGCTGGCGGACAGCCCCACCACCACGGACTGCACCGCGCCGGGCCGGACCGCCATCCGCGCCTTGATCTGCCGGATCGCCTCTTCTCCCGACAGGACCGGCATGCGCATGTCCATGAAAATCACTTGGGGTTGCCAGGCCTCCCAGACCGCGACCGCCTCCCGGCCATTGTCCGCCTCGCGGAACTCCAGCACCGGACGCTGGGGGTTCAGCCCGTTCAGGAGCGCCCGGAGCGGTGCCCGGTTGTTCTGCTGATCGTCCACGATAAGCACCCGACACGCCGGCTGATCAGGCTCCAGACCGATGACGGGCGGACGCGGGACGACGGTCGGTACGACACCGTCGGCCAGCGGGAGCCGCAGGGCGAAAGAGAAGCAACTGCCCTGATCCAGCGTGCTGCGGACGGTCAATTCACCCCCCATGAGACGCACAAACTGGCGGCTCAGGGCTAACCCGAGACCGGTCCCGCCCTGGACCTGCCGGCCGCTGGCGGTCTGGCTGAACGGTTCGAAGAGCCGCCCCACATCCTGGGGCGCGATGCCCACCCCCGTATCCTCGACGCTGAACCGGAGTTGGCCGTCAGTGGCCGCGACCCGCAGTGTCACGCGACCTGCCGGGGTGAATTTGATCGCGTTGCTCATGAGGTTGATCAGGACCTGGCGCAGCCGCATGGCATCGCCGACCACGAGTCCCGGGGGCAGTCGGGGCTCCACCGTCAGGGTGAGCCCGCTGTCATTGGCCCGCTGCTGGAAGAACGCGACGGTCTCCGCGATCAGCGTGGTCAGATTGAAAGGGGCGGCCTGACAGCTCATGCGGCCGGCCTCGATCTTGGCCATGTCGAGGATGTCGTTGATCAGGGTCAGCAAATGCTCGCCGCTGCGGTGGATCGTGGTCAGACTGTCACGCTGGGCGGCGTTCAGGCTCTGGTCCCGAACCAACACCTGGGCGAAGCCCAGGATGGCATTCAGCGGGGTGCGGATTTCATGACTCATGTTGGCCAGGAATTCGCTCTTGGCGCGGTTGGCCGCCTCCGCCGCCTCCTTCGCGCGCGCCAGGTGCTCCTCCGCGTACTTGCGCTCCGTGATGTCCTGGCCTTGGGCAATGGTGGCCAGCGGGGTTTGTCCGTCCGCCGCGAACAGGGTGGCCGAATTCCACAGCACGGTCCGCTGGGAGCCGTCGCGGTGTTGGATCCTGATCTCGACCACCTCCCAGCGCTGGCCGCTCAAGGTCTGGCGGATCAGCGCCATCGAGTCCGCGCAGAGCGCGGGGGGAAAGAGAATCGCCAGCGATTGCCCGAGGACCTCCGCCTCGGTGTGCCCGCTCAGGAACTCGAAGGCCCGATTGAATCGCGTGATGCGGAATTGCGGATCCCAGACAATGATGGGGGCATTGGCATAATTGATCAGATTTTGCAGGTAGGCGTTGGTCTCACGCAGCTTTTCCTCGGCCTGCTTGCGATGGGTGAAGTCGATGAACTGGATGAGCAGATGATTTTCGCCATTGAGGCGAATCGGCAACATGCGGGACTCGAACCAAACCTCCTGACCAACCGCGTTGATCAGGTGGGTTTCGCGCTGCTGCGGCTGTTGTTGCTCCAGCGCGGTCAGGCACACATCAAGCAGCCCGGACTGCTGCCAGGAGGCGATCTCGCGGAAGTTCCCGGCGAGCAGCGCCTCGCGCGCAATACCCACCAGATGCGCCAACTCCTCATTGGCCAGCACGCACCGGCCATTGGCGTGATAGACCGCCATGGGCAGCGGGGAGTTGAGTAGGATCGTCTGTTGGAATTCAAGCGCCTCGGACAGATGCCGGGTGCGCTCGGCGACTGTCTGCTCCAGGCTGGCATTGAGTTCGCGCACCGCCTGCTCGGCCCGCTTGCGCAAGGTGATATCGCGCGCGGCCGCGAACACGCCGGCAATCTCACCCGCGTCATTGCGATAAACGCTGGCATTGTAGAGCACGTCGGTGACGTGGCCGTCGGCATGGCGGATCGCCAGCGGATAATCGGTCACCGAGCCTTCCGAAAAGACCTGCCGATAACCGGCCGCGGCGCGCATCGGCTCGGTGAAATACTCCGAGAAATCGCTGCCGATGAGCTGCTCCCGCGGACGGCCCGTAACCCGCTCGGTCGCGGCGTTGACGTCCATGATCCGGCCGTCGGTACTGATGGTCACCAACGGATCGAGACTGGCCTCGATCAGCCGCCGGGAATAGTTCAAGAGGCGCTCTTCGGAGCGGGTTAGATCGATGGTATCGGTCGTCATTGTCTTGTCTCCAGACCTCCATCATCCGGTCCGCCGTCACCGCGAACCGCTTCATGCGCGCTCAAAAGCGCGACGAATGCATCCTGATCGTAATTGTAGGCCCAAGCGGTCAGCGCCGCGTGGAGCGCGCGATGCGTGTCTTTGAGTGTCTCCAGCAGCGCGGTGATCCGGATAAAATCCCCCAAGGCCACCGCCGCACCCAAGTCGGCGCGCCATCCCGCCGGACAGGCGGCCAGGTGGATGGCCAGGGTCGGGAGGGACAACCCGCGGTCGGGGACTGACGGCGCCGCCCCGCGGATGAACCGGAGCCCGGCGTGGCGTTCCAGAATGGCGAACAAGTCTTCAGCCTGAAAGGGTTTGCAGGCGAATTCATCACAGCCGCAGGCTAGGAACTGCTCGCGATTCTCGCCGAACGCATTGGCGGTAAGCGCCACGATAGCAGATCGAACCGCATCGGGTCGGGCGCTGATCCGCGCCTTGATCAGCCGGGTGGCCTCGTCACCGGAGAGGATCGGCATCCGCATATCCATAAAGATCACCTGGGGTTGCCAGGTCTCCCAGACCGCGAGCGCTTCCTGACCATCGGCCGCTTCCCGGAACTCCAGCACCGGGGGTTGCGGATTCAAGGTGTCCAGGAGCGCCCGCAGCGGTTCCCGGTTGTTTTGCTGATCATCCACGATCAGCACCCGACACACCGGCTGGCCCGGTGCCAGGCCGACCACCGGGCAGTCACCGCGGGCCCCGTCCGGTTCAGCAATGGTTGCCGGGGGCAGCGCAATCGTGAAGGTGAAGCAGCTCCCCTGGCCCGGCGTACTGTCTACGGCCAGTTCTCCCCCCATGAGCCGGACATACTGGGAACTCAGGGCCAGGCCGAGTCCGGTGCCCTCGTGTAGTGCTCGACCCGTGGCCGTTTGGGTGAAAGGTTTGAAAACCCGCGTCAGATCCTCCGCGGGGATTCCAGCCCCCGTGTCGCGGACGCTGAACCGGACGCCGTCACCGCTCACCCGTTCAACACGCACGCTCAACTGTCCTGCCGGCGTGAATTTGACGGCATTACCAACCAGGTTGATGAGGACCTGACGCAGGCGCAGCTTGTCTCCCACCACCATCCGGTGCAGCCCCCGGGTCTCGATCGTCAGCTCAAGCCCCTGGTCGCGGACACGCTGCCGGAAAAACGCCTCGATATCGACGATCAGTCCCGTTAGTTCGAAGGGCGCCGGCTGTTGCGTCATGCGTCCGGCCTCGATCTTGGCCAGGTCGAGGATATCGTTGATGAGGGTCAGGAGGTGCTCACCACTGCGCTGGATGGTGACCAGACCGTCCCGTTGGATGGCGTTCAAGCCGGGATCACGCCCCAGCACTTGTGCAAAGCCGAGGATGGCGTTCAGCGGGGTGCGAATCTCATGGCTCATGTTGGCCAGGAAAATCGATTTGGCGCGGTTGGCCGCTTCCGCCTGCTCCTTGGCGACGATCAACGCCTGCTCGCCGCGCTGCTGTTCGCTCAAGGTGCGCGCCAACTGCACATTGGCATGGCTCAAGCGGGAAATCAGCTCCGCGAAGCGCCCGTAAAACCGCATCACCGTATCCACCTTATCGCGGCTCCAGCGCGGCACCTGGGCATAGGCGGCGAGGTAAGCCGCTTCGTCGAAGCCGTAACGGCGCGCCTGAGCCCGGAATCCCTCCAGGTCCAATGGTTCGTCGTCAAAGAGAAACTGACCGAGAAACAGATTCCCGATGTGCTTGGTGCCGACCATGATCGGGGTCACCATCTCCCACATGCCGTTCTTGCACTGGTAGGTCCGATAGGCGCCCGGCGCCACGCCTCGCGACAGCAGCGTGTCGCTCTCCACGCAGTAACGGGCGGTGACCGGATGGACCCGATGAAAGTGCACGCAGATCGCCTGCCAGCCGGTGGAGACCAGCACCTTCCCCTGCAGATCGACCACGGCCACACCGATCTGTGTGAGCCGGTAAAACTCGTCCATGATTTGTTGAATCGCGTGGCAATCCACGATATCAGCCAAATCCAGCGTCTCCAGATCCCCGGCCGGGTCCAGCAGCGCGGCCAGCTTCGCCCGGACTCGCCCCTCGCTTTCGGCCAGTTCGCCGGTCCGGTCCGCCAGGGCGCGATTGGCACGGCCGGCTTCGTCGAGCGCGGCGGCAACCCGGAGGTGGTTGCGTGTCAGCAGGTACATGGACAGAGCGAGTGCGAGGGTCAGCAGTGACCCAGTCACCATGACGATGAGGCTGACTGCATGTGCTCGCCAACCGGTCGGGTGGGCCACGCGCGGCGCGACCCGGAAGATCCAGTCGCTCCCCGCGATGGTGATCCGCCGCACGATGTCGAGGTGACCGGGTGCGGCATCCGGCTCCGGATTCAGGTGATAGAGCAAGCTCTCAGTGGTCTGGGATTCTGTCGAAAAGATCTGTAGCGAGAGGCGCTTTGATAACTCGCGATAGTCGCTGAGCAAAAACGCATCAACCGCATCCTGGATCCGGAGCGCCGCGTAGGCCCAACCCCGCAGGGCCGACCGCCGCTGCGCGACGGTATCCAGTGGGAGACCGGCATGATAGACCGGCACGAAGAGGAGGACCCCCGCCTGCACCTCCCCGTCAGCTTCCTGTTTCAACGTCACCCGGTCGGACATGGCGACCCCGTTTTCGTCGCGGGCGCGGCCCGCGGCCGCGGCCCGCACCGGCTCCGTCAACAAGTCGAAGCCAATGGCGCGTTGGTTGCGCCAATCAAAGGGCTCCACATAGATCACCGCCGAGTAAGGATCGCGGTCGCCGGGCGGCCGGATCGCGTAGTCGGGAAGGCCTTGGGCGCGCATCTGGGCGACATGGCGCGCCTGGTCGGCAGCCGGCACCACCGCGGCATAGCCGACCCCCTGGATGCCGGGATAGTATCGAGCGAGCCGCAGCCCCGCCACGTAGCGGTAGAAGGCTTCGCGGCTGACCTCGCCGGTACTCTCGAACAGACCGGCGACCCCCCGCAGAATCTGGGCGTTGGCCGTCATGCGGTGCTGCAAACCCCTCACCACCTCGTTGACACGCAACGCGAACTCGGCCCGCTCGACCGCGACTTCGCGCTGGCGCAACTGCGATCCCAACAGCCAGGTGAGCGCCAGACCGCCGGCCAGGATCAGCCAGGGCAAGACCTGAAAGATCCGCCGCGCGGACCAGGGATCAGTTACTTCGGACGGCATGGGCCACCTGCCTGGTTCGGACGGCACCGGCGGATCACTGACCTGAACCGGTAAAACATTGATGCGAAATCCGCGAAATCCGCGAAATCCGGCGCCCTGGGTGCGTGGTTGAGCGATATGATAAGGTGGTAGAAGAGTCGCCATGCACCCCGCTGTAACGCAACCCTTGGGAGCCGCGCGTGCGCATATTGATCGTAGACGATGTTCCGGACAATATCCGGGTACTGAGCCGGATGCTGGCCGACGAGGGACATCAGATCTCCGCTGCCACCAATGGCCGACAGGCGCTGAAACTTGCCGAAACCTGCGCCCCGGACCTGATTCTTCTGGACGTCATGATGCCGGAGATGAACGGTTATGAGGCCTGCTCCGCGCTCAAAGCCGACCCGCTGCTCCAGTCGATTCCGATCATCTTCATCACCGCGCTGGCCGATGCCGAAGACGAGACCCGCGGCCTGGCGCTGGGCGCGGTGGACTACGTGACCAAACCATTCAAAGAGGCCATCGTCAGACTGCGCGTGCGGACCCACCTGGAACTCAAGCGCCAGCGGGACTTTCTTGACCAGTTGTCCCGTCTCGACGGCCTGACCGGCATCCCCAATCGACGCGCCTTCGACCTGCGACTCGACCATGAATGGCGACGGATGCTCCGCTCCGGTCAAACCCTGGCGGCGGCGATGGTCGATATCGACCACTTCAAGGAATACAACGACGCCCACGGTCATCTGGATGGGGACGATTGTTTGCGTCGGGTGGCCGAGGCACTGACTCAGCAGATCAAACGGGCCGGAGATTTCGTCGGCCGATATGGCGGAGAGGAATTCATCTGCCTGCTGATCGGACCCCATGCCGAGGGGCTGTCGGTGGTGAGCGAGCAACTGCGTGCCGGCATCGAAGCGCTCCAGATCCCGCACGGCGCGTCACCGGTTTCCCCGTGGGTCACGGTCAGTATCGGTGCCGCAATCTGCCAGCCGGCGCGGCACGAGCCGCCGGCCGATCTCATTGAGGCGGCCGATCGCCAGTTGTTTGCGGCCAAACGACTCGGCCGCAATCGGGTCAGCCTGACCGCCATCTGACCGTGATCAGAACCGCCGCGCTCGCACCGGGCGTTCGTCCTCGTGCAGATCGTCGTCGATGCTGAAGATCGGCCCCAGGTCGATGTCCCCGTCGCCGACCAGCGTCGGATCGCGACGGGGCACCACGACTTCAAGCGGTGTGTGCGACGGCGGTTGCGTGGTCCGCTCCGTGGGTTTGGCCGGCGCGGGCAGCGGTTTGCCGCGCGCCTGCCGACCGTCATCCACCATCACCTGGGACAAACCATGCAGGACGTCCCGCAATTCGCCCGGGACCTCCGCGGGCAAAGGCACCTCGACCGTGGCCGCGGGCGGCCGCCGGGACGCCATCGCCGCGAGGACCGGCGGCGCGATTTCGGCCACCCGGTAGGTATCGGCCTCGGAAAAACGCACAAAGGGCAACCCGGCAGCGGCACAGATCTGATCCAGCGCGTTACGGGGCGGCCCGCGGCGCAGGCGCGAGCGCGGCGCCAGATTGACGGCACAGAGGATGGCACCGGTCTGCGCCGAACAGATCAGGAAATCGAAGTGCCAGTTCCACAACCGCTCCAGGGCGCGCCGTCGGCTGCGCCGATCCAGACGCGGGCGTTGGCGCAGACCGATCACATCGACCGCCCGCACCCGGCCGTAGACCCGGTAGTCACGGCCCACCGCGCGTTCGAGCACCGGCAGGAAAGCGCGTTGTGCCGGGGGAAACAGCGACTCATCCACCACATAGGGCAGCCGATAGCGACGCCCCAGGCGCTTGCGCAAGCTGAGTATGAAGGCCAGGAGGACCAATACCCCGAGTCCGAGCAAAACGTAGAAATAGCCCAATTCAGTCGCCCTCGGCCGCGCCGACAGACCCGCGGCGGACACGCTTGAAGATGCCGAGACGCCATCCGACGAAACAGCGAAAACAAAGACTTGAGAGCTTACACGAATCACCGGACGCAAGTCACGTGCAACGACATCGAACCGCCTCAGGCGGTGACTGCGGGCGGCCGTCGGCCGGGCGGCGCGATCCGCCAATTGACACGAGTCATTTCGACGGGGTAGCTTTCCGCTGATGTATTGCGCCCCTACCGTCGTTCTTCCCGACGCCCACTCGGATGGTCCACCGAATGCGCTGCCCGTTGCGCGCATCCTGAGCGCGCGCGTCACCACCCTCGGGCAGGACCTGCTGCGGCGCTATGGTCAGCGCGTACACAAGCTCGCCATCAATGCCGGCTTCACCTGCCCGAACCGCGACGGCGCCAAGGGGCGCGGCGGCTGCACCTTCTGCAACAACCAATCGTTCAGCCCCCACGCGCAGGAAGCGCCGTCGGTCGCGGACCAGATTGCCGCCGGACGCGCCGTGCTCGCCCGCCGCACCGGAGCGCGCCGCTTCATCGCCTACTTCCAGGCCTATACCAACACCTACGACGACATCGAGCGGCTGCGTGAACGCTACGACCAGGCGCTGGCACTGCCGGACGTAATCGGGCTCTCGGTCGGCACCCGCCCGGACTGTGTTCCGGAACCGGTGCTGGACCTGCTGGCCGGCTACCGCCGCCAGGGCAAGGACGTGTGGCTGGAGCTCGGCCTCCAATCGGCCGACGACCGCACCCTGGCGCGGGTCAATCGCGGCCACGGCTTCGCCGAGTTCCGCGCCGCCACCCGCGCGGCTCATCGGCGCGGCTTGCCGGTCTGTGCCCACCTGATCATCGGACTGCCCGGCGAGGGCCGCGACGCTGCCATGGACAGCCTGGAACGGGTGCTGGAACTGGGAGTGGAAGGTCTCAAGGTGCACCCCTTGCATGTGGTCCGGCACACCCGCCTGGCCCTCGAGTGGCAGCATGGGGACTACCGCCCGCTGGAACTGGACGACTATGTCGCCATCTGCGCAGACCTGATCGAACATACGCCGCCGAACGTGATCTTCCACCGCCTGACCGGCACCGCCGCCCGGTCGATTCTGCTGGCGCCGGACTGGTGCGCTCTGAAATGGGCGGTGTTGAACCGTATCGAGGCCGAACTGCACCGCCGCGGCACGCGCCAGGGGGAACGCTGCGCACCACCGTCGCAGCCCCTGCTGGCCCGCACCGCCTGACTCTCTCCATTCATTCAGAGAACCGCATCATCATGGAACTCGTCTGCCCCGCCGGCAATCTGCCCTCGCTCAAGGCTGCCGTGGACAACGGCGCCGACGCCGTCTACATCGGCTTTCGCGACGACACCAACGCCCGTCACTTCGCCGGACTCAACTTCGGCGACAAGCAGATCCAGGAGGGTCTGCGCTATGCCCGTGATCGCAAGGTCAAGGTCTTCGTCGCCGTGAATACCTACGCCCAGCCCCAGGGCTGGGAGCGCTGGACCAACGCCGTCGATCGGGCGGCCGACCTGGGCGTGGACGCGCTGATCCTGGCCGATATGGGGGTGCTCGACTACGCGGCGGAGCGCCATCCGGAGTTGCGGCTGCATCTGTCGGTGCAGGCGTCGGCCACCAGTCCGGCGGCGATCCGCTTCATGCACCGGCATTTCGGCATCCGCCGCGTGGTGGTGCCGCGCGTCCTGTCCATCGCCCAGGTCGCCCATCTGATCAAAGAGAGCCCGGTGCCGATCGAAATCTTCGGCTTCGGCAGCCTGTGCGTGATGGTCGAGGGGCGCTGCCTGCTGTCCTCCTACGCCACCGGCCAGTCGCCCAACACCTTCGGCGCCTGTTCGCCCGCCGCGCATGTGCAGTGGAGCGACACCCCGGCGGGCCAGGAGACCCGCCTGGGCGGCATCCTGATCGAGCGGCGCGACCGGGACGAACCGGCCGGCTACCCGACCATCTGCAAGGGCCGCTATGAAGTCGAGGGCGAGACCCGCTATGCCATCGAGGAGCCCACCAGCCTCAACACCCTGGACCTGCTGCCGCAGATCATGAGCGCCGGGGTCGCCGCCATCAAGCTGGAAGGCCGCCAGCGCAGCACGCGCTACGTGTCGGACGTCACCCGGGTGTGGCGCGACGCCATCGATTCCTGCAGGCGCAACCCCGCGGCCTTCAAACCCAAGGCCGACTGGATGGACACCCTGGCGCGGGTCTCCGAAGGCACCCAGACCACCATCGGACCCTACGAGCGGACCTGGCACTGAGGCCGAGCATCCAACCGCCGGCGGCTGGATGCTGGAAGCCCGCCGCTGGACGCTGGCCCCTCAGCCCGCGGCATGTTCCGTTTTCACCCCGGATTCAAAGTACAGTCAACCTCGAGCGAACGCCATGCCGACGGACATCAACCCATCCACCCCACCGCGTCCGCGCCTGTCGCTCGGGCCGCTGCTCTACTACTGGCCGCGCGAGCAGGTCCTGGATTTTTACGCGGAACTGATCGAGACCCCGGTGGACGTCATCTACCTGGGGGAGACCATCTGCTCCAAGCGCCGCCTCCTGCGCCCGGAAGACTGGTGGGACCTGGCGGAGCGGGTGGCCGCCAGCGGGCGCGAACCGGTGATCTCCACCCTGGCCCTGATCGAATCCGAGGGGGAACTCAAGACCCTGGAGCGGCAGTGTGCCGACCGCCGCTTCCTGATCGAAGCCAACGACCTGGCCGCCCTGGACTTCCTGGAGGGCCGGGCGTTTGTCACCGGCCCCTCCATCAATCTCTATAACCAGCGCACGCTGAGCTTCCTGGCCGCGCGCGGGCTCAAGCGCTGGGTGCTGCCGGTTGAACTGGGCCGGGCGACGGCGATCGACCTGATGAGCGTCCGGCCGGCCGGTGTTGAGTGCGAGGTCTTCGCCTTCGGTCGGCTGCCGCTCGCCTACTCGGCACGCTGCTTCACCGCCTACAACAACGGCCAGGGCAAGGACCAGTGCGAATTCCGCTGCAGCGAACACCCGGACGGACTGTTGATCAGCACTCAGGAGGGCACGCCCTTCCTGGCACTCAACGGCATCCAGACCCAATCGGCCGCGGCCCACAGCCTGCTCGCGTCACTCGATGACGTGACCGCACTGGGCATCGACCTGCTGCGCATCAGCCCGCAATCCCACGACACCGCGGAGATCGTCAGGACCTACGCCGCCTGTCTCAGCGGCGACCTCGCAACCGCCAACGGCCTGGCCCGATTGCGCGACCTGGCACCGGGCGGACTGGTGGACGGCTACTGGACCGGCGCGGCGGGCATCGCCGCGACCGCGGCCCTGACGGGCGTTTGAGCCCGCGCCGGTCGGCGCACCGCGCACCGGCACGGTCGCGGCGCCGACGGACCGCAGCAGGCCATCGACATGGGTGGCAATCGCCGCGGCGCGCAGGAACCCCCGCTGGGGGCTGATATCGAACACGCCATCCAGGGCTGAGTACGGAGGGCGCGCCAAGGTGCGTCGGGGTCGCGGGCGGCGTCGCCGACGATGAACGCGATGCGCAGGGCGGCCTCCTCCAGTCCGGCCAGGCGGTCCGCCCAACCGGGTACCTGGTCACGCGTCGCGGGGTCCTTGGCATCGACCACCAGCGCGATAAAATCACAGGGACGCAGGCGCGTCTCGATCCAGCGATCGAGCCCCGCCGGATCATCCCGGCCGGTGCGGAAACAGTCGATGTCCCAGCCGGCCATGTGACTGGCGTCGTCCCAGGACGCCCTGGCCCGGACGCGCAAGGCATCGATCACCGCATCCGCTTCCGGACCCAGCGCGATGCACGCCGGTACCGGCGGCCGATCATCGAAGGGTCCCAGAGTCGCGAGCCAAGCCTCAGTCTTGGCCGGCGCTGCGGATGCCGGCGGCGGCGCCGGGACCCGTTTGCCCGGTTCGCCGATGATGTCGGCCAGTCCGCCGGTGACCTTCAGCGTGGCGCCCATCGCGAAGGCTTGCAGAATCTGACGTCGGTGCATGTGCGGATACCCGGGGTGCTGTTGTCAATGAGGTCTAGCCCAAGTTTAACACCTTAGATTATTTCTCTCTTAAGATCATCCGCTTACAGCGTGAAAAATCGCTCAGTGGCACTACATTCGTAAAATTCTGTGAAACCGGACGGTTCAGACAAGCATTTTTTGTAGGCTCACCGTCCCCGCAGCGCCAGCCGCTCGATCGTCTGACGCAATAATTCAGGGCTGACCGGTTTCGCCAGGAAGTCGACCATGCCGGCCTCCAGACAGGTCTGTTTGACATCTTCGGACGCGTTCGCCGTCAGGGCGACGATCGGCAGGGGCTGTCCCAGTGCCTGCTGACGATACGCTTGCGCGAATTGAATACCGTCGAGCTTCGGCATACGCAGATCGACGATGGCGATGCCATAGCCCCCTTGCAAGGCTTCACGCAGAGCCTGCTCACCATCCTCGACCAGAGTGAAGGCGATCCCCATTTTCTGCAGGAAGGCGGTGATCACCTTGGCGGCAATCGCATTGTCCTCGGCAACCAACACCCGGACGTCGGCCAGGGTCGCCGGATCGCCCCCGCCGAATCCGCGGTTCTCCTGGTGGCAGGGATGCGCCGCGCGCACGAGCCCCAGCAGCGCCTCGACGGCATCGACCAGATCCCCGGCCAGAAAGGGCTTGCTGAGGCAGCGCGCCGCCGCGCGCGGCACCTCAGGGCGTCGCGCCGCATAGGTGAGAAAAAGGCAGGGACATTCGTAACCCAACAACGCGCTGATGTTAGCGCGAGCGGCTCCCAGTGCGAGCCCGCGCGGCCGGTCGCCGATCACCAGAAAGTCCAGGTTCGCGGCCCCCGACGCCATGGCGCTGACATCCAGGGGATCGGCCAGGCCCTGGCAGGTGACACCCTCCCGACGCAACACCTCGCAGACCAGGTCGCGGTGCGTTTGGTTGGCTTCGATCACCAATCCGCGCCGTCCTTGCAAGCGCGCCGATGGGGCGAGCGGCGGGGGCAGCACGGCTCCCAGCAACGGCAGCCGTACCCGGAAGCGGCTGCCCTGACCATCGACGCTCTCTACCCCGATGGTGCCACCCATCAGGCGTGACAGTTCCAACGCGATGGTCGTGCCGAGACCAGAGCCGCCGAAGCGGCGCGTGGTGGACTCATCGGCCTGACTGAAACTCTCGAAGATCTGCTCGAGCTTGTCGGCCGGGATGCCGATCCCGGTGTCCTCGACCTCCAATAACAGATGCGGCTCGCTGATCCCCTCCTCCGCGGGCCGCACCAGCACCCGGACCCGGACTTCCCCTTCTTCGGTAAACTTGACCGCGTTACCCACCAGGTTGAACAGAATCTGACGGACCCGTAACTGATCGCCCACGACCGTCTGGGGAACCTCCGGCGTCACCATACAGATCAGCTCTACCCCCTCGGCCAAGGCGAGACTCTCAAGCACTCCGCAGACCTCCCGCACCACCGCGCGCGGACTGAAGGGGACCTGCTCCAGGGTCAGTCGTGCCGCATCGATCTTGGAAAAGTCCAGGATATCCCCGATCAGGGCACCAAGCACATTGGCCGAATTGGAAATGGAGAGCAGATAGTCGCGCTGCTCGGCATCGAGCGTGGTGCTCTTGAGCAACTCGGTCATGCCGATTACACCGGTGAGCGGCGTGCGCAGTTCATGGGTCATGAACGCCAAAAAATCGCCCTTGGCCTTGTTGGCGCGTTCCGCCTCGTCCTTGGCCCGCTGCACCCACCGCAACAGCGCGAACTGATAGAGCGGCAGCAGCAACAGGAAAAAGAGGAAAAAGACCGCTTCGTAGGTATGGCGCTGCCACTGACCCAGCGCGGTCAACACCAGGCTATAGGCGATCACGGCCTCGGCGGAGGCCAGGACCAGATGACTGGTTCCATAGCGGGTCCCGGCCGAGATGAAGATCCAGATATAGAGCAGATAAAAGGGGCTGATCGCCTCACGGGTGACAAAGATCGCCAGGCTGATGGCGACGATATCCAGCGACAGGGCAACATAACGCCGACTCGGCCAATCGGGACGGACCAGGACGCTCGCGAAGACGGCGGCGTTGATCAGCACAAAAATACTAAAAACTGTAATAAAATAAGGGATATCGACCTTATAATAGCCGGTGATGGCGGCCAGCGAAATATAACCGGTACCGAAGGTCCAGACCGCGAACCGTACCAGGGCGGATTGGAACTCGGGGTTTGCCCGCATCCCCTCAGGAAGACCCAGACCACCACGCTTGGGTGCCATCGCCATGCTTCGCTACTCCGCCGGAAAACGCCGACGCCGGACCGCAAAGAACGGCCCATGCGCACCGACACCTGTTGTTGTCATTGTTTGATCACGACCGCCCACCCACCCACCCCGGCGCCCCCTTGGCCTGCACGGTCAACCGATCCAGGCATCGTGACGGCACGGCGCCGAGGCCCTGTTCCCGGTTAGAACCTGACAAATTTCCACTGGCACTCGGCCCCCAGACTCATGGTATATTAGCCAATCCTTCTCGAACGACAACGACCAAGCACCGACCAAAACCCCGGCGAGCGCGCCTCACCAGGTGCCTGAGGCCGTGTAAATGAGGCCGGACCTGAGAGAACAAGGGGAGAACGCCATGTCCAAGAAACACCCGATTGTCGCCGTCACCGGCTCGTCCGGCGCCGGTACGACCACCGTCAAGCGCGCTTTCGAACACATTTTTTACCGCGACGGCATTACTGCCGCGGTCATCGAGGGTGACAGCTTTCACCGGTACGACCGCGCCGCCATGAAGGTCGAGGCCGCCCGCGCCGCCGCCGAACACCGCAACCTGAGTCATTTCGGCCCCGAGGCCAACCACTTCGAACTGCTGGCGGGGCTATTCCACAGCTACGGCGAGACCGGCACCGGCAAGAAGCGGTATTACATCCATAGCGACAGCGAGGCCGCGGAGCAGAACGCCCGGCT
>Ga0247840_10001682_pt1 | contig 42387 bp, 43 predicted proteins | sample LaCruzMarch2015__FD_192404 | JGI IMG/M metagenome (GOLD analysis project Ga0247840, IMG submission 192404) | Freshwater microbial communities from meromictic Lake La Cruz, Castile-La Mancha, Spain - LaCruzMarch2015_17m | ecosystem: Environmental > Aquatic > Freshwater > Lake | place: Spain... | reverse complement strand
GATTTATCATGTCCTATCTGGAACGGATACCATCTACAGGCGACCATTTTCACTGGGAAGAATGGCGTTTTGAAATCGTGGACATGGATGGCAACCGGATCGACAAGGTCTTGCTGAGTTCCAAACCGGCATCTTCCTGAAGGGATACCGGGGGAAAATGGCTTCGCAGCGGCAAAAAATCTTTTTCGCTTCTGGTTAGCCGGCATACAATGGTGATTATTCAAATGAGGACGTCAAAATGAGAAGGGCCGTCATTGCTTCCACAGGATCTTACCTGCCGGAAACGGTCGTGCCGAATGAGGGACTCACGCAGTTTTCCCGGGAAGCCCAATCCCTGATCGGCAAGAAGACCGGGGTATTGGCGCGGCGCCACGCCGGGGAAAATCAGTGCACCTCCGATCTGGCCATGGAGGCGGCCCGGACCTGCCTGAAAAAGATCGATTTCCTCCCCGAAGATATTGAAGGCATAATCCTTTCAACTTCTTCTCCCGATCGTATCCAGCCGGCCACGGCCACCCGGCTCCAGCACCTACTTGGGGCCGGGCGTTCCTTCGCTTTTGACATCAATTCCGTCTGCTCGGGAAGCGTATATGGCCTCCACCTGGCCGACGCCCTAGTGAAATCGGGGCAGTATGACAACATCCTTTTTGTTGCCGCCGAGGTCTATTCGAGATTTCTCAATAAGAAGGATTTTTCCACCTTTCCCTATTTCGGCGACGGGGCGGGGGCCGTCTTACTGCAAAGGAGAGATAATTCTTCCCGGGGCATCCTTCATTCCCGCCTGGCCACCGACGGCAGTAGCAGTGAGACGATCTGCGTCCCCGGCGGCGGCGCCATGATGCCCTATGAGAAAATAAGCAATCCCCGGCTGGCTTTTTTCCGCATGAAAGGAGAGGATGTCTTGGCTTTCACCCTTGACAAGGGTCCCAAGATAATCCGGCAGGTCGTATCGGCCGCAAACATAAATTTGGAAGATGTGAAATGCTTCATCTGTCACCAGGCGAACATCAATATCCTTCATGGGATTGCCGCTGAACTCGGCATCCCCTCCGAACGGTTCTATGTGAATCTGGACCGTTACGGCAACACCGCCAGCGCCTCCGTCCTCATTGCCCTCGATGAGGCCAGGGAGGAAGGTGTCATTGGCGAGGGGGATCTTGTCGTTACGGCCGCTTTCGGCGGCGGGTTGTCCTGGGGGGCCAATCTTATCCGGATCTGAACCAGAAGAAATCTGAAAGGAGGAAAGACATGGCAGATACGCTAAAAAAACTCAAGACGGGTATTGAAGACCTTTTTCCCGAGGCGGAAGGCCTTGCCTTCTCCGGTGAGACGCGCCTGGGAGATATTCCTGATTTCGACTCCATGGCGGCGGTCAATCTGCAAACTTTCATTGAGGAGAATTTCAAAGTGGCCATTCCGCTTGATCTCCTTGGGGAAGATACAACCATGAAAGATATCGTGGATTTAATCGAAAACCCCGGCAAGCTTGCCGCCGCAGAAAAACAAAGGCCATAATGATGGATCCTCTGGATATTATGACTTCTTTCTGGAAGGTTAAAAACGCCTGGATGGACCGCTCTGAAGAAATGAATCAGCGGGTTATCGATCTCTTCCAGCGTCTGGAAGAAGTTACCCGGGAGGAATTCCCCCACCTCCTCTCCTCCGAACTGCCTGCGGAAGACAAGTCCGACGCCAGCGAGGTATTCCTCGAATATGTAAGAAGAAATGCAAAATTAAGCAGGAGATTTCATTCAATTTTCAATGACTGGCTAAAGGCACTGGTAGAGAAAAGCCGGGATCTTAACGATAAAGACCGGCAACGGGCCCTCTTCTGGACCCAACAGGTGATCAACGCTCTTGCACCGGCCAACTTTTTCTGGACCAACCCCCTGGCTATAAAAAAATTTATCGATACCGGCGGCGGCAGTCTCACTCAAGGATTGAGCCAGGCATGGGATGACTTTTCCCAGGGCGATTATCTGTCCAGGATTACTGATGAAAAGGCCTTCAAAGTCGGCGACAATATTGCCATAACACCTGGATTTGTGGTCTTCCGCAACGATCTGATGGAACTCATCCAGTATGAGGCCTCGACGGAAAAAACTCATGCCTTGCCGATCGTGCTGGTTCCCCCCTGGATCAACAAATACTACATCTTTGACCTTACCCCCCAGACGAGTTTTATACGCTTCCTGAGAGACCAGGGATTCACGGTTTTCACTATCAGCTGGAAGAATCCGACGGCAATTATGCGGGAGGTCACTTTTGCCGACTACATGTTCAAGGGGGCGCTGAAGGCCATGGAAACGGCACGGCACATCTGCAAGATCCCCCATGTCCACGCGGCGGGATATTGTATCGGCGGCACGGCCCTGGCGGCCCTCATGGCCTGGCTGAACCGGGGATCCGAGACAAAGAACGAACTGCCCGTGGCCGACTGGACCCTGTTTTCAACCCTTGTGGATTTTTCCGAGCCTGGTGATCTTGGTGTTTTCGTCAGCGAAAGGTCGATCGAGGCCACCGAATCCCTCATGCAAATGGACGGTTTTCTTGACGCCCGCTACTTGAGCTGGATCTTCCGAATCCTTGGCTCGGACAGTCTGATCTGGAGAAACTTCGTCCAGAATTACCTCTATGGCGCTACACCCCCAAAGTCTGACATGCTCTTCTGGAACAGCGACAGCACCCGCCTGCCCGAAGCCATGTGCTCCTTTTATCTTCGGGAATTTTACCTTCACAATAATCTCGCGAAAAAGGACGTCCTGTCGCTGGGGAATCGGCCCATTGACATGGAAAAGATCGGGCAGCCTTTATATGCCGTAGGGACGCAACTCGACCACATCTGTCCCTGGCGGGGAACCTTCCGCACCTGCTCCCTGGTCAAGGCCCCCCGGCGCTATGTCCTTTCCAGCGAGGGACATATCACGGGCATCATCAACCCCCCCTCGGATGGCTCCCGTCGGAAATACTGGGCCGGGGAAGTCATACAACCGGAAGAGCCGGATAACTGGCTGAGCCGCCAAGAAGAGCGGCGCGGTTCCTGGTGGCGGGATTGGACGGACTGGCTGTCAGGCCATGGCGCGACCATGAAAAAACCTCCGACTATGGGATGCAGGAAATATCCTCCCAGGGAGAATGCACCGGGGACATACGTCACAGAAACTTGACGGCTTTGTAAAAAGTCCGGATGCTGCGTTGCGCTGCATCCTTCGTCACTGCGGCGTACAACAAGTACGCCTCATTCCTCAGGACTTGCGCGCCTTGCCTGCGGATCTTTTTACGAAGCCGTCTAATATTACAAAATTTTCGACTTGCTAACGATTTTAGTATTATAGGAGTGAGGGGAAACAATATGGAGAAATGGGGACTGGTCTTTCCAGGTCAGGGTTCGCAGTACGTGGGCATGGGGGCCGACTTATTCAGGGAATTCGACGCCTTTCGGGGCATCTTTTCCAGAGCCCAAGACATCACCGGCATGGACATTGCCGGAATCTGCCTGGAAGGACCGCAAGATGTCCTGGATCAGACCGTCCACACCCAGCTTGCCGTACTGACCTTTGAACTTGCCGCCTATGAGATTTTCAAAGGACATATCGGCGGCGCCGCTCCCGCGGTGGCGGCAGGGCACAGTCTCGGCGAGTACAGCGCTCTTTATGCGGCAGGTTCACTGGGGCTTGAAGAAACCATAACCATTGTCCAGGCAAGGGCCAAGCGGCACCAGGAGGCCTTACCTCCCGGCATCGGGGCCATGGCGGCCATCCTGGGACTTGATTACGAGGCGGTAATGAGGGTCTGCACCACCTGTTCCCTCCCGGGAGAACCCCTCGATCTGGCCAACCTCAATGCCCCGAACCAGATCGTCATCTCAGGAAATGCCCGGGCTGTCGAACGGGTGGGAGAGATGGCCAGGGAAGCAGGGATCAAAAAATTTGTACCCCTGCCCATCAGCGTCCCCTGCCACTCCCTTCTCCTTACTGAAGCCGCCGAGCTTTTCAGCGGGGATTTGGCAAAAATTGATTTTAAGCCCTGCCTGATCCCAGTCATCCCCAATTATGATCCTTCCCGGTTTCATTCCCCCGACAATTCCCGGGAACTCCTGCGACGACAGATGGTGTCTCCCGTCCGCTGGCAGGAAACGGTGGAAAGAATGACCGCCCTGGGTATAACCACGGTTGTGGAAATCGGCCCCCGCAAAGTCCTCGCCGGATTGATCAAGAACATCAATCGGCAAATGCGCCTCCTTTATGTCGGTGACGGGGAATCCCTTCTGAAAACGGCCGCCTCCCTGCAATACGGATAACATCAAGAAATAAAAAAGATTTGAAATTTCTCTATAAAAAGTGCTACTAGCTACGGGTTTTAAATATACAGCGATTATAAAGGAGTTGCAGGGTAATATGTGGAGGCGCAGATGAAAAAGCAAACAAAAACAAGATGGATAGTGTTTCTGGGGATGGTAGCCCTGCTGGTTTTTATGGGGCTCTATCGTTACAGTATGGTATCGGCCGCCCTGGACCGATCTATCTACAAAAATCTCAAGGCTTTCAATGAGATCCTCGATATAGTCGAAAAGAACTATGTAGAGCCGGTGGATTCCAAAACCCTGCTGCAAGGCGCCATCAACGGCATGATCAAAAACCTCGACCCCCACAGCAGCTATATGACGCCGGAAATGTACAAGGAGTTGGAGCTTGAGACCCGGGGCAGCTTCGGCGGCATCGGCATCGAGATCACCATCCATAAGGATATCCTCACCGTTGTGTCCCCCATTGAAGACACGCCCGCCTTTCAATCCGGAGTCAAGGCCGGCGACAAGATCATCATGATTGATGGCAAGTCCACCAAGGACATTACCATCATGGAGGCGGTCAATCGTCTCCGGGGACCGAAAGACACCAAAGTAACAATCTCCGTCCTGAGAGGCAATGAAAACAAGCTCCGGGATTTTGTCATCACCAGGGCGATCATCAAAATCGTCAGCGTTAAGCACAAGCTTCTCGACGACCAGATAGGCTATATCCGTATCGCCTCTTTTCAGGACAAGACAGCCGATGATTTGAAAAAGGCCATTCAGGAGATGACGACCAAGGACAAACCCCTGAAAGGCATAGTTCTGGACATGCGAAACAACCCCGGAGGGCTCCTGAATCAGTCCATCGAGGTCTCCGATGTTTTTCTCAAGTCCGGGGTCATTGTCTCGACCAAGGGACGAACCAAGGGGATGGCAAGCAAGGTCAGCGCCCGGGATACAGGCGATGAGGTCACTGCCCCCATAGTTGTGATGGTGAATGAAGGCACGGCGAGCGCCGCAGAAATTGTATCCGGCGCCCTCCAGGATAACGGACGCGCCCTGGTTCTGGGAACCCAGACCTTCGGCAAGGGCTCCGTCCAGACCGTAATCCCCCTGGAAGACGGATCGGCGCTGAAACTGACGACAGCCCGTTACTACACACCCAAAGGACGCTCCATTCAGGCGGAAGGAATTGCTCCGGACATCGTCGTGAAATATCTCCGGCCCGGTGGCGAGGGTGATGATGAAGATTACGAGCCCATCAGGGAAAAGGATCTGAAAGGGCACATCAAATCCATCAAGGAACTGGAGAAGAAGGGCGATGCGCCGTCTAAGGATAAGGAATTGATGATACAGCAGCGGATTATGAAGGATAACGGGAAAAGCAAGGACCTGCCGGTTAAAAGGCCCCTTGGCGATGTAAATACGGACAACCAGCTTAAAGCCGCCGTCGATATGTTGAAAAGCTGGGATATCTTTAAAAAGAACATAAAGAATTAACACATGAACCCTTTACGGATGCGCATCATCTGTATCATCTGGATAATGACGCTTTTGTGCGGATGCCCGGAACTTTATGGGAAAAGCGCCCCCTCCCATCTTGCCGCCTACCATTATTCTTTGGGGGTGTTGCAGATGCTTGACGAGAACCCGGGTGAAGCCGTCAAGGAATTCGAAAAAGCCCTGCATTACGATCCGACCGCTCCGGAAATAGCTGCGGAACTGGCAGCCGCTTATGTGGAGAAGGGTCAAAGCGGCAAGGCCATCGCCGTCTGTGAAAGGGCGCTGAAAGCCAATCCGGAACATGTGGAATTAAATCTCATGCTCGGCGGACTATACATGAACGCCAAGAATTATCCCCGGGCCATCACCCACTACCAGACGGTCATCCGCAAGGATGCCAAGAATGTTTCCGCCCATTTTTACCTGGGAGTAATCTACGGGGAATCAAAACAGTACCCGGAAGCCATCGGGATGTTCGAAAAGGTTCTCCTTCTGGACCCTCAGCACTTCATGGCCGCCTACTATCAGGCCAAGATTTACATGGACATGAAAGATTATGAAGGCGCCGAAAGAATGCTCAAAAAGACCCTGAGCATCAGACCGAACTTTGAAGCGGCCCTCATCGATCTTGCCCTGGTTTACGAAAAACAGCAAAAAACGGCATTGGCTATCGATACCTTCAAGGATTATCTTTTCCTTCATCCGGACAAACTCAGTGTTCGCATCAAACTAGGGGAAATGTATCTCCGCGAAAAGAAATATAACGAGGCGGAAAAGGAATTTCATAAGATTCTCAAGTTAGACCCTGAAAATCGGGAAGTTCTTCTGGCTCTTGGCCTGCTGTATATTGATAGCGGTCGCAACGACCAGGCCATCGAGGCTTTTGAGAAACTAATAAAAAAGTTCCCTGCTGATTACCGATATTATTACCTCCAGGCAGCCGCCTGTGAAGAAAAAAAGGCCTATGCCCAGGCAGTCGGAATCCTGACGAAGATTCCCACCAATTCCGACCTTTACGGAAGCGCGCAGATTCGTCTGGCCATGATTCTGAAGAAAGAAGGAAAGACAAAAGAAGCCATTGCCAACCTGGAAAAGGTAATTAAGGTAAAGCGCGATGTTCCGGGATTGTACGTTGTCCTGTCATCCCTTTACGAAGAAGAAAAGGATCTTCCCGAAGCGGAACGGATCCTCAAAGAGGGGATGCTGCTCCTGCCCCAAAACGCTGATTTGTATTACAGTCTGGGAGTCCTTTACGAAAAGACCGACCGTTTCGAAGAGAGCATCCGGCAGATGAGAGCCCTTTTAAAGATTGACCCCGACCACGCCGATGCCCTGAATTTTATTGGCTACAGTTACGCGGACCGGGGAATAAATCTTGGGGAAGCCGAGAAAATGATTCAAAAAGCCCTTCAGCTCAAACCGGGGAATGGCTATATCATCGACTCTTTAGGTTGGACATATTTCAAGCAGAACCGCATCGATCTGGCCATACATCATCTCAAGGAAGCTTCGAGTCTCTTGCCCAATGACGGCACCGTCGCCGAACATCTGGGGGATGCCTACCTCAAGGCGGGTCGCAGGCAGGAGGCCCTCGAATCCTATCAACGGGCGCTGAAATTAAACCCCGCCAGTCTCACCCTGCCAAAAAAGATAGCCGATTCCCCCAAGCAATGAAGATCTTACGCTGTACCATCCCCAAGATAGGCGCGAACGGCCCTGCTCTTAGTTTTTTTCTCTTGATCATTTTCCTGATCTCATTTCTGGGCGGGTGCGCCCTCTACCCTCTGCAACCGGCGCCAGTCACAGACTACCGGCTTTCCCCCGAGAAGGCATTAGAAACCATCGACCTCAGAGATAGCCGGAAAGGCTTCATGAAGGCCGTAGCTCAGGTCGTCGTTAATACTGAAGAAGGGCGATACCCCTTAAAGCTTGCCATCATCGCGACGAAACCGGCGTCTATACGCATGGAAGCCATTCCGATCATCGGGTTGCCCAACTTCTTTTTGTCAATCCACAACGGGACAATGAAGGTCTATCTCCCCCAGAACGGCGAATACTATGTCGGTCCGGCGACCATCAACAATCTCAAGACCTTCTTTCCCATTCAGTTGGCCGTTCCCGACCTGGTTGCCCTTTTAATGGGCTGCCGTCCGACCATTTCTCCAGAACAGACCGTTCTCAAGGGTTATTCAGAGGGGAAATCTTACCGTGTGGACATCCTGTCCAGGGAAAACAATCCCTTGCAGTCACTGTGGATAGATCCGGCAAACCTTTACTTGACCCGTTTGGACAGTTTTGGGAAAAATGGAGAGAAACTGTTGACTGTTAATTTTGATGAGTATTCCCAAGATAATGACGCCTCCATGCCCAGCCATATTCGCTTTCAAATGCCCGGCGGGGACAAGCGCGACATCTCTTTAAGTTATGACGGCGCGGTATTTGCGCCGTTAACCAAGGAGACAGAGCAGATTTTTGATCTGCCCGTTCCCCAGGGAGTTAAAACAATCATCCTCAAATAACTTTTTACTTGATTTCGAGCAGCTTAGTCCTCGCCACCCTCGCCTGACTCGTATTTGGATAGTCCTTGATAATATTCTGCAGGATCAGCTTGGCGCTGGCTTTGTCTCCCAGTTGCAGGAAGGAAAGCCCCTGCTTGAGGAGGGCCTGGGGAACTTTGTTACCTTCCGGATAGGTCTTGATTACCTTTTCATACTCGAGGATGGCCTTCTCGTAACTTTTTTCGTAATAGTAACATTCTCCAATCCAGAATTGGGCGTTGCCAGAATATTCCGTTTTAGGATGGGCCTTGATGAAATTTTGAAATTCTATTCTTGCCTTTTCATACTTCCCTTCTTTGTAGAGCTCGTAGGCGGATGCATAAATAGATTCTTTATCCGACTTTCCTTTTGATCCATTTTTAGGCTTATTTTTATTATGTTTTTCCCCATTCTCCGGAGCCTCTTCCTTTTTGCCGATCCCGAGAAAGTTTTCAATAAAATTTATCTTGAAGGATGTCTGTTCGAGCTTTTCCTTGAAGTCCTTGCCTAGATTGCCCTGAATCGCCTCTACATCCTTCTGGAGCTGCTCCACACCTCCCCGCAGCTGCTGCAGTTGCTCACGGATATCCGTGAGATCCGCCCCCATATCCGCCTGTCTCTTACGGATGTCCGCAACTGCTTCGGCATTTTGCGTTGATTCCTTCTGCAAAGTGGCCATATCTGTCTGTATGGTGGCAACTTTGCCGTCATGATCAGTGATCTTCGTACCGAGATCCCCTTGAACACGCTTGAGATCTCCCGCCGTGGCACATCCGGTGAGTAAAGCAATCAAAAGAATAATGAACAGTTTGACTGATCGTTTCAATAATGTCACCTTCATGATAATCTATATCCCCTTAGTGCGATTGAGGCCGCTTATGTATAGTCGCCGTTTAATCAAAAAGAACGCCAAAGGTCAACCATAATTTGACGTATAGCATTATTACATTGTAATTATTTAAAATACTGCGACCATGCCGGGTTCGATCCTTCGCTCAAAACGCGAATATTTGTTCCGTTGGCATTTATGACGGCAACCCGGTCGATTCCCCCGCTCTTGACGGTAATGGCCAGGTATCTGCCGTCGGGAGACCAGGAGGGATGCTTGTGTTCCCTTCCCTGACTGGTCACCTGCTGCGCAGCGCCGCCGTCGGTGCTGATGATAAAGATCTGGAAGACCCCGCCCACGGTGCTTTCATAGGCAATCTTGTCTCCCTTGGGAGACCAGGAAGGGGAGGTGTTATAATTACCCTCATGGGTCAGCCTTTTCACATTCTTCCCGTCACTGTCCATGGTGTAGATCTGAGGAGACCCAGACCGGCTGGATACGAAGGCAATCCTTTTCCCGTCGGGAGACCAGACCGGGGAAACATCGATGGCATGGTCGTATGTCAGCCTTTGCAGATAGCCGCTCGCGCTGTCCATGGCATAGATTTCCTGATTGCCGTCTTTGCTCAGGGTGAGCAGTACCTTGCGGCCGTCGGGTGACCAGGCCGCGGACAAATTCAGCCCCGGATAACTGGAGACTTTCTTCCCCGCCCCCCCCTTCATGCTCGCAATATAAAAATCCGGGTTCCCGTCCCGGTAAGAGGTAAAGGATATCCGTTGCCCATCCGGGGACCAGCGCGGCGCCAGGGTCAGGGAACGGTAGTTGGTGACCTGCTTCTGAGCTGATCCGTCAAAGGTGACGGTCCTAATCTCGGAGTTTCTTCCCTGCCTATGCACATAGGCGATCTGGGTATTGAAAACCCCCCGCTCTCCCGTAAGGACCAGCAGAATCTCATTGACAAACTGGATTACCATATCTTTTCTGTCATTGGTCCTGGCCGAGTATTTTTTCTCCCGCAGCAATACGCCCCGGACCGTATCGTAGAGGCGCATTTCCACCGACAAATCCCTGCCCTGGCCACTGAAATGGCCCTTGACCAGATAATCGGCCCCAATTGTCGTCCAATCGCCGAAGTTGATATTCCCCTGACTCCGGGCCGGGTCATCAATAAAGGCCTTACGGGGAAGGATATTGAAATAACCTGTCATATCGAGATATTTTGACAGGTTATCGGGAAACCAGATAGCAAGTCCCTCCTTGTCGCTGTCTGTTCCTCCTTTTGTAAAGACGGTAACAGCAATGGGGAATTTTTGAAAAGCCGGGGCGTCGATATCGATGTAGTCCTTTGCCGCCCCCAAACAGGGGGCAAGAAAAGAGATCAGCATAAAAAATGCGGCGAAAGATAAAATCTTATATTTCATAGTTGTTCTTGAAAACGTCATCATGGGGTCACATCATCTCCGAAGATCCGAGGAAAGAAAGCGAATGCCAAGATCCAGTCCGTTTTCCCGGTACCATGGCGGCAGCGGCGGCAGGGGGTTGGCCTTTTTCAGGGCTCTAAGCACAGAATTATCAAAGTAGGCGAGTCCCGATTTTTTTTCGAAACTGATGCCCGTAATGGTCCCGTTTTGCATAATCCGCACTTGCACAACGGCCTCGACATTGTCTTTGGGATTGAGGCCTCCGGGGAGGTTCCACTGACTTTTAATCCGGGACCAGATAACCGTATAATACTCGGCCAACTGGGAATTGGCTTCGGCGCTGTCTGCAGAATTGGCCGCCGGCGATGATTCTGACCTGGCGTTTGCCGTAGAAGGTTTTGCCCCAAGTTTCTTTCTCAGGTTTTCCACGGCGGGATTACTCAGATTCTTCTTCGTCTCCATCTTCCTGATCGGCGGCGCCGTCTGCGTGGTTACCCGTTTTTTCATCACCAGCGACTGTTCACGCAAGGAAGGTCCGGAGAGATCGCGCAAGGGGTCGCTCATCTGTCTGTGACTCATCAAGGTATCGGAGAGATTTACCAACTGAACGGAATAGACGGGGCCGAGGGTGAAACGGGGCGTTGATGTACGGGTGGGCCAAAAAACAGCCAACGACAGGAGCGCCACATGAACGACCAGGGACAGGATGATCATTCGGGACAGACGAACTCCCTGCTCACGATGACCGCCCGAATAATGGAGGGACGTCATCGTGATTCCTCAGGGGTTTCCGTGACCATTCCCAGCTTATCGACGCCGGCCTTCCTGATCTCCGACATGACCTCCACCACAAAACCGTAAGCAACGGATTTGTCAGCCCGCAGGAAAATCTCCTTATCAATCCTGGCCGTAAAGATATTTTCCAGCTTTACCTTGAGCTCGTTTTTGGGTATCTTCGTGCGGTTGATGAAGATCTCCCCGTCTTTGTTTATCGAAAGGACGAGCTTTTCTTCGTTGACGTCAATCGTTTTGGATTTGACCCGGGGCAGATTGACATCGATTCCCATGGACAACATGGGCGCAGTAACCATGAAAATAATCAGCAGAACCAGAACCACATCCACGAGCGGGGTGACATTGATCTCGGCCACGAGCTTGCTATCGAAGTACTGGCGTTTGCGTGCAAATCTCATTGGCCTCTCCCCCTACCGCAGGTAATTCCTTTCAATGATATTGGTTAGTTCCGAGGCAAAGGCATCCATATCCATCGCCATTTTTTTAATCTTGTTTGAATAGTAGTTGTAGAAGATAACGGCGGGAATTGCGGCGGCAAGACCGGCAGCCGTCGCCACCAGGGCCTCCGAGATACCCGGGGCAACTACGGCCAGCGTCGCCGAACCCCGGGCGCCGATACCCTTGAAGGTGTCCATGATGCCCCAGACCGTTCCGAAAAGGCCAATGAACGGACAGGCGCTCCCTGTCGTCGCCAGGAATCCCAAGGCCCGCTCGAGTTTGCTGGTTTCACTGTTGTTGGCCCTGTTGAGGGCTCTCTCGATATTATCGATGCCCTTCATCTCAAAACCAGCATCCCCATACTCACCCGTTTCTCTCACGGAAACCCTTTCCCGCGCCGCCTTGGTGATCTTAACCAGTTCGCTGTATCCGGCACGGAAGATCTCGGCCATGGTCGATTCGGGGAACTTTTTCGCTTCCGAGAAGATATCCGAGAGTTTTGTTGATTTCACATATATATCAAGAAATAGCTCATTCTCCTTCTTGATCTTTTTGATGCTTCGATGCTTCACCCAAATAATCGCCCAGGAAATCACAGAAAAGCCAAGAAGAAGGAGGAGGACGAATTGAACCATCAGTCCTGCATCCAGGATCATCCCGAACACACTTCCCTGAAATTGCCCACCCAGGCCGGCAACGGCAACATATGGTATTTCTTTCACTTTTATCCTCTCCCAACAATGATATACTGTAGCGGCATTACCTTTAAAGGAAAACCGGGGCCTTGTCAATAACACTTTTCATTTAGAATCTGATGACTTCGTAAAAAGATCCGCAGGCAAGGCGCGCCAATCCTGAGGACTGAGGCGTACTTGGTGTACGCCGCAGGGACGAAGGATGCAGCGCAACGCAGCATCCGGACTTTTTACGAAGCCGTCTATAATGTTTCAGGTGGAAAGGCCACAACATCATCAATATTCAAGGCATCGGCGAAAATCATCACCAGGCGGTCAAGTCCCAGGGCAATCCCCGTCGATTCCTCAAGACCCCGCAGTGATTCCAGGAATGGTTCCGGGGCGGGATAAGGGGGCTTGCCCGCCCGGCGGCGCTTATCCTCCTCCTTCGCAAAGCGGCGGCGCTGCTCCTCCTCATCCGTCAATTCCGTAAAGGCGTTGGCCAATTCCATCCCGGCCATGTAAAGCTCAAAGCGCTCCGCCACCGAATCTTCTTCCTTTTTGGCCCGGGCTAAGGATCCCAGGGCCAGGGGATAATCATAGAGAAACGTCGGATGCTCTCTGCCCAGATGGGGTTCAACTTGAGCGGTCAAGACCTCATCAAAGCAGTCCCCGGACAGGGCTTTTTCGACAGACAGGTCGGCATATTTTTCAAAGGCGGCATGGACGGTGATCCTTTGCCAGGGTCTTTGCAGGCGAATAACCTGTCCCTGACAGGAAACGGTGTCGCCATGACCGATGGCAGCGGCAAGATGAAGAATCAGATCCTCGCATTCTTCCATCAGCCCCCGATATTCCGCATTCCGGCGGTACCATTCCAGCATGGTGAATTCGGGGAGATGGCGGGCGCCCCGTTCGTGTTGACGGAAACATCGGCAGATCTGGAAAATCTTGTCATAACCCGCCGCCAGGAGGCGTTTCATGCACAATTCCGGCGAGGGATGGAGGAACCAGCCGTGGCAAACCATGGTATCGATATGGAATTCCGGAGCAGGGGCGGGGATCAGGCAGGGGGTCTCGACTTCCAGGTAACCCCTGGCAACGAAGAAGTCACGAATTTCTTGAACGATCTTGGCGCGCAACCACAATGTGCGCTGTTTCTTGGCCAGTAACCAGGATCCATCCATAACAAGCCTGTAGGAAGTGAGTGTAACTACCCTTGAAGGGCGGCGGCGCAAAAAGCGCCGGAGGCGCGACGCGCGCAGCCTGGGGACGGCAGCGTTAACCGGAATTCCGTTTCGAAATCAATGATGATATCAAGGCGGCAAGGAGGAGGCGACGCAGGCGTATTGTTTATACGTCGAGGAGCCGATTGCCGATGCCAACGAAGATAGCGCTTTGATTTAGAAGCGGAATTATCAGTCCTTGACCCGGGTAAGATACTCCCCGGTCCTGGTATCGACGCGGATCTTTTCTCCCTCTTCGATAAACGGTGGCACCTGAAGGATATATCCCGTCTCTACGGTCACGGGTTTGGTGTTTCCCGAGACACTGTCCCCCTTGGCCCAAGGATCGGCCTTGATTACGGTGAGATCCATGAAATTCGCAATGGTCACCCCTAACGGGCGGTCTTCAAAGAGAAGGACTTCCGCCTCAATGTTTTCGATCAGGTAGTTTCTCACATCCCCGACCTGGTCGGCGGTCAGCAAGATCTGCTCGTAACTCTCGTTGTCCATGAAACAGTACTTGCCGTCCTGCTCATAGAGATATTGCATCTTCTTTTCCTGGAGGTCTGCCGGTTCAAAGACATCCACCGAGCGGAAGGTGCGCTCGAACTGCGCCCCGCTGATCATATTCTTCAGCTTGCATCGGTAAAGGGCCTGCCCTTTACCCGGCTTGACAAAGTTGAATTCCGTAACAATATACGGCTCATTGTCTATCTTGATCCGGAGATTCTTTCTTAAATCACTGGCTGCGTACATATCTACCCCTTAAATGATGGAAACAGGCTTGTAATTTTTCGCCTGCTTGTTTTCCGGTTTTTAAAACAACGGACAAGCTCTTAATGTATTTCCCCATTTCTGTCAAAGAAATTTCATCCCTTTTTCAAATCCCCCTTCTCATATCCCCCGACTGTTGCATGGGAAATCGCTGCAGCGGGATCTTCCCCCGCTCCCCCGGCGCATCAAGAACGAACCGCGGCAGGCAGAGCCCCGACGCCTGCTGCCATAGTTGTTCCATCATCTCCATACCACTACGGATATCAACCTGGAAGTGGTCCACACCCTTCACCGGGTCACAGGAAAAAAGATAGTATGGACGGACGGAGTTGCGCTGGAGGCCGTAAAATAGCTCCCGGAGGGTTTCGGTGTCATCGTTGACACCTTTTAGCAACACGGCCTGATTGGAAACAGGTATCCCCGCCGTCAAGAGAAGATCACAGGCATGGGCGGCCTCCGGGGTGATTTCCCGGGGATGATTGAACTGGGTATTGAACCAGAGGGGGCGATGCCTTTTCAGGACGCCGACCAGTTCCTTGTTGATTCGCATCGGCATCACCGCAGGGATCCGGCTGCCGACCCGCAGAACCTCCACATGGGGGATTGCGCGGAGGGAGGACAATAACCAATCCAGGGTTGTCTCCGGGAGCAGCAGGGGATCGCCGCCGGACACGATCACCTCCCGGAGAGCGGGATTTTGCGCCACCTGGTCGATCATCCCCTGAAAATAGGCCCGCGAAAATCGCCGGCTTCCCTGACTCCAGAAGCGTTTGCGATTACAGTGGCGGCAATAAACGGCGCAGCGATTCGTCGCCAGGGTAAGGCAACGGTCCGGATAGCGGCGGATAAGTCCGGGAACGATTGTATGGCGGTCCTCTTCCAGGGGGTCATCCTGGCCGGTATGGATATCAGCGAGTTCCCGAATATCGGGAAGGCATTGCCGACGGATCGGATCCCCATGGTCCGCAGGATCCATGAGCGATGCATAGTAGGGGGTAATGGCAAAGGGATAGAACCGGGAAACCCGGCGCCATTCATCGACAAGCCTGCTATCCCCGCCCGACAGTTCGGCAAGGTGCTCCGGTCGGCGCAGACGGTTCTTGTATTGCCAACGCCAGTCCCTCCATTCCGTCTGTGAGCCATTAAATAAATTCATGGATAAATTTTTACCTTTTTTTTCGATTCCACAAAGAAAGTTATTGACCTTGCCCCTGAAAATTCATAGGGTCGGCAAGCAATGAAGAGACAACACCTATACATCGTTTATATCGGCCTGTGGGTATGCCTGTTTGCAGTAGTTTTATCCTCGCCGGCAAAGCAGCTCGTCCATCTGTGGGCAGGCAAGGGGGCACTGGTTTACGTCCTGCTATTTATTTACGGCCTGCCTGTTTTCCTGCTCTATGTGCTATCTGCTTTTCTTTTCGACGTCAGAGGGGAGGTAATTCGCAAAGAAGACCTCGTCTCCTTCCTGGTAAACCGCAGAATGCTGATCACAATGAATCTGTTCGTAATTATTGCCCTGATCCTTCTGGTACTGGCGTCGTATACTCCCTGAAGACCGCAATATAATTGACAAGTATCTATTTCCCCTTGTAGATGTAACGCTCCAGGAGCCGGTGATAGGGCGTCCAGTCCGACTCGTTATCGACGGCCCCTTCAATGGTGATCTGCATGGCGTTGACCTTGGCGTCAAGATCGTCGGCAAAGTGGACGACGAGCGCCTCCAGGGTCTTGGGCCGCTTCGGGGAGCCGAACTCCAGCGTCCCGTGATGGCTCAGGAGGATATGGCGCAACTCCATGGCCAACTGGGGGGGGAAATCAGGAATGGCCGTAATCCGGCGATCCACCATCTCCACGCTCATGACGATATGGCCGACGAGGCGGCCCTCGTCGGTGTAGTCAACGACGCCGTCATAGGAGTATTCGTAAATCTTGCCGATATCATGGAGGATGCCGCCGGTCATAAGGAGATCGCGGTTCAGCCCTTCGTAATGGCCGGCGAGCCAGTCGAGAATCTTCACCACCGACAGGGTATGCTCGAGAAGGCCGCCGATATATACATGATGAAATCCCTTGGCGGCGGGGGCCCGCTTGAAGAGCCCGGCAATCTCCGCATCGTGAAAGAAGGCATGGAGAAGTGCCTGCAGAGGAGGCGTCTTGACAGCGGCAATAAAAGCCAGGAGGTCGGCAAACATCTTGTCCGGGTCTTCCTTGGCCACGGGAAAGTATTCTTCCGACTGTATCTCCCCATCCTCGGCCTTGCGGGCGCTCATCACGGACAGTTGAATTGCATTTTTGTATTGCACGGCCCGGGACTGGATGTAGATAAAATCGCCCTTGCGAAAGACCTTTTCCATATCCTGGGCGTTGTCCCACACCTTCCCATCCAATTCTCCCGTTTTATCCTTGAGACGCAGGTTCAGGTAAGGGGAACCTTTCTGGGAATAAGCGAGGTTCTTTTCCGTCACAAAAAAGAAGTCGCAGATCTTCTCGCCGGCCTTGATGTCCTTGACATAGATGTTTTTTTTCATGATTGCAGAATCCGTTTCGTGTGCGTGTAAACCGTCAGGGACGGCGGCCGGATGGCCATGTTTCATCTTTTTTCTCTCAAGATGCGGTGGTCTCCAGAACGCACCGTCATTTTGATCTGATCGAAATATTCCATCAGGGGAATGATGAACTTCCGGGTCAGATTCGTCATCTCCTTGAAGGTAACGGGCGTTGCCTTCCCATCTTTGACGAGCAGGCCCCGGTAGTCCTCCTGCAGCTTGTCCAGAATCGTCCGGTGGTAGAGAAGGTCTTCGCTTATCTTGGCCAGGATCGCCTCCCGCAGCAAAATTGCCATTACACTATCCACCTGCTTGTTCCGGTCGGGGAACTGTCCGTAAATCTCCTTGACCGTCGGGGGCGACAAACCGGCCTGGAGATAAAGGGTCAGGATCCTCTCCTTCATTGCCTCCAACTCCCCCTGGAGATGGACCCGATGCCCCGGCAAGCGGACCGTTTCCCGCTCCAACGCCAGTTTTTCCTGTTTTTCCAGATCCTTGAGGGCCTTGTTGAAGAGCTTCGCATTTATGAAATCGCCGATGGTCATGCGCAATTCTTCTTTTTGCATCCCCTCCCGGAGGGGGTTTTTCTCGTGATAGGCAGTAACCTCCTGGAGGGCCTGCTCTTGAAGAGCGGCATAAACGGTGGCGGAAACAATCTGCAAAGTTTCGGAATCAAGGAGAATCGCCTTCCGGGCGGAGAGCATGGCCTCGACAATCTTCCGCAGGCGGTTTTCCGCGAGCCCCGTCCGCATGACGAGCCTGTTGAGCGTGATCCCCTCGTATCCGGACCGCTCGGCAATGGCCGCTACCCGCTCCTCCTCCGTCCCTTCCTCAAGGAGGCGATATTCCTCGCTTACCGCCGCCTGCATCCGTTTGTGCTTCCGGGGCAACGTATCGAGGATCACCCCGCCCCCGGTCGTAGTGATGGGCGAATAACTCCTAATGACAAAATGATCTCCCGCCATCACCACCGTCGGTTCCTCGAAGATGATCTGGCCGTAGAACCGCTCCCCGGGCCGCGCCTCATCCCGATCAAGAAGGATGATCCGGCCGATACTCTCCTTCGTTCCCACGTGAAAACGGACGAGGCTCCTGTTTTTCATGGCCTTTCCGTTGCTTGCCAGGTAGTCCATGGCAACATCGAGGCGCCGGGACGGCTCAACGGTCCCCGGCCTCGCCATCACCTCGCCGCGCTCGACGGCGGCCTTTTCCACGCCCTGGAGGTTGATCGCCGTCCGCTGACCGGCTTCGGCCGTCTCCACGGTCTGATTGTGGACCTGAATACTCCGGATTTTGGCCTTCAACCGGGAGGGAAGAATTTCTACGTCGTCACCGACACTGATGCTTCCGGAAACCAGGGTTCCCGTCACCACCGTCCCGAATCCCTTCATCGTGAAGACCCGGTCCACAGGCAGGCGGAAGACGCCGTGATCTTTCTTTTCTCCCACCTCCGACGCGAGGACATCCAAAGCCTGCACAAGCTCCGTCAGCCCGGCCCCGGTTACCGCCGAAACGGGGACAATGGGCGCATCGGCAAGAAAGGTCTCCCCGAGATACCCGTTAACGTCGTCCATGACCAGGGACAGCCAGTCCTCATCCACCATATCGATCTTGGTCAGGGCCACCAGACCTTTACGGATCCCCAGGAGGGTGCAGATGTGCAGATGCTCCCGGGTCTGGGGCATGACCCCTTCATCGGCGGCAATGACCAGGACGAGGAGATCGACGCCGGAGGCCCCGGCAACCATGTTCTTGATGAACCGCTCATGCCCCGGGACATCCACGATACCCAGCACCAGCCCCCCGGGGAGCTGCAAAGAGGCAAAACCCAATTCAATGGTAATGCCCCGCTCTTTCTCCTCCTTGAGGCGGTCCGTATCGATGCCGGTCAGGGCCTTGACCAGGGAAGTCTTCCCGTGATCCACATGACCGGCGGTTCCGAGGACAATATGCTTCATCGTCTTTCGTTGCTCCTGCCCCGGCAAAAGGGGAACAAAAAATCTGCCGGAAATTGCATTAACTTTAGTTTTGCTCTGTGACTAAGTGGGCAAATAACAGACTAAAGCAATTTTCACAATGGAAATGTCCCTGAGCGGAGGAAAGCAGCAACTAGACTGTTATGTTCTCCCCTCATGGCGCTAAATATCATTGACATAAAAGGCCATTTTTATTATCCTCCTCTCGGTCAATTGCGCCATGAAAACACGGGTACCCGGGACAATCTGACGCTGTTTTCAAATAGAGACCTTTGAAAAATGGCTTCACCGCAGCTCAAAAATCTTTTTCGCTGACCGTCAGTATGCATATACTTATGATTAATTACGAGACGTTAAGTCCAATCTCGGAACGGCGAAAAACATTTGATTCGCTGCTTGCGAACCATTTTTCTACGGTTATGCAAAGCTCTCAAATATTCAAAAATAATCGCTCACTAAAAAGAAACCTGAAAAAGGAGGTAGCCCCGTGAAAACCAATAAGTTTCAGACCTTGATCGTATTGCTTTTGATTGCCATTGCTTGCATGGTTTCATATGCCGACAACGTTGCCGCAAATGGCGACGAAAGACCGGCAGCGGTAGGGGGAAGGAGCGTCCCCTTGAGTCCGGGCTGGGACATTTTCAATGACCGCCTGTCTTCGGGGGAAGTCGTCTGGAAGACTCTGGAGGGCCAGGGAGCCAATAATTTCCAGGTGGTTTTTCAACTTCGGGGGGCGCGACCCAATCATGAATATACGGTGGGGGTCCATCTCTTCAATCCGACCAACCTGACGGCCCGTCCGGTCTATCCCCGTTTCGCCGGTCTGGATGTCGGCGGCGAGGGCGTCGTCAACCGGGAAGGCAAATCGGCCTACGTCATCGCCTGGGATTTCGGGGGCATCCGCACGGACAGCAACGGCAACGGGACCGCCAGTTTTCAATTGGCCGTACCCCAGGGAACCTATCATGTTCAGTTCACCGTCCGCATCGGCGGATCGGGTACCTGCAATACGACGCGGGGGATCACTCACGGCTGCTCCGTCGTTTACCGGACGGGTGGCCGTTTTGCACAAAACTTCGAGGTCATTGATTTTGCCAAGAGCGCCGCAGTGACCAAGGGATGGGACATCTTCAGCGATCCCCTTTCCTCCGGGCGGGTCAACTGGGACATCACCGGGCGGGGCAGCATGACCAACAACCTAAAACTGACCTATCAGCTTCAGGGGGCGCGACCAAATCACGCCTATACGGTAGGCGTCCATTTCTTCAATCCCGCCAACCTCACCGCCCGTCCCAACGTAAACTCTTTTGACGGCTGGCCCGTCGGCGGCGAAGGCATCGTCAACCGGGAAGGCAAATCGGCCTATGTCATCGCCTGGGATTTCGGGGGTCTGCAAACTGACGGCAGCGGGAACGGGACCGCCCAGTTTCATCTGTCCGTTCCCACAGGAACGTATTATGTGCAATATACAGTCCGCATCGGCGGGGTGGGAACCTGCTACACATCCCAGGGCATAACCCAGGGCTGCGCCGTCCCCTATCGGACGGGGGGCCGCTTTGCCGAGCAGATCCATACGCTTCAGATACCATAGATTACCGGCCTTGATATTCCGGAATCATTATGAGTTGCTCGTAAAAAGTCATCATAACCGTCATATCGGCGAAGACCGGAATCCAGAACGTACTGATGTTACTGGATTTCGGATCAGGTCCGGAATGACAAAAACGGAGGCATCTATGCTTAGAATCATCGTCGTTTTAGGCGTGGCCGCGGGATTTGTTTTGGGACTGTCCCCAAGCGCAAGCGCTTCTGATCCCTGCTGTTTCGGCCGCACGGAAAAAAATGTCAGTGGCGTCTGTGTGGTCACGAAATTTCAGGAAGGCAGTATCTGCATGGAAGAGGTCCCCGATGGAAAACCGAAGGGTTGCTGGGGTTTATCGGGCTGTTTTCAGCTTAAAGACCTGGGCGGCGCCAAGGTAGGCGACCACGTTATCGTCACGGGGTGGAGAGCCGGTGATATGAAATGTTACCAGGGACCGAACTGCGGCAAAGTAAGCGTAACCGGCAGCGGGAAATCAAAATAAAGGGGCGCGGCGGGTTCTGATTGTCAATGATTTTATGACTCGGAACAAACCCTGTTTTTCCCATTTCTCTTCGCCTGGTACATAAGCTGGTCAACCCGGTTTACGAAGACCTTCGTGTCCTCCTGCAGCTTATACTGCCCAATCCCGATGCTTACCGTCACATGAACATCCCCTTGACCAGACGCCGGAGAAAATGTCTCCTTTTTAAATTCGGTACTGATTCTTTCTGCAGTGACGGCGGCATCTTTGCTTGTTGCCATGGGCAGAAGAATCGTAAATTCTTCGCCGCCATAACGATAGGCGGAATCCGTCTGGCGGAGGCATCTTTTGACGACCTGACCGAGTCGCGACAAGACCTGGTCTCCCTCGACGTGTCCGTAAGTGTCGTTAAACTGTTTGAAATCATCAAGATCGAGAAGGAGAAGCGCCAGGGGCTGTTCCTTATAGCGGTTCGCCCGATCGATTTCAATTTTAAGCTGATGATAAAAGTACCTGGAATTATAAAGTTTTGTTAGGTCATCAATGATACTTAGCTCACGGTATCTTTTCTCACTGTCACTCAGCTCCTTTTCCATTCGCTTGTGCTCGGTGATGTCCTGGTATATTACCTGAAACTGGCTTTCACGGTCCCACAAGATTTCCTTGCGGAAGACCCGGAGATGGCGGATTTCACCATTTTTCCTGACAATGCTTATTTCATATTCGGACGGGTCATGGTTGCCTCGTTTTCTTTTCTCTCTCCGGATCAGGAATTCGGCATAGCTCCCGGGAGTATAGCGTTTCTCCACGGGAGTTGTTTTCAACTCTTCAATACTTTCGTAGCCATAGATAGCCAAGATAGCCTGATTGGAATAAATTGTCTCACCGTTTGCCGTTACAATGCGCATCCCCAGCGGGGACTCATCAAGAGACCGGCGAAAATTCTTTTCGCTTGCCTGTAGTGTCTCTTCAGCCCGCTTGCGGTCGGTGGTATTGCGGATAAAGCCGCCCACGCCAACCCTTTTGCTGCCCAGTTCTACGGGAAATTTTAGTGTTTCATACCATTGATCTCCGACTATCTCTTCCGAAATGAGAATAGCTTTGTGAGACAGGGCTTCCAAATCTGTCTGCCTGCATTTTTCCGCGGCGATTTTCGGCATGAGCTCAAAGTCACTTTTACCGATTATCTCTTTCTCGGGTTTGCCAAAAAATGTCGCCAATGATTTATTCACAACGATGTTACGTAATTGCTCATCCTTCAGATATACCATATCCGAGGTGGCATTAATAAAGGTACGATAAAGCTCCTTGCTGTCCCGTAGCGCCTCTTCGGAGCTTTTGCGCTCAGTGATGTCATTGATGCTGGAGAGAATACAGGACCCCTGGTTCAATTGGAGCTTCTGAGCGGAGAATAAACACGTGATAATTTCACCACTCTTTTTCCGAAATCTGACTTCCCGGTCCACGACAGCCCTTCCTGAGACAAGATCGGTCAAGACACCCTGTCGATCATCTTCATTAACCCAAAGATTTAGACCAATAGACGAGCCGGCAACGGCTTCTTCGCGAGTATATCCGGTAATCGAGATGAAGGCGTCGTTGACGTCGACGAATTTGCCGTCTTCCGGGCGCGTGATCGTGATAGCATAGGGAGAGGTCTGAAAGACCTTGAAGAACTTCTCTTCGCTGAGGAGTAAGGCTTCCTTGGTCCGCTTGCGGTCCAATTCCGCTTGCTCCAATTCCAGAATTCTCTGCTTTAAGGAGGAATTCTCTTCGAACAGTTCTTTATTTGTCCTGGACGGATCTGTCATCTGATGCACCTCTGTCGTAATAAACGATCATCATAACCGAGCAATGGCGCCTTTAGACGCTGCATGGCCATGATTAAATAATCCAACAATTTCAACATCATGCGAGCTATAATGCTAACAAGGCCGCATGGCTAAAGGTTATCTCCGGACGAGCGGCTATCTTGAATCCCGCCTCATGGGCAGTTCTCAAAGTTTTATCAAAGCGTCCTTTCGTAACATGGAAAAGGGGTTCGGCGATCAAAAAAGTGGCCTCCCGTTTCATGATCTCTTTTACATGGGTGAAGAACTGTCCAGGTTCCGGAACCTCGTGGACCATCCAGAAGGCAAGGACAAAATCGGCCTGCACCGCTAAACCAAAGTCATTGGGCATGCTCAGGTGGGTGGTGAGGTTTGCGGCGAGTCCTGCGGCAACTGCCCGCCGCTGCAAGGAATTCAGCATTTGCTCCTGAATATCCACGGCGATGACCCTTCCCCCACCTCCCTGGGCGCCTCCCACCAACTGACACATGGGAAGGGTAAAATAACCTTTCCCCGGCCCGATATCCACGATCGTATCTCCGGGCGTGATGTAAGGTGCAACGATTTTAACGGGATCATGGAATATTTTCCGCACTGGATTATCAAAGGTGAAACATAACCAGGACGGACAGACGTGATTTCCCCTTACAAAAATCTTATCGAAAATGCTGTTTTTTTTCATATTTCAACCTTCCAACAAGCCGATGGTGATGCCGTCCTCAATGACGATTTTTGTCTCGATTTCCGTCAGGGAATTGCCTTCCAGGGCATTACTCGTATAGGTAAAGCCAATCCGGAAGTATTCCCGTAACTGTTTCCTCAGAGGGGAACCCAGAGGCCGTAACTTATCGATTTTATTCTTTAATGCATCTATTCTTTGCAGTTTGTCCATAAGCAGGTTCACTAAATTCGCCTGCAGTTATTCTCCTAATTTTTGGCAGCGTTTAAAATATTAACCGGCTACAGATGCGGCAGCCGCCAGGGTAATATTTTCAAGGGTAACATCGGGAAGACGTCCTTGCCCCAAAACCTCAGTAGCATCAAGTATTTCTATTCCCACGAGCTTCTCACCAGGCCCGATATTCAGAGCAATTTCCTCATTCAGTCTTGCAGTGCGGCATTCGTGTTTGCCTTCGATTAGTCTGATATAAAGGGCATCAACTTCCGGATCATAACTTATCTTCATCTCTTTTTTGCTTCACTCCCTTGATTTTCCCGGCCCATGCGGTATTTGTGTTATAATTGATGATAAAATTTTTCTCTCCTCATAGATATACCCCATCCCTTCTCGCAGATTTTGCGAAATGAGACTGCTGAATCAGGCTGCTTTCCCATTCCTGTGTTGAATATGAAATGGGGCAAACGACGATCCCCTCAGCAATCCCCGCTTCCCAGGCACAATCGCTGATATAGTCTTCAATTTCTTTGTTCAGGGTGTCCATAATGACGATAATATCCATATCGGAACATTCTTCGGCGTCCCCACGCGCCCGGGACCCAAAAAGCATCACGCGATAAGTAGGCAACCTCTTGGAAAGAAGCTCTTTGAATTTACTCAAGACAATCTCTTCTTTCTTTGTCATACTCTTTTCCTCCTTAGTCCCTCTCACACAGACTTGGTCTTTGGCTTTGAAGGTTCTTTTTTAATTCTTCGAGATGGTATTCAATATCCAGTTTCACTTTTTCTTCCAGGTAGGCATGCCTGAATTCTTCATTCTTCCATTGTTTATTAAAGTAATCCTTGGCGATATTCATTTTAATGTTCTCCATGCTGATTCCTTCGGGCGGTTATTCGAATGGCCAGCAAACGCATAACTACCAGTTATTATGCAAATTTATATCAACAGGCCTCCGCTTACCCCATCATATTCATCAGTTCGGATCGCCACGACTTATGCCGGCCCGCCTGCAGGGCCTGGAAAAAATCATCGTAGTCTGTGGGCGTTAAAAACTTGAACCAGTATCGTTGCGGAGTACCATTTGCCCCGAGGGCTTTGTTCAATTCATCGAAATGTCTTTTCCCATCGCGATATTTGGCGGCGTTCTTTCTTGTATCGTCGCCGTCCTTTTTGATTTCCACCACGATGATATCGTCGCCTTTTTTCAGGAAAAAGTCCGGGTTGAAATTCTCCTGGCGTGTTTTCGTTTTTGCCTTCGTTTCCGGCTTGTAGGAGTAAGGAAATGAATAAAAGGACTTATCGGGGTTCTTGATGAATGAATCAATAGTCCCCGCGTGGGTGAAGAGTTTTTTTATGAATTGGCATTCCGGAGCATAGGAAACATAGACCAGTCCCAAGGGCGTCTTGAATCTGTTTTCTTCGATGCGATGAATGTTTTCTTTTAGATATTTCCAATCGCTTAAGTCCTCTCCGTATTTTTTCATGACTTCTGCGGCCTTTTCATAATCGGCGCTTTTTTCGGAAATAGACTGAAACAAGGCCCTCTGATCGCCGGTCAGCCATTCTGCAGTTCCTTCGCCATAAAACATCATCCCATCTTTTTTTAAGGCCCCCTCATGGAAGGTCTGCTGCGGCATCGCCTCCATGCGCAATTCTTTAATATCGTTTGATTTCATACTCATCCGGGGATTTTCTTCATGCAGTTTTCGCATCAGGGGACCAAAGGCCTGCTGAAGTTTCAGGTAATTCTCGCGACTGAGAAAGGTTTCATCATAGCCCTTGTCTTTCAATTCCTTGACAATAGCGTTCTTTATCCTGGCTTTTGACCATCTTGCCGCAATTTCCGGATTTTCTAGCTGCTTCAGGTATCCATGAAGGTACGCAGCAGCCACCTCGATTTCGTAGATCCCCCGGGTATAGATTTCAAAGCTGTACTCCCCGGATTCGACAAATTGATCAACGTTTGTATAGCTTCTGCTCTGGGGAGCAAAGCCAAAGGTTTTCGGATCCGCGGCCGATTTATTTTTGGTTTCCGTGGTAGTCTTTACGGGCTCATAAGAAAGATTATGCAAAGAAAAGGCGTATTTTGCCCTTTCCGGATCATATCCCCAGGAGAGGCGATTTTCGATCTCCAGCACATCTCGATACAGATTTTCGATCTGCGAGGTCCAGCGCTCGTGATTATTGACCCGGAGTAAGACCGGTTTGTCTTTCCCTTTCAGGCATTCGGGGATGCGCAGACCCCGGCCCAATACTTGGGCAATTAGCAATTTGGAATTGAAGGCCCTGTTTTCATGGGGAATCACCTGGAAGACGTTCTTGACGTCCCATCCTTCGGTAAGCATACTGACGGATACGATCCATTCCACCGGATTGTCCCGTTCATCAACGCTTTTCAACAACTGCAAATTTTCTTTCCGTACTTTCTCAGGCGTCTTCGTGATAATCTGCCGAATGTCTTTTCCGTCTTTTGTGCTTTCCGCAGGCACGCCCGAGGTTACCCAGATAACCTTCCGGTATGCCTCTTCAGGAGCAATCTTTTCTTTAGCGGCAATAAAATCGACCAGTTCCTTCCAGACCCGCACGCAACTGCCGATCCTTTCCGTGATCACAATGGATATGGGCTTTACATAATCGCCGTAATCTTCCCAATTCTTGCGGTGATATTCGTAACTGTCCTGAAAACCCTTGTCAATCTGCAAGCCTTCCTCAAATTTGTAATCCACCTTTTTAATGACGTTTGCGTCAATAGCGTCACGAATGGAAAAACGATACAGGATGTCATGAAAATATTCGTCGCCGATGTAGGGCGTCCCGGAAAGATTGACAATATATTTAAAATCAAAATCTTTATCCCGCAGAAAATCAAGCCATTTTTTGGTAATGTTATCGGTGGGGCTGAAAATATGGTGGGCCTCGTCATTGATGACAAGCACCCTATTACCTTTTCCCCGGAAGCTGTCTTCAACCGATGATCCCGTCCGCGCATAGGTGGCATGGATATTTTCCACGCAGATATCGCCTTCCAGGATAGGGTCATTGGAACTTTTTACCGCCGGGTTTTTGTGAACGGCCCCGGCCTCCTCAATGATCTGCTTCAGGATATGATCACCGGCCAGCTTTTCGAATTTGTCCTTTAATCCTTCTTCAATAGTCAGGGAGGGGCAAAGAACCAGGACCTTATCCACCAGACCTTCGGCCAGGCAAATCTGGGCCAGGGCGTAAATCACAAAACTTTTGCCTGTTCCGGTCGCCAAATCCAGACTGCACGCCTTTTTATCCCTCAAATGAAATTTGGCTAAATAATCGGCAAGGTTAGGATATTTCTGTTTCAACTTACCGTTTTGTCCGTAGTTTTCACTCGCCAGATCGGCAATATGGTGATAACGCTTCGAGAAAAGGAACTTGATGACCTGTATGATCGCATCCTTTTGAAAGGCATATTCACCCCGGCAAACCGTGGACAAGAATGTGTCATATTTGTGAACTACCTGCATGACTTCCGGGGCATCGTCGTTGAGGAGCAACACGAAATCGCTGTTTTTATAGGTCACTTCAGGCATTATCCAAAAAGTCCTTTCTTTTTAGGATTTGCTTCTTTTCATTGCCGTATTTATCGACAAAAATGACCATCATGTTATCGATCGCCTTTTCTTCCGGAATTCTAACATCCAGATAATCGCAGTCTTTGACCCGTTCCGCGTAGCCCGCCGTTGACGTTTGTTCTTTTCTCTTCAACTCGGTGTTCACCAGGTCTTCCGCCCAATAAACCGCATCCAGGTCAAAGACCTTGCCGTTGAAATTGAAATCCAGGAGAACCATCGAAAGGGTCTCGAAATTCTCGAAATCTTCGGGGCTGGAAGCCAGGGTATCGGACCTGAACTCCTTGATTCTGATTATAAAATCCCGGCGGTTTTGAGTCAGAAGATCGGGTTTTGCGGGGGCCAGTCTCAGGCATTGCGTCACCACCCGGGGCGGGGAAATAAAATCGAAACCCACGGCATCGATGACCTCATTCACGCTGGTTTCGGCGCAGGGCTGGGGAAACGCCCCCAAGGCTTTTTTGTCAATCAGACGAGTCAGGATAGAAATGGGAACCTTCAGGAAAACATAGGTCGTCTCGCCTAAGTTGATTTCATCCATAAGGAAAGCAAAGCTGATGACGGGGGCAATCAGATAAAATCGTTCGCCCGCTTTACCGCCCAGAACGCGGTGCAGGGATTCCACATAGCCGATGTCCAGGGTTTCATTTTTACAGTTGGGATAATCCCAGATATAGGCACTGTGAACGCCAATGTATCCATCCACGGGAAAGCTGTTGATGGTATGCAGATCCTCGCGGACCTCAAAGAGTTTCAGGACAAATTCCCGATAGGCCTGCCAGTCGAGATTAAGTATGGATTGATTATCGTAGATTCCCGCATTGAAGAGGGTGAATGCCTTCGCGGTGAGGGGTTTTTCCTTTTCTGCTTTCTCTTTTGGTTCAACAAAAGAGATAATGTAGGTAACGTGGCCTTTTTTGATGATCTTTCTGCCGTCCTCATCTTCCACAAAAGACCTGATCCGGAATTTTTCTTCCGGGCAAATCAACGTAAAATAACCGTTTTTTTGCGTTAGCGAGACAAGGGCATGGAGGGTTTCCAGAAAGGCATCGTCAATTTCCAGTTCACCTTTTTTGGCCTTTTCATTGACCATAAAAAAAGCCTTGGAATTTTTCAGATGATTATCGAAATCGTCAACGCGTTCCAGGAGCTTGCGCTCGTCTTTCTTGGCCGAACCGATCTGCGTGGTCAGATTGAGCATACGTTTTTGGATGGTATAGACGGCGAGTTTCCCGCAATCCATCCCAATCCAGCGGCGGCCCAGCTTCTCCGCCACGGCAAGGGTGGTGCCTGAACCGGCGAAAGCATCGAGGATGATGTCGTTTTCGTTGGAGGAGACGTTGATAATTCGTTCAAGAAGATCTTCTGGCTTTTGAGTGGGATAATTTGTTCTTTCGCCTGACGTATTACCAACCCGATCAATATCGGTCCAGTTTGTCGTAAGAAGATTTCCGCCCTTTGTATCATCTAAGAAAATTTTAAGCCCATCCAAACGCGGTGTTCCATCTCGCTTGGTTAGAATTTTTCCTTCAAACCACCATTTTTCTAATTGCTCAAGAGATGCTCCCCATGATCTATTTGGAGGAGGCTTTGTGCCCCTCCATTCAAACTGTCTCGCCGGATTAACGGTTGAAAAGGTAAGATTTTCTCCTTTGTATAATCTTCCATTTACATCCCGTTTATATCGTTTCAATTGAGCCTTACCGTAGGAAAGAAATTGCTCATTAAAAGTGAATCCGGCTGATTTACTATAGAAAAACATTGTGTCATTACAACGGACATAACCCCGTGTAGGCATATTATGAGCTGTAGATCTTTGCCAAATAATGTCATTCTGGAAATTTTCTTCCCCGAACACCTCATCCATTATTGCCTTGATATAATGCGATTTTTTATAATCCAAATGAACATAAATACTCCCATCATCCGCCAGGACCTCTCTCAGAAAGATCAGCCGTTTCCGCAGGAACTCGATGAACTGGGCGCCGATGATCTTGTCCCGGTAAGCCTTTTCCCGATCCTTCATGAAGTCCTGTTTCGTGGCAAAAGGGGGATCTATATAGACAAGCTTGATTTTATTTCTTGTGCCGTATTTGTTGGGTCCCCGCTGGTCTTCGTAGAGCGCCTTCAGGGCCATGAGATTATCGCCGAAGATGAGCATATTTTGCCAGCCATCGGGGCAGGCATTGTCCGTATTGAAGCTCCGCACCTCCTGGAGCGGCGCTTCCAGGGTCTCGGCAATTACATCCTCCTTGCGTTTTTTCCCCTGATAGACAAGCTGGTAAACCCTCGTCAATTCAATGTATTCACGATCATCCGCCGGAAACAGCCTGGATTTGTATATTTCCGGTAACGATTTTCCTTCCTGAATTAACTCGATAACTTTTTGTTTGTCGTGATCACTGATGGCCATAATTAGCTTCCTTCATGATGATCTTCATGCCCGGTTCTATGATAGCATCCAAAATATCCTCGGAAGTTGCATCATCCGGCCACGGCATATTCAAGGGTCCGGGGATTTTCTACCCGCTTGGACGCCTCCAGGACTTCGATGCCGACGATATTACCTTCCTTGTCGTAATCAATAATCACTCCCGGTTTGTCTTCATCGCTTTCCTCAATAGCGTGACTACTAAACAGAATGCGTAGAACATCTACTTCAGGATCGTAAAAGACTTTCATGACAGCCTCCAATATTTGTTAATCTTGCTGGTTCGATAAACAGTGACAACAGTTGCCGGTTCCAAAGTATCGTCAACAATGGCTCTAAGCAAGAATCGCCTGCCATCGCCAAAATCAATGAGTGATTGATACGCCTTCAAATTTCCTCTTTCAGTAACTACTTGATCGGGATTATTCAAGACCGTTTCAAGAAGCAACCAAGGTACAGAGCGCCTTGTCATTTCCTCTTTGGCATGGTTTGAAAGTTTAAATTCCATACCGCCTCCTGTTAAAATCGTCACCCACAAAATACTGACTAATTCGGTTATAACAACCGCTATTGACCCGCCTTGAAGCTATTCACACCAACCATACGGAACGGATATCGTTAAGCGGGTAAGGACAAATCGATCATCCTCCTACGATCTCGTTCAGACCTTCGATAATTTGCTCCAGCTCCTCCGGGGATATCCAGCCCATTTTTTTGCCTATCCTATCTACAGACAGGGTGCGGATTTGACTGATTTTGGTCCACGATTTTTTAGGCAGGTGGACATTGGCCAGTTCAAAGGTCAAGGGGAAACCGGCGCGGGGCTCCTGGCTGGTCAAAGCCAAAGCAATCACCGTTCCGGAGCGCTCATTGAAAATATTGTGGCTGATGATGAGTACGGGACGAAGCCCCGCCTGCTCGACGCCTCGAACCGGATTCAGGTCCGCCCAGTAGATTTCGCCCCTCAGTATGGAGGCCATTGGCTCAGCTCCCGGTTGATCCCTTCTTCCGCCATCGCCTGCTCGGCCTGGATGTCCAACTTTGCGCATTCACGAGCCAAGCGGCCTTTCTCCAAACGCACCAGTTTTTCCTGCACCGCCGCCTGAATGGCCCTACTACGGTTAGGAAACAAGCGTCGTTTCACCAGCCGGTCCAGTTCGCTCAGAATCTCTTCATCCATGGTGATAGCAACTTTCATAGTTCCCATGAGTTACCTCCTTATACTACCAATCATCATACCACTGTTCAAAGGAGCTGGCAACAGGATTTCCCCCACAGCCATCGTCTCATTCGCGAAGAAGAGGCGGGAGCATGATTTGTTGTCATCGCCGTCCGTGACAGTGCTTTTCCAGGGGGGGGTGTCGGTGCACCGACACCATTAGAGTACCTGATATTATTAAGTATTTGACGACGCAAAAAAAATTTTACCCTCCGACAAATGCCTCGCAAATTCCCTCCCCGTGACTCTAACGGGAGATATAAATAATTCACAAACCCATCCCCACCCCAACCCTCCCCTTGAAGGGGAGGGGAACAATAAGTTAATCAATTCAATGATATGAGGGTGTATTTACAGGTAAAAGCTCCCATCAGACTAAATTTCGGGACGGTGGATTTTCTCCCGCCTCCTCGGGATTAAGGAAACCATTAATCGCTTCCTGGAGGGACGTCAGTGATTCATTGACAGCGATGCGATCATCGTCGGACCAGTTCGCCGCATCGGTGTCGGTTATCTTCCCTCGCGTTTTGTCAAACCACTTTTTCAGCTCTGGCGCTGTCGGCGGCACCGTGACGCCTTTTTTACGTCCTTCCTTTTGTCGCGCCGCCTTTTCCTTGTAATCCTCCCACGCCGACAGCATGCTCCGTTCCTGCTTCCGCCGGGCGATCTCGATGAGGGTATTTTTGGAGACGGTCCGGTTACCTCTGCATTCGTCCCGGATCTCCTGGGGGAGGTTGTTCAGGGAGAGGATCTCGTTCAGGGTCGTCCGGGCCTTGTTGATGACCCCGGCCAACTGCTCCTGGTTGTAGTTCCGTTCATTCATGAGGCGTTTCAGGGCCTCCGCCTCTTCGACGGCGGTAAGGTCCTGGCGGATGAGATTTTCGACGAGGGCAATCTCGGCGGGGTCACCGTCAACCATCATGGACGGGAGCGTTAAAATCCCCGCTCTTTTGGCCGCCTCGAGGCGCCGTTCCCCGGAAACGACTGTCAGTACTCCCTGGTCGGCGGGCTGGAACAGCAGGGGCTGGATAATCCCGTGTTTCTTGATGGAATCGGTCAGTTCCGTCATCGCCGCCTCGTCGAAAACCTTCCGGGGTTGGTTCGGGTCGGGGCGGAAATCGATAATGCTGTTGTGGTAGAGCTTGCCTTTTTCATAAGTCGGGGCGTCGACCATGGTATTGCGTCCTCCTGATTAGATTTTCTGAAGAGATTTTAGGTCACATATTACTTAGATTGTAGAGATAATCAAGAAAAATAACAGGAGAGGATGAAGGATATAAAAAATGAGCGGGGGATGTTGATTATTGTTTGATTTTACTGTAGAAGAACTAAATAATCAGAGGAAAAAGGGAAAGGAGGAAAAGTACATGGCAGAAAACAAACCTAAGCTTCCTGATCCGTTCTGGAAGTGCGGCAATTGCGGTAATACGATCCAGGTTGAGAAACCACCCCAGGAGTGTCCGGCCTGCCGGCAGCAGTGTGAGTTTCTCAATGTTACCTGTTACACCCCCGATTGTGGATTTACAGGTATTGACCAGCGCCTGAAGTGACATTAGGACCCACGCCCCAAGCGGGCACAACGAGGCATGAAAATCCCCCCTTGCCCCCCTTTGTCAAAGGGGGGGATTCTCATATAAAATTACAAGGAAATTAAAAAACAGGAGGAATCACATGGGTAAATCGATCAAGGGAAGCAAAACGGAAAAGAACCTGCTGGCAGCCTTTGCCGGCGAATCACAGGCCAGAAACCGCTACACCTACTTTGCCAGCGCCGCCCGGAAGGAAGGCTTTGAGCAGATCGCCAATTTATTCTTGGAAACGGCGGAAAATGAGAAGGAACACGCCAAGATATTCTTCAAGCACCTAGAAGGCGGCGATCTGGAGATTACGGCCACCTATCCGGCCGGGATCATTGGCGATACCAAAGCCAACCTGGAAGCATCGGCGGCGGGGGAACAGATGGAATGGACAACGATTTATTCCGATTTTGCCGCTGTCGCCAAGAAAGAGGGCTATCCCGAAGTGGCCCGCTCCTTTGAGCAGATTGCGAAAGTGGAGAAATTTCACGAGAGCCGTTACCGGGCATTGATCGCCAACATCGTCGATGGCGCGGTCTTCAAGAAAAAACAGAAGGTCAAGTGGCACTGCATCAACTGCGGTTACGTCCATGAAGGGACGGCCCCTCCGAAGAACTGCCCGGCCTGTCTCCATCCCCAGTCCTACTACGAAGTCCTGGCGGAGAACTTCTAAGCGAGGCCATGAAAAGCTACCGCAAGGAACTATGGTTCAACGTGCCCAACCGGCGCGGTTTTGTCAATATCACCCCTCAGATCCGGCAATGCCTGCGGGAAAGCGGGATCGCCGAGGGGCTGATATTGATAAACGCCATGCACATTACCGCCTCAGTCTTCATCAACGACGACGAGTCGGGCCTCCACGCCGATTACGAAGTCTGGCTGGAACAGCTTGCCCCCCACGCCCCCGTCTCCCGCTACCGCCATAACCGGACGGGGGAAGACAACGGCGACGCCCACCTGAAACGCCAGATCATGGGGAGAGAGGTCGTTGTTGCCGTGACGGCGGGAGACCTCGATTTCGGTCCCTGGGAGCAGATCTTCTATGGCGAGTTCGACGGTAGGAGGCCTAAGCGGGTATTGGTCAAGATCATCGGCGAATAATGGCGGTGGCGCAAAAAGTCCATATGCTGTGTTGCGCTTCATCCTGCGCCATATCGACGTACGCGAAAGTACGCCTCATTCCTCAGGCTGAGCGCGCCTCGCCTCTGGAGCTTTTTGCGAAGCTGTCAATGATACTCAATTACGACTACAAGCCGGTTCACCGACGGTGATCTATCTTAAATTATTTCTGACCGCCGTCCTCTGGGGGGGAACATTCGTCGCCGGCCGGATCGTCGCCCAGGAGGTGGAACCGGCTGCCGGATCCTTTCTGAGGTTTGCCGTCGCCTCCCTGCTGCTGGTCGCCATAATCTGGCAGGTTGAGGGTCGCCTGCCCATCCCGAGCCGGAAGCAGATGATACCGCTCCTGCTGTTGGGAATGACGGGAGTGGCAGCCTACAATATCTTCTTTTTCCTCGGCCTGAAAATCATCCCCGCGAGCCGGGCATCCCTGATTGTCGCCACCAATCCCGTCTTTATCGCCCTTGGTTCCGCCCTCCTTTTCAAAGACCGCCTGACCTCAAAGAGGATAGCCGGAATCGCCCTTTGTCTCACCGGCGCCGTCATCGTCATTTCTCGGGGGGACATCATGGCCCTGCTCAGCCAAGGCGTCGGAACGGGAGAGACTTTTATCCTTGGCTGCATCGTAAGTTGGGTCAGCTACTCCCTCATCGGGCGGGGGGTGCTGAAAGAAATCTCGCCCCTTGTTGCCGTCGCCTATGCGTGTCTTATCGGAACCATCATTCTGGCCGTTCCTGCTGTTTTAGAGGGGATGATCCCCGCCTTGACTGGCTATTCCCTCACATCCTGGTTAGGGATCCTCTTCCTGGGCATTCTGGGGACCGTCGTCGCCTTCATCTGGTACTACGAAGGCATCAAGGCCCTGGGGCCGACCAGGGCTGCCGTCTTTATAAATTTTGTCCCCGTCAGCGGCGTGCTCCTCGGCTGGTTGATCCTCGATGAAACGATAAACATTTCTCTCGTCCTGGGGGCACTCCTGGTCATCGGCGGCGCCTGGCTGACGAATCGGTAATCTATTTGGAATTTGCTTTGGCCTTTTTGTTTGCGTACATAAGCTTATCGGCTGCGGCCATGAGTTCGTCGAAGTAGATGGGGAACTCGGGATCGTAAACGCACGTACCCCAGCTCATGTCGAGCTTGAATCGTCGAGGTCCGCCTTCATTGTATTCAGCTATATGTTGCTGGAGGCGCCTTGAAAAGGCATCCTGATCCGTATCGGTAGTATAAATGGAGAGGATGGCGAATTCATCTCCTCCGACACGGGCAATGACGTCCGATTCTCGGAAGGTACGCCCCAGGATTTCTGCGGTTGCCATTAGGACCCGGTCTCCCTCCTCGTGACCGAGGTTGTCGTTTATCCATTTGAGGCCGTCGCAATCGATAAAGGTGAGATGCATTTTTTTTCTCGCCCTGTTCGCCGTTTTGATCTCCCGTTCGGCAATGGCAAAAAACCCGCGCCGGTTGTAAAGTCCCGTCAACGGGTCACGTAAGGACAGCTCCCGGATTTCCTCCTCCATCCGCTTGCGCTCGCTGATGTCGCTGACACTGGTCAAAACGCATTTTTCGTTGTTGATCGTGATGACTTCCGCCGTGAAAAGTCCCGTGAGGGACTCTCCTGTTTTATTCTTAAGGTGCAACTCCCTTCCCTGCACCTTGCCGCTCCGTGACAATTCGTCAACGACAGCCGCCCGCTCTTCCTCGCTGGCCCAGATATGCAGATCGAAGGTTGTCTTTCCTGCCACCTCCTCGTATTGGTACCCGCTGATGTTCACAAAACCTTCATTTACTTCCAAAATCCGGCCATCGTCCAACCGGGTGAGTGTTATGGCGTAGGGAGACGAATGAAAGGCCTTGGAAAATTTCTCTTCCTCGGTCTTGAGATCCACAAACAGGCGCTTATTCACCATGAGCACCAGGCTGTATGTCAGCAGAATCATCAGGGTCTGATAACCGATTATGACCAGCGTCTGAAATACCCCCGACTGGAAATAATCGTTTACCGGGTGGGGGCCAGTAAAGAACTCGGCGATCCGGATGATATTGACCAGGCATAAGGCGCCGAAAACTACGCCTACCCCCGTGGTTAACGAGCGCATGCCGGAATCAACGCGAGACAACATGAGCCACATGCATTGAAACCAGATGGTCAGCAAACCCAGCGAAACCAAGAGATTGCGCACAGCCAGATCCGTTTGAATCAAAGCAAAATAGTTGAACCCAAAGGCATAAATCCCCAGGAGGATATAATTATGGATCTGTGAACTTATCTTCCCAACAAACCGCTCCAATCCCATTAAGCCCAGGATTGATCCGGCAAAGACCAGGATATTGGCAAGGGCGATGGACATCCAGTCCGGGATAGTGCCGCGCATGGCAATCAGAAATGTCGCCGCCGCTTGCATGGCGAAGTCAACCACCAGGAAGTTCATACCGGCAAAGCGTTTGCGGCTCTGATGCCACAGCAATGCGACCACCAACGTGCAGACAGTGAAGGTGATTATGTTGGTGAAAAAAACCGTACGCAGGTCAAGAAAATTCATGCGGCGCCGTTGCCCTCAATAATCTCTGAATTGCATGTGCATAAATCCACTCAGTAAAGACCAAATCATGATCGAACAATAGACGTCATGCTTACCAATGTCAAGGAGGGAAGATATGACAAGATATTTTTTAACGGGAAGGTTATTTTCCCGCGGAATGGCCTTGATACTGACGTCAGGTCGTGATATTGGGAAAACCATCTTAATGAGCAATAACGAAAGGTACCTTCATGGCCGTCTTCCGCATTGCCACCTACAATGTAAATTCCATTCGTTCCCGCCTCCATATCCTGATGCCCTGGCTTCAGGAAAACCGGCCCGATGTTATCTGCCTGCAGGAAACCAAGGTGGAGGACAGCAAATTCCCCCAGACTGAATTTAATGCTGCGGGCTATCATGTAGCCTTCCGGGGTGAACGTCAGTACAACGGCGTCGCCGTGGCCTCCCTGGAAAAGCCGGAAGCGGTTGCCTGCGGCCTCGGGGACGGGGCAACGGGGGACGACGGTCCAGCCGACGAAGACCGGCTGCTGCGGGTATCCTTCCCCCACATCACCGTGGTGAATACTTACATTCCCCAGGGCCGGGAGCGGGAAGCTCCCCAGTTCGCCTACAAGCTGGAATGGTTTCAGCGGCTGCGGCGCTACTTTGACCGGTCATTTTCCCCTGAACAGCCGCTGATCTGGTGCGGTGATCTCAACGTTGCCCCCGAAGCCATCGATGTTCACGATCCCAAGCGGCTGCGGGGACACGTCTGTTTCACCCCCGAGGTCTGGGAGGCCTTTGACAACGTCAAAGCATGGGGTTTCCTCGATGTCTTCCGGAAACACCATCCGGGGGAAGAGCAGCAATATTCTTTTTTTGATTACCGGGTCCCGAAATCAGTGGAAAGAAAGTTGGGCTGGCGGGTTGATCACATCCTGGCCACGGCGCCCTTAGCGGAAAAGTCCACCCGCTGCTGGATCGACCTGGCCCCCCGCATTGCCGAAAAACCTTCGGACCACACCGTGGTCCTGGCGGAATTTAAATTATGACAAACTCGATGACATTTATATGAAAATCCCCCCCTAACCCCCCTTTATCAAAGGGGGATGCAGGGGGATTTTATGCTTCGTTGTGGCCGCCTTCGGGCATGGATGTTAATTACGATATGGGAGCGTGGCAATGAACAATTCCGGAGAAACAAAGCGGGTTAACGAGGCAATCCAGGACACCTTTTCCCGGATTGAGGATTCCCTGTCTGCGGCGAGCGATATCGATGAACTCATCGCCTATGTCCTGCAAGAGCTTCAGGAGGCTTTTAGCATTCCCTTTGCCTGGTTTTCCCTTGTTGATCATCCGGAAACGGCGGGCTGGAAAGAGATGCTTAAGGAATCGCCTATTCTCAGGGACCGCCTGAATCAGATCGACGCCGCAGCCTTTTCCGAACTGGCGGTCAAAGGCGCTGATCCCGTCCTTGCCAACAGCGATCTCAAGCCCTTCTACCGGCTCCTCCCCCAGAGCAACAAATATTTTATCAGATCCATTGCTATGGCCCCCATCACCATGAACGGGGTCTATATTGGAAGCCTTAATTTTGGCGATACCGCTCCGACCCGCTACCACAGCGAAATGGACACATCCCTGCTGGCCCATCTGGCGGCTGCGGTATCAAAAAACCTGTCGGATCGCTGCGGGACCCGATAATCTTGCTGGCAACCTCGCGAAACGTTGATCTTCAAGATCCCGCTTCCTTGGGTTTCAGGGTCAGGATATAGGCGGCCACAAAGATCATGATCACGATATCCGCTCGCCATACATAAGTATAGGCGCCAAAACGATCATAAATGAGGCCCGCCAGGTAAGGACCGATACTCCCACCGATACCGAGGAAAAGGGTGACAAACCCGTAAACGGACCCCAGGACGTGACGACCGAAACGGTCCGCTAACAGGATGGGCATCAGGGGCGCCAGGGATCCGTAACCGAACCCGAAAATGACGGCATAGAAGAAAAGGCCCCGGGCGGATCCGACCTGAAGGAGCACTACCAGCCCGGCCAGCATGAAAATCATTCCCAGAAAAGAAGCGTATTTGGGATCGCGAATACGGTCAGAGAGCCAGCCGAAGAAAAACTGACCGCCAAATCCGGCCAGACCCAGGGCAGCCAGGGAGGAAGCGGCCAGAACTTTGTCGATACCCTGATCGATGGCAAAGGCCACCTGGTGAACAAATACGGTCATGAGCACCATCACCGCCAGGCCGAAGGACAGGGCCAGAACCTGGAACCGCTTATCACGGCACATGTCCCCAAACCGCAGCCGTACTGGTTCCTGCACCGCATCGACCTTGACAACCAGCTCCGGACGGGTTTCACCGTCCGGCAGCAGGCCGTGATCCTCGGGACGGATTTTGCGAAAGAAGATCTGGGAAAGACCGACGCCGACAACAAGGGTGATGATCCCCAGCACCAGAAAACCGGTCTGCCAATTGAAATCCTTTACAATGACGCCTGCCAGGGGAGTCAGAGCAACCGTGCCGAAGCTCACTCCCATCGTGGTAGCGCCCAGGGCCGTCCCCCGCTTCCTGATAAACCATTTCGCCACCGAGGAATTGACCGCCACCACCCCCAGACCGGACGATCCGATTCCCAGCAACAGACCATAGACCAGATAAAACTGCCATGGCTCCCGGACAAACGCGGTGAGTATGAAACTCACTGCGGCAATCACGGCCCCCCCGGTCACAATCCAGCGGGGGGCGATCCGGTCCACCATCCTCCCGATTACGACGGCGCAGGCGGAATAGACGAACATGTTGAGGGAAGCCCCCAGAGATATGACTGACCGGGACCATCCGTAATCAAGGGCCAGGGGCTTCACAAAGACGCCGAAACAGTACCTGGCCCCGTAATTGATGGCCAGGACAAAAAAAGCGGCCCCGACTATATACCATCCCCAAAATATCTCGGAGGCGGATTTGTTTTTCATCTTCACTCCATCGTCCTGTAAAGTCGGCGATACTTAGGACGAATCCCCTCAGGTGTCAACTGTTAAGCAATCCATCCCCCTCCGATTCATTACCCAAGAGGATTCAGCCTGTTCATATGCAAATCCCCCCTAACCCCCCTTTGACAAAGGGGGGATTTGCATGCCTCGTTGTGCCCGCATGCAAGCATGGGCGTTAATAATGACGTGTTCGCGAAAAGCATCCCCCCTGAGCTGCGAAGTTCTTTACGAATCGGGGAAATCTGTGGTAGGAAGAACCATGCCACAACATTTAGCCAGAGAAAAAACAGTCCACGGGCACAGGAAGCCGAAACAATTCAGACCCCACCACAGCCGCATGTCTCCGGAGGCCGAGCCGGTCCTGAAAGGGACCTTCGCCCGCATCGGCAGGCCCGAAACCATTCCCTTTAAGGCAGATGCCTTTCAACTTCGCGCCCTTGAGGCTATCCGGGATGGGGACTGTATTGTTACGGCCCCCACCGGGTCGGGCAAGACATGGATCGCCGAAGAGGCCATCAGGATGGTCGCTACGGCGGGCGGACGGTGCTGGTACACCTCGCCCCTCAAGGCCCTTAGCAACGCCAAATATGCTGAATTCAGCCAGATTTTCGGCGCCGACCGGGTCGGCATTCTGACGGGGGACACAAAGGACAACCCCGACGCCCCCATCATCGTGGGGACCACCGAGATTCTCCGGAACCAGCTCTATGATGCCATGCACCGGGGCGAGGATCTTGATTGTCAGCTCGTGATCCTCGATGAGGCCCATTATCTGGGCGACCGCGACCGGGGGGTGGTATGGGAAGAGATCATGATCTATCTTCCTGTCCGGATCAATCTCCTCCTTCTTTCCGCAACCATCGGCAACGCCGGGGAGATTGCCGCCTGGCTGTCCAAACTTCGTGGAAAGCCATGTTTCGTCGTGGTCGAGGATAAACGTCCCGTCCCCCTGTATCCCCTTTTTCTCCATCCCTCAGGGCGATTGATGCCCTATCTGGAAAAGAATCGCCTCTTCGGTAAGATTACTGCCTATCTCGATATGCAAAAAGAGGGAAGGAAGCGTCACGAGCCCTTTCCCCGTTTTGGCGAGATCATCGAGGTCTTGAGAACCTTCCAGCTCCTGCCGGCCATCTTCTTTCTGAAATCGCGCGCCGAATGCGACGGGGCGCTGAAGACCTGTCATGCCGCCCGACCCGATGACGGACAAAATGATGGTTTCCATTATGACCTGGAAGACCTCCTGGCCCGTTATCCTTATCTCGAAGGGCACCGGCAGCTTCCCGCCCTGGAGAGGACAAGGGTTGCCGCCCACCACGGAGGCCAACTGCCCGCCTGGAAGAATGTTGTCGAAAACATGATGAAAAATGGCCATCTTGACGCCATCTTTGCCACCTCCACCGTTGCTGCCGGGGTTAATTATCCGGCCCGAACTATCGTCATGTTCAATTCCGATCTTTTTAACGGTCACGAATTCAGCCCCCTGTCGGGAACGGAGTTTCACCAGATGACCGGGCGGGCGGGAAGAAGGGGCATCGACAAGATCGGCTTTCTCCTTATCGTTCCCGGACGCTTTATGGACCCGGTTCATGTCCACAATCTCCTATTCCGTGAGCCGGAAGACATCCAAAGCCAGATCCGGAATGATTTTTCCATGGTTCTCAATCTCCTCCTTTCCCAAACGCCGGAGGGAATCCGTGAGATTTTCGAACATTCCCTGGCGGTGTACCAGCACTCTCTTCACCGGAAGCGCACTACCGCCGAAACTGGCGCCAGCCTCTGGAACGACTTCCGCAGATACCTGAATTTTTTAAAGGCCGAAGGTTTTGTGGACGAGGGAGAGCGCCTGACGGAAAGCGGCATTTGGGCATCCCGCTTGCGCCTCGACCAACCCCTGCTGATCGGGGAATGTATCAAACAACATTCCTTCCCGGAAGACCCGGCGCTGATGGCTTCCGTCGTCGCCCCCTTCGTCTATGACGGTGATCACGAGGTCATCCTGAAGGATACGAGAAGGAGATTCAAAAAGCTGAACGAGGCTTGCCGACGGGTTTCGACAACCGTGAGGCCCCTGCTCAGACGCCTGGAAGAAGCCGGTTTCCCGGCTCGTCCCCTCTATTTCTGGACCTCCTGGGTCCTTTACGAATGGGCAAAAGGCGGGGATTGGGATGAGATAATCGCCCAGGCGGGGATTGCCGACGGGGACATGGCCATGCTTGTCTTGAGAACGGCGGACAACCTGAGGCAGATCATGTCCCTGAAAGACATCCATCCGGATATCGCTGAACGTGCCGAGCGGGCCCGGGATTCCATCCTGCGGGAACCGGTCACTTTTGAATAAACACTGCTCTTCGCTCCATTTGCTCATCATGATCCGGGATGCGGTCTAGATTCTTGACCGGCAGCTACAATTTACTTCTTGACATTTATCAAACTTAAAGGATATAGACCCCAATTCTTGACAACAGACCAACGACGTCCCCATCGTCTAGTGGCCTAGGACACGGGCCTTTCACGCCTGTAACCGGGGTTCGACTCCCCGTGGGGACGCCAAATAATAATAACAAGGGGTTAGGTAAGATTACCGGCCCCTTGTTTTATGTTTTAAAAATTGTTCCCCAGCACTATCCCCAGCACGAACGGAATAATAATCCCCCAGAGACAAGCCCCAAGAGGCACTTTCACAGATCAATTTTTCCCTCCACCTCTGAAATTAGTTATTACACCGGCAATCAAATAGGGCAACGCAAGATCGATGTTTATAGGGAAGAAGCGTATCAATTGGATTTGTGATGCCTGATCAGGGCCTTTTTAAGCGCTTATGGGGCATATTAATCCTTGCGTTTAATGGTGCCGGTATCACATAGGAATTTATCATGTTAATGGGTGTTCCGTAACAACAGATGCCTTTTACAGGTAATCCTCGTAATCTAAGAATTGAAAAGAAATGGGCATGCTTCCTTTTTCTTTATCTTTGACAACTGGATTAGTAAACTACCACCGACCCTGTCGGTGGCTTTGTAAAGGACGACAACTCCTGACAATGTCATTCGCTGTCGTCCTTCCATAGCCTAAGCTGTTCTTCTCGAACTTGTTCTTCTGCCTGCTCTTTTAC
>Ga0247840_10001679_pt1 | contig 42408 bp, 12 predicted proteins | sample LaCruzMarch2015__FD_192404 | JGI IMG/M metagenome (GOLD analysis project Ga0247840, IMG submission 192404) | Freshwater microbial communities from meromictic Lake La Cruz, Castile-La Mancha, Spain - LaCruzMarch2015_17m | ecosystem: Environmental > Aquatic > Freshwater > Lake | place: Spain... | reverse complement strand
ACTACATGTTGTTGCTGTTGCATTATTAGTAACAGCAGGAATTGGGTTTACGGTAATAGTTATTGTAGTGGGATTTCCAACACAACTACCTGTTGTAGATGTTGGCGTAACGATATATTGTATACTGCCTGAGCTTGTATTGCTTGGATTTGCAAGGATTTGATTTATAGTTGCTCCAGAACTGGCGGTAGCGCCGGTTATACTTCCTGTTATGGTTCCGATCGTCCATGCAAAATTACTTGAAACACTAGCTATTAAAGCAATATTGGGGCTTGTTCCACTACATGTTGTGGCAGTTGTGTTATTAGTAATAGATGGTGCGGGATTTATGGTAACAGTTATTGTAGTAGGATTTCCGACGCAACTTCCTGTTGTAGAAGTTGGAGTAACGATATATTGTACACTGCCATTCGTAATATTTGGATTGCTTAATACTTGATTAATACTTGATCCAGAACTAGCAGTAGCTCCTGTTATACTTCCTGTTAAGGTTCCGATTGTCCATGCAAAATTACTTGGAGTGCTGGAAGTTAATGTAATATTAGGACTTGTTCCACTACATGTTGTTGCTGTTGCATTATTGGTAACAGCAGGAATTGGGTTTACTGTAATAGTTATTGTAGTGGGATTTCCAACACAACTTCCTGTTGTTGAAGTTGGCGTAACGATATATTGTACACTGCCTGAGCTTGCATTGCTTGGATTAGTAAGGATTTGATTAATACTTGCTCCAGAACTGGCAGTAGATCCTGTTATACTTCCTGTTATGGTTCCAATCGTCCATGCAAAATTACTTGGAGTGCTGGAAGTTAATGCAATATTAGGGCTTGTTCCACTACATGTTGTTGCTGTTGCATTATTGGTAACAGCAGGAGTGGAATTTACAGTGATTGCAAAAGAAGAAGAATTTCCAACTCCACAAGCATTGCTTCCATGAACAGTGATATTTCCTGAAACAGCAGTGTTTGAGTAATTAACAGCTATGCTATTAGTAGTGCTAGTACCAATTACACCTGTTGGTAATGTCCATATATAAGAAGTTGCATTATTTATTGAAGGAACTGTATAAATTACTCCATTTTGCCCTTTACATAAAGTTGTTGTACCAGTTATTATTCCAGCAGGTGAAGGAAATTGATTCACAAAAACAACAACACTATCAATAGAACTGCAATTATTTGATTCTGTAACAGTAAGATAATAAGTAGAAGACTGACTTGGTGTCACTGTGTGTGTAATTCCCAAACCTAATCCTTGCCCCCAACTATAAATAAGAGTTCCTGACCCTGTACTTCCTGACCCACTTATTATTACAGAATTGCCAACACATATTGTGGTGTCATTGTTTATTACAATAAGTGGTTTTGGATAAACTGTTAGTGTTGCATAACTGGAAGATTCGGTACAATTTTTTGTAACCAAACACCTAAAATTCTTATTATTTAAAGAATAAGGCGTTTTATTAATTTGAAGTGAATTGGTATTTACACCTGAATATGTTGTGTTATTCTGAAGATCAAACCATTGAGCTCCATTTAGTACTTGCCATTGATAAGTACTTCCAGAAGCAGTTGCAACAGAAAAATTAGTCTGTAATCCTTCACAAATTTGAGTGGATATAGGTTGTGAAAGTATTAAAGGGCTAACACTTCCATTTGAATATGTAGGAATAATAACATTAATTCCATCTGGTTTAGACAACTCAGATGCCATTAAAAAAGTTAAATTTGAGTTTCCACCTTTGTACTTAAATTTTAAATCACAAAGTTTTTCTGACACTAAGTTAACACCATTTAAAGTATTATCAATCCATGAAATAACAACTTTCCATGCATTAAAACCAACTGTGGGTACTCCACACATGATTCCAGATGTTATGGTATTTACATTATCAAACCCAACATAAGTTAAAACTGCTGTATCATAACTTATATACAGTGTAAGTGCTGCTAAAGAATCAATATTGCTAAAATTAATAGGAACAATTGTAGTATCATTTAAACAAGCATTCGAATTTGGAAGTGTAATTTGTTGAGCAGAAATTATGCTAATATTAAGCATAAAAATTGCAAGAATGCTGATAATTTTTATAAATAACTTTTTCATAGTATTATATATTAAGTTATTGCTTGTGTTATTTGTAGAATTAATTTTTTATTAATTTAAAAGTTTTTTTAATCTCTCTTTTCTCTTTATTTTTTGATAGAATTTCAAAAAAATAATTCCCTTTTTCGAGATTATTTAGTTGTTTAATTATAAAATGTGATGATTGTTTGTTGATTATAATCTTTTGAACACATTTGCCATCCATTTGAAAAACATTTATTCCTTCAATAAAAGCTGGATCAAGAAAATCAATAGAAATATTATTATTAAATGGGTTTGGATAGATTTTGCAATCTAAAAGATTATTATCACTTACAGACAATCCAGTAAGGCTTATATTTCCATTTATAAAATTTAAACTAATAATATCTCCTTTATAATTAGCAAGTTCACAGTCTGGTGAAAAAATAAGTGGGCATTCATTTCCAGCTATTACTTTAAAATGAAATACCACAAATATTTCTGCAACAAAACTTACACTATTTAAATTTGACCACGAAATTGCAATTTTCCCAAGACGAGTATTGTTAGATAAATTATGTATATCATTAATTAGAATTCCTGTAGTATGAGGATTAAGATTGGTATAATTAATAAAATTCACTTTTGTTGTATCATAACTAATAAAAAAGGTAATGGAACCAAGACTATCTATACTAGAAATATTTACAGTAACGCTTGCAGTATCTCCTAAATTAGCTTGAACATTATCAATTTGAAGAGTCTGGGCTTTTCCCTGATTAAATAAAAATGTCAGAATAGTAAAAAAGATTATTTTTAATAAATTCATTATATTTCTTAATTATTTGGTATAACAATCATCAAATGTGATGCTATGTATTTTCTTGTTTTTCCTTCCACATCAATTTTATAAGAATATGTACCACCTTCTAAACCAGAACCATCAAAACGTACACTATAACTACCAGCTTTTTGTTTTGCCGAAACCACGGTTTTTATTTCCTGACCTAATATATTATAAACTTTTAGAGTAACCATACCATCTTCTGGTAATTCGTATCTAATTTCAGTAGATTTACTAAATGGATTTGGGAAATTTGGACTCAATTCATAATCTAAAAATGGAGATATAATAATATTTGGCACACTTAAGCTCACACCATCAATAACGTTTGCATTTTTGTCGGCAAACTCACTGTGATTGTCAAGGGTAAAAATTACATGATCTTTTTCAGAAACTTCTCTATTGACTCGTACTTGCATTGTAAACAAAACATCATTTTTATCAAAGCTCATTGGAGATAAGCTATCCCATGCAAGTGTTAACTTTCCTGCCTTTGCTTTATACAAAAATCCAGGTAAAGATGAAATTACATTTTCAATTTTAATAATATTATCAGGATAATCCATCATATAAGTGATGGCTGCTGTTTGGATTTTATTATTAAAAATTATAGGTAATTCAATGAGTTGATTTCTATCAGCAGGTATTTCTCCATGCTGAGTTAAGATGATATTTGAACTTTTAGAAAATACTGCTGAATAATTTCCATTAACGTCTCCAGCGCATAATGATTTCATTAGATGGTTAATATTATTTTTTTCAACTTTAATAGTATCCATTAAAAATATCCAATCGTTTGTAGGAAAATGATTGATTTCACCAACAATTCGTTTTCTTAATAAAAGTGCATCGATACTAGTAATACTTTCTGATTTATTAATATCAGCTGCTTTTGCTTGTAAAGAATTAAATGATGATAATCCAACTATTTGCCTTTGAATAATTAAAGCATCGGTTGAATTTACACCACCCCATGCTAAATCAGAGTATCCATCAATTAAATATGTTGTTTTTGATTTAAATCCAAAATCATAATCACCAGACTGATTGGTATATACAGAATCTAAAATATTACCATTTGTATTTCGTAAATATACTGTCACATTATTCAGAGGTGTATTTGCATTATTTTGATATGTGATTTTGCCTGAGATTAATCGAGGATAACCAAGAAATGTGTGAGCATCTGATGTTTCTTTCATAGGTTCTGTATTCCCAACATTATCTTCGGCTATACTTATAAACTTATATTCATCATCCTCAACTCCAACAATATATACAATACTGTCTTTATTGTAAGTTCCAACCAATTCATAAGCTCCAGTATTCTTTGCCATAAATAATTTAACAATTTTCACACCCGAACCGCCAGCATCATCATTAGCTGTGAATGAAATTTTTATAAAATTTGTATCTGTTATAGCAGGTAGAGAATTTACAAAACTTGTAGGATAATAAGCATCAATAACATTTTTCCATATATTGGTTTTAATAGCATCGTTGATATCAAAAACAATAGAAGCTTCAGCTTTTAAAGAGTCTCCGGTTTGAACTGTATTTTTGGGCAACATTGTAAAACTAACAAATCCTTCACCTCTATGGGTAATACTATCATTTACTAATAAAAATCCTTTATTAGCATCATTTGGCACCAATCCAGTTGTAGGATCAATTGATTCTAGTATCCAAAAAGCTTTTTTGTTTTGAACATCAATCCCTGCTGTTACATCAACCATAACTCCCAAAGAATCTGAAACATCTAATCTTTTTGAATAAAATGTAGTATTTTGAGGAACACTAAAAATAAAACTACCAAATCCAAAATCACTTAAACGCATGGAAAGCATATTTGCAGTAGTATCAAAAGGCATTTCAATTTTAACTTTTTGAGCAGGAACTGTAGCAAACTCTGGATCGTTTTCATAGCGTATAGTATATGGAAGTTTTTCAGAAACCCCAATAATTTTTTGTTGTCCAAATCCATCAGGGCCAGTAATATCATTAGGATCTGATGAACAATCGACCCTGATAAACAACACATAGGTAGAAGCGTGTTTTAAGCAATGTGCAGAATCAGTAACTGTTACAGTATAATTACCAGAAGAAGTTGCTGTCATAGAATAAGTAGGCCAACTGCAAACATAAGGTGGTTTACCTCCTGAAACAGAAGCTGTGAGTGTAATTGATGGAGGAGATGCATTACTACAATAGGTAGTTGATACATCACCTCCAGTTATATTTACTTCCATGTCAGTTTTGTTATCAATAAAAACCTCACCCTGACCAGTACAACCACTTGCATCAGTAATAATGCAGGTATATGGACCAACGGCCAGGTTATTGATACTTGTCCCTGTTCCACCATTAGACCAAAGATAAGTGTAAGGTGCTGTTCCTCCACTTACACTTACCGTTGCGCTTCCATCGGATGCACCACAGGAAGCATCTTCCTTGGTAAAAGTTATTTGCCCCTGAATAAACTCAGGGAGCAAACAAATTATTAGTAAAATAAAAGCATACTTTCTTATAATATTCATACTGTCATTTTTAAACCATTGATAATTATTTTTACAAATAATACAATTTTCAGACAGTGCTGATGTATTTTTATTACTATTCAATCCTTTTGTTTTCATTTCTGTAAATCTTTATGTTTTACAATATCTGATAAAATCTTTATTCGCAAGCATCTCCTATTCCATTACAATTCACGTCCAGTTGATCCGGGTTGTAAAATTTGGGGCAATTGTCAATCACATTTAGAACACCGTCATTGTCCATATCAGCATCACAGGCATCTCCGTAGCCATCATGCTCCGTATCTAGTTGGTCCGGATTGAATGTTAATGGGCAATTATCACAAGCATCCCCAACTCCGTCACCATCAGTATCTAACTGATTAGAATTAGGATAATAAGAGCAGTTATCAAAATTATTAAGGACGCCATCACCATCAATGTCAGAGTCTAAGTTATTTGGATGCCCATCATTATCAATGTCTTGATCGCAAGCATCTCCAATATAATCATGGTCAATATCTGACTGATTAGGGTTTAAAGCCGTTGGACAATTATCACAAGAATCACCAATACCATCATTATCAAAATCGGATTGGGATGGATTGTAATATTTTATGCAGTTATCACAAACATCACCTACAGCATCACCATCAAAATCAACTTGGTCATTGTTTGTTTTAGTAGGACAATTATCACAGGCATCACCAATACCATCACTGTCTGTATCTTTTTGATTTGAGTTTGCTGTACATGGGCAGTTATCGTTAAGGTTTGATATACCATCATTATCAATATCATCAGTACCTATAAGAGAAGCAGGAGTATGAGATTTTAAATAAACTGCTATATTTGATGAAATGGGAAATGAATCAACCATTGTTGATAGTTTCCATTGATTATTTTCCTGAACAAAGAAATAGGGTGAAAGATATTCGGAGTTATCTAAAAATGTTAACTTTGTAATAATAAAAAAGCCTCCTTGCAATTGAAATCCAAATTTCATTTTCATACTTGAAATAGAATCAATAATTCCTTGATATTTTGTTCTGACTATAGGATTTGACTGTATATTATTTATTAATGCATGATCTGAAGATTTATAAAGAGTTGTTATACTGTCAATATTTCCTCGTAAATATTCTCTAAAAAGTTTGCACAACATAGCTGTCGGTGAATTAACCAGATTACAATCAGCGCTACCTGATACAGTATCAATAGACCAACCTTCACTCATAGGGGCAATCATACCGTTAATTATATACAAAAGCTTAGTTTTGCAAATTTCATGTGCAGGATCCGATCTATAACCTACAGAATCAATAGGTACAATAACGTTATAGGATGTAATATTATATGTTGGGAAAGTGTCTAGAAGTGGTTTATAAGCATTGAAAATGAAATAATTATTTTCTTTTTCTGCAAAAAGTTGTAAGCTTAATATATTACAAAAAATTACAATAATTAGAATTCTATTAAATTTTGATATAAATAAGTGAAAATTTTTCATGATATAAGATTTTTATTTATTAGTAGCACCTTTGATTTATTACACTAACACTAACACTTTCTGTTATATAACCTAAAAGTGTTATTGAACCAACTGCATCGAGTTTAAAACATACACTATTTTCACGATTAGTAAATTTTCCTGATACAATGCAATATTCCCAAGGAGGAGAATTCATTTGTCCAACGAGCATAATGCTCATATCTATTATTTTACCTCCGGCTATTGTAGCACTTAAACCTCCGCCAATATTACCTGCAATAGCAACATTAATACAATTATCAGCACCTTCACAGGTTGTTTTAATGTTTCCTAAAGAAAATGCAACTCCGGCACTCGCCATTACTCTAAAATTTATTGAACCTGCATAAGGAATTCCATAAAAAGGAAAATCGCATTGTATTCCTTTATCATAATTAATGGTTCCATTATAAGCATACATATCTTTTATACAACCAACATCACAACACAATTTTCCAGTTGAAAAACTCATATTTTGTGACCAACCACCTGTAGGTTGGCAACTCCAAACACCAAGAACAGCAGAAACTTTATTTGTAATATCATCAATTCCCTGAAGTATTTCTGCAACTTTAAGAGCTCCTGTTCCAACCTGAACCTGCCCTTGTACATCTTCATCAACACATGAAATATTAACGGTTGCTGTTTTTGTTGTATTATTTGGTCCTCTTGCAGTAAATGTAACTGGTAATGTAGCTGTTGAGCTTGGCAAAGGAAACCCAAGAAAGATATTTCCAGGTACATTTGTTGGACTTATAGTAACTGTATTCTCTAATCCCGGAGGGTCCGTAACAATTGTAAACTGACTTAATCCTATGGAATCTGCTTTTTTCCAGCAACATTTTTTTGGAGTAACTGTTAACCCATCCATACCATCTTTGACTGTTACCGTCATCTGGCTTACATCGCTGATTTTAAAATTATCCCCTGTTACTTTAAGAGTATAAGTAGTAGTTGTTGTCGGTTTAGTTATGGGATGAAGTATTTTAGGGTCACTGAGTCCTGTTGCAGGTGTCCATAAGTAGCAACAGCTACTACAACCACTTCCGCCAATTACAACACTGGAGTCTTTAAGTATCGTCTTATTTGGACCTGCATATCCCTGAGATAAAGATTTTAATGGCAATGCTAAGCAGATTGCCATAATTACTGAAAAATATCCGATTGTTTTTTTTGCTGTCATTGTCTTATTTTTTTATCAATGATTTTTATATTATAAATAAACTATTGATTTGAAACTGAAATAGTAAATCCTAAGCCAGCCACTGTTCGTGTATATATAACAACAGACCCCGTAACACCGGGTCTGAGAATATTATTTGGTTCGCCCTGTATTTGTAATGGAATGTTTAATATCATACTATTATTCGCTAAGCCTGCAGCATCTAATGAAATAGGAGAACCGGCATAACTCTTGATATTAATAGAAGGTGCTACAATATCAGTATTGCCTAAATTTGCATATTCTACTGTAAAACTGGCAATCCTGCCGTTTCTGACATTATCGGGTGCAATAGCGTAAACTGAAAGGAAATTTGGTGCACCGTTTTTCACTTCAAATCCATTTGGAATTACAATAATTCCTTCGCAAAGATGCTCTACAATCACATTATAAAAGCCAGGAACTGCATTTTTTAAATCAAAGCGAACAAAAACCTTGGTAAAGTTAATGAATTGAAGGGCTTCTGCGTGGATAGTATCACTCCCTTTTACAAGTTTTATTTTCATAAATGCATTGAATTTCGATCCAAGCAATGCTACAGTTATTTTTCCTGTATTACCTCCCTTATTTAAATTAATGGAACGAACCTCAAAATTTAAAATCTCAGGTTTTATAGTTATATTTTGCTTATTAGCTACAACTGTTCTTCCATATAACATCAGATAATAATTTCCTTTGAAAAGGAAAGGAACCAATAATTCCTGATTTCCAAGATATGGAAAAGAGTGGGTGTATTCATAATTCAACCGTGTTGATAATTGATTGTATTTCAAATACATTTCGTTAGAACCATTGAGAGAATCCGCTTTTAAAGTAGAAAGCATAGACTCTCCTTGCAAAGAGTCAGGAACATCAATCAGATAATACAAATCGGTATTGTTAAATAATGTATCATTTTTAGTAACATTAAAATGAAGTCTTTGCATATCAATATATGAAGTTTTGGCTGAATAGGACGTATTGTTTGTATCATTGCTTTCATTTATATTATTCAGAATATCAGTTCTAACAATCACATAGGTACTCCCAACAGCAATACCGGGTATTTTATTATGAATAGAACGGATTTGGGTTCCTAATGTTGGGAGGTTTATAGATGATTGGAATTCGCCAATAAGTTTATCTGTGATATCCCATACAGTATCTGCTGACAAGTAAACCATATCTTTCATATTCCCGGTTGCAGGATTGGTTCCTATATTTTCTATTACCCATGTAATGTCAGTGAAATCGCCAACCATAGCACTATCAGGCATTGAAATTGATTTTATAACAATATCGGCTGGTGGTGGTTGAACTGCAATGATAAAAGCATTTGCAGTATTGTTAGTTTCTCCATTGAATTCAAATACGGCATCGGCATTATCTGTTTTAAAAATCAAGATATAATTACCTCCAATGGATACAGGGATTGTTACAAACAGAGAATCCTGATAAAATTGGCCGGTATCTAATATTCCTCCGGCATAATTATAGGTTCCGATGTTTATATCACCTTGATTAATTGTGAAATCATTTGACAAAAATATCTTATCCATCCAATTTCCAAGTGTTGTTGGGCCAACACCCTGATTTTTAACATTAAACACAACTTTAAATACTTGTCCTGAAATACATTGCTGAGGAACAGTAAAAGATTTTACAACCAAATCCGGAGAAGGTGTGAGTTTAATTTTTAAAGTTGCTGCCTGATTATTTCTGGTTTTAAGTTTACGATTATCTGTTATTACTAACTCATTATTAATATTCGTACGATCCGTAATCATAATAAGATAATAATTACCATTCAACCCATTAGGTATCAATGCATTTTCAGAATTCGAATAAGAATTACCAGCCAACAGTGGTCCGTTTTGTTTCCATTCTTTCACTAAAATATCACTTCCTGGATTCCAGATGGTATCCAGAGAAAGATAAAGCGCATCATACCAATAAGATGGAAGTGTTGGATTATTGCTGTTATTTATAGTAGTCCATTGAATAGTAATGTTTTGACCTGAAAAGGTAGAGTCTGGTGCTAAAAATGCAGTTAAAGCAAGATTAACAGGATATGGCTTAATAAAAATAGGATTGCTGCGAATTATATTATTGTTTTCAAATAAATATTCAAAAATTGAATTATTTTCATCCGTTTGAGCAAAGAAGAAATAATATCCTGAAGAAAAAGAAGATAATAGTGTTGAAGAAAAATTGTTTATATAGCTTATCCCTGTATCAAGTTGTTGAGAATGAAGATAAGTGGAAAGTAAAATAGCGGTTGTATCAAAATCAGCATTGGATGAAATATATAATTTATCTGTCCATGAAATTCCATTAATTGAAGTATTTCCGATATTTTTAACAGTAAAACTTGCTGAAAAATTCTCACCAGGAGTCAGGGAATCTGGAACAACTAAATTTTTCAATTGTAAATCTGCCCAGGGAGCAAAGGTTATATGAATTCCAGGACCATTGCTTTTGTTGTCAGCATTATTACCACCTTCATAAATATTCTGATTGAAATTGGTGTGAATAAAAATATAAAAATTGCCTGAAACACCATTAGGAATATTTACTGTTGTCTGATTATTAATACTGTCACCAGGTAGTAAGGTTGCATTATAATTCATAACACTAAGCAATACGATAGAATCAGCATGGAATAAAGGTGAAGATGAAAGGTATATTTTATCTGAAATACCAGCGTAATAAAGCTTACCAGACCCAATATTTTTTGTTGTCCATCCAATATCAATGGCTTGTCCTGAATTTATGGATGTAACATGATTTACATTGTTTACAGTAAGGTTTGGATTAAATAAAGTTACCGGATGCTGGCTTCTTAAAATATTGTTGTTTTCGTTAGTGCCCTCATAAACCGTATCTTTCGCATCAGTATAAATAAAGACATAATAATCACCGGATAATATATCCGGGATGTTAAAAGTCTGGCTTTTCAGAACACTATCACCAGAAATCAACATCGGTTGAATATAAGTTAAACTCCCAATTTCTATTACAGAATCAATATAAAAAACGCCAGATTTAGAAAGATAAATTTTATCAGTCCATTTTTTATTTAATATCTGACCAAGGCCTGTATTTTTAATTTTCCATTCAAAAACTGCAGCTTGTCTGGAATTAAAAGATAAAGGAGGTTTTATCTGACTAACACTTAAATCAGGTTTGTTCAGCTGTATAGGATTAATATTATTGTTTACATTATTGGTCTCTGAAGGAGATTCATAAACTTTATTTGTGAAATCAGTATAGACATATATATAATAATATCCATTGATATTTTGTGGCAATAGAAGCGTTTTTTGTTTTACGATAGAGTCTCCAGCCAATAAAGTCAGATGATAAGTAAGTGAACCTGCTAATAGTAAGGAATCAGGATGGAAAATATTTGTTTTTGAAACGAATATATGATCTGTAACTTCAGTATCTACTAATTTTCCAGCTCCGTTATTTTTAACTGTCCATGAAACAGTAATTGGTTGATTGTTATTTTCAAAAAGAGGACTTTCAACATTGGTAATAATAAGATCAGGTGTAATTACAACTGAAGACATTGTTTGTCTGGAAACATTGTTGCTATCGTCTGTGTATTCAAACACTTCCAGATTTGCATCCGTTTTTACGTAAAAATAATAAGGTCCACTGATGCCGGCTGGAATTGTAACACTTAAGCTTGCATTATAGCTACTATCAACACCTAAATCGCCCTGGTGCAAGAAACTTCCCAAATGGAATGCATTGGATAAATTATAATTTGAAGCATTTGTCAAATAGATTTTATCTGTCCAATTACCGCTTGAAGTAGGTATTGCACCCTGATTTTTTACACTGTAATTTAAAGTATACACAACCTTGTTTACCAATATTGATGGAGCCTGAATGCTTTTTACAATCAGATCGGGCGGTGGAGTGAGGAAAACCTGAAACGGAGCACTCTTAGTAAGATTATTGTTTTCATATACATTCTCAAAAACCTGATTGGTAGCATCTGTTTTAATATATAAATAAAAGGTGCCAAAAATATTGGGAGGTATTGTCAGTTGGGCATTATTGTAATAAATACTATCCGGTTGCAAAGGCAATGATCTCGGATAACTGCCTAATAAAATTGCAGTTGATGCATTAAAGACCGTATCTGCACTTATATAAACTACATCGCTCCAGCTTCCTGTTGCAGTAGCATACCCTTGATTTTTAACAGAGAATGGCAAAATGAAATTTTGTCCTGAAAAAACATTGGTAGGAGCAACAATCTGATGAATTGCTAGGTCAGGAACAGGGGGCATGATAATATCCAGTTGTTTATAAAAGAAATTATCGTGATATGAACCATTATCGTTTGTTTCTAAAACATTACCGTTGCTATGTGCCCAGGCCATAATGTATGGGTAAGGTATTCCTGTTGTGCTTGGAGTATAGGGTACCGGAGCATTAATCGGTCCATTTCCGACCAACGACCAATCAATAAATAAGGCATCATTGGCATCAGTTACCACAAAGATATAATAAGTTCCCATAAAATTATTGGGTACATTAAGCTGAACCGTATTCGTATAGCTTTGTCCCGGACCGAGATAGCTTACATTCGAAAAATGGCCCAGACCGATATCTTCGCCTACCCTCACCTCAATATCAGGGGAGATCCAGACATAATCGCTCCATGAACCTTCAGTGGTGGCACCTAAACCATCATTCTTAACAGTCCATGAAACGGTTAAAGGTTGTCCTGCGTAAGCCTGAGATGTGGTGATTTGTGTAACATGAAGATTAGGTAATGCCTTTATACTGAATTGCTGAACAGGTCCATTGGTGATATTGCAGAGGTTTTTGGATACAACTTGCCATTTGTAAGATTTCCCGTAATCCAAACCACCGCTAATTGTAAAATTAATGAGAGATAAGTTTGAAAGACGTGGTGTAAGAGGTCTGTTAAGGCTATCTGCAGACCATAAGTAAATATCATATAAAGATGCATAAGCTGCAGGAGCCCAGGAAAATTGAACTGGAGCAGTCAGATTTAATGAATTATTTGCTGGCAACATATTTGTCACAGAAGAGGGTTGTGGGTCAGTAAATATTGAAATAAGTTTGCTCCCGTTTATAACATCAACACCATCACTAATAGTAACTAAATAAGTTGTATTTACAACAGGTTTAACTTTTATAGTTGCAAGTGATGAAGTGAAGCCTACGGGATTTGACGACCAGCTGTAAGTATAGTTTCCATATCCATTCAATGCCTGGGCTGTAATTAACATAGAATCACCCAGACACAATGCATTATTTGGAGATACAATATTCAAGGACAATGATTCTGTTACACTCCCACCTCTATAAAATACTGATGGTAAAAGTACATTTCCCTGGATATCTGTAGCTTCACAAGCAGAAGAAAATGATATGGAACTGATACCTCCATTGTACTTAAATCTAAGGTCAAACAATTTGTCATTTCCCAACGATGCTCCGTTAACATCAGCCCAGGATAAAACGATGGTATTACCAATTAAATTAATTAATGGATTACCACCCAACAACAATGGATTTATATTTAATATCCTGCCATAATTCAAAACCGTCCCGTTGAACTGAATATACAATGTCAAAGAACCAATTTGAGGCAGGTATTGAGCCCTGATACCTATGTCGATGCTATCGCCTTGATTAGCTACTATTGAATCTGCTTTTATCATTGCTGTCTGAGCAAATATTGGCTGCAACAACATTAAGCTGAAGAAAGCCAGTAATATATTTCTTTTCATATTAATGGATTTATGAAATATATTGATTCTTATTTTATTACCAAATTTTAAATAGATGCTTTTTGTTTCCATGATTTCTTGTTTTTCAAAAATCAATAATTATTTGCCTTACCTGATAATCATCATTCTTCGTGTCTGATCAAATGTATTTTTAAGTCCAATTGCCTGTATTCGATACATATATGCTCCCTGAGAAAGATCTTTACCATCTATTTGTAATTCGTGCCAGCCAATAGATAGTTTATCTTTAGTCATTGTTTTAATTTCAACACCCAAGGCGTTTATAACACTTAGTCGTACAGATGAATATTCCGGAACATATATTCGAATAGTTGAAGTTGAGTTAAATGGATTTGGAAAATTATCTTCCATTATAAAATCATCAAACTTGTCAACTATTTTCATGCAAGCCATTTCAAGCTGTAAACCTTTAAGTATTTTCCCTTCAATATCAGCAATTTCACTTTGATTTAGTATAGAAAATCCAATATTATCTACCGGTGCATTTGGTTTTACCTTGCATTTAGCTGATAATAATATATTGTCGTTGAGTATCAGGCCTTTTTCATCATAAACACCTAGGGCTAAAATTCCATTTTTTGCATTAAATTCAATATCTGTTCCATTGGAGGAGACTGCTATTATTTCAATTAATTGCTCAGGATATTGAAAGAACAGCGTAACCGCACCCGGTTTGACATTTTGTTTCAATCTAACCGGTAAGTCGAAGGTTTCACCTGCAATTAAATTTTTGTTTGTCGGAATACATTGTATTGTAGGAGAATCTTCTGTTGATTTTGTAGAATAAATGTTGTAGGACCCATTTACATCTCCCATACATAATACTTTAATTACTATATTTTGTATATTTTGATAGACATAATTTAAAGTTTGCTTTTCAGAAGTCCAGTCACCTGATGAAAAAGAGTTTATAAGTCCAACAGTTCGTCTTAATACCTGCAAAGCATCAGCACTTGAAACAGTATTACTATTGTTTACATCTGCTGCATTTAAATTAACACCGTTAAGATTAGAAAGGCTAACAATATGTCGTCTTATTCCAAGAGCATCAGTTGAATTGACTCCTCCAAAAACAGCTGTAGGTTTAGCATACAGGTAGTAAGAAGCGTAGGCAACCTTTGAAAACATAAAGCTACCTGTTCCGGAGGTTAAGACAGAATCTTTTGTGCCATTGTTTGTATTTTCAAGGTAAACCCATGCATTTGGAATGGCAGTATGAGATGAGTTATTATATTGAACACTTCCGGATATAATATACCTAACTGATACATTCATGTTATCGTTTGCTATACAATTATTTGCATCCCTAACCATGAGGTTATAATTATTTGTAGAAAGCGGACTGGCAATTGGATTAAGAATGTTGGTTGCTGATAAATTATAGGCCGGACTCCATAGTAATGTATAAGGATAAGTACCACCTGAGACACTACCATTTAAATAAGTTGAACTTCCTGAATTAATAATAGTATCATTACCGGCATTCGCAACCGGATTTGGGTTAACTGTAATATTTACGGTATCCTTAACTAAAGATTGACAACCATTATTGTCAATTACGCTTAAGAAATGCATTACACTGCTAGTAGGAGTGAAATAATAATTTGCATAATTGGAAACGATGTTCATAGCTTGATTTGTCCAGATATATTGATAAGGAGGAGTACCACCACTTGCAGCACCATTTAAATATACGGAATTATTCAGACAAACTGATTTGTCAACTCCGGCATCTGCCATAGGAGGTTGGGTTAATCCTACGTTAATAGTATCGCTGTAAATGCATCCATTTACATCAATTACAGTTAAATAATAACTTCCGCCGTTCGTAATACTTAAATTGGGATTATGTGTATTGTTACTCCAGTTATAAGTTACATAGCTACCTGATGAAACAACATTTGCATTCCCTGAACATAAAATGGTATCACTTCCAATATCAACAGGGGTTAAATTATATTGAGCATTCACAGTAATCGAAGTTGTATCAAAGGGTTTTACAGGGTCATCCGATTGAACAATCAGTTTAAATGGGTGAGTTCCCTGAGGTAAGAGATGTCTGTTAATTTGAATATTTATTTGTGTGGAATCTCCCGGATTTAGTGTACCAGACTTATTGTTCAAATTCACCCATCCCAGTGTAGAAGAAGCATTGGTTGAATAGCTGGCCCCATTTAATGTACCAATATGCCCATTCCCGGATAAGTCGTTAACAGTTGTTCCATTTACTTTGTCCAGGGTCCAGTAGCCCATAAGTCCCGACTCATTTCCAACTAAAATGTGTTTCATAGCATAACTGATCTGGCTTTGACTTCTTTCTTTGTTCCAAATTCTAACTTCATCAATATTTCCGGAAAAATAATAACTATAACCAGGAACACCTCCAATATACGGATAACTATATGCTGAATAGGATGAATTGACAATAACAGATTTAACTAATTGACCATTTACATAAAGACGGATAGTTGAACCATTAAAAGCGCTGGCAACATGATACCAGACACCTGAAGTTATAGTATCATCTGCAATTACACTTTGAGAATTTCCGTTTAGTGATGATCTGTAGTAAGTTGCAAACTTTTTGTTTACTATAAAAATTCCCCAGGGGGTATTGTTATTTGCAGATCCTGCTATTAATTTATTTCCATAAGTCAGCATATCCGGTTTTACCCAGGCTTCCACTGTCCATTTAGTATCAGGAGTCCAGTTTCCTAAACTAACTGAATTATTTAATCCGTTAAATGACAAACTACCTTCTTCCTGATTGGGAATGTAAGCATTCCAGTTTAAAGGAACTATTCCCGGGTTTTTAATTTTGAGTGAAGTTGTATGTTGACTATCGCAAGAAAAATTAGCAGTAATCAGATCAGGCAGCGTGATAATTTCAGGTGCACCTATAGTTTTAACTTTTAAAGGAATATTTATATCTCCTGCATTGCTGAATATTTTTAAAGTGTCTGTAAAACTACCGATAGTTGATGAAGAAAATGTTATATTAACTGCAACAGAATCTTTTGGCAGTATCATTAAACTACTTGGATTTACATTAACTTCAGTTAAGTTATGCGTTATATTTGTAATTTTCAAACTATCACAACCTATGTTTTTTATATACAATAATTTTGAAGAGATCGCACTTATCATCACGGTATCCATAATGAGAGGATTATTTGCAACAGATATGATTGGATTGGCTATAACCTTCAAATGAACAGGAACTATCAGTTGTAAATGTAATGGATCGTTGGTATTGATAATAAGTTGTGATTGATAATTTCCGTTCAATAATCCATTTCCGTCTATAATTAACTGAATCGTAACGGAATCCCCGACAGCAACAGTACCTGACGAAGGTGTAATATTATTTATATTCAACGTATTAATATTCACTTCATCAATAGACCAATGGTCGCAGCATGAACCACTGTGGGATAACTGACGCCATCTGAACTGGGTATTAAAACTCTGAGCACTTAATGGTAATGGTATTTGAATGGCTGTAAAATAGGAATAACTACCTACATAAAAAGTTTGAATAATATTCCAGGTAGAACCATTGTTAATTGAGGATTCCAATACTACATCCTCACCACCGTCAGCCTGTTCACAAGGACTTCCTCCACTTCCGCTTATTTTTAAATAAAATGAAATGTTTCCACCGCCTAAGGTGTTCAGTGATTTTGTAGTTATAGATCTTATTCCGTCACCACCAAAATAGAGTGCATTGTTTCCATAAGCAGTTCCGCATGAAGCCGCTGATGCCCCATTTGAATAACTGACCCAGTTTGAATTATTAATTCCATTATCAAAGTTGTCGGTCAAACCAACACCTCCCATGAATCCATTCCAGCTTAAAATTTCATTTCCACTGTTTTTGATTTTGAAATATTTTGTAAGGGTTTGGTTACAAATGGTTAATGTGTCATTAAAAGAAGCCGGACTTACAGATGCAACAGGAGCTGCCATGGCAACAGCATGTACAAATAGTGGAAGGCTTCCTCCGTTTGAAATTATATTCAATGTATCAAAATAATTGCCTACATTAACAGGGTTAAATGTAACTTTAAGTTTTACTGTATCTCTTGGCAACAAGGTAAAAGAAGATTGATTAATAGTAAAAACACTATTTCCATTTGTTATATTTGTTACTTTAAGGGTATCGCAACCTATATTGGTAAAATAAATAGAGTCGGTTATGGAAGCACCGGCCATTATACTATTCATATTTAAATTTGTAGTGAGTAATTGCAGGAGAGGGCTACCAGTCAAATTAAGCTGAGTAGGAATAATAACTAATGAATGTAAAGGATCATTTGTTGAAATTCCAATTCCTGAATAATGAATTCTACTATTTAATCCGCTTGTAACAAAAGTTACTTGTGCATTAATTGAGTCTCCATCTGCCAATACGCCATTGGATGGATAAACATCTATGCCTGTATTCTCAATTTTTGCTGCTGAATTTACCCTATTAGTATTATATAATACTGCCTTTTGGTTATTATTAAAGCTAAATGCTGTATCACCAGAAGCTTCATTAAACCCCCACAATCCCATTAATGCAGGTGTTGGCATAAGTATTGCTTGTTTAAAATTGTTTTTTATATTTGCAGCTGAACGATTTTCACTCCAAATACGTAATTCATCAATTTCCCCGCTAAAATAATAACCAGAAGATGAATTGTAGCCATTTCCTAATCTTACTTCCGAAAAACTGCTAGGCCAATATGGATTATAATTGCCATTAGTGTTTACAATGCCATCGAAATAAGTCCAGACTTGATTAATTGTCAAATCCCAGCTTACTGCAACATGATGCCATTTACCATAATCAGTATTTGAAGTAATTATATAACTAGAGTAAGTAGTTCCATTATCATTTCCTATAGCTAAATACAAAGAACTATTAGATTGATAAATGTTTACACCTTTCCAATTATTATTAAGCCCTGAAGATGAAAAAAGTATTTTAGTTCCAGAAGTTGTATTTACTTTCATCCAAAACTCGACACAGCCTTTTTGAGGGATAGATCCAAAATTACCAATTCTGATATTTGAATTACTTCCATTAAACAACAGTGCTTTTCCTGCTCCATTACTAAAATAGGCATTCCAATTCATAGTAGTATTTCCCGTGTTCTTTATCAGTATGGTACGGTTAATTGTATCATTGCAAATGCTTGAATTAGCTATAAGACTATCTGGTGTTAATATTAGTTGAGGTGTTGGCAATATAGTTCCACTTACATATAGATTTTTTATGTCACTATTATTAAGTATTGTAATTGTATCAGTATGTATTCCTTGTATCAAGGAACTAAAGTTTACTGTAATAATAGCAGAGTCTTTAGGTGAAACAACAGAAGGATAAATAGTTGAAAATGCTGCATCTGTGTGATTAAGAGCAGCTATTCTTAAGGAATCACATGATGTATTGTAAATTTTAAAACTTTTAGTTGATATAACACCTGCCATGATTGAAGGAAAGTTCCATACACTATCCTTCAGCATGATTTGAGGCAATCCTGTTATAGTTAAATACAAAGGTAATTTAACTATAGGAGTAAAAGGATCGTTAGATTTTATTAGTATATCTTGTTTATGATTTCCTGCATTTAAAAGCCAGGCTTTAAGTGTTAAATCAACTACAGCTGAGTCATTTGGAAGTACAATACCAGAAACTGATGGAATAGAAATCCATTTTGGAAGCAATCCAACTTTAGAGATTGAATAATTTGTGGCTTTAGTAAGCATAGGACCTGAATTATATCCATTTGTGTAAAGATGCCCCCATGTCATAGTAGTTGCTATTACCAAACCATTTCCATAAGCATATTCAATAGTTGTTGGCCTTGCAGAATTCATAGTTTGGGTAATTATCATAACATTAGCCGGAAGATTTGATAAGTATCCAGAATTTGCATCATTTCCATTTAAAGTTTCGGGCAAACCATTTACAATGGGATGAGTCATCAAAATAGATTTGTTTTGTGTTTCATTATTGCCAGTCAGCGCATTAACCCCACCGGCCAGATTTATTGTATTCCCATTATAACTTGCAAGTTGATATTGAACAACCCCGCCATTATTTAAAAAAGTTTCAAATTTAGTCTTATTGCTTGAAATAGTATTGTAATACGCAGTAGATTGATTACCGACTACTATAATAATATCATACATTAAAAAATTAGTAGAAGCTAACATGCTGTATGAAATTTTGGTTGCTGTTTTATTGAAATTGGTTTGAATAAAGTTTTTCATATCTATACCCCATTCAGCAGCATCCTGAATTACCAATATTGATGTATCTCCAATTAACCCTAAGCCTTTAGAACCAATAGTATATGATAAATTAGACCATCCGGTATTATAAATTTTTAATTGTTTTGTAATTGAATCAATACAGGACGGAATTAAAGCATTTATTGTATCAGGTTTGATTTGTATTAATGAGGGTGGAGGGAATGCAAGCAAGCTTTTAAATAAAGTATCGTTTGTATTATCCATATCTCCTGTTAAACCCGAAAAAACAGTAAAATTATTATTTATTGTACTAGTAGTAAGTTGAGGAAGAGAAATATTTGCAAATCCCTGAGGTAATAACTGGCCATTCCAGGTATAGGAAACTGGAGTTTGATTATTTAAAATATAAGTCAGAGGAATTTGTGTCAAAGTATCTAATCCAATATTTTTAAGTCTTACTATTACATCAGAAGGAACCAATTGGTAAATTGAATCTGGTTTTACAACACTAACTAACTGAACATCTTTTTGTAAGGGTTCAGGCATAATGTTTATGGTATAATCTTCTGTTTCTCCATATTCTGAATATACTGTACATGAATTGTACGAATAAATAGAGTTATTTCTTACAGCTCTGATTCGAATTCTGGTTTTACCAGTAAAGTTATAAGTAGAAGAAATGTTGATACTTCCTTTAAGTTGAGTACTATCGGAATATTTCGAATAAAGAAATTCTCCGGCATCATCAAAGTCACCATCATGATTCAAATCCAACCAAATACCATATCCTACATTTGAGAAATTATTCACTGATTTTATCGTAATAGGATAATTAATACTTTTTTGTAAAGAAGTTGAATATAAATTCTCAGGATAATTAATATAACCACCTGTATTTGTATTGCATAAAGAAATATTATTTTGCAGATAATTGACCATAAAACCATTGATATATGTATTGGAACAGCCATTGCTTGCGGTTGCATTACAATAAGTATAGTTTTCAATATTCTTTAAAATGGTATCATTCAAATATATGGAATCTCCCTGAAGATATGTAAATGCTTTAATGGCATAAGAACCTAGAGTAGAAAGATTAATTTTCTGTATAAAATAGTAATGTAAAGTGTCTCCTGAAGCTAAACTTCTGATTATTTTTTCAGTAACAGCCTGAGTTGAATCTGCCTTTTTATAAGAAACAAACATACTATCTATCGTAGCCGTTCCATAATTTTTAACTACTACAGCTACTGTTTCAGCATTTGAAATTTCAAAACCAGTATTTGGTGAAATTATGGATGTTATTCCGATATCATTGCTCGACATATTGCTAATGCTTATATTCAAAGGTACTCTATTGCTTTCACAACCGACACCAATTTTTATACCTTTAAAACGGATATTTGGCCGGTAACTTTGCAAACTTCCACCTGTTAATGAGCAACCAGTTCCCCCATCCATATAACTGTGCCAAACTTTATTTGTAATATATGTTGAATTTACATATGAATTACTGGTATAATAAGAATTATCATAACAAATATTGATTAGTATATTACTCACACCATCCCAATAAAATGGATTCTGGAATTCGATTTCCTTCCATCCGGTTCCGGGAACAATATAATTGCCTGAATATACTGTTGTAAAATCTGAATTAATAAATCCTGTCAAATTTGTCAGTGATGTATTTTGTATCAGGATTTTAAACCCATTCATATTTTGAAAAGAACTTGCAACATTAGAAATATTGAAAGAAAGTGAAGAAATCATTCCTGGTTGCAATCCGCTGGCAATTATTTCGTCTGCAGTGTACAAAATTTGAGTTCTTGAATCATGATAATAAGTAAAAAATGGATATCCTTGAGTATTAGTTCCTGTTCCTATGGTTGCATAATCCAAACCTCCTTTTCGGGAAGAAACATAAAGAGTATCTGGTTGATACAATACAGGAGTAATAAATGGATTTCCGATTTTAATACTATTCGATGCTGACATAGCATCATACCAAATTGGAATATAAGACGGAAGAACCTGTGCATTTAAAGTGACACTACTGGCATAAGGGATAATAGTATCTGCTACTACAGGGGCAGGTTGTAAATATTTCGACAAAGTAGATGTATTAGCACTATCATTCAAATGGTTAAAATCACTTGTATAATTAATCCAGCATTGAATGAAAAATGAAGTATCCTGGAGATATGAATTTACAGATAGGTTTGCTCCTGTTAAAAAAGTATAATGAATAGTATCACCTGTGGCGATATCTCTGTTTATCGTTTCATTAACAAGTTGTTGAGCAATATCAACACTAAATAATATGGAAGCATTGCCAGCAACAAAATTTGAATCTCCAACATTTTTTACAATTACTTCAATTTTTTCATTGTTCGATAATCCACATCCTGATGATACATTAATAAAACCAACTAATTCTAAATCATTGAAAGGCAAATCAAATTCATCTGCACCAATATCAGGTGTTAGTGTATTTCTTAGTTGATTATCAATATCGGTCGTTATGCCATAAATTGGAATTGCTTTTCCATTTAGAGAAATATTAGTGGTATGTAAATCATTATTTGATGTGTATTGCGGATTAGAACTCATTGAATTGCTATCCATTAATGTTGCAGAAGTCCACAAAGGTAAATCAGTGCTAATAATTCCATTCTTTTTTGCAAAAGTTCCGTTTGAATAAATATTGTTGTAATCAGAATAACATTGATTACAACTTCCAACATTAAAAGCAGTTCCATTAGCATTATTTGAAATTATATTATTTTTAACATCTAAACCGTTAGAATTCTGAATATTAAGAGCATCTGTATTACTATTATTTCCATAAATATTTATACTATTATAATAAACACCAATTGTTGTATTATTATTCATTAAAATACCTATTGCTGAGGAAGAAGCATTCAAAGAAATAAAATTATTTTCAATTCTTGAATTCAAAAGATTTCCTGAATTATAATTCATTGAAATACCGTAAATAGTATTAAAACTATTTACATCAATTGTATTTTTACTAATTATCAGATTCCCGTTTCCGCTATTTGAATAAATCCCGTAATAAAAAGTAGAAAATATCCCTGAATAAATGTAATTATTTGAAATGTTTATATTCGATTGATGATTAACATAGATACCATAATTTCCCTGATGTAAAAAATTATTCCCAGAGATGTTATTATCATTCATTGTATAAGAACCATCAAACATTACACCATAGGATCCATAGTATAAAGTATTATTCAATATAGATATATTAGAAGTAGCAGTAGAAGGAGAAATATATATCAATGCTAAACTATTATAATTCCCTGAATAAGAATCGCTGCCGACGATGTTATTCTCAGATATATTTATATCGCTGCTTGAACCTGTAATATGTATTACTCTGCTATAATTATAAGAATACCCTGAAGAAATAGTTAGATTTTGAAAATAAATAAAAGATGTATTTTGTAACAAAATAGTATAATTATCAGCAGTATTAGTCTGATTGTAATTTAATATAACACTGGTTTTGTCATTATTTGTTGATGTAAAAGTTATCGTATTGGTAGCAGATGCACCTTCTATTAAAGGAATATTAATCTGCTCATTATAAGTTCCTGTATCAACATTAAATATAACTGGACCAGATACACCTTTAAAAACTAAATCGTTTACAGCTTCATTAAAAGAGAGATAATTACCGTTTCCTTGTGCATTTATAACATAAGTTCCGTTTAAAGGAGCAACTACTTCAATATAACCCAATGTATCTATGGAAGTTGGATATTGAATTGCATCGTTGATATTAACCGATTCAAGATTTGCTTTCAAATGAGAACCTATGGTAGCATTGTTTGAAACAGAATAAGTCAGCCAAAAATAATTTGTACCCGGAAGTAATGAAATAGAATCTGAAAATAACAGTTGATTGCTGGGATTAGAGATTTGTGCCCCAAATGGATATAGCATAGAAAAATCAGCAGAATTATGAGTGTAAAATAATTGTGCATCGTTAATATCAAGGTAAGAACCTAAACTATTAATATCTATCGTTTTTAAATATAATGGATTTAAACTTCCATCGCAAACAATTTTTATTTTTGCTATCTTAACATTTTGAGTACCAAGTAAAGTAATTCCATTCAACTGATCAAATAATATGCTGTCAATTACCATAGGTACTGAAGGCGTCAAAGTAACGGTATAATCTTCCGTTTCACCATATTCATAAAAATTTGTGCAAGAATTACTCGAATTTAAATAATTACTTCTAAGTGTTCTTATTCTCAACCTTGTATTCCCAACATAACTATAGATAGATGGAATATTAAGATTTCCTGACAGCTGATTACCCTGAGAAAAATGATTGTAAATATATTCTCCGACATCATCAAAATCACCATCATGATTCAAATCCAGCCATATACCATAACCAATATTACTGTTATACAAATTCATAGTAGTTATTGTAAAAGGATAAGGAATACCTTTTTCTAATACAGTAGTAAAAGCGTTTTCTGGATAAATAATATGACTACCTGGTTCACTGTTACATCCAGAGGTATTATTCGATAATGTATTTATGACAAAGTTGTCAATAAAAGCATCATAACAACCATAATTATAGGTTGCTGCACAATAAGTAAAGTTTTCAACTATTTTATGAATTGTGTCATTCAAAGAAATAGTATCCCCGGAAAGTTGAGTAAAAGCAGTAAAATTGTAGATTCCAATTGTTGAAATATCAGCAGTTTGCGTAAAATAATAATGCAAAGTATCACCTGGAGCTAAATTACTAACAATCATCTCAGTAACTAAAGGAGCATTATCATTTTTTTGATAGGATACAAACATGCTGTCCAATACAGTTGTTCCGTAATTTTTAACTACTACCCCAACAGTTACTGGATTTGAAATTTCAAAATCAGTAGAAGGAGAAAGAATAGCTATTATTCCTATATCTTTGGATGGTATATTGTTAAGAGCTATATGTAAGGGTGATCTGCTACTTTCACAACCACTCCCCAACATGGTTCCTTTAAAACGGATATTGGGCTGGTAATTCTGAAAATACCCGTTGGTGAGACTACATCCTGTATTACTATATGTATTACCAAAAAATGATTTACCCGTTTGATAAGTCCCATAAACATAGGAATAACTCCCATAATCATTATTGTCGAAGCAAATATTTATCAAAATATTGCTGACTCCATCCCACATAAAAGGATTTTGAAAAATTATTTCTTGCCATCCAGTCCCCGGAACAGAATAAGTAGATGAAAATACATTCGTCCATCCGTTTTCTTCAAAAGCAGTCAAATCAGATAAAATAGTGTTTTTCATATTGATACTAAAACCAGTCATGGAAGTAGGAGATTGTGTATAGACATTAAAAGCAAGGGATGTAATAATTCCAGCTACAAATCCGGCAGCTTGCATTTGATCTGCAGTGTATATTATCTGTGTACGGGCTGAATAATAAGAATTGAAAGGAAAGTCTAATAGATAAGTATTATCATTACCTATAATTCCATATTCGAGTCCTCCTTTTTGAGTAGTTACATAAAATGTATCAGGATTAAATAAAACGGGAGTAGTAAATTGATTTCCAATTTTGAGTTTATTCACAGAAGTTAATGATTCATACCATGTAGGAATATAATCCTGAATAACTGGAGTATTTATACTTACAGAAGTTGCATAAGAAATGATAGTATCTGAAGTAAAGGGAGCTGCAGGTATATATTTTGTGACAGATATATTTTGAATACTATCATTGGCATGAATGGAATCATTGCCATATTCAACCCAGGCTTTGATTAAGAATAAAGTATCATGCATCAGTGTATTTACTGATAAACTTGCTGGGTTGGCAAAAGCATAATGAATTGTATCACCAGAAACAATATTGCGATTAATAGTTTCAGAAATCAATTGCTGAGAAAAATCGATACTATATTTGATAATTGCATTTCCGGCAATAAAATTTGAAGTACCTGCATTTTCAATTATTACTTCAATTTTCTCGTTATTGCTAAGTCCACATCCTGAAGGTAAATTTATAAATGCTTCTGCTTTTAAATCATAGGCTGGTGGATCAAATTCATCAGCACCAATATCAGGTGTGGATGAATTTCTTAATTGACCATCAATATCTTCTGTTATACCAGAAATAGGTATGGCTTTACCGTTTAATTTTATATTTGTTGTATGTAAATCTGTATCGGAATAAAATTGCGGAAATACGCTTACAGAATTACTATCTACTTGTGTTGCTACAGTCCATGAAACTAAATCAGGAATATCCAAACTGTTCAATTTTGCAATAATTCCATTAGAATAAATATTGTTATAATCAGATTGGCATTGATTACATATTTCTGCATTGATAGCAGTACCAAAAGCAGTATTGGAGATAATATTGTTTTTGAACACCAAATTTGAAGATTTTTGGATTTTTAAGGTATTAGAATTACTATTATTACCAACAATACTAATACTGTTATAATATACTTGTAAAATAGAGTCATTTTCTAATACAATACCATTAGCAGAACCTGATGTTGAAAGCAATGAAATAAAATTATTTGCTATAATGGAATTTTGAACATTCCCTATATATTCATATAAAAAAACACCATAAATGTTATTAAAATTTTTTGCAATAATTTGATTTGCATTAATTTGCAAATCCCCCCTTTCTTCAATGCAAAATATTCCATAGTAATAATTTGAAAATAAATCAGTATAAATATAGTTGTTTGAAATTTTTAAATTTGATTGTCTGAATGCATAAATTCCATAACCACCTTGATTAATCATAGTATTGCCTGAAATAATATTGTCAGACATTGAGCTATAACCTTCAAAAAACACACCATAATATCCATTTTGAAGGAAATTATTTAAAATAGTAATATTTGAAGAACTAAAGCTAGATAATGAAACTAAAGCCATATTACTATTACCATAATAAGATTCTGATCCAATAATGTAATTGTCACTAAAATTTATGTGATGAGTAAAGCCAGTAATATCAATTACTTTTCCGTAATCATTTGAATATCCTGAAGTAATTGATAAATTTTCAAAGTTGATAAATGACGCATTTTCTAATAAAACTGTATAATTATTTTGTTCATTAGTATGTGTATGAATTAAATTAACACTGGAATTATCATTGTTTGTAGATTTGAAAGTTATAGTATTTGTTGCTGAAACACCTATTATTGAAGGAATCCTTATTTGTTCATTATAAATGCCACTATCTGCATTAAACACAACAGCTCCAGACACACCCTTGATTATCAAATCATTAACAGCTTCATTGAAATTAAGGTAGTCTCCGTAGCCTTGGGCATTTATTAAATAAGTTCCATTTAAAGGAGCAACTATCTCAATAAAGGCAGTAGTATCAATTGATGTAGGCAATTGAAAGCTATCGTTAATATTTATAGATTCAAGATTTGCTTTCAAATGCGTTCCAATTGAAGTATTATTGGATACAGAATAAGTAAGCCAGAAATAATTTGTATCAGGCAATAGAGAAACAGAATCAGTAAAAAGAAGTTGATTTCCAGGACTGCTAATTTGGCTACCCACTGATGTTTGCATTGAAAAAACAGGAGAATTATTGGAATAAAACAATTTCGCATCTGATATATATGAAGAAGAACCTAAAGAGTTTAAAGTAATATTTTTAAGATATAAGGGATTTAAACTTCCATCTGTAACAACCTTAATACATGACATTTTTACATCTTGTGTGCCTGGTATAGCAATCCCTTGTATTTGATTAAACATTATACTTACTAAATTCATTTGACTTGCAGCTAATACATTTACTGTATAATCCTCAACCTCTCCATATGATGGAGAAGCAGCATCCCCACAAGGTGTTACATTTCCATCATATCTAATCCTTATCCGCATTCTAGTTTCTCCGAGAGTAGAATTTAAGGGTACAGTAATGATTCCTGTATATGGATTTGTTGAATTATTCAACCCATAATACTCTGTTGTATTGTCAAAAATTGAATCTTTATTCCAATCAACCCACACATCACAATAATTGAATGTATAATGTTGTGAATTTGTGACTGTTATCTGATAAGGATAACCTTGTTTAATACTGGCAGTATAGGTTGTGGTATAATCACTGTAATTGGAACAGGAACTCCAATTATCAATATCTGTAAATTGTACACGGTTGATATACATATAACAACCATTGGTTGCTGAGCAATATTGCGCCTGTGTATTCAACGATAACACTAAAAAAACAATAAATATTAAAACAGACTTAAAATTAAAATTTATGAAAGAAGTAGATTTTGTTTTCATGTGGTTAGTTTTTTAAATTAATTATAGGCACATGCTGATAAAAATAACAATCAAAAAATAAAAGCAAAAAGGACAGATTGAAATATATGTAAGATATATATTATAAAATGCTTACATAAAATTTAAAAGGACGTAATTAATTACATCATACGATTTGCTAGATTTTTCAACAAACAAAGATAATACATTTTTTTTCAGTTTATAAAATTTAACATTTTTATCTCATCATGTGTGAATGTAATTTTGTTAATACATGAATTATAGACACATAAAGTCATTTTCTATTATTCACGAGAACAATCCTAATAATTACTTTCCAATAAATTAAGTATTTGTTAAAAAATCAACCAATTGTTTATATTTTAGGGTGGGCTTTAAAAGTGGCAAAATAGTAATCATAACCCATCCTACTAAAACTTTCTTTTACAAGCTATTATTATAAAAAAATCGAAGAATCTGTAAATTTACAAAATATACTAATGTAAAAAAATATAAAAATTGAAATATTATAGATTATATTTGCAGTTAAAATAGATACTCCTATGAAAACCTTATCATTCTTACTATTATTTTCGTTTTTAATTTCAGAAGCTGAATCTCAACCAATACCTACTATCCGGCAAATCTTTGACTTTAATGTAAATGACGAATTTCAATCGATAGATGAAACTCCTGTTTACGCTCCCTTTTATGGATATCAATCAATAATTCTTAATAAAATCTTTTCAAATGATAGTAATACTGTAAGTTACACAGCAATTCATAATTCATATTCTATTACCCCTGGTCCAAATCCGGTATTCAGCTATCATTCAGATACAATAAATTATTCAATTTCTAACTTAGATTCATTAATTACAACATTAATTCCGCATTTTACTATAGATTCCTGCAATAGATTGCATGACACAGTTTATACAGCTGCAAACTATTGCAACAAAATTATTTATAAAAACACCCGATGTAATAATTGTTGTTTTGAAGGCACCTATTATGAAGAAATTTATGGTGTTGGTTTAGGGAGGGTGTATTATTTCAGACAACATGCCGCTGATGCAGATATTAAATATTATTTGAGATATTTTAAAAAAGGAAATCAATACTGTGGAACTCCTGACCCTCATTTTACAGGAATAAATTCTTATGATAAGTTCAATAATATTATTTCAATATTTCCAAACCCCTCTAATTCAACAATCAACATTATTACTAATTTGGATTATAAATTATCATTAGTTGATATAACTGGAAAAAGTATATTAAATCAAATTTCCCGAAATAAAAATGAAACATTTTGGGATATCAGTTTTCTTAAAAATGGTATGTATTTTATTACTATTGAAACTCAAAATGGCATTTTTTCTCGAAAATTAATAAAAAATTAAAAATTTCAAATTTGAAGGTTATTGATAGTGGCATGCCAGAAGAAGAATTATGGTCAACATTTTTTAATGTAGAGCTTATTTTATCTGAATTAGAAATTGATAAAAGCATCAATGATTTGGTTGAAATCGGCTTTGGCTATGGTACATTTACATTAGCAGCAGCAAAAAGGATTAAAGGTTCTTTATATGCATTTGATATCGAAGACAAGATGTTCCAATTGCTTTCTCAAAAATTATCAGCAGCCCAAATTATTAATATCATTCCAGAAAAAAGGGATATACTTGAATCCAGCACAGGTATGGAAGCAGAATCCATTAACTACGTCATGCTTTTCAATATTTTGCATCACAATAAGCCCTATGATTTCCTTAATGAAGCTTGGCGAATTTTAAAGCCAAAGGGGAAAATCGGCATTATCCATTGGCGCAGTGATATTCCTACACCACGCGGCCCTGAAGTTACCATCAGGCCTAAACCTGAAGAAATTTCACAGTGGATAGATTTTACTAAATTTGATTTGCATAAATCCCCATTTATATTGGAACCTTATCATTTTGGAGTAATAATTACAAAAAAATAAAAAGCATTTTTCTGGCTATTTTATAAAGAAAATACAACTGTTTTAATGGTATAATTTGGTTTGTCTTTAAAAAGAACTAAAAAAAACTCCGTTGAATTTAAATAATCAACGGAGTTTAATAAAACAAGAAAAAAACAATTTTTGTCAATTTTTGTTAGTGGACATTTTCTTTAAAGTATTAATTTTTTTATATCCAAAAGCCGCACCCATCAACATTAAAAAACTTAAGCCCCCATCAATAGGTGCTCCAGGTTGATCGGTTGTTTCTCCATGGATATAAGGTGGTGGTAGCGGTTGTGCAAATAATCCGATACTGCTAATTAAAATAAGTGTAGTTAAAATTATTTTCTTCATATACTTCCTTTTTTCCTCTTTAAAACCCTATCTCAATGCGAGAAATGGTATAAAGTTTTTCTAAATATTATTTGTTTGTTATTATTTATTTCCGACTTAATGAACATTTGTATTTAAAAACTTTCCTTACATCTCTTTATATTATTAATAGATGTAAGGAAAGTTTTTTTTACTTATTTAATCAATACTTTTTCTGAATACACATTTTTATTTGTAATAACTCTTACAATGTAATATCCATTAACGTTTCCATTCATATTAACAATAATTGTGCCATTGTTGCTATCAATAGTTTTCACCAATTGACCCAAAGTATTATAAATAGAAATTTGTTTAACTACCTCATTGCTATTTATGTAAATATTATTGTTATTTGAAAAAATAGAGGTATTTTGAATTTGATTGTCCAAAATTCCTAATGGTGAAGCTGCAAATATCAATTGAAAACGATCAGCATTGTCATTAGTAGTTGCTGCAAATGTATAATTAGGATTTTGATTCAAATTAGTAATAGTGTTTGTTTTCAAATCTTTTAAGTAAACATAAGTAGTTGTAACAAAACTATTCAACTCACTGGCTGTAATAGTATAATTACCATTTGCACCAGCTTTAAAACTAACTGGAACTACTGGATGTTGAGCTATAGTAGTTAGTGAATTGATACTCCAATTTTTATTCAACTTTGTTGAATACAAACTTGGTGCCGATGCTTCTAAACTAAACATTTTTGGTGCACCACTTTGATCGCTTGTACTTCCAAATCTTACAACAATTCCATCATGATATGAATTAGCATTACCAGAAACTGCCAAACGAAGCATTTCTTCTGTAGTTGAAGATTTAAGGAAATTTTGAGTAGAATGAACCCTTGCTGTATTATTTATACCAAAAGTCCCAGCAGTATTAGCCAACACCCAAAATCCTTGTCCCATTGCAATATCTTTAGTAACACTTGGCAAATTACTTATACCATTTGAAAGACAAGAACCGTATTGACCAGCGGTTGCATCCCAAATCCACATAGCATTTTCGGCACCATCAAGCATTAACATATTTCTTGTAAAACCAGCAGCAACACTCCAGTCTATAGCCGATGGAAAAGGATTGGCTACAAAATTCCAACCACTATAAGTCCCTGTAGTAACAGTTAGCGGAATAGTAACATTTCCTTCGTTAAGAACACCAGCAAAATCTTTTTTCGTTTGAGAAGGATATGAAACAGCATAACCTTTAGCAGGAATAAAGTTGGTTGAGCTTCCAAAATTAGCAGCTGCAAAATTGGTTGTATCAGCAAGTTCAATCCAAGCTCCGGTAGGTTCATTCCATACGAAGAAAGATTCTGGTTCATTAAAATTTGGAGCTATTGTTTGTCCGCTTACAGGTGAAGCCAGCATGTGGAACTCATCTGCCAAATTTTGAGGAATAAAACGCTCAACCGTTGCATTAACACCAGCAGTGTAATGTTTTAAGGAAGCTGTTCCTGCACCATCCGATTTTATAACTAAACCCGTAATACCTGCATTATTAGTAAGAGTGCCATTCACAGTTAAATTTTGATTGCTTGCAACCGTTAGATTTCCTGTTAAAATTGTAAGCTTTCCAGCTATGGTTGTATTTCCTGACAAAGTTACATTAGGTGCTGTACCAGAAATTACTACATCAGCAGTATAGGTTGTTGATGGTAATGTATAAGTATTGGATATATTATATGAATTATGATTTCTTAGGTAAATGTTAGCTTGAGTTATGGTTGTGAAATCAGTAGCATTTACATTGTTATCAGCTCCATCAGAAACCCTAACTAAGCCTCCATCGGCTGGTGGTGCAGAGGCAGCAGCACCTTCACCTAGAACATTAGAAGTTATTGTTCCATAAGCTAATCCATCAATAATAGTATTGGGTGAATTAACTAATCTTAAAGCCAATTGACCTGAAGGAAATGCAAAACCTGCTGTAATAGCACCATCCCTTGCTAAAGATGTTGTTTGCCCAACAGTGATGGTAGCATCTGGTGATAGCAACCAATATTGATAAGGAGCCAATGTACCTGATAAAGTTCCACCAGCAGAACCTGAACCACCTGAAGCAGATTTGTATTCTATTTTAAACATTGATAAATCAAATGATTTATCAGTTTTATTTACTAGTTCAATATATTCATTACTTGAGCCACTGTAATCAGGGCTAAATTGATTGATTACTATTTCACCTGGATTTGGAAGTAATAAAACATCAAATGAAATACTTGTAGCGCCATTTAAAGAACCTGAAATAGCATTTAATGTTACAGCTGTTGCGGCTGAAGAAAATGACAATGTGCTGAATGTTGCCAATCCATTAATAGGAGTAACAGAAACAGGAGCAGCATTCAATGTAGCACCAATTGCCATGACGTTTACATTCGTAGCATAGTCTAAATCTCTATTTCCATTTGCATCAGTTGCACTAATAGTAACAGATGGTGTAATATTAACCGAAGTGCCCACATTTGAAGGTTGTTGAACAAAATTTAATTTAGTGGCAACAACATCTATCAACATTTGATGAGAAACTGGTGCTGTTGTAAATGTTGGTAAAAATGTAGAACCTGTTGCATCAGCTATAAAACCATGTGATGATGCTGTATTGTCAACTTTAAATTCTAAAATTTTGTTATCTATTAAACCTGAAGTCTTTAGGTAAACATACAATGAAAGTGTTAATGCATCATTATCAAGCACAATCAAATTACCAGAAACAATAGGAATAACTATAGAAGATGCAGTAATTACAGGAGTACCAGTTGTTACATAAGTAGCACCACCATCTATTGATAGTTTTATGCCTTGAATTGTATTTGCCCAATTGGCAGTATTTGCAGCTCCAGCTTTTATGGTTACTTGGGTAATTTTGGTAGGTTGAGCATCACCGCTATAATCATAAATATCCATATTAAAAACATGAATTGCTGTAGTATCCGAAGTAACCAAAGATGATACCAATACTGGATCAGGCTGACTTACCAATGCTGGACCAGACACCTCTGAACTGGCATCTAATGCAATAAAAGTAGTAGCATCTGTAACTGGTACTAACATATCTGTTTTATAATTATAAGTTAAAGCATTTACACCATCCCAATTATAAGGGAATATTGTGAAATAATAATGGGTTCCTGCAGCTAATCCAGTTATTGCTTTAGAAGTATCAGCAAGGTTAGTAATATTAGCAGCAACAGTTGCATCACCAATTGGATTTCCAACTGTATAGCCATTAGCATCCAATGGAGCTCCTGTAGGAGCAGAGCCTGTTTTTTGTAAAATTAAATAACCTGCTGCATTTGTAATTGTGCTTGCTGCACTAAAAGTAAGGTCAATTTGAGTTTGTGAAGCAGCTGTGGCAACAAAAGAAGTTGCATGATTACTTGGTTCTGCCATAACAACTATTCCGCTCAAAGCAACATTTTGTGAAGTTGCATTTAAAGAAGAACAAATTACGTTTCCTGAAAGTGTACCGACTCCTGCCGAAGCAGCAATTCTTACTTCAATAATTTTTGAAGAAACAGATCCTGTAGGAACAGGATTAGTTACAGGACTTCCACCTGGATTTGGAGGATTATTACCTGAATTTGCAAAAGGTGAAAAAATAACGGATGTTCCAAAACTACCAATACCATTTTCCCTTACTTCATAATTTGCAGGAGCAGTAATTACTAAATCATTGGTTAAATTAGTTCCGCTAATCGTAAAAGTTTGTGACCCTGAAGGTGTACCCTGATTAGTAAAAAAACCACTCAATGAAGTTGGAGAAGGAATTGCAATCGTTGGAATTGTATCACTTACTGCAGAAACGGTTCCACCTATTGCCAAACAATTGGTTGTATTACCAGAAGGATATCTCGCAAAAGCAAAAGTTGAAGTAAGTGAAGAACCACCCCATGCATACAATCTGAATGTTATTGTAGTAGCACTGGTGACATTTTGCAAAACAGCAATACCTGAAAGGTCAATTTGAGCTTGGGGAACACCATCAGCTGTGCTGGTAAAACTAATACTATCAGTGCCTATTTCAGTAAAAGTTGTACCATCTAAACTATATTTCCAAATATAGGCAATAGGTGCAGTTGAAGTGCGTCGAAGTGTTGCATTTAAAGTAGATAAAGATACTGTATAAGTTGCTTTTGGATTAATTACAAATTGATAATACTCATTTGTAGAAACAGCAGTAGCTTTTGTAGCACCTACATTCCAATCATTTGCAGAAAAACCACGTGACAATGCTGTTGGTAATATTCCACTACCACGTGAAAGAATTGAGATATTCAAATTTGTATTATTTGTAGTAGCATTATACGTTACTTCTGTTCCAGCGGCAGCAGGACTACCAAATTGCCATGCTATTATAGGTCCTGTAGTAACAGTAAGTGTCTGTTGAACATCAGCTGCTACAGTATAATTTATATTTCCGGCTTGCGAAGCTGTAATTGTACTGGTTCCAGCACCTACAATATGAATCATACCGGATACTATAGTTGCTACTGATAAATTTGAACTTGTATATGTTATTGGGTTTACAGCAGAAGTAGCTGAAGTTGCTCCAGGATTAAAATCTGCGTCTGTTGTTGCTTTTACAGGTATAGCTGCAAAGATAATAGTTTGTGAAGCCTGAGTGATATTAGCTGTTAAACCTAATGGTTGAGTGAGTGTATATTTTGAAGCTTGTGCACCTGCTAAAGTACAATTTGAGCTTACTGATATTCCAACAGCAACATTAGAATCAGCAAAAACGCCAGTTCCTACTAAAGTTACGGTATCAGTTCCTATTATACCTGTGAGAGTTCCTGTAATAATAGCTGCTTTTGTACCATTATAAACTTTATTTTGAGCTGCTGCATCCTGTAGTGTAAGTGTTTTTGGATTAACCACCAATTCTTGAACAACATTTGCTGCAGGATTAAAACTAGCGTTTCCATCCTGTGAAGCTGTTATATTAGTAGAACCAATCCCAACAATGGTTACTGTAGTTCCCGAAACAGTTGCTACAGATGTATTTGAACTAGCAAAACTAACTGTTAAACCGGAAGTTGCAGTAGCCACTAATTCAAAATTGGCATCACCATAGGTTACAGGAGAAAGTGCTCCGAAAGTTATGGTTTGAGATGCTAATTGAGAAAAAGAAAATGCAGTACCAATATTTGTAGTTCCATCGTTTAATTGTACCTGAATACTTATTCCATCATTTCCATCAACTGTTGCAGGAAGTGTGGCTGTAAAAGTTGCTACTCCATTAGCATCTGTAGTTGCAACAACATTAATATCATTTGTAGTTAATGTTATCGGACTTCCATCAAGTGTATATATTTCATCAGTAGCTGAATTATTATCAGTAAGGGTAGCATCATATTTAAATGTGTATCCAGCAACCAAATTATTATATTGATCCTTTGCAGTACATGTAATAGTTGCTGTTGAATTGAGTGCTAAAGGCGAATTAATAGAAGCTGTAGAATTAGTTGTAGGTGCTCCTGCATTAATAACTTGCGTAACAGCAGCATCAGTATAACCAGTAGCTACTACGGTAATTGATTTAGAACCAGCAGTTGTTAACAGAGAATTGCCTCCTGAAGGAATTAATTGTATATTACCAGCAGTTATAACATAATCAGTAGTTGGAGTAAGTGAAGTCCCTCCTATTTTAACAGCGGTTATTGCTGCTCTCCATGCTGCATCATCAGTAAAAGTAATATCAATGTTATTGTCAACATTATTATTAGTTGCATCTGCTACAAGGGTTGGGGTTGTGACACTGCTTGCTGGAGTAACACTAGACCAAGTTGTTCCAACTCTAATTTCATCAATATCAGCTTTGGGTGTTCCTGAAGAATTTCTTAAGCATATTGAAGCAAAAGATGCATAAGTCGCAGTACCAGAATTATTTTGAACAAACCCTGTTGGTTCAGTTCCTCCTAAATTAGTAGGATTTACCCATAAGTAAGCTGTAGTAGGAGAAGTACTTTTGTCGTACTTAACAACCACTAAATATGTTGTTCCAAAATTCATGTCTGTTGCAAATTCAGTAAATGTTGGAGTACCAGAAGACGTATTTTGAATTACAAAACGAAATTTTGTACCAGAGCTAACTGATTTTGCGCCCAATCTACCTCCAAAAACAGTATTTGCAATTCCAGAAGTTGTACCAAAATGCATAAAATAATCTCCAGTTGTAGATAATTGAGTATTATCTACAATATTTATCAATGCAGAGTAATAGGCAACACTTGTTGAAATAGCAGTAAAACCTCTATTAATGTCACGAGGAACATTTGTATTATCCCCTGGTAATCTTATTTTATTACCAGTAGAAGTCTGCAAACCTGAATAACTTAAACTCCCTGAAGTTACATCAACAGACCCTACTTTGGTATTATTATGAGTGTACCAATTATTTACAGGACCTCCTGTAGTAGCAGCATTACCACCAATGTTTTGTCCAACGGTGTAATTAAAATCCTCATATAGTTGTCCAAAACTCTGAATGCTTATAAAAAGCATTATAATGAGAATTCCCATTAATTTGAGCCCAAAAGTTCGGGCTTTGTGTGTAATTTGTTTTTTCATAATACAATTTTTAAATTTTTAAATTAAATACAAAACATAGAAAAGAATCAAGCTTTACTGTTGTTTTGCAATGTTTTGATTTTTTTTATAATTATTTTAATAAATAGAATTTATCTTTTAAAATTTGGATACGAAATTACAAAAAATAAACACATCTATTGATGTCTGATATTATTTTATTATTAACATTAAGTATTATTTGCTTAAAGTGGAATTTAGTTTCAATTATTAAAGCCCAATAATAAAGTAAGAGATAAAAATATATTGTATTTTTGCATTTAATACTGTCTTTATTCCATAAAATTTAAAATAAAACATTTATTATTAACAATATATACAAAGCAACCCTATCAGGATTAAGTCTATACGTTACATTAATCTTTAAGATTTTTATGGGAAAATATGCTTTAAATAATGCTTTAAACAATCAGTTATGAAAATACATAAAAAACCATTGGTATTTATTACCGTTCTATTAATCGCTTTGGTTAGTTTTGGTCAGGAACAAAAAAGTTTTGAAGAAATAAAAAAACTAATGACCGAGCAAGTTGTATCATGGAATGAAGGAGATATTCCTGCTTATATGCAACATTATTGGCAATCGGATTCCATGATGTTTGTCGGCAAAAAAGGGGTAACTTATGGCTGGCATGAAACACTCAATCATTATTTAAAATCATATCCCAATAAAGCCACAATGGGCAAACTCGTATTCGACCATTTTACATTTCAATGGATAGATACAAGCAATATTATTGTAATTGGTAGTTGGCAACTCGAACGAAAAAAAGGAAATATTGGAGGCTATTTTTCATTGTTATGGAAGAAAATTAATGGAAAATGGAAAATAGTAATTGACCATACCAGTTGAAAATGTGGTGATGTGTTGATTACCTGTTTTTTACTTTAACCTTTGAACACTTTAACCTTAAACTACATGCACGCAAAAGACATCAGTAAAATTATTCAACGATATTTTTCTTTTGAACCTACATTGGATCAAAAGGAGTTGATTGATAAGCTGAGTGTGTTTTTTCATAAAACAGAAAACGAAGATGCTTTTCTGATAAAAGGTTATGCAGGAACAGGCAAAACAACAGTTGTAAGTGCATTGGTTAAAGCATTCCCTTACCTCGATAAGAAAGCTGTTTTACTTGCTCCAACGGGTCGGGCTGCTAAAGTTTTATCCGAATATTCAGGAATGCGTGCATTTACCATTCATAAAAAAATTTATCGTGTACAAACTTCAAAAGACGGACATACTTTTTTAACCTTGCAACAAAATAAGCATCGCAATACTATATTTATTGTTGACGAAGCTTCGATGATACCCGATATGAACCACAAAACAGAAACAGGTTTGTTTTCAGGAAGAAGCGTTTTGGAAGATTTGATTCTTTACATTAACGAAGGCTTGAATTGCAACTTAATATTAATTGGTGATACGGCTCAATTGCCTCCTGTGGGTTCTGATTTAAGTCCGGCTTTAGATAAAAACTTCCTTAAAGGAGCTTTTAGGCTGAATATTACCGAACATGAGTTAACCATGGTAGTTCGTCAGGCAAAGGAATCGGGTATATTGACCAATGCTACTCATTTACGTGAAAAAATAAAAGACGAATCTTTTGAAGTACCATTCTTTAATCTCGAAGGTTTCACAGATGTGCAGCGTATTAGTGGTGCAGATCTGGAAGATTGTCTCAACAACAGTTATTCTACCGAAGAACGAGATAATGTGGTAGTAATTTGTCGTTCCAATAAACGAGCAAATGTTTTTAATCAAGAAATCCGCAACCGTATCTTGTTTCAGGAAGATGAAATTTCGGCGGGCGATTATATGATGGTGCTTCGCAATAATTATTATTGGTTGCCCGAAGAATCGGAAACGGGTTTTATTGCCAATGGTGATACTATTGAGATTTTAAAAATCAGGAAAATTGAAGAGATATATGGATTTCGTTTTGCAGATGTTACAGTTCGATTGATTGATTTCCCTGATGAAAAGGACTTGGACGTAAAGATTATACTCGACACCATTATGCTGGAAGCACCTGCCCTACCCTTTACTGAAAATCGCAAATTGTGGGACGAAATCATGAAAGATTATGAGGATATTCCCACTAAAAGAGAAAGAATACAGAAAGTTAAAAACAGTCCTTATCTGAATGCATTACAAGTAAAGTATGCTTACTCACTTACCTGCCACAAAACCCAAGGCGGGCAGTGGAATACGGTATTTGTCGATCAAGGTTATCTTACCAAGGAAATGATTAATACAGAATTTCTTCGTTGGCTTTATACTGCTACTACTCGTGCTATTAAAAAGTTGTATTTCATCAATTTTGCAGATTATTTTTTTGAAGACAATAAGTAATTCATTTGTTTATATAGCATAGCTAATATATGTTTTATTATCGAATTAATGTAACTTTTCCTCTTACTGTTTGATCTATACCATTCAATGCTTTATAAAATACAGCCCATACATAAACACCATCCGGACAAAGTTCACCTTGATATTTACCATCCCAAGGTAAATACGAGTTGGTTTCATAAACAAGTACACCCCAACGATTAAAAATCAACATTTTGAAAGGAAAATCATGGTTAAAAGTTCCTACTGGTATAAATTCATCATTTAATCCATCACCATTAGGTGTAAAAGCATTAGGAGCATAAAATACATCACCATTAATCACAATTCTTTTACCTATACTATCAGGGCATCCATAAATATTATCTGCAATAAGTGTTGTCCAATAACTGCCTATTTTATTGTAATCATGATATGGATTTTTGAATGTAGAAGATGAATCATCACCAAAGTTCCATTTCCAACTACTTGCATTCGTTGATAAATCAGTAAATGCTACTCTCCAGAAATTAGGAATTGGAGCATCATCATAAGTTGCTTCAAAGTATGCTTTTGCACGGGGATTTACATAAACTGTTGTTTCACTTGAGTCAACACAACCACCTACTCCTGTAAGTATAACCTTAACATTATAATTTCCAGCATTTAAATACGTATGATTGACAAATTGCCCATTTGCAAAATTAGTATCACCAAAATCCCATGAATAAATTAGATCATTTATTAAACCTGAAAAATTTATAGGTGTTGCCGGTTCCGGAGCACATATATTATTTGTATCTAGTTTTATAGCTAAAGATGGATCGGGGTATAAACGATATACGATTTCAGAAGTATCACAACAAGTTTTATTATAAGAATTGTAAGTTGTACAAGCCACCAGACTTATTATTTTATATCCTGTATTTGTAAATATATAGTGAGCAGGATTTAATTGAGTAATTAAGGTATCATTTAACAACCAAGAATTACTAGTATTACAACTACTTGTTGAAACTAATTGTACACTATCTGGATTATTGAAACTACAAGCATTTGATAATGCAAATTGAGAAACAGGTGTTTTTATAATTACAAGTGGTTTAAGCACAGTATCAGAACACTGTTTGGTATTTCCTATTTGTGGTGTATTTAAATAAGTACGACTGGCTATAAGTGTATTGTTACAAAGGTAGTTGTCACAATTTGAATTTGGATTGATGAATGTTTGTTGAATAAAGTCAGGACTAGAATCTGAAATCCCATTACAAAACTTCCATAAATAATTATTAAAAGAAACACTATCTGTTTTATTAATAAAAATCACTGAAAATGGACTACACCCAACAGTATCTGGTGATACTTTAAAATCAGCTTTGGGAGTATGTAATACATGTACAAGTTTTGTAGTATCAGCAATACAGTTATAAGGATTTGTCATACTTAGCTTTACAAAATAATTTCCACTTATATTATAAATATGCGATATAGAATTTACACCAGATATTAGTGGATTTAGCAGCGAATTATCTCCAAAAAACCATTGAAAATTACTTCCATTTACACAAGCTAAAGAGTCTCTTGTAAAAACTACTGGTTCTAATTTAGAACAGGGATAATCATTAAAAGTAAAATTAGGTTTTGGATTTGGATGAATTAGAATTGGATAACTAATTGAATTAGAAATTGGTTGCCCTGCACAAGATCCATGTGCAGTTAAAGTAACTGTATATGAACCTGGAGTTGTATATTGATAAGGAGGTGGTGATCCAGGACTACCAGGTATATTACCTGGAGTACCCTCATAATACCAAGTATATGAAGTTGCACCAATTGATGTGTTAGTAAAATTAATAAGATCATTTACACAACTATCAGGACTTGATGTAAAATTAGCAACCACAGTATTTGGAGTTACTTTTATATATTTTTTTACAGAATCAACTCCACAAGAATTTGTTATTGTTATTGTTATTGTATATATAACAGTAGAACCAAGAGGATGAGGAGGATTAGAAAGACTATTGTCATAAATATGTTTTGCAACAACAGGTGCAGTAATTGGTGGTTCTGTTGGTGATAAACTACCTTGAGTATATACTGGAAGTCCATCACCAAAATTTATAACAACATAAGTTGGATTCCCGGAAACGGGAAAAGATATTGTTGCTGTATCACCGGAACAAATAGGTGAATTAAATCCAATCGGATTATCAATGTGTGGTGTTGGGTTAACTGTTATAGCTAAAGATGATGAAATTCCATCACCACAAGAGTTGTTTCCTTTTACAGTTATGCTCCCTGATACTGCTGTTGTAGAAAAGTTAATAGTAATGCTATTTGTAAGACTTGCTCCAGTAGCACCTGTTGGTAGTGTCCAAATATATGATGTTGCATTAGCAATTGCAGGAACAGTATATGTTACTGATGACTGCCCCTGACAAACGATTGTTAATCCTGTTATTGTACCTGCTGCTCCAGGTAATGGATTAACTGTTATAGCTAAAGATGATGAAATTCCATTACCACAAGAGTTGTTTCCTTTTACAGTTATGCTCCCTGATACTGCCGTTGT